>WBZY01000009.1_pt1 | contig 322663 bp, 274 predicted proteins | sample 5204191 | NCBI WGS metagenome assembly WBZY01 (sample SAMN12344363, study PRJNA552823) | activated sludge metagenome | biome: Activated sludge suspended growth; feature: Anammox Sidestream; material: Wastewater; isolation source: activated sludge from anammox sidestream of wastewater treatment...
CTTTCGCCACCGAGATAGGAGCAACCTTCGCCCGAGAGGTCGTCAGCGGCAAGTTGCTCAACCAGGCCGACAACCTCCGATACATCGGCAAGAACAGAAAGACACGGGCGCCCAACGAGCACGAGGCCCTGACAAGGACAGCTGACACGCTCCAACGTCTGGCAAAGAAGGCAGCGACGGTCAAGGGCAAGAACGCGGACGACGTGCGGCTCCCGCTCATGACGGTCGAGGCCGAGGGCGCGCGCGCCTACTGGTCCGTTCTCAGCGAGGTTTACGGCGAGAGGTCGGGCTTCGCAAAGCGAGAGCAACGTGGCACACGCGACCCGGTCAACGCCGCGCTCAACTACGCCTACGGAGTCCTGAACGGCGAGGTCTGGAATGCCACGATCCTCGCTGGCCTCGAGCCGTACGCAGGGTTCCTGCATGTGGATCGGCCGGGACGCCTGAGCTTCGTGCTCGATCTGATGGAAGAGTTCCGCCCCGTGGTCGCGGACCGCGTCGTGTTCGGACTGGTGGCGAAGGGCTGGAAGATCGGCCAGGAGGAGAACGGCTGGCTGGACATGCCGACAAAAAGGAGACTGATTCAGGCGATCGGCGAGAGGTGGGGAGCGCGCGTCCTGCATCAAGCCCGGAAACTGCAATTGCGATCTGTCCTCCAGCTTCAGGCACGCGACGCCGCAAGGCACTTCCAGGGCAAGGCGGAGTACATCGCGTTCCGCCTGAGGTGGTAGGCCATGAAGTGGCTCGTGTGCTACGACATCGAGAAGGATAGTGTCCGAAACAAGGTGGCAGACTTCTGCCTGGACAAGGGGCTCGAGCGGGTTCAATACAGCGTCTTCCTTGGGTCGATGACAAGAACGCTCGCCAAAGAACTTGGCGCACAGATCAGACGGAAGATGGGCAAGAACCCCGGCCAGGTGCGGTTCGTGCCGATCTGCGACAAAGACTGGAAGACGTCGTTCCGCGTCCAGGTCGGCGACCACATGGGAGAGAAGGCGAGCGATGGCAAGTAGCGCCCACGCCTATCAGCCGAGAGACACGGTAAGCGTAAGCGAACTCCGCCAGTGGATGTACTGCCCGCGCGTTGTTTGGTACGGACGCTCGATGGGCGACTACCGTCCCACGACAGGCGCTATGAAAGTCGGGATCGAGGCGGAGGCGGAGCGCCAAAGGCTGGAGGAGCGCCGGTCGTTCGCGCAGTACGGGCTGGAGGCATGCAACAAGCGATTCCAAGTGCCTGTAGCGTCGGAGGCGTTGGGGCTGTCGGGGCGCATTGACTGCCTGATCGAACTTACGCCCGTTTCGCTGGAGGACGCTCAGGTCGGGGTGAGGCCGTTGAACTGGAAGGTGGGCGATCCGATGTTCGTGCCAGTCGAGTACAAATGGACGTCCAGGGCTGACCAGAGGCAGAACACAATTCAGCTGGCCGCTTATGGGATGATTCTGGAAAGCTTGACGGGGACGCCCGTGCCGCTCGGCTTCATCGCGCTCCTGCCTGAGGAAGAGGTTGTCCGTGTCGAACTCGTCCCTAGAGTTAGGCGCGCAGTCAAATGCACCCTAGACGAGGCTCGCGAAGGCCTCTCCGCCCCGGAACTCCCCTGGCCAACGCTCCACCGCGGAAAGTGCCAAGACTGCGAGTTCCGACGGTTTTGCAATGACGTCTGGTAGATGGGGTTCGAAACCCTCGCAACCGCTCGGATTTCGGGGCGATGTGCGAATCCTAACGCCCCCGACACTCAAGATGATGGAGGCCTTCGACCCACAATCAAGCCCGACTCAGACAGCGAAGAGCCAATGGTGTGCGCAAATTCGCTCTCACCGGGTACATTCATTCGCACAACGGCGGACTTTGTAAGCTAAATAGCGGGTTTCGAAACGACGCGGCCGAACCTGTTAGGGCAGGGTTGCAGCAAATGGACGGCGTGCTTGAGTCCGGCCATGCATGGTCGCAGGGGATCAAGAACGCTCTTAGGGAATGAAAGACGGGCAGTATCGGAGGGCGCGGGAGAGGTGCCAGCCTTCGTCGCAGGGGATCAAGAACGCTCTTAGGGAATGAAAGCGTTGCAGGCAATGATCTCTGCAACTGGCCGTCGAATGTCGCAGGGGATCAAGAACGCTCTTAGGGAATGAAAGGGAGTGGGTGCGACTTAAAGCGTTTGACGGTGGCTGTCGCAGGGGATCAAGAACGCTCTTAGGGAATGAAAGAAACAAAGACGAATTGCCTGGACGCAGGCAAAATACGTCGCAGGGGATCAAGAACGCTCTTAGGGAATGAAAGATTGCGACAGCCTCGCCTCATTCCAGGCCGACAGGCTGGTCGCAGGGGATCAAGAACGCTCTTAGGGAATGAAAGATCGTTCCTGCACGAGAGCGGAGTGAGTCGCCGGGGGGTCGCAGGGGATCAAGAACGCTCTTAGGGAATGAAAGGATTACCTAACCACCCCCAGCAGGGCTTCCGGCCCTGGTCGCAGGGGATCAAGAACGCTCTTAGGGAATGAAAGGGAGAGACGGGCAGGGAGAATGAACAATGAAAGCGATCCGTCGCAGGGGATCAAGAACGCTCTTAGGGAATGAAAGCTCGCCCAACCCTCGGACAGGTTGGGTGGCGGGGTCGCAGGGGATCAAGAACGCTCTTAGGGAATGAAAGTTGAACCCGCCAAAGCAGTTCAGCCACGCCGCCAGGTCGCAGGGGATCAAGAACGCTCTTAGGGAATGAAAGTATTCCACGCAGCACATCGGAGAACTTGCGTTTCGGTGTCGCAGGGGATCAAGAACGCTCTTAGGGAATGAAAGTGCGTAGTGCGAGCGGATCTATCCGAGGTTGACCGGAGTCGCAGGGGATCAAGAACGCTCTTAGGGAATGAAAGGTATGCTCCAAGACCTTCGTCGTCGGGTTCCAGGCCATGTCGCAGGGGATCAAGAACGCTCTTAGGGAATGAAAGTGTAATTCTGATACAGGCGCGACCTCACGAGCACCCGTCGCAGGGGATCAAGAACGCTCTTAGGGAATGAAAGCATTCTGCGCGGCCTATACATCGAATACCTGCGAACGTCGCAGGGGATCAAGAACGCTCTTAGGGAATGAAAGATTGCCTTCAGCCGCTTAGCCATTCGCTCGGCATAGCAAGTCGCAGGGGATCAAGAACGCTCTTAGGGAATGAAAGTTTGCCGGCCGAGACGTGCCACCGCCTAGTCAGGCGATGTCGCAGGGGATCAAGAACGCTCTTAGGGAATGAAAGAGGTTTCGGGCCTGGAATACCCGGCACCCGGTCGGATGTCGCAGGGGATCAAGAACGCTCTTAGGGAATGAGAATTGAGGTAAACAGAGTTGTGGCGGACTTCATTTGCGTCAGGAGGCGACGATGAGGCGAGAGAGAACGGTTCTGTACTTGTTGGCGGGCGGATTTCTTCTGACCGCGATCGAGGTGCGATATCTGCACCGGGAGGTCTTAGGGGAGCACTGGCAAGCTTGGGTTCCTGTGGCATACGGGGCGCTGGGGACGGCCGTAGCCATCGTTGCGGCCGCTTCGGCCAAGGCGCGAAGGCTGGCTGCGGGCGTGTTCGCGCTCGGCGTGGTGGCGGGCCTGCTCGGTTTCTACCTTCACACCGAGGGCAACCCCGCGGAGGTCACGAAGATGTTGGGGCCGGCACTGGTGGCGCAGGCCGACGAAGAAGACGAGCACCGGTCTTCCGGCGAGAGCCATGAGAGTTCGGAGGAACCGCCCTCGTTCGCGCCGCTCGGCCTTTCGGGCCTTGCCGCCATCGGGTTCGTGTGTACCTCGAAGCTGTTCGCGGCCGAAAAACGTTGAACCTTACGGCCCCTTAGCCTCCCGCGATCGCCCCGACGACAAGGAAGGGCTCTTCGCCGTTCGCCACCGACCCAGGAAGTTCGAGCGCAGGATCGTCCATCGAAAGGTCCTCTCCGCAGGCGAAAAACCGCAGGAACGGCCTTCGTTGCCGCGTGACGTGGTCCCGAATGGTGCCTTTGAGCATGGGGTAGCGCGACTCGACGGCGTCGAGGATCGTCGTCACCGAAACCGGCGACCCGACCTCGACTTGGACCTCTTGCCCGACCTGGGCGAGGTTCCTGAGGTGATAGGGCAGCACCACTCGTACCATCGGCGACCTCATTGTACTCGCTCAAGTTCGACTTCCAAGTCAAGTTTGAGGAGTGTTTCGCCCGGATAGAATGGACTCATGCGGAGACTCTCCCTAAGCCTGTCTGCGTCCCTCTTTCTTGGGCTGGGCGCAGTTCTGATGCTCGCCAGCCAGCCGAGATCGCAAACCAAGCCCCCGATTCAGACGCCGGACCTGCCTGGCATTACGGCCCCAGACAAGTTCGCGAGCGGCTGCGTCAGTTGCCATGTCAAGTTGGCGGCCGATAAGGACTTCCGATTGGTCCAGGCGATCAAGCTGATCAAGGGGCACCCGAGCATCGCCGCCGTCAAGACGGTTCCCAACGATTGCAGGGCCTGCCACAGCGGAAAACCCGGCGCGGCCAAGCCTCTATCCGAAGCCGTTCACAAGGCGCACTTTGGCAAGAAAGGCAAGAGCGAGTTCGTAAGCCAGTTTCACGGGCAATGCCTCTCGTGCCATTCGATCGACCCCGTCACGGGCAAGCAGCGGGTCAAGTCGGGCCCCAAGAACTGGTAGGGCTCACGCTGGGCGAAGGAAGTGCGGACGGGAAGGTCTTAGCCTGCCACAGGCCCCACTTCCTGAACTCGGTCCGGAGGGGCTGAGTCTCGTCGCGCGGCCCAAAGAACCCAAGCCATCGCCGCCGCTGGCAGAATCAGGAGGATCGGGATGACCCAGTTGGGCCAGCCCCAAGCCTCACAAATCTCTGGCGCGACCCCCAGGTAGTACGCGGAGAAGGCTGCAAGCGCGACGGCGCGGTAGGTCTTGGTTGCGCCCCAAAGCGGCCGCAGAGCGGCAAAAAGCGCCCAGGAGATCGCGAACCCGGCAAACATCACGCCGTAGACGATTCCCGTCTGGACGTACCAGTTGGCGACGCTAGAAGCAGATCCGGCAAAGAACTCGTGCTCGACGTTGCACCAATTCAGAAGGTCGAGCGCAAAGTAGGCGGCGACGAACCCCGGGAACCCCATCGCTAAGTGGGCGGTCAGCGGGCTTCGGTGCAGTTCGTCGTGACTCTTTTGTGGCTGAAGCCGAAGGCAGCTCTTGATGCATGCGGTGCAGTTCGTGCACTTTTCGGGTCGATTCTTGTCGAGAGCGAACTGGCCATAGAGGACTTCGATCGGACGAATCGGACAAGCGCCGACGCACCAGCCGCTGAGCGATCGAGCTGAGAGCCCGACGACAACCACGACGCCAAGGATCGCGAGCGCGGTGAAGAAGGTCGCCCAACCGATCGAATTGAAGACTAAGTGGCGCGTGGGAATGCCAGCCAGCATCAGCCCCCACCCCGCGACTTGGAGCCGCTCCGTCGCCTTGGCCGAAAGCCTCCTGACCGGGTTCTTGCCGAACCGATGCAGCGCGGTCTGGAAGGTCGAGATGGGGCAGACGCTGACCCACGCGTTGGGCGCGACGAGGAGCACCATTGGCGCGACCGGGATCGCGGCGAACCAGAGGATGCGCAAGCCCCATTCGGGCTGCGTCAGGATCAGGGCCATCACCGCCGCAAACACAGCGAGGGCGATCAACATCACCACCTGGAGAAGCCGCTGTACCCCCGGTGGGTACACGCGATCGACCAAGCGAATCGAACCGACAGCCATAAACAACCTCCGTTCAGGGTTACCGGTAGCTGACGAATCAGGTTGCGCCGAGTTCATGGAAACAGAGGTCAAGAATGACGGGGAAGCTGAATTCGTCTAGGAAGTGAGGGACAATGACCCAGGACCGCGCTGCCTTTGCTCGCCGATGGCTGATGACGCTATCCGCCATCGCGCTTGCGATCATCTTCATCGGCGGTCTGACGCGGCTCACCGGGTCGGGACTCTCCATCACCGAGTGGCGGCCCGTTTCAGGCGCGCTTCCTCCCATCTCGCACTTGGAGTGGGAGCAGGAGTTTGCGAAGTACCGCGAGATCCCCCAGTTCCGCTTCGCCAACGCCGACATGGACCTTGCGGGGTTCAAGGTCATTTATTGGTGGGAGTGGGCTCATCGCCAACTGGGCCGCTTGTTTGGCGTCGTGTGGCTTGCGGGCTTCCTCGTTTTGTGGAGGAGGTTTCGAGTTTCGAGGCGCTACCTGGCGAGGTACTTCGCGATCGGAGTTCTGACCGGCGTCCAAGCGGGAGTGGGGTGGTGGATGGTCGCATCAGGTCTGAGCGGCATCGACGTTCGCGTGTCGGCGACCCGTTTGGCGGTGCATTTGGGCTTAGGGGCGATCCTCTTGGGTTTCCTGCTCTGGCTCTATTGGGACCTGCGGCCCCACGGCCAAGAGCCATCCGCAAAGGGACCTGAAGAGGTTGGCGCGCTCAGGAAAGGGGCCGACGGGCTGCTCTTCATGTGCTTCCTTCAGATTCTTCTGGGCGCGCTGGTGGCGGGAACCGGAGCTGGCGCAGTTCACACCGACTGGCCCTTCATGTCGGGCAGCCTTCTTCCGCCATCCGCGTTCGAGATTGAGCCTTGGTGGGAGAACTTCTTCTGGAACAACGCGCTGGTCCAATTCAACCACCGATGGGTTGGGACGGCGCTGCTTGTCTTCGCTTGGCTGGCATGGCGGCGAGCCAGGGAGGTAGCGGACGCAGCGACCACCCGGCTGCTCGCGGCCTCGGCGCTCCTGATCCTCGCGCAAGCGGTCTTGGGCGTGGTGACCCTCTGGAATCGCAGTCCCTGGTTTCTCGGATCTGCCCACCAGATGCTCGCGATGGGGGTTTTTGGGGGGCTCGTGCTGAGCCGCGCAAGCCTCGCGAAGCGGACTCCGCAGACTGCCCCGGGCCCCCTTGCCGAGGAGTAATCGCCGCCCCTCAGGGGTTGGCTACCCTGCCTTCGAAGTGCGGCCGAATCAAGTTCAGCGTTGCTCGCTAACCATCCAAGTCGGCTTTGGCCTTCAGGTCTTCGTAGTGGAGCGGGATGAAGAACAGAGTGATCATGCCAGGGATCGTGCAGGCCATGACCACCCAGAAGAACCCCAGGTAGCCGTTTCCGGGCATAGCGCTCGACATGCCCTGGACGATGTAGCCGGAGACAGAACCCGCAATCAGCGCGCCCAGAGCCATCAGCCCGGTGGCGATCGCGTAGCTCGACGTTTTGTACCGGCTCGCTTGGGAGACGTACATCAGATACACAAGGTACGCCGAGAACCCAAACCCATACCCGAACTGGTCCACAGCGATGGCGATTCCCACGGGATCCGTGATGGCCGTAGTCAGAACGCTTCCGGCGTAGCTGAGGTAGTCGAGGCTGAAAATGGGCAGGTTCTCCGGCGCGCTCTGGAGAAGGGCGTCCATCTTCGATTCGGGGCGAGTCGTTCCGAGCCAGATGTAAAAGAGGTTGGGCAGGTTGAGCGAGAACACCATGGGCCAGATGGTCTTCCGGATTCCCTTTTTGGAGATCAGCCACCCGCCCAAGATGCCGCCGATGGTAAGGGAGAGAACCCCGACCGCGCCTCCCAGCGCCCCGGTCGCCTTGGTCGAAATACCAAGACCACCCGCTTCAGGTTCGGCGACCAAGAACGGGCCCGACATTGTCGAGATCATCGACTCACCGAACCGGAAGAACAGGATGAATCCGAGGATCCAGAAGATGCGATCTTGGCGGAAGAACGCCGCGAACGCCTCGACGAAGGGAACCGCTTCCCCCTCCACTTTGGGCAGGGACTTGCCCGGTACGTCGAGTCCGGGCCTCGGAAGTGCGAAGGCGTTGACGAATGCGAACAGACCGTAGATCGTCGCCCCCACCATGAGGGCAACGAACCAACTGTGCGGGATGTTGCCCGTACGCTCTTCGATGTCCCCTGCGATGTAAACGAGGGCGAAGGTGGCTGTGAGGGATGCCAATCGAAAACAGGCCGACCGGATGCCCACGAAAAACGCCTGCCGCTCCTTCGAAAGTGCGAGGAGGTAGAAGCCGTCGGCCGCGATGTCGTGGGTCGAGCTCAAGAACGCCACGACGAGAAAAACGCCGAGCGAAAGGGAGAAGAAGGCCGATTGCGTGATCGCGTATGCCGACGCGAACAGGCCGACGGCGATCAGCGCCTGCATGGCGATGATCCACTTGCGCTTGGTCGAGTTCAGTTCGACCAGGGGGCCCCACAGCGGTTTCAGCATCCAGGGAAGCTTGAGGATGTTGGTCCAGAGAGCCATCGGGCCGGGATCGACGCCGAGCTTGGTGTACATAACCCCCGCCATGCCCTGAATGATCATCACGGGCAGTCCTTGAAGGTAGTACAGAACGGGGACGAAGGACCAGGGGCTGCGAAGCTGCGAGCCGTCCGCTGGCTTTTCGTGGGCGTCGTCCGTGGGCATGGCGGGAGTATACAGGAGAGATCGGGGCGTCCCCAATGCGATTTTGGTGCGACCGTTTGGACGCCGGAAGGAGTTGGGGGCGCAGCGACTCTGCCCCCAGGGGAACTAACTCAGAACAGTCTCTCCACCGGCGACGGGTGGCCCGGGTTCGTCCGTTGACGGACGAAGGCGCAGCGGGAACTGCCCGCTGGTGAACCCTCGAAGAGGCGGTTTTTTGCAGATTTGCCCCCGATTGCGTCACATAATCCCGCGGCCGGGACAATCACTCAATGGCGGCGCCAGCTTTTCTAATGCTGTTCCGCCGCCGGGGTGATGCGATGAAAACGGAGAACTTTCGGTACGGGAGCATTGTGCTCCTCGCCTTGGGGGCAGCGTGTCTCGGCCAAGCTCAGTCGGTGAGCTTCTCGCAAGTGAACTGGGCGGATGGCTCGGGCGGATATTTGGCCGGTGGCCTCAACGGCGACTGGGCGCACGCCCGGATCGACTTCGCGACGAGCGCGGGGTTTACGGCCGGCCCCGGGGGACAGTATCAGGCTTGGCTCAACATGGTCACGTCGGTGCCCCTGCACCATACGAACAAGTGGTCGGTCATGAACATGCCCGTCGTCGTTCGAAGCTTGGGCGACTTCGGGACCGATTCGTTCTTTGACGTGTTTTTCGATCTGGACGCAAGCAGTTCGTCCAATCTAATCGCCGGAGCGGATGTCCCTGAGTTGTTCTACACGCTCTCCCTGAGCGCCAATCCCCTGTCGTCTGCGCCCGGCGCGGCGGCCACCCAGGCATTCGTCACCGATCGGGACTTCGTGGTCGGCGGCCTGTACGAACCGAGCATCGGTCTTTTCGGTGGCACGGGTGACAAGGCCGAGGCCCCGGGAAGCGCGTTCGACCCTGTCGGTGGAACTGTCGGGGACCAGATTGGCGCGAGCGGCAACGCCTCCAACTCCGTCACGAAGCCCATCGAAGCCGTGAACGAAGCCAAGAACTTCTGCGCCCCTGGCGCGTTTGGACGATCGCTGAAGTACCTGGGCGACGTACACAGCATCGCGGGGTTGTCGTCGCGTACTGCGCAACAGCACTCCAACGGGCTGGCGTCCAACATGGGGACAACGACTGCCAACGGTACGCTGCTGAGCAACATCATTACGGGCAAGACCGCCTATCTTCAAGCGATTGGGATGGCGGGACGCGTGAGAACAACCACGACCACCAGCTTTGCCCATGCCTTGGAACAACTTAACGACCGGCAGGACGTGGAGATTCTGTTCAACTATGGGACGGACTCAGCGGGTCGTCGAGCGGGCCATGCGGCCATGGTCAAGCAGATCGTGCCGATCACCAATGCGCAGCAGCAGGTCACGGGCTACAAGGTCATTACTGTCCAGGACGGGAAACAAGGGGACGGCCAAGCGGAGAACTTTACGCAGGAGCTAACGTTCAATCCCAACGGCTCTCTTCGAGGCCGATATGGGAACTTGAACGGAGACGGCGGCCTTTACAACTTCGTCATCGAGTGTCCGGTCCCCGAGCCGAGCAGCATGGTAGCTTTGGCAGTGGGTCTGATCGCCATCTCCCGTCGGCGAAACAAGCGAAGCCGGTCGAGGTAGGCGGCATCGAAGCCTGAGGGATAGGAGAGAGCCAACCCTTCATCCCTCAGGCATCGCGAGGCTTAGGGCATCTCGGAGCCTCCATTCGTAACGAAAGCTGAGTGCTCCTTACGAGGCAAGTTCACGTTCTGCGAGAGACGAGCAGGGAATCGGGATGGGGCCGACCTACGGTGAGGCATTTGGGCCCACGAGGGAAGCGTCAGGACGCTCACATGGGCCATCAACGGACTCCTCGAGGTCCCCGCAATTGAGGAAGGACACGGCACCATAGCCTGCAAACCGACGCTTCATTACGGCGATTGCCTCCGCGCTGCTGTCCACGAGCACCGCATCACGGTTGTTCCTCATCGCCGATTCGCCAAGCGTCCCACTGCCCGCAAAGAAGTCGAGCAACCTGTCGCCCGGATTCGAGTGTACGCGCACGATCCGATCCATGATCGCCAGTGGCTTCTGAGTCGGATATCCCGTTTTCTCCTTGCCGCTGGGGCTGACAATGGTGTTCCACCAGGTGTCCGTCGGGGTCTTTCCCTTGGCTGCCTTTTCGGGCCCAACCAATCCGGGCGCCATATACGGGATGCGATCGATGTCGTCGTATCGAAACGTATAGGCCGACGGGTCCTTCGCGAACCACAAGATGTTGTCGTGCTTTGCGGACCACCTCCGGGTCGCCCGGGCGCCGTAATCGTACGCCCAAATGATCTCATTCATGAACGAGTCGCGGCCGAAGATCGAGTCCAAAAGGACCTTCGCATAGTGAACTTCCCGATAGTCGAGGTGGAGGAAAAACGAACCCGTCGGCTTCAACAGCCGATAGGCCTGTTCCAACCTCGGTTCGAGGAACCCCAGATAGTCCGAGAAGGAGTCGTCGAACGACTTCGTGCCCAGCCTCGTCGTTCGGTACCTGCGGCCAGCAAACCCCGTTCGATCTCCATTCGCATCGGGCCGCGTTTGGATCTGAGTTCGGGCCTGCGTTTTTCCCGTGTTGAACGGTGGGTCGATGTAGATGAGATCGAACGACGCGGAAGCAAACGTCGAGATAACCTCCAAACACTCGCCCAAGTGGATCTCAACCATAGGTTCCCCGCAATGCGCCCCGGACCCACGGAAGTCTACTCCAGGAGGCCCTCCCAAAGGGCCGCCTGTCGCCGCCGGCGTGAGAGCCTCGGTTGAGTCTCAGTTCGTGTTCGAGGCGGGTGGGCGCTCGATCAGCTCTTCGACTGTGATCGTTACACTCGCCCCAAGTTGTGTCCCTTCCGAAAGGACTTCCCCAACCGTTTCCTTGATGCCTTCCGCTCCCGAGGAACCGGTCGCTGAACCTGGCGCGCTCACACGCACCGAATCACCCACCTTCAACTTCCGAGTGGCCCTTTCGTGCCTTCCGCGATGATCCATGCCAACGAACAGATTCACCGTGCCGTCGTCGTTGAACCTTGGCAAAATACTTGCCTCGAAGCCCACTGCGGGCTCGCTGAAGAGGTGCTGCTGGTTGTTGCCTTGCGTGACCGTCGAAGTTGAGTCGAACCCAAAACGGGGAACCTCGATGCGGACCTTCAGCCGCAGCCTCATTGGAGCGACGTCGAACATAGCCACGAGCCGCTTCAAGTCTTCGAGCGACTTCGCCGGCCCCAGAGCTACAATGACGTTCTTGGAGTCGTCGGCTGACAGGTCGAACGCGGGCGCAAGCCGTTTCCAGTGGTCCTCGATCCCCCCTCGGGCATCGCGAGAGTGGTTCTGACTCACCAGGTACGACGCGCAAACGTTCTTGACTGGGATCTCGAAGCGCTCGGCGAATTGCGTGTGCGCCAAGGCGGTTGCCGCGAGCAGCGTTGGAAACACCATGGTTCACCTCCCCGAGGGCGTGGCCCTCTTGGAGCTAGGGACGTTACGGAGGTTTGGCTTGGTTCGGCCAGAGGGCGCCCCGTGGGCAGGGAGCGGAGGTTCTGACTGGGGGCCGCCAGCCTCGCTGAGGCGGGTGAAGAGATCGGAAGTAGGGACGACACCCAAGGCGCCCGATCCTGCGGTTTAGTGTGGCGTCGTTGCCCCGGTACAATCATCGCACCACGCCACTCCCATGAGATCCCGCTTCATCCGAAATTTCTGCATCATCGCGCATATCGATCACGGAAAGTCCACGCTCGCGGACCGTTTGATCGAGCGTTGCGGCGCGATTCGGGGCGCGGCTAAAGAGCAGATGCTCGACACGATGGACATCGAACGTGAGCGAGGGATCACGATCAAGATGACCGCCGTCAGACTCGAATACAAGGCGAAGGACGGGCAGACGTACCAGCTCAACCTCATCGACACCCCTGGTCATGTGGATTTCACTTACGAGGTCTCGCGTTCGCTCGCCGCTTGCGAGGGGGCTGTGTTGGTGGTCGATGCGAGCCAGGGGGTCGAGGCACAAACGATCGCGAACGCGTCGATGGCGATGGCGCAGGACCTCGCTGTCATTCCCGTCATCAACAAGATCGACCTGCCCCACGCCGATGTGGAGCGAGCCAAAGAGGAGATCGAAAACGCCTTGGCGATCGATGCGAGCGAGGCGATTCCGTGTTCGGCCAAGACTGGCGCGGGGGTCGAAGAGATCCTCGAGGCCATCGTCCGCCATGTTCCTCCGCCGACCGGATCGCCCGATGGTCCCTTGCGAGCGCTGATTTTCGACTCGCACTTCGACACCTATCAGGGCGTGGTCGCTTATATCCGAGTTGTGGACGGTAGCGTGCGCCGCGACGACAGGATCAAGATGATGTCCACAGGGTCTGCGTTCGATGTCGACCAGGTGGGCGTGTTTCGTCCGTCGCTCGAAGTGACCCAATCGCTGGAGACCGGCGAAGTGGGCTTTCTGACGGCTGCGATGAAGACGATCGGCGACGCGGCCGTGGGCGATACGATCACGCATTCCCGCCACCCCGCCACGCACCCCCTTCCGGGATACCGCACCGCCAAGCCGATGGTGTTTTGCGGCATGTACCCGTCCGATTCGGACCAGTATCAGGAGTTAAGGGAAGCGATCGCCAAACTCCAGCTCAACGACGCATCGCTTCAGTTCGAACCGGAGACTTCAGCTGCGCTTGGATTTGGGTTCCGGTGCGGGTTCTTGGGGCTCTTGCACATGGACATCGCGCGAGAGCGGCTCGAACGCGAGTTCAAGCTCGACCTCATCCTCACCGCGCCGACCGTCGATTACATCGTCTCCAAAACCAACGGGGAGGTCGTCCACGTCAGCAACCCCGCAGAGATGCCGCCCACGACGAGCATCGCCAAGATCGAAGAACCCACCGTCAGCGCGACCGTCATGGTACCCACGGAGTACGTGGGAACGGTCATGAACCTCTGCCAAGATCGCCGCGGCGTCTTTGTGCGGACCGAATACCCTTCGAAGAATCGGGTGGCGGTGTACTACACTTTGCCGCTGTCGGAGATTCTCCTGGACTTCTACGACAAGCTGAAGTCCTCGACGAAGGGGTACGCGTCGTTTGACTACGACCTTTCGGGCTACTTGGAAGCCGACCTCGTCAAAGTCGATATTCTGCTCAATGGCGACCCTGTCGATGCGCTTTCGTTCATCGTTCACCGGCAATCGGCGTTTTATCGCGGCAAAGCGATGGTCGAGCAGCTTCGAAACGTGGTGCCGCGCCAGCAATTCGAGGTGCGGATTCAGGCCGCGATCGGCGCGAAGGTCATTGCGGCGGACAGCGTGAAGCCGTTCCGCAAGAACGTCATCGCCAAGTGCTACGGCGGAGACATCACGCGCAAACGCAAGCTCCTCGAAAAGCAAAAGGAAGGCAAGAAACGGATGAAGCAGGTCGGGTCGATCGAGCTTCCCCAGGAAGCGTTCCTGAGCGTCCTGAAAGTGGCGGAATAGGGTGCATTTGGTATTTGCAAACGCTTGGTCGCCAATATCGGGTTGAATGTTTCCTGATATTTGATATTTGTAAATACCAAATAGGCCATAATCTTGATGTGGCAGTCTTACGCGGAATCGATGTGGTTATTGCACTCAAAGTCGCCGCCCATCCGGACGTGCGGGGGCCATTCGACCGTCTTCGCGAGTTTGCAGACTCTCTGCGACGGCATCAGAGCAATCCAGAGGGCGATAGGCTGCCCCGAACTTACGACTCGCTCGCGCGGAGCCTAACCATCAGCTCCCAGACGGCCCATCAGGGGATTCGAACGTTGGCGAGCGCAAGGCTCTTTGACCTGCAGACGGGCACGGTGGTTCGACAGAACCTGGCTGAGTTCCTGATTCACGGCGTCAAGTACTGTTTTCCCCCAATTCGAGGAGAAATTACGCGCGGCATACCGACCTCCTATGCTGGTTCGCCACTCGCTTCCCGTTTTCCGCAGGGGGACGCGCCGCCTCCCGTTTGGCCCCGTTCAAATGGGATGGTGAAAGGCATGTCGTTTGAGCCGCTGCACAAAGTTGTCCCCATTGCAGCTTTGGCCGACCCCGCGCTCTCAGAACTCCTGGTTCTCGTCGATGCCGTTCGGGACGGTCAGGCTCGCGTGGCCGCAATCGCCATCGAAGAACTCAAGCAAAGGCTAGCTCAATCTTGATCCCCTACGATTATCCCGCGTATCCCAACCTCGAACGCACGGTCGTGGCGTTGGGAAGCCTGGCGGACGAACTGCTCTTTGTGGGAGGGGCGACGATCGGGCTCTACGTGACCGAATTGCAGGTCCGGGAGCCCAGAGCGACAGAAGATGTGGACACGGTTTGCGAAGCAACAACCTACATCGAGCTTAGTCGCTTCGCGGATCGTATGCGGTCAATTGGTTTCATCGAGGACATGTCCAGCAACGTAATATGCCGCTGGACCAAAGGAGACCTGGTCGTTGATCTGATGCCCGTCGACGAGTCGGCGCTCGGCTTCCGGAACCGGTGGTATCGAACAGCATTAGACGATCCTTGGCGCATAACCCTGGCGAATGGACAGCAGATTCGCATCCCAAAACCAGCGCATGCCCTAGCGTGCAAGCTGGACGCGTTCGCCGACCGAGGTAAAGGCGACTTCTTCGGCAGCAAGGACTTTGAGGACATTGTTGTTCTCGTTGATGGCCGCGAATCGCTCGCGAACGAAGTGGCTGCGGCGCACGAGGCTGTTCGAGAGTACGTCGCTCAGGCTGTAGTCGATTGGATGAGGACTCCGGACTTTCCTTCGGCTGTTTCGGCGCATTTGCCGCCTGACGCGGCAAGCCAAGCGCGCGTACAACTCGTGTTGGAGCGGATGAGGCTTCTCAGTCAATAGCGGCGGGACCGGGGGCTATTCAGAATCGGCCGGAGGGTTGGCGCCCACGCCGGCGAGCGCTTCGGGTCCCATAATCACCTGAACGATCTTGTTCTGGTTGATGCGGTACTTCCGGGCGCGCGGCGCGATGTAGGAGCAGTCGATTCGCTCCGAGAGGTCGAACTCGGGCCCCGACGGAGCGTAGCGGGCCTTCGTCGTCAGCAACCATCCCTCGTCGTCGCGCTGCGGGCAGTCCATTTTGAAGTGGGCGCCCCGAGATTCGTTGCGGACCAGGGCGCCGCCCACGATCGCCTTCGCCATCTCGATCATGTGCCCCAGCGCCCGAGTGAACGGGGCCGATTGGTTGACCCAGTCCGAGTCGTCGAGCTGGGCGCACTGCTTGGCGCGAGCGGCCAGGTCGTCGAGTTCGACCGCTGCCGTTTCGAGGTCGCGCTGCATCCTCCAGATGCCGCACTTGTTCCAAAGCACGTCGGCGAGTTCGGCATGGAGAGCATAGGGGTTCTCCGAGCCGTTCGAACGAAGCGCGAAGTCAAACTCCTCCTGCCTTCGCATCCGTGCGTCGTCGAGCGCCTTCGAATCCAAGGACTCCCACCCGGTTTCCAGCGACGACAGGTAAGCCTGGACGCCTTGCGAAGCGATCTCGCCCCCATAAAGGCACGAAAGAAGCGCGTTCGCGCCCAAACGGTTGGCGCCGTGATACTGATACTCGCACTCTCCAGCCGCAAAAAGCCCAGGGATGCTCGTCATCTGGTTGCGCGGAGATTGCAAGTCGATAGCTCCGTCGTGCCCGCGCTCATAGTCCACCCAGAGTCCTCCCATGGTGTAGTGTACGGCGGGATAGATGCGCATCGGAGTATCGATCGGGTCCTCGCGCATGAACTTCTCATAGATCTCCAAAACGCCTTCGAGCTTATCGTTGATGAGTTCGCGGGACATCCCGAGCTTCTTGTGGAGGTGCGTGATGTCGAGGTAGACCTGCTCCTTGGCCGCCACACCCTTTCCCATCCTGCACACGCAGTAGATCGCAAAGCTCACGATGTCGCGGCTCAGTAGGTTGCCATAAACCGGGTCGAGTTCTTCGCAAAAGTACCACCTGTCCGACTCCGGTAGGGAAGCCGGGGGGCGCAAGTCGTTGGGGTCCTTCGGGGTCCAGAGGCGGCCCCCCTCGCCCCGAACCGACTCGCTGATCAGCCGGCATTTGTCCTCGCCAGGGATCGCGGTCGGGTGAATCTGCACCATCTCCGGGTTCCCGTAGACTGCGCCTTCTTGATAGCAGATGCTCACTGGCGAGCCCGTGTTGATGATCGAGTTGGTCGATCTCCCAAAGAGCAGCCCGTTGCCTCCGGTGCAAATCACGACTGCGTCCGCAGGGAAGCTCTCGATCCGCATCGTGCGCAGGTCCTGAGCCACGATGCCGCTGCAAGAACCGTCTGCGCGCTTCACCAGCCCTAGAAAGTCCCAACCTTCGAACTTATGAACCCGGCCATCGACCTCGTGCCGCCGAACCTGCTCATCGAGGGCGTAGAGGAGTTGCTGGCCGGTGGTCGCGCCCGCATAGGCGGTGCGGTGCTTGAGGGTCCCGCCAAACCTGCGAAAGCTCAAGAGCCCCTCGGACGTGCGGTTGAACGGCACTCCCATCCTGTCGAGGAGGTAGATGATCGCGGGAGCCCGCTCGCACATTCTCATCACCGGAGGTTGGTGGTTGAGAAAGTCGCCCCCTGTAATGGTGTCTTCAAAGTGCAGTTGGGGCGAATCGCCCTCGCCGCGAAGGTTCACGGCCCCGTTGATCCCCCCTTGAGCGCAAACGCTGTGACTCCGCTTGACGGGAACAAGGCTGAAAAGTTGAACTTGAACCCCCGCTTCGGCAAGCTTCATGGTGGCCATGAGGCCCGCCAAGCCTCCTCCGACGACGATCACTTTGCGTTCTGATGGCATACGAAAACTCGTGGGGACGAATCAACCGAGCACGACGGTTCGATTCGGTCCAAGAGCATCATACCGAAAGGCTGGCGAGCGGCGGGGTGGCAAGGGTTGGGTGGCCCCGCCCGTCCGGGCCACCCAACCCTTGTCCTGAGAGTCTTGGCCCTTCAGGCCTAAGGAATCGGGTCGGACTCTAGCGAGCCTCAGGCGGCAGGCCCAACGGGCCGAGAGGTTAGAGCGAAGGGCGCCGCCCTGGAATGGGAAGGCGCCCAACCTCCCTAGCCCTGAAGGGGCGGAACGACTCAGCCCCCTTTCTGGACGACTCAGCCCCCTTTCTGGACGACTCAGCCCCCTTTCTGGACGACTCAGCCCCCTTTCTGGACGACTCAGCCCCCTTTCTGGACGACTCAGAAGCCGCTGCAGGGCCGGAGCGAGGTGGGGCGAATCTCCTTGCCCATTGGTAGCGTCCTCTACAGCAAGGAGGGAAACACCCTTATGGCTGACTGGTATCCGAAGAGCATCCCTGCTCTCATCCCCTGGCACGCGAATTTCTCGACGCAAGCCTCCGCTACGGGCACGAGCCATGGTCTAACGACGTCTCAGGTCCAACAGATCGGCAGTGACAACGCGGTGGTCGCCTCGTGTATCCCGTACGTCGAGGGCGTCGAGGCGTTTGCGCAGGCGGTTACTGAGTGGCGCAATCTGCTCCTTTCCGGGCCGAACGGGACCGCATTGCCGCCTGTTCCCACGGTGCCCACGACCTTTGTGTACCCTCCTGGGCCTCCCCCTGCTTTGCCGAGCATCGAGTTTCGGACTCGGCAGTATGCTGCGCTGATCAGGTCTTCGGTGGGCTACACGGCCGAGATCGGTGAGCAATATGGGATCATCGCTCCGGCGGAGGGCTTGCCGAGCACGCCTTCTCTTCAGGCTTTTGCGCTTTCCGGCTCGCAGGTGCGGCTGGCGATCGCGAAAGGCGGCTACGAAGTGCTTGCGGTCGACAGCCGGCGGGGCGGGGGTAGCTGGGAGCAGATTGGGGTTTCGATGACAGCGGAGTACATCGACGCTCGCGCTCCGCTGGTTGCGGGGCAGCCCGAGGTCCGGGAATATCGCTGCCAGGGGATGTCGAACAACGCTCGCGTTGGGGATGTGAGCCCGGTAGTAAGCGCCGTGACGACGCCGTAGGTTTCGGTTGGGAGGGGGAAGGTTTTTGCTTCCCTTCACGATCCCTATCGGTCGCGCTTGAGGTAGGCGTAGGCGTTGTGCGCGTGGATGGACTCGTGGTTTTCGACTTCGACCTCGTAGCTGACGATCCTGGGGTCGGAGTCCATCCGAATCGCGATCTCTCGGACCATGTCCTCGACGAACCTGGGGTTGTCGTAGGCGCGTTCGGTGACCCACTTCTCATCGGGGCGCTTGAGGATGGGATACAGGTCGCAGGAGGCGGCGTCCTCGATCAACTCGATCTGCTCTTCGAGCCACATATGGTCCTTCGAGCGGCACCTGAGGGTCACGTACCCGCGTTGGTTGTGGGCGCCCCGCGCGCTGATTTCTTTGCTGCAAGGGCAGAGGGTGGTAACCGGGGCGATCACGAGCATTTCGAGGTCGAAGTCCCCGTTTGATTCCGCTGAGAAGCCACAGGTGTACACCATCGATCCGACCTTGCCCGTCACCGGCGCCGCCTTGGCCATGAAGAACGGAAAGGTGACGTCGAGGTGAGCTCGCTCTGCGTTGAGCCGCGACCGGAGTCCTTCGAGAATCTTGGGGATGCTCTGTACGCTGACTTCCTTTCGGTTGTCGTTGAGGACTTCAAGGAAGCGGCTCATGTGGGTGCCCCTGAACTCATGGGGCAGATCGACGGTGAGGGTGAAGTTGCCGATGGTGTGCTGCACTTCGTTGGCGCGGTCGAGGACCTGAATGGGGTATTGAATGCCGCGAACGCCGACCTTGTCGATGTCGATCTTGCGCTCGTCTTTAGAGCTTTGGATATCGGCGAGGGTTTCGCGGTTGGGGGGCGTTGGGTCCTTCATCGGTTCACCGCAGTATCCTACGCTTCCAGTCTGGAAAAGTTGACACTTGGTTCGGGCGTCACGCGCCGAGCCCCGAAAGTCCTGAGAACGAGGCTTCGAGAGCCTCGGCGAGGTGCAGCACGCGGACATGGCCCCCCTGCTCGCGGGTCACCTGGTCGATCCAAGCGTGGCACCCTGGGTTGGCGAGCACCACCCACCGAGCCCCCGTCCGTTCGACGTTCTGCCACTTGCGTTCGAGCAGTTCACGGGCAGTCGAAGGCTCGGTTAGATTGTAAATCCCCGCGCTTCCGCAACACATATCCGCTTCGGCAAGTTCGACGTACTTCACCTTGGGGATCGCCGACAGAAGGTCGCGCGGCTGACTCCGAATCCGCTGTCCGTGAGCGAGGTGGCAGGCGTCGTGGTAGGTGATCACTTCTTCGAACCCCGGCGATCCGGCCAACGCCGCAGCCAAACCCTCTCTCGCAAGGAACTCGGAGAGATCGACGACCCTCTTCGCATCAGAAAACTCGGCTTCATGGTCCTTCAGGAAGTTGCCGCAACCTGCGGAGTTGACGACGATCGGAAGGTCGTCGGGCATCGCAGAATAGGTCTGGGCCAGACAGGACTGGGCCTCGACGAGGAATCCCTGGTGGCCATAAAGCGATCCGCAGCATCCCGCTTCGGATTCCCGGACCCGGTACCCCAGCCTGCGAAGGAGGCGGCGGGTGGCCTCATGAACCCGCGAAAACAACACCCTCATCGCGCAGCCTTCCAGCAGGTAGACTTCCCCCCTAACAGGCGGGAGCATCTCCTCCGAAAGAGCCGGCCACGTCGCCGGAACTTGGGCCCGAGGCTTTTCGGCTTCGGGCTTTTCCCTAGAAATCCCTCGCATAGCGAACTCGGGAACCTTCTTCCCCGGCCAGAGCTTCGCGAGCGCTACCTGCCTTCGGAGCCGCGGAGGGGACGTGAGCCCATCGAGGAACCTCCTAACGGGTTCTTGCGGACTCACCATTGCGCGGGCTTGTTCGATGATGCTGCGGTACTCGACGCCGCTTGGGCACGCCGTCTCGCAGGCCAAGCATCCCAGGCAGTGGTCGATGGGCTCTCGGATCGCTTCGGGGTCTTGAAGTACGCCCTCGTTGAGGCTGCGAACCAGATAGATCCTGCCTCGCGGCGATTCCGTTTCTTCGCCGGTCAGGATGAACGTGGGGCAGCTTTCGAGGCAAAAGCCGCATCGGATGCAACGGGCGGTCAGGTCGGAGAGGTCCTTCACTTCGCCTCCACGGGTTCTGGATTGAACTTACCCAATGGGTCGAGCGCGAGACGCGTTCGGCGGGCGAGTTCGGAGGCGTTTCCGGAATGCGCGTCGTTGAACCCCTCGCCCGAGGGCCCGATCCGCCACCCCCGGCCGGGCTCGATTCGGACCTCTTTCTGAGGGTCTGTCCAGAGGGTGCAACTCGCCGGGTCATAAGCGTAGAGCGCATCTCCGACTTCACTCTTGAGCCGTTCGAAGGCGTCGGGCAGGCACCTTACGATCCGGACCGCCGAACCGGAAAGGTCGCGAAGCTGCTCGAACTCCGTGGGCGGGAGCGCCCGCAATGGGTACAGCCTGAGGATCACCGACGCTACGATCCCCAACGTGCCCCTTGCGCCGATGACGAGTTTCTGGACGTCGTACCCAGCCACGTTCTTGACCGCCTTACTCCCGCACCGAGCGACTGCGCCGTCCGACCGAACCAAACTGAGACCCAACACCCAATCCCTGGCCGATCCGCACTGCGCTTCGAGACCATGAGGCAGCGGCAGGCTGACGAGCCCGCCCACAGTTCCCGGAAATCCCGCTCCCAACGGGCCGACCGACTTGGCGTTGGGCAAGGGAAGGCATGTGCCGACCTCGGCTAACTCCTCCTGCAACTCGCTGAGAAGCGTCCCTGCTCCGACCTCGACGACCTGATCTTCCGGTTCGAGGCTGAGGATGCCGCGCAGACCCGTCAGGTCGGCCACCGTTCCGGACCGCTCCTCGCAGAACTGCCGCTTGCTGCTCGAACCCCGAATCACAACGCGCTCGTTCTCACGGACCACCTCCGCGAGTTCGGAAAGGCTGACGGGCTTCACCACGCCGCGCCCCGCCATCGCTTGCGGTGCTCGGTGCATCCCCGTTGGTTGGGAAGAATCTTGCACGGGTTACAGCTTGTCCCGCCGTTGAAAACGGACTTGGCGTCGGCCTGAAGACGGATGCTCGGTTCATCGAACATTTCAGCGAAAAGATCAACTTTCTCGACGCCGACGCCGTGCTCTCCGCTTATGCTTCCGCCGAGTTCGATGCAGCGTCGAATGATCTTCTCCCCCGCTCGGATCGCCCGGTCGACTTGGCCCGGGTCGCGATCGTCGAAGTAGAAGCAGGGATGCAAATTGCCATCGCCCGCATGAAAGAGGTTGGCGACGCCGATTTCGTGCTCCTTCGCGACCTCGTACACGAAGTCGAGCATGTCTGGGAGCTTCGATCTCGGAATCACGCCGTCGTGGGTCACAATGCTTGGGGCGAGTCGGCCCATCGCGCCGATTCCCTTTTTGCGAGCGGTCCAGAGGCTTTGACGCTCGGCTTCATCTCGGGCGATGCGGAGTTCGAGCGCGGAGTTTTGTTCGCAAATCGTTCGCACCACCCTAAACTCCTGCTCCACGCGCTGCCGTGGCCCATCGCATTCGATCAGAAGCAGGGCGCGTGAGCCTTCGGGGTAGGTAAGCCCGAACGCCGCGTTGAGAGCGTGGAGGATCCCATGATCCATCATCTCCAATGCAGCCGGGATCACGCCCGCCGCAATGAGGTCGGCGACGGTCTTCGTGGCGGCTCGAAGGTCGTCGAAGGCCGCGAGGGCGGTTTGCACGAAAGGAGGGAGCGGCGTCAGCTTCACCCAAGCCTCAGTGACGATCCCGAGTGTCCCCTCCGAACCTACGATCAACCCCACCCAGTCGTACCCCGGCGCGCCTGGCGCGAGGTTGCCGAGTTCGAGCCTCTCGCCCGCAGGGTCGATGAGCGTCAGAGCGAGGACGTGCTGCGAGGTCACGCCGTACTTGAGCGTATGCGGGCCCCCCGAGTTCTCAGCGATGTTGCCTCCCAGCGTCGCGACGGTTTGACTCGACGGGTCGGGCGCGAAGTGCAGGCCGTGCTTGGCGACCGCATCGGAGATTCGCTTGTTCACCGCGCCCGCTTGCGCATGAAGTCTACGATTGCCGACGTCGACGTCCAGAATCGCCGTCATTTTCTTCGTGGAGATTACGACGCCGCCCTGGGCCGGCAGCGCTCCGCCACTGAGGCCGGTGCCTGCTCCTCTGGGCGTAAACGGAACCTCACTACGAAGGCAATACTGAACCACCTTTTGCACATCGTCCGTCGTACGGGGAAGCACCACGCAGGCGGGCGGCGAGCGGTCGATCGTGTAGGCGTCGCAGTCATACGCCCTTCGAGCGGCCTGACCCGAAAGCACCTGGCTTGAAGGCAGAATCCTGCTTAAATCCCGCGCAAGCGCGTCCGAGCCGGTGCGTTCAGAGCCCACTTCAGCTTCATTCTATTCCAGGTGAGTTGCTGGCGGCTCGCCTTGGGCCGCGAACTCGTGGACTTGAGACGGTTCATTGGGACACGGGCCGGCGATCCGCCCGAAGCTTCCCCAGCAGCAAAATCGCGCCGGGTTTGTCGATCATATTGTTGCGAGAGATGCAATTCGAGATGAGAAGGCAAGCGGGGCAGCCGGTTTCGCAGTCGCACGACGTCACCAACTCGCTCGCCATTTCGCGCCAGGGTTCGAGTGAATCGATCAGTCGTTCGCTCAGGCCGATGCCGCCGGGAACGTTATCGTACACGAAGAGAGCCGCTTTCATGGAGTGAGGGAACAGCCCGTACCACGCGCTCCCGAGATCGCCCCGATCGCACTCGGCGATGTAAGGGGCGGTGACGACCAGCGCGTGTTCGAGACCATGAAGCGAGCCGAGGTATTCTGGCGCGTCTTCGCCTTCGACCGGGGGAAGGTGGACCCAGATTCCCAACGTGTCGAAGCTCACCGGCGGAAGGTCGAGAGCCTCGTACCCCAGCACCGTATCCCCGTCGAGCGCCAGGCGCTTATAGCCGGTCACCCGCTCCGTAACTCGCAAGCTACTGAGTTCGGCAGAAAGACTGCCCCACACCCGCTCCTGCACTTTCACCAATGGCTGAATTTGAACCTCGACTTGAGGTTCTGTATAGAATTCGGCTCGCAAGTGGGTGAGAGTCGCTTCGCGCCGGTCGAGGTTCAACTCGTCTACGAGGTAAGGCACGCCTCTATGAATGTGTACCGCGCCCTTGTGGAGGGTTTTGAGCGCACGCCAATACTCGCTCTCGCCCACCTCGTCGTTATCGAGAAGAATCCGCACGGAATCTGAACCCACCGCGCGGATATCGACCTTCGGCGCAGGGGGATCGAACGATTTGTAGTAGTACCTCCCTGCGCTCATCTCGATATCACCGCTTTCGGCAAGAGAACCTATCGCCCAGGAAGCTGAAGAGGAAAACGCCTCAACCTCGTCGAGGGTCATCGGGCGCTCGTACACCGCGCATCGAAGCTGCTGTTCGAGAATCACCGGGTTATCGACGCTGACCGACACGGGCTCAGGAGGCGATTCCATCAGGATTCGCGGGTGCCGGGCGAAGTAGAGATCCAGGGGGTCGTTCCGGGCCAGCAGCACCGACGCGCCTTCCTCGGTCCCGCGTCCCGCGCGGCCGGTTTGCTGCCAAAAGGCGGAGCGGGAGCCGGGGTACCCATTCATCAGCACGACGTCCAACCCGCCGATGTCCACGCCGAGTTCAAGGGCGTTCGTACTCGCGAGACCCAGAAGGCGGCCCTCGAAAATGGCGCGCTCGATCTCCCTTCGGTCCTCCGGCCGATACCCCGCGCGATAGCTGTCGATCAGGTCCGGGTCGACCCCTCGCCTTCGGGCGGCAACGCGGGCGTAGCGCAAAACAAGCTCCACCGAATTCCTCGACCGGCAAAACGCAAGCGCCCGAAGCCCTGCCTGTACCATCTGAACCAGAGCCGCCGAAGTCGAGCGGTTCGGGCTGGGAAAGGACTCCTCGTCGCCGAGTTGAGGGGCCCAGAAGAAGTAGCTTCGCTCGCCGCTCGGCGACCCGTCGCCCGCGACCACGTGTCCCTCCTTCCCCGTGAGTTGGGCGAAGAGTTGGGCCGGATTCCCGATCGTGGCCGAAGCGCCGATCACCTGAGGTTGAGACCCTGCCGCTTTGCAAAGGCGCAAGAGTCGTCGCAGGACGCTAGCGACATGAGACCCGAACACTCCGCGGTACACGTGCATCTCATCGAGAACGATCGTTCGCAAGTTGCGAAGGAATCTGGCCCAGTTCTCGTGATTGGGAAGGATTCCTATGTGCAGCATGTCCGGGTTTGTGATCAGCACCGAAGCGGCTTTTCGGATGGCTGCCCGCTCGGACTTGGGTGTGTCGCCGTCGTAAACGCCCACACGAAGCCCCGAGCCCTCACCCAACGACTCCAGCCTTTGAAGCTGATCGCGCGCAAGGGCCTTCGTGGGATAGAGCAGCAGCGCGCGAGCCGTGGGTTCGGCGAGGCAACGCTCCAGGAGGGGCACTGCAAAGCAAATCGTCTTCCCGCTATTGGTGCCCGTGACGACGACGACGTCTTTCCCCGACCTCACGGCGTCGATCGCTTGAGCCTGGTGGGTGAAGAGCCTCTCGATGCCGCGTTTGCGGAGGTTTTCCGCCACGATTCCAGGGAGCGCTTCCTGCGTCTCCGCAAACTCAGCTTGCCTTGCGCGGATTCGAATCACCTGGGCCTTGCGCTCGAACATCGGAATGCCGGCAACACGTTCGGCCAGCGTTCGACGCTCCATGGCTAGTCCAACTCATCGAGTTCTGGCGCCCAGTCCGAACGTTTCACGGTCAGCTTGACCGCCGCCACGCTGATCGCCAGGAGGAGGGTCATCGGGATCGCCATCATGAGGAGCGTGAACGCGTCGCCCGTCGGGGTGAGGATTGCGCTCGTGATCACGACGAACGCGATCGCGTGCCTCCAGTAATGAATCAGCGTGTCGGGCCCAATCAACCCGATTCGTCCGGCGATATAGACGACAAGCGGAAGTTGGAATCCCACGCCGAACGCCAGCATCAACTTGAACATGAAGAAGACCATCGTCCCCGGCTCTTGGTACAGCGCGGTGCCGGGGAAATCCTCGAAAAAGCTGAGAAACCACCTGAGCGTCGTGGGAAGCACCAGCCAGCAGAGCGTTACGCCCAAGGCAAACAGCAGAACGCTCAGGGGCGCGAGCCGGCGAATCGGACGCCGTTCCTCGGCCTTGAGTCCGGGCGAAACGAACCCCCATATCTGCAGGACGATGTAGGGCAGGGCGATCCCCAGGCCGATCATGAACGAGAGTCGAAACTTCAGAAAGAACGCCTCTGTCGCGCTCTTGAACGGCTCGGAGTATTGGAAACCGGCGTGCGTCTTGCGGTAATCGGCGACCGCGACGTTGACTAGGTGGTTGAGGGAGTCGTAAAGGTAGGGCTGAATGAACCAGCCGACCGTCCACCCGACCGCGATGACGACGAATGTGCGGACGATTCGATCTCGCAGTTCGGAGATGTGTTCGCTCAGAGTCATGCGGTACTCCTCTGGATCAGCAGAGGAGCCCCGCTTGTTCTTTCGCTTGGAGGCGATCTTGAGGGGCATAAACTCCCCTCATTATGAATTAGCTTTCGAGAGTGAGCACGATCCGATAGCGGAATCGCAAGAGTTCCGTTCCGCCCCTCGCGCCGCCACCCTGCGCGCCACCGCTCCCGGTCGCTGCGGGCGGGCCCATGATGCCTTGGCCACCGCGTCCTCCACGGCCTGCTCCCGGAGGTCCCATTGTGCCAGCTTGGCCGATCCCCTGGGTTCCTGACATGCGACCGCCCTCGTCGTCGGCGCGCTGCCCGCCGCCGCCACTCATTGGGGCGCCGCGGGTCCCTCCTCCGGGTTGCGCCGAGGTGCCCTGAGATTGCTGGCGAGTGTCGGCGGTCAGGTCCCAAACGAACTTGACCGGAACGCCGAGGTCGAGGGCGAACCACGTGGTCTGCTCGACGGAGACTCTCTCTCCTCCGAGCGCCGCCTGCCCGTCCTTACCCTGTCCTGGCGAGGGTACGGACGCCTGAGCAACGCTCGTTCGAATCTTTGCGCAAGGATGGCCCATCTCCCACTCCATTCCCAGGAGTTCGCCTCGGGCTGGGAGCTTGGCGACCAGCGACTTGAGTTCGTACCATCGATCCAAGTCGAGAGTCGGAAGCTGGAAGCTCGACGCCCAGAAATCGCCCGGTTTGACTGACTTGGTCGGCAGTGTGGGCAAGGGAATCAGCACGTAGAGGTCAGTTCGCGCAGGATCACCCAGCGAGCCTTCGATCGGCACGTAGAGCGGAACAAACCCGAACTCTTCGGAGCCGGTGGGGTTGATCGCCATGTACAGCGGGTGCATCTGCCAGTCGTAGTAGCGAGCCCCTTCGAGGACCTCGCCGGCGGCGTTCTCAAGGAGCGTGAAGTGGGCGTAATTCTTGCCGGGGTCGGGGAGCGCTTGCACCCGCACGAGCCCTTTACCGTCCGGAAGGACGTTATCGATTGCATAAAGCAGTCGGAACTTGTCGGATTCGACCGGCAGCTCGGCCGCGCGTCCGCCCATCCTTGCCTGGGCCTCGCTGATCGAACTCAGCGTTCCCGCGACTTCGACGTTGTAGATCAGCTCTTTGCCTTGCTTGAACTTGTACCGAAGCGAGAATCCGTCATCAGGGACGTCGATCGACGTCGAATTGGCGACGGTGACCTCGACGGACGATCTCTCCAAGACCACCGAACGCTCGCCCTGATCTTGGAACAGGACGAGAGCGATCTGGGTCTTGCCATCGGCGATCTTGCGTTCCTTGGTGTCGAGGATGTACTCGAAGTAGCCGTCCTTCTTATCGAAAACGGTCGCTTCGACGAACTTCCCGTTCACATAAACGCCCACATAACCCCGATCGGGAATGCTGTTCTCGGGCACGAGAACCCGAATCTTCTCCCGAACCTTGGAGCCGTCGACCGGTCTCACGATCGTAAATGGCGCTTGCGCAAGCACCGCTCCTGCGAGCGCTACGGCAAGAATCGTTCCCCAAAAACGCTTCATTCGTTGTCCTCCGACAATCACCGAGGCAAGGCCATGCCTTGACCTGCGGCTGTCCAACCATTATGACGCGATCCAATCGCGACACGTCACAGATACGACGGCCAGGAGCGACTTTCTGGTTCAACCGACGCGCGGGATTCGGCTGCGGAAAGTTTCCGCGACGCTTTCTCGCGAATCTAAGGGCATGGGCGACTCCATCCCGCATAATAGGAGGGTCGATGCCCACGACCCAATCCATTCCTCTGAACGAAGAACAGCGGCGAGCTGTCGAACATGAAGGCGGCCCGCTGCTCGTGTTTGCGGGCGCGGGCTCGGGCAAGACCCGTGTGATCGCGGCGCGGATCGCTCGATTGGTCGCGGGCGGAGTGTATGCGGATAGGATTCTTGCGGTAACTTTTACAAACAAAGCTGCCCGCGAGATGTCGGAGCGAGTGGAGAGCCTAACCGGCGCGTCGGTACGCCCGATGTGGATCGGCACCTTTCATTCGATCTGCAGCCGGATGCTTCGAAGAGACGCCGATAAACTTGGACTTTCTCGCGACTTCGTGATTTACGACGACTCCGACCAACTGAGCCTCATTCGTGAGATATTTAAGTCTAAGAATCTCGACGAAAAATCAATCAATCCTCGCGTCATCCTCCGAGAGATTAGCAACGCCAAGGAGCGGCTCGAAAGTCCGGACGCCATGGCCGGACGGGTCGCAGGTTTCATCGAGCGCATTGCGGTAGATGTGTATAGGTCATATTCGGAAAGACTTCAGAAATCTAACGCCATGGATTTCGACGACCTGATCTACTGGGCCGTTCGGCTCCTCGAACAACGCGCCGACGTACGGGAGCAGTATCAAAGCAGGTTTCAGCACGTTCTCGTGGACGAGTACCAGGACGTCAACCTTTCTCAATATCGATTTGTGCAACTCATGGCCGAAAAGAGTCGCAATTTAGTCGTCGTTGGGGACGACGACCAAAGCATTTATCGGTGGCGCGGCGCCGACGTCAAGCTCATCCTCAGCTTCAAAGCCGACTGGCCCGACGCGACGATCATCAAGCTCCAGCAGAACTACCGATCGACCAAGACCATTTTGCGAGCCGCAAACGAGGTCATCCGAAACAACCGGTCGAGGGCGCACAAGGAACTCTGGACCGAGAACACCGAGGGCGCGCACATCCACCTCATCGAAGCCGGAACCGAACTCGACGAGGCGATGGCCGTCGCCGAAACCATCCTGCAGGACACCTCGACGGGTCGAAGAAAATACGGCGAGTTCGCCGTGCTTTACCGAACGAACGCGCAGAGCAGGGTGCTGGAAGAAGCCCTCCTGACGCTGCGGATTCCGCATGTGCTGATCGGCGGGCAGAGGTTTTATGAGCGGAAAGAGATCAAGGACGCGGTGGCGTACTTACGGCTCGTGCTCAACTCTCAGGACGACGTTTCGTTTCGGCGGGTGATCAACGTTCCCACGAGGGGGATCGGGGCTACCAGCCTCCAAGCGATCGAGCAGTTCGCCGCTGCCAATTCGATTTCGCTCCTCGACGCCTGCGCCACCGAGGAGTTCCTCCAACAGCTTTCGTCCCGCGCCCGAAACCCCATCGGCGCGTTTTCAAAAGCGATTCTCGAAGCCCGGCACCTCTCGGAATCCGGCGGCGTCACGCAGGTGTTGAAATCCCTTCTTCAGGCAAGCGGGTACCTATCCTCGCTTCGCGAAGACCGCTCGCCCGACGCCCAATCGCGATTGGAGAACCTCCAGGAGTTGCTCAACGTCACTACGCAGTACGACGCCTCAGCGGACGAGCCGACGCTCTCCGGGTTCCTCGAAAGCGTTGCGTTGGTGTCGGACGCTGATTCTATCGGCGAAGGCGGGGAGGCTGTCACGCTGATGACCCTCCACACGGCGAAAGGCCTGGAGTTTCCGGTCGTGTTCATCACGGGGTTGGAAGAGGGTGTGTTCCCGCATTCGAGGTCGATGCAAGATGACGCGGAGCTCGAAGAGGAGCGAAGGCTCTGCTATGTGGGCATGACGCGCGCGCAACAAGAACTCTATCTCCTGAGGGCGCACCGGCGAAGCGTGTATGGACAGCCTCAGTTCAACCGTCCCTCGCGATTTCTTGAGGAAATTCCGCGAGAACTTATACGCGTCATGGGTGGATCGCGTCCCGCGCCCGAGGGGCTCTCCACGGTTTATCAGGAGCGCTCGGGCCGATATGGCGTGATCGAGCCTCGGGCCGCAGCCTCGCCGCCCCCGCGCACGGCCCTGCGCTCGCCGGACTGGAAACCGCCTTTCGACGTCGGGCAGACGGTGCGCCATGCGAAGTTTGGCGTCGGGGTCGTGGTGGCTTGCGTGCCGATCAAGGGAGACACCGAAGTGACCGTCGCGTTTCCGGGTGTCATTGGAGTCAAGAAATTGGTGCAAGGCCTTGCGAAGCTCGAACCTACTTAGCTGCGGTTTGGGGGCCGCGATGTCGCTCTTGGCGGCAGGCTGCGGCCCGAAGAACGAGTACTTCCCGCTCGATGTGGGAGACTCGTGGACGTTCGGAGTTCGAACGGGGTATGGGTCATTTTCCGAGTCCATTCGTGCGACGCGGGAAATCTCGGTCGGGGGCCACAAGGGCCTGGAACTGGTGAGTCGGGGAGGCACGTCGCGCCTGTATCAGGACGGCGGCGATCTTTACTTGTCGGAGGGCGCGGTCGGGAGGTTCGAACCTCCGATCCCCCTGCTCTCCGCGGACGAGGCTGAGTCGAGGCGGGCCTGGGAAGGCGTGGTCATCCTGCGTGGGGCCCAGAGGCGAGCGAAGGGCGTGTGGAGTCAGAGGTTCGAGAAGTCCCCTCTGCCTTCGTTTCCGTCGTCTCGTGTCTTGCGATCCACCTTCGTTTTCGACTTGGGGACGCGCCATTTCGAACTCAACAGTTGGTTCGTGGCAGGCGAGGGCTTGATCCTACAGGAGCAACGGGCGAACGGAGAACTGGTGACTCGGCTCGAGCGCGTGGGCACCTCGCCCGCCAACTGACTTAGGTTCAAAGAGAAAAAACCCGGCCGAAGGGCCGGGTTCTTCTTCCCTCATCGGTCGAGGAGCTTATTTCTTGCGTCGTCGAACCACAGCGGCAAGGCCAAGCCCGAGGGCGGCCAGGGTCGCGGGCTCAGGAACCGCGCAGTAGGATGCTCCGGTGAGCGAGATCCGATATGCGCCAGTGAGCGTCGAAGCGGCAGTGCCGTTCCAATCGAAGATTGGGCTGCCCGCGCCAGGGCCGTCGGGTGCGCGCTCGACGTCGTACGGAGTGTCCAACCACAGTTCGGCGCCGGTCGCGTCTACGGGGTCGCGGTCATATCGGCTGATCGCGAGGTAGTAGTGGCCAGGTCCGGGCAAGAATGTGCCAGTGATCGTCGACTGCAATACACTGCCACCGGGGTGATCGTCATTGAACGTCACGCCGAAGCCTCCCGTATTGAAGAGGAACAACTGCGTGTCGAGACTTGAGCCACCTACCGTCGTCGCCGAAAAGAGGGACGGGTCCGCGATATAAATGCAGTACATGTCCTTGTCGTTGCCGTCCGCGGCCGGGTTGTTGCCAATGAACCCACTGATGAAATCCAGAGCGCCAGAGCCGACCGTGATTTGGGCAGTACCCGGCAGATCGCCAGCATCGCCCACTTCCGTCCAAAGTTGAGCCTGCGCAACGCCGAGCGACGCCGCCAAGCCCATCAATACGAGTTTCTTCATCTTCGCTTCCTCCAAATGATTTGGGCCTTGAACTACAATGCAAACGATGGCTAGGTTTTGGGGCCCAAGTGCAAAATCCAATATACAAAGGTTTGTGCGGATTGCCAAGGCATCCGATAATAACCTGGTACGTTTACCTGGTCACGATTTGCCGAGTATAAGAATATGCGCGGAAGCTTCGAACAAGAGTTAGTACAAAAGGACTGAGAGCATGAATGAGATAGCGGCCGCTTCGACGAGGAGACCGGTTACCCTCGGCGACGTGAAGAAGAGCCCGAGGGTGCGGGCGCTGATCGACGGCGCGAACGAAGTGATGAAGGCGATGGGATACACCGAGCACGGCCATCGCCACGCGGGGATCGTCAGCAGCATCACCCGTTACTTGCTCGAGCAACTTGGCGCGCCGCCGCGTGAGGTTGAACTTGGACAGATCGCGGCGTATCTCCACGACATCGGAAACGTCATCAACCGGGAGAGCCATCCGATCAGCGGCGCCAACCTCGCGTATCCCATTCTCAGCGACTTGGGGATGCCCGAAGAGGAACTTGCTCCGATCCTCGGGGCTATCGGCAACCATGAGGAGCTTCACGGAACCCCCATCAACACGATTTCAGCCGCGTTGATCGTCGCCGACAAGAGCGACGTTCACTACAGCCGAGTCCAAAACCCCATTTTGGAGTCGTTCGATATTCACGACCGGGTGAACTATGCGGTGCAGAAGAGCCGAACGGTCATGGACCTAGCCGCGCAGAAGATCGAACTGACCTTGGAGATCGACACGAGTTACGCCAGCGTCATGGAGTACTTCGAAATCTTCCTTTCGAGGATGGTGATGTGCCGCAAGGCCTGTGATACGTTCGGCTATCAGTTCGTCCTCAGCGTGAACGGCACGATTCTGGGGTAGACGTTAGCGAACGGCGAGCGCGTCGGCGATTTCGGATTGGATTCGGTGGGCCGCGCCTTGAGGGTCCGAACTGAGCGTGATGGGCCTGCCCACCACGAGGAAGTCCGCTCCCCAGCCAAGTGCGGTGCGAGGGTCGGTCGATCTCCTGTGCTCGTCGGAAGATTCTCCCGCCGGTCGAATCCCTGGGCTCACGATCAACGGTTCGTCGCCCAACTTCTCTCGCAGCGTGCGAATCGCTTCACCGGAAGCGATCCAGCCGTCCGCACCGGCCTCACGCGTGGCCTGGGCTCGGTGGGTGAGGTAGTTCATGAGAAAGTCATCTGGCGCGCGGATTCCGTCGAGGCCGAGATTGTCCCTTAGTTCGTCTGGCCCCACGCTCGAAAGGAGAGGCACGGAGAGTAGGAGCGGGAGGGAGCGGGAGCCCCGCCCTCGGACCGCTGCGCGGATCGTCGCGGGGCCGCCATGAAGCGTCAGGAACCTCGCCCGGCCACCCAGGACCTCGACCGCGGTCGCAATCGTTGCGTCGATGTCGTCGAGTTTGAGGTCGAGGAACACCTCCTTCCCGAGCGAGCGGAGCCTCTCGACCGCCGGCAAGCCTTCGGCAAAGAAGAGCCGGTACCCGACCTTATAGAACTGCACATCGTCGCCGAGGGCTTCGACGAGCTTGAGCGCGTCTTCGAGGCACGGAAGGTCCAGTGCGACGATGAGCCGAGATCGAGGGTCGGAGGGGCGATAAGGTGGGGGCGGCGCAGCTTCGGGCATTCCGCCGTGCAGTATGGCACCGAATGGACGCCGCGGCCGCACGTGGCTAGGCCGCTGATTCGAACCCAGCTATCGCGTCGAGAACCTCGGGGTCAAAGCGTCCCGGGTCGCGCGCTAGGGCCTGTTCGCCGTGAAGAACCCACTGCTCGAACACATCGTAGAGCCGCGCCAAGAACGGGATGCGCGAGCCCGCGGTTCCCGTAGCGCCTTTGCCGTCGAATCGCTCGCCCAAGGCATCGAGACTCGGCAACAAGATTCGCAGGTCGGGGCTCGCTTCCATTCGCTTGAGCTTGCTGGGAGATTGCGCGCTCCGGGCCCTCCGATACTCGCCCGCGACGACACCCAAGCACCTCAGCAGGTGGATTTGCGCCGAAGTGAGCTTCAGGTTCTGAGCCGTCTTCTCGATTGCGAGGTCCAACTCCGCGCAGAGCGCCTCCGTCTTGCTCTTGCGTCCCGCTGGAACCCACTCCCACAAGTCTTCGAGGGCGATCGCAAACCTCGTGCCGTCCCCAACCGGGCCGCCGGAATACAGCACCACGCGGTTACGTCCTGACCTCTTGGCTTCGAAGAGGGCGGTGTCGGCGGCTCGCAAGAGAGAAGAAGCACCCTGCGCATGGCCCGGATACACCGCGACGCCGATGCTCACCGTAAGCGGGCGTTCCCGGCCCGAAGGCGTCTTGAGCCTGAGCGATTCGATTTTCGAACGAACCCGCTCGGCCGTCCCCAGGCTTTCTTCCTGATCGCTTCCCGGAAGAATGGCGGTGAACTCCTCGCCCCCGTATCTCGCGGCTAGGTCGTATTGGCGAACGCAGTGCTTGAGCGCGAGCGCGACCTCTTGGAGGACGCCGTCTCCCACGTCATGCCCTTCCTCTTCGTTGAAGCTGCGGAAATGATCGACGTCGATCATGAGCGCCCCGATCGGCTGTTCGGTTCGCTCAGCCTCAGCGATTCTCAAGTGGAGGAACTCCTGAAGCGTGCGATGGTTGGCGATGCCGGTCAGGGGATCGTTGCTCGCCAGCGATTTGAACCGCTCGAACAAGTACGCCTTGTTGAGCGCGAGGGCGAGGTGCTCGCTCAGCACTGAATGGAACTCTTGAAAGTCGCGGAAGTTCGCTTGATCGTGCTTGGCGACGATTTCGAGGACCCCCATCAGCGAGTCGCCCGCCATCAACGGCATCAGGCTCACCCCACCTGGCTTCAAGTAGCAAATCTCGGCTTCGAGCGACGCGCTCAGCGGGTTGTCGCCCACGCTGTCGAGGAAGAGCGGCTTGCGGCAGTCAGCGACGAGTTCAGCAAGGCAGGCGGCCCCTTTACTCGACTGAATCTGCTTCAGGGAATGGGCGCCCTTGCGATTGATTCCCGTGTGAGCGGCCAATCGGAGCGGGTTGGCGCCCTCTTCAGGAATCCAAAGCATGGCGGCGGCTGGATCGAGACGCGACGCCAAGGCGTGGATCGCCGCCGCACACAGACCATCGATTTCGGTGTGCGCAGAAGTCACCGCCCCCAGTTCTTTGAGGAGGTCGGCTTCGAGCGAGCTTCGAGAGGCTCTTCCTCGGAAAACGCGCTCCTCTCGGGCGCAGGTTGCGAGCAAGAGGGCCTCTTGAGTGTTTCCGTAGGCGATCGGGGAGGCTAGAAAGCGGACGCCTTCGGTGTAGAGCGATCCTGATTGACCCCCCAGCGCGGATTCGACTAGGAGCCCGAACTCGCTGATCAGCAGGCTTCGCTCCCCCAACCGGTCGAAAAACGTTTCTGCGAGTCCCCAAGCCTTTCGCACGAATCCTAGGCCGTCGACCAGGGCCACGCCAACCTTTGCAGGGTCGAGGTCAGCGATCAGAGCCGGCTCAGGAAGGTCGAGCACGAGCCTTCCGCCTTCTTTGAGCCGAAGTGCGAGCGGGAACCCAACTGCTGTAGAATCGCCCTGGGGGTCGAGAGTGTCGACGCCCAGCCTTTCGAGCAACTTAACCAACTGACAAAGGGAATCAGCCCAGCACACGCTACGTTCGATTCTCGGTTGATTTCCCCGTCGAAACCAGCCTCGTTTGGAAACTTTTGCCCGGAAAGCCGTCAAAGAGGTAAGGCAAACGATGATGCAATCGCGTTCGAGGTTCTGGAGTTGGTTGAATGGGCCCGCGATCTTGGCTCTCCTCCTGGCAGGCTGGCTATGCGTAGGCTGCGGCGGAGGGGGCGGCGCGACTGAACTCCTTTATCAAACCGACTGGACCAACCGGGGGAGGGCGGTAACGGGACTCTCTCAGAGGGTTCGCCTCTACACGGCCTCGAATCAGCTCGTGCAAACCCTCGTCATGAACCAGGACGCCAACGGTATGCAGGGCCTGACGATCCCCGTGTCCGGCAGCGGTGTGTACAGGCTTTATGTCGAACTGTATTCGCAGCGCGACTTGTTGGGCGTCCGGACCGGAGTCCTCGAAACGCTCGTTACGCTTTCCGGCCGGACGACGTTTTTGAGCGCCGTGGGCGAAGACCCCACGATGGTCAAGGTCACTCCCGAATCGGCCAGCGTCAAGGTTCAGCACAGCCGCCAATATTACGCTGCAGGGTATAGCGGTGCGAATCGGGCGGTCTTCGTCGAAGACGAGGCCTTCGAGTGGTCGGCGCTCGGCGGCGTCGCAAGCGTCAATGAAACCGGAATCGCCCTTGGGCTGACGCCGGGAAGCGGGACCCTCCGAGCCACCCACAGTGACACCGGCCACCAAGGCAGTGGGCTGATCACGGTCGATCCGTTTCAGGCCACGCAGACGAAATGGACGGTCATGGTGTTCCTGAACGCAGCTAACGATCTGTATACGTTCAGTACCCTCAACGTGAATCAGATGGAGTCTGTGGCGCAAAATCCCGACGTTCGATTCGTCGTACAGTGGAAGCAGTCCCAATCGGTTTGGCCCTCGTCGAGCTTCGACGGCACGCGCCGCTATCTGGTCAAGCCCGACACGACTTCGAGCATCGCGAGCGAGTTGATCCAAGACATGGGCCCTGGGGTCGATATGGGCCAAGCCTCAACACTTCTAGACTTCGTGAACTGGACGAAAACGTACTACCCCGCCGATCGCTACGTGCTCGTGGTGTGGAACCACGGCAACGGCTGGCGCAGGAAGCCGGAAGATACGTTGCCGACGCGGGCGGTCAGCTACGATGACGAAACGGGCAACGCAATCCAGACATGGCAGCTTTCGCAGGCCATCGGCAACAACGTTCTCGACATCATCGCATGGGACGCGAGCCTGATGCAGATGCTGGAAGTGGCGTACGAGTTGCAGGACCGCGCGCAGTTGATCGTCGGCAGTGAGGAGAGCCCTCCGGGCGAAGGCTATCCCTACGACCTCATCTTCGGCGAGTTTCGCGACAGCCCCGATGCCTCGACGGTGACGCTCTCCAAGGCGTTCGTCGATGGGATGCTCGCAGTGCCGGCGTACCAGACCCGGAAGATCACGCAGAGCGTTCTCGACACCAGCAAATTGCCGGCTCTTGGGGCCTCCGTGAGCGAATTGGCTTCGCAACTCATCGCGAACGTCGGGTCGATTGGAACCGAGATTCAGTCGGTCCGCACGCAGGCCAAGAGCTACAGCCCGTCGGCGTTCCGAGTCTATCGCGACCTGTACCACGTGTGCGAACTGATCGAATCGCTCATCGGGATACCCGGCATTCAGACCGCCGCCGCCGATGTTCGCGCAAAGATCGCCGACGCGGTGGTTTGGGAAGGGCACAACGTGAACTCGCTCAACAGCCACGGCGTCTCGATCGACTTTTCGTCTTCGGGCACGTATGCCGGGGTGGCGACGGATTACGCTCAGCTTCGATTCGCGCAAGAGACAATGTGGAACGAGTGGCTGTCCGTTGCCCCCTAGGGGATTAGCGGAGAAGCCTTTCTTTGAGAAAGCGGGCTCGCTGCTGCCCGGCCGCGACCTCGTCGGAAGGGCCGCGAAAATCGAGCGTTGCGAGCCACGTATCGACGTCGCGGTGGGTCACTCCGGACGTTTGCGCCGCCGCCGCCCCCCATCGAACCCACGCCAGGACCCTCAGGGCCTCGGAGAGTTGGACAGAACCGGAGGTCGCGACGTATTCGAGCCCGGACTGCACCCGGTGTTCGAGTTCGGTCGTCGAAATGGACTCGCGGGCTCGGCGCTCTTCGTCGATGAGGTACTGGACCGCCCCCACGAACGCCTCGATGGCGCCGCTGACGATGCTGACTTGCAGGAACGCTCCTACGGCTCGGCTAGATTCTCCAAAGAGGCCCCGCGCCACCACTCCGCGGTCGGCCAAGGCGCGCAACACGTTGGGCAGGCGCTTGGCGTGAGCGAGGCCGATCAGATGCACCATCGAGGAAAGCCGGATACCTGAGCCGCAGTTGTAGGGGCTCGCGGAGAGATATCCGAACCGAGGCGATTCGGCAAACTCGAGGTCGCGGGCGAGAGCGTCCAGCGTCTCCGAAGCGGCTTTCCGCGACTTGCGCAGCGACCACCCCGGCGAGAGCGATTGAATGCGCAGGTGGTCCTCTTCGTTAACCATGACGCTGCAGAGCCGCTTGGCCTCCAAAACGACCGCGCGTCCGGGTTGGTTGACCGGGAATCGGGGCGAGATCAGTCGGCAACCGATGAGATAGTCCCTTTCAGAAGGGGAAAGCTGAGAGAGGATGGTCCAATTCGGGAGGTTCTGGGAGGCTGAAGAGGAAACGCTCGCGAGGATTTGTTCGAGTTCGTCGGGAGGTGCGTTGTGGGGGAACCGAAAGCCGCGCAGGTTCCGCATCACCCGCGCGCGGGTACTGAGCACGACGTCGTCGTGGGGCGCGCCAGGCTTGAGCCAAGCAGGCGCAGACATCGATCGCATGACAAGCTCACGCCAGGAGTCGGCTTCTGGGGCGCCTGGGGGCATGAGTGGATTCTACTCAGGGGTCGCGGATCGCAGCATTCCGACAAAGCTACGGGCATGGCGGCCCGCCGGAAGTGGAATGAGTGTATCGGACCGTCCTCCGGAGGACGCTTTAGGGCTGGCGATGCTTTCAGGCGAGGTTTTTGTTCAAGAGGGTTACATCAGCGAGGAGCAACTCCGCCTCGCGGAAGAAAAGCAGCGCGAGTTAGGGGGCGCGGACCCGATCGCGCGGGTCCTCGTCAATATGGGGCTGATTCAGGAGCGCGACCGCGTGAAGTGCCTCGGCAAGGTCTGGGGTCTCATGTTCGCCGAGGTCGCCGACATTCGTCCGCCTGCGGATGTCCTCGCGCAGATTCCTCCTCAGACTGCGAAGCGGTTCAGGTGTTTGCCGATCGGGCGCAACGAAAGCAAGCTCATTGTGGCGATGGCGAACCCGCTCGATGTGTTCGTGATCGACGAACTGAGGCTTGCGACAGGACTCGAAATCGAGCCCGTCATCGCCATCGAAGAGGACCTCAACACGGCCATCGGAGCGCTTTATAAGGTCGATGTCAACGTCAACGACGCGCTCGCGGGGGTCATGCGGGACTTCGATGGCGATATTGAACTCACGCAGGGCGCGGACGACGAACTGAGCGAGGCCGAACTCAGGGAGATGGGGGAGGACGCCCCGATCATCCGCCTGGCCAACCTCATCATTAACCAAGCCATCCATGACCGTGCGAGCGACATCCACATTGAGCCGAATCGCGAAGGACTCCTGGTTCGGTACCGCATCGACGGCGTGATGATCGAGGGCATGAAGCTCCCCCGGAAAGTGGTGGCCCCGTTGTGCTCGCGGTTCAAGATCATGTCGAACATGGACATCGCCGAAAAGCGGGTCCCGCAGGACAACCGAATCGGCGTCACGGTTGGAGGGAAGGAGTACGACCTTCGCGTTTCCACCTTGCCGGTCGTCTATGGCGAGAAGATCGTGTTGAGGGTTCTCGACAAAGGGGGCGTGATGGTGGGCCTGAGCCGCCTCGGGTTCCTGCCCCAAAACATGAAGAACCTCGAAGACGTTTGTTCGAGAAGTTACGGGATCATCCTCGTGACGGGTCCGACCGGGTCCGGGAAGTCGACGACGCTGTATTCGATCCTGAACAAGCTCAACGATGGCCAGGCGAACATTATCACCATCGAAGACCCCGTCGAATACGAGATTCAAGGGATCAACCAATGCAACGTGAACGTGCGCGCCGGTATGACCTTTGCGGCCGGACTCCGCGCGATGCTCCGGCAGGACCCCGATATCATCATGGTCGGCGAGATGCGGGATACCGAAACGGCGACCATCGCCATGGAAGCCGCGCTGACAGGCCACCTTGTGCTTTCGACGCTTCACACCAACGATGCCCCGTCGGCGACCACACGGCTCATCGAAATGGGCGTCGAGCCGTTCCTCATCTCCTCCTCGATCGTATGCGTGCTGGCTCAGCGCCTTGTGAGGCAAATCTGCCCGCGCTGCAAGGAGGCGTATGCGGGGACGCGAGAGGGCCTGATTCGGTATGGCTTCCCGGTGCCCGAAGAGATCGGCGCGGAGACGGGGGGTGAGGTGACTCTCTTCCGAGGAAAGGGATGCGACGCCTGCAAAGGCACCGGCTACAAGGGGCGCACGGGAATCCATGAGTTGATGATGATGTCGGACGAAATCCGCGACCTGACGCTCCAGAAATCGCCTTCCCACTCGATTCGAAGCGTGGCCATCGAGCAAGGCATGAGATCGCTCCAGATGGACGCCGTGCAGAAGATCCTCATGGGGATCACTTCGGTCGACGAGACGCTGAGGGTGATCTATGCCTAGCGGCGGGTCTGTTGGAGCGGCGGGAAACTGCCGACAACTATGGAGGAACGCCCTTTGAGGGGAGGGGCCGAGAAACTATGTCTGCCGTACCCGCTCCACAACCGATTGACCCGGTGAAGCCTTTGCTCGCGAAGGTTCGGGAAGTCGCCGTTTTGCCCCATGTCGTCTACAAAGTCGTCGAGCTGTCAGGTTCCGCCGAGTCATCGACCGGCCAAATCGAAAACGCGATTTCGGTCGATCCTGGGTTCAGCAGCCGTCTGCTGACCGTAGCGAACTCAGCCTATTACGCACTGCCGAAGAAGATCACGTCGATCAAGGACGCGATCATGTTCCTTGGGTTCAAGACGATTCGCCAGATCGCGATGACGGTCGGCCTCTACGATATGTTCGTCGGAAAGACCGATAAGGAGTCGCTTCGCCGAAGGCAGTGGTGGCGGCGCTCGGTCGATACGGCGATTTGCTGCAAGTGGATCGCCAGGGAGACGCGCAAGCTCTCTCCCGAAGACGCCTATACTTGCGGGCTGCTGCACCTCATCGGCTGCACTCTGCTCGACCGCTTCGGTGAGGGCGACTATGAGAGAGTGGAGGCGCTCGCGGAGCACGGAATGCCGGTCTTCGAGGCCGAGCAGAAGGTGTTTGGCGCGCATCACGCCGACGTAGCCGTTGCCGCCGCGACGCAATGGGGATTTCCCGATGCGCTGGTGCAAGGATTGATGTACCACCAGCCTCCGGCCGATTCTGAAGACCCGTACCTGATGCACCGCGCTTGCGTTGCCGTGGGGAGTTTGATCGCCAAGTGGGCGCTCGAAGGACTTCCGGAATCCGGCGACTACGATATTCCCCAGTGGGCTATGGAAGCGTTGGGAGTGACTGAGGAGTCGGTTCCGACTCTGGTCGAGCGGGCGATGAGCGTGATCGCTGAGGCAGCGGCCATGCAGATTTGATGGGTTCTGAGGAGTATCTGAATGGCAGAGAGCTTTAGCTGGGATCGAGTCGTCAAGCAGTCCGAGGAAGGCGTCGCGCCGACCGAGCCAGTCAGCCCTCCGCCGGTCGAGGCGCCTAGTCAAGAAACCACTTCATCCGCTTCCGGCTGGCATGAAGGAGAAATCAGGTTGGAGGTGCAGTCCAACGAGGGCCCGCCGTCGACCGCCGAGCCGCATTATCGCCCCGCCCCGATTCCCGCCGAAGTCCACACGATGAAGCTCAATACGAGCAAGTTCGACATCAGTGAAGAGACTTCGAAGAATTCGACCTACCAAGCGACCGTCGATGCGAAGCCGATTGTCAGCACCCACCTAGACGAGATCGTGCGGGAGGCTGTCGAGCGGCGGGCGAGCGATATTCATTTCACGGTCGGCCTCCCCCCAATGGCGAGGGTGGATGGCGAGATCATGTCCTTGCCCTATGAGGTGCTCAGCCAAGAGGACACTCGTAGGCTTGTGTACGACATCCTCACAGATGAGCACATCCAGACGTTTGAAAACTCGCACGAGCTGGATTTCAGCTATGGGATCGCGGGCCTTTCCCGATTCCGCGTCAACGTCTTCATGCAGCGAGAGAGCGTAGCTGCGGCGCTTCGGGCGATCCCGACGAAGATCCCGACCTTCGAGCAACTTGGGCTCCCTCCTGTGATTCGTGACCTCACGAACCGCCACTCCGGGCTCATTCTTGTTACGGGTCCGACGGGCTCGGGAAAGTCGACGACCATCGCCACGATGATCGACGACATCAACTCCAACCGGGGCGGGCATATCGTCACCATCGAAGACCCTATCGAATACCTGCACGGACACAAGAAGTGCATCGTCAACCAACGGGAGTTGCACTCGGATACGTTCTCGTTCCACAACGCCTTGCGCGCGGTCTTGCGCGAAGACCCCGACATCATCCTCGTGGGTGAGCTTCGGGACCTGGAGACCATCGAGGCGGCTTTGACCCTCGCCGAAACGGGCCACCTCGTGTTTGGCACCTTGCATACGAGGAACGCCCCTGCCACGATCGATCGAATCGTCGACGTCTTTCCTTCGGATCAGCAAGAGCAAATCCGCGTTCTCTTAGGGAACACCCTCGAAGCGGTCGTCTCGCAGCAGCTCCTACCCCGATTGGGGGGCGGCCGCGTGGCCTCGCTGGAGATCATGATCGGGGTCTCCGCCGTAAAGAACCTCATCCGCGAGGGCAAAACTCACCAGATGTACTCGGTAATCGAGACGAATTCCAACATCGGGATGCAGACGATGGATCGCTCGCTTGCCGACCTCTTCCGGCGCGGCGCTTGCAGCTATGAGGAGTGCCTGATGCGCTGCGTCGACAAGGAAACCTTCACACGCCTCGCCAAGGGCGGCTAAGGTCTCCCTCAGCTTCAGAAGTCGTCGACTGACCTGTAGGCGTCGATCAGCGCCCGCTCGCCTTCTTTGCCCGGCCTTGCGTTGCCGTGCTCCATCCCCATGATTCCCTCAAAACGCTTGCCGTGGATGTGGCGGAACACGTTTCGGAAGTTGATCTCACCTGTGGTCGGCTCTCGTCTGCCCGGGTTGTCGCCGATCTGGAAGTAGGCGATCTCGGACCACGCCTGGTCGAGATTCGGGATGAGGTTGCCTTCGTGGACTTGCTGGTGATAGAGGTCGTCCAATATCTTGCATGCGGGGCTGTTGACGGCGCGGCAAATCGCAAAAGCTTGCGCGATCTTGTTGAGGAACAGGTTGGGGTGATCGCGGAAGTTGAGAGGTTCGAGCACCATTACAAGGCCATGCGGCTCGAATACCTCAGCCCCTCGCCGAAGGGCATCGATCACGTTTGCGGTTTGGATCCCGTTCTCGAGGCGCGGCTCGACGGTCCCAGGAACCACCGTCATCCACTTCGCGTTGACCCGCTTCGCGACTTCGACCGAGTCCCGAATGTCCTTGACGAACCGCTCCAAGTGGTCTTGGCGTCCGGTGGTGAGAGTGGGGTTCGTCCAGTCGATCGTATTTGCGACGAATACTCCCATCGTGATCCCTAGGTCGCTCATGGTCTTGGCGATCTTCTCTTGTTCTTGCGGCGAACGGCCCTTCATGCCGTTGTCCTCCCACGCCCTAAACCCCTCGTCCGCAGCAAACTTGAGTTGGTCGACGGGGTCAGAGCCCGCGTGGTTCTGGAACATGCCGAAGTGGGGGGCGTAGTTCAGGTGGAAGACTTTTCTCTGAGGTGAGGGCGTGGTTTCGTTGAGCGACATGGCTGAGCCTGATGCGAGGGTGAGGCCGGACGCTAATCCAGCCTTGAGAACATCCCGACGACTTTGATTCTGCACGGTCAGACTCCTAAACGAACTTCGTCTTGCCCGGCATCGCGACCGGCGGAACTTCCAGCGGTCCAAATGCCAAGGTTTCTGGAATCAGTTTCTCTTGCGACTCCAGAGCCTGGTCCCAAGAGATCTCCGCTCCCGTATAGGCCGCCATCCGGCCCATGATCGCGGTCAGCGTGCTCTCGGCGACTTGGCGGCCCTCGTTAATGTAACCCTTGCCTCGAATCGCCTCGACGAGGTTTCGGTGTTCGAGCATATAGGGGTTGGGCCGGTCGCCTTCCCACCTCCATGCCTTCTCGCCGCGAATGTAGGTGTTGCCGTTCGAGGTTCCCTTGGTTCCCACGAGGTGTTCGGAAACGCGTCCCGCGGTGTTGTCGATTTGGCGGCACATACTGACGAGCTTGACCCCGTTGTCGTACTCGTACTCGGTGGCGAAGTGGTCGAAAATGTGCCCAAAGACGGGCTCCGTGCGGACCTGCCTGCCCGCCAGCGAAACCGCCTTGGCCGGATGTTTGCCCATCGCCCAGTTGCAGACATCGAGGTTGTGTACGTGCTGCTCGACGATGTGATCTCCCGAGAGCCAAGCGAAGTACAACCAGTTGCGGAGCTGCCATTCCATATCGGTCATCGACGCGCTCTTGGGAACGCTCCAGAGCGCGCCCTGATTCCAGTAGGCGTAGCATGCGACCACATCGCCCATCTGGCCTTCATGGATGCGTTTCATGGCTTCGCGGTACGCAAAATCGTGCCTGCGCTGAGTCCCTGCGACGATGTTGAGGCCTCGCTCTTTCGCCCGGTCGGAGGCAGCAAAGACCTCTCGAATGCCAGGCGCATCGGTTGCCACGGGCTTTTCCATAAACACGTGCTTGCGGGCGTCGATGGCCGCCTTGAGATGCATAGGACGGAACCCAGGCGGGGTTGCGAGGATCACGTAGTCGACCCCGGAACCAAGAACGCCCTCATAAGCTCGCCAACCGGTGAACGCTCGGCCGTCGGGGACCTGGTAGCGGTCGTTGAGGTTCTTGCGAAGAGCCTCGCGGGAGCTTGCAAGGCGATCGGGGAAGAGGTCACCCATCGCCCATATGACGACGCCAGGGTCCGCGTTCGCGGCGTCCACGGCTGCGCCGGAGCCTCGTCCTCCGCAGCCGATCACGCCGACCTTGATCGTGTTCGATCCTTGCGCGAAAACCCCTGCGGGACTCAGGAGCGCTGCCGCGGTTGCGGCGGAACCGGCGAGGAAATGCCTGCGAGAGAGATCATTGGGGCCTGACATGCCATAAGCATAGCGCGAATTTTCGGGCGATGGCGCGCAACTCCGCCAAGAAATATCAGCCGATGAAACGAGAAGCTCAGCTACGCCGGCACGGCCGTTTCCAATCCCGCCTCGACTAAGTACTGGGCCAGGTCGGCGATGCGGCAAGAGTAGCCCCACTCATTGTCATACCAAGCGACGACTTTGGCGAGGTCACCGATCACGACGGTATCGACCGCCGAGAAGATCGAGGAATGCGAATCGCCGATCAGGTCGCTCGAAACCAACTCCTCATCGGAATAGCGAAGGATGCCCTTCATCGGGCCCTCGGCGTACTCGCGCATGGCGGCGTTGATCTCGTCGACGGGGGCTTCGCGATTCAAGAGGGCGGTGAAGTCCACCACGCTCACCGTTCGAGTAGGGACGCGGAACGCCATGCCCGTAAACTTGCCCTTGAGTTCAGGAATCACGAGGCCCACAGCCTTCGCCGCGCCCGTACTCGAAGGAACGATGTTTTCGGCTGCCGCTCGTGCGTCGCGGAGGTTTTTGGCCGCCGTATCGACCGTTCGCTGGCTGTTGGTATAGGCATGGACGGTCGTCAGCAGACCTCGCGCAACGCCGAACCTTTCATGAAGCACCTTGGCCACAGGCGCAAGGCCGTTGGTCGTGCAGCTCGCATTCGAGATGACATGGTGCTCCTTGGGGTTGTACATCTGCTCGTTGACCCCAAGAACGACGGTCAGGTCCTCGTTCTTCGCCGGCGCGGAGATGATCACCTTCTTGACGCCTCGCTCGCGGTGGGCGACGGCTTTCGTGGCATCTGTAAAAAGGCCCGTGCATTCGAGCACGATCTCAGCTCCCACTTGATCCCAAGGAATCTGAGCGGGGTCCTTTTGGGCGAACACCTGGAGACGGTCGCCGTCCACGGTGATCGAGCCTTCGTCGAACTCCACGGAGCCCTTATAGGGGCCATAGGTCGTGTCGTATTTGAACAGGTGGGCATTCGTTCGGGTGTCCGTGAGGTCGTTGATGGCTACGACATCGAACTTCCCTCGGTACCGTTCGTTGAGTGCGCGAAGCGTGAGTCTTCCGATCCGACCAAAACCGTTGATGCCTATGCGCGTTGCCATGATGTTGTGCGTCCTCTGGAGATGATTGGATTGTACCTTTCGAGCCGTTAGGACGGGAGTAGAGGTTGGAGCCCAAGGCAATAATGGAAGGAATCGTACAGAATGGTACAGAAGTCAGAGAGAGGCAAGCGCTTGAGCGTGCTTGCCCAAGGAGTTCGTATGAGAAACTCGATTTTGAGTGTGTTGCTCGTGTTTTCCGCCGCGCTTTCCGTGGCGCAGGAAGACCCCTCCATGATGATGCCCCCGCCCCCGGAATTGAACCAGTTATGGTTCCTTTTGGGGGATTTCGAGGGGCCGATCAAGATGTCCATGAATCCAGGGGCTCCTCCGCTGGAGACTCAGGCCAAGGTGAAGGCCGTGAAGACTCTGGGCGGGATGTGGCTGGAGTTGTTCCACAGTTTCGACATGGAGGGCACCGAGATGACCGGCAGGATGCTGCTCACCTACGAGCCGTCCAAGAAGAAGTACGTCAGCTATTGGTTCGACTCGGCCGCGCCCGGAGCGATGACGATGACCGGGTCGGTTAAGGGTCAAACGCTCATCATGATCAGCGACCCTGTCGAAATGCCGGGAATGCCCGGCAAGGTCACCTTCCGCGCGACCTGGTCGATGAAATCCGCGACCGATGTGAAGTTCGTCCTGGAGATGAAGACCGCCGGAAAGTGGGGGGTGTTCATCGAGAGCGTTTATTCTCGCAAGTAGCCCGGACTCCGTTCCGCGTGGGTTCAAGCCGAGGGAGAGTCGCCTCTTCCTCGGCTTTTGCGTCAATAGCTGGGGTAGATGTCCTTCCGGACCGAAAACCAGGGCCTTTTCAACTGGCCGTAGGTGATTCGCTTGGTGTGCCCGTCGGCCCAAATCGCGACCGCGCCTTCTCGGTGAAGGAAGTTCAGATGATCCCGGTAGAGGTTCGTGTCTGTGGGCGGGCTCGAAAACCAGTTCGGCCTCTGGAGAAAGTTGCAGAGTGGGGCGCGGAAGTGGTGTTCCCAAGCCACCAGCGTGGTCGATGGTTCTTCGAGGTCGGAGTCGTAGGTGGCGAGCCCCACCATGATCCCGGTGTCGTCGATGAAGGCGTTTCTCGACCCCGGCCCATACTCGAGTCCGCGGGCATTCGGGTTCACGTCGTAATATTCCGAATCAAAGTTGCCGTTGAACCAGTTGTAGGCGATGGCCAGTTGCCATTCAGGGGGTTTCGCCGGGCAGGCCTTGACGCCCTCATTGCGAAGGTAGGGGTCGATACATCCGGGGTTGACGGGGTTCACCGCGGGTTGGCTTACGTCGCCCCAGAAGCCCCCAAAGTTCGGCGCGTTGTTGTTGTCAAAGCCAATCCAAGGTCGTTGGGGCGCAAACCCGTTGCCTTCGTCATTGTGCGAGCTGCTCGGCGCCCAGGTGTCGTCGGCATCCATGCGGTACATGAGCAGGGCCATCCCGATCTGCCTCATCTGAGCGATGCAGACCGTCTGCTTGGCCGAGTGCCTGGCTTGAGCGAACACGGGGAACAGGATCGCCGCGAGGATAGCGATGATCGCCATCACCACGAGAAGCTCGATCAGCGTGAATCCTCGGGCACGGACGAAGGGTTGCGGTGTCATGGTACTTCTCATGATATACGACGATTTGAGAGGTACGACGCTTTGGCCGTCTGAAACCTGCCCCACTTTCGGACGGTCTGTCCGCTTCAGGACGACTCAGGCGTTCAATTCTTGCGCCTTGTCGGCATCCAATCGGATCGGGAGAGCTACCCAGAACGTCGAGCCCTTGCCGACCTCCGATTCGACCCAGATTCGGCCGAGGTGGACCCGTTCGACCAAGTGCTTCACCAAATACAACCCGAGACCGGTTCCGTAGATCTTCCGGTTGTCTTCGTTGTGAACCCGGTGGAACTTATCGAAGACCTTGCTGAGGTGGTCCTTCGGAATGCCTATGCCTTCATCCTCGACTCCCACGAAGATCTCCTCGCCTTCGGTGCGGACGCGGACGGTAATGGTTCCCCCGCTGGGCGAGTACTTGATCGCGTTGTTGAGCAGGTTCGTGAGAATCTGATCCAGCTTGTCTTCGTCCCCGATGATGTTCGGAACTTCAGACTGAAAGTCCAGCGCAAGCGCGTGTCTTTGCGTGGACTGCTTTTGGATCATGACGACCTTCTCGATCAGGTCCTTGAATTCGACCTCTTGGTAGGAGGGCTTGAGGCTTTGGTTCGATTCGATTCGCGCGGTGTTGAGCAAGTCGTTGATGAGCCTTGTCAGCCGATCGCACTCTTGATCGATGATCATGTAGAACTCACGGCGGTCGTCCGCGCTGAAGCCCTCATCGACGAGCAGCGTGCTTACGAAGCCCTTGATCGCCGTCAGGGGAGTCCGGAGTTCGTGCGAGGCCATCGCAACGAAAGAGCTCTTCATCCGGTCGATGTTCTTAATCTCAGTCACGTCGCCAAGGATGAACACGGTGCCTAGGCTCTTGCCTTCCTCGTTCCTCACCTCGGCGGCTTGGACTTGATACTCGCGCTCCACTCCGGCGATGCTGACGATGATCTCAGCCCTCGGCAGGTCGGCGCCGTGGGAGAGCGTGTCATAAATCTCCTTGAAGGCGTCGTGCTGAATCACTTGGTCGTACTGCTTGCCGATACAGTCCGGCCCCACGCTGAAGATCGCGCGGGCCGCAGCGTTCATCTGGCTGATCTTGTGTTCGGCTGAAACCAGCACCAAACCCGCGGTGAGGGACTCGAAAGTTTGGAGAAGTTCTTCTCGCTCTTCGACGACCTCCCGATAGAGTTGGAGGTTCGCGATGATCGAGCCCACGTTCCTCGCCATTCGCTCGAGCAGCCGCACGTCCTCTTCGTTGAAGTCGCCTCCATGCCGCTTGTTGAGGGCGTGGAGCACGCCGATGGTGGTGCGGTCGATCACGCGGTTCTGATCGTCGCGCCGCTCGATCACGAGAGGCACGGTAATCCCGTTTGTCACATGAAGCAAGGCAAAGGGGTCCCGATCCGTTCTCGAATCCGTGGTCGCGTCCAGAATGATGGCGGGTTCGCTGGTCCGGAAGACCTGGCCCGAGACGCCGTGTGTCGCTCGAACCTTGAACAGGTTGAGGTGCTCGTCGTCCACTCCGTAGGCAGGGGGGATCGCTCGAAGCTCGCCGGTTTCCCGGTCGTAGAACATGATCACGATCTTGTCGGCCTGCAAGATCATCGCGATCCTTTGGACGAGTCGTCTTAGGGTCGAATCGGCCTCGTTGATCGGGGTGAACTCTGCCTGGCTCTCGACAGATTGGCCCGCGCCCAAAGCGGCCTCGTCGGAGACTTGCTTTCGCTGCTCGAGTTCCAACTCGTGGATGCGTCGTAGGGCGTTGGCAAGCTGCTTCTGCAACTCGTCAACGTCGGTTGGGAGCTGCATTTCGCTCCAAGATGGGGTCGCTTCAATAGACATCGCAGATAAGAACTCGCAACAGATTACCTTGTAGGTGCGACGTTCGGCCCGCCGCTCCGAGAATTGGGTTCATTCCCCAGAACCCAGCTATAATGGGTGTGGATGGCCGACCAACTCGAGGAACTGCCTCTCCTACCCTTATCGACGGTGCTGTTCCCTTACGGACAGGTTCGCCTTCACATCTTTGAAGAGCGGCACCAATCGATGGTTCGCGACTGCTTCGATTACGATCGCCCCTTCGGAATCGTGATGATTCGAAACGGGGACGAGTCGGACGAAAACCCGGAGCCTTACCTGGTCGGCACGGCCGTCCGCATCGACAACGTACACACATTCGCAGACGGTCGTTTGGACCTGAGGGTTCAGGGCGAGCGAAGATTTCGCATCCGGAAGCTCGAACGGACGACGCCCTACTGGGTCGGGAAGGTCGAGCCGGTCGTGGAGGAAGACCCCGAGAACGTCCCGAGGGTCTTTGCTCTTGCCAGCCGGGCGCGCGAGGATTTCGTCGAGTTCATGAAGGGGGTGATCGGGGGAGCCGACTTGAACATTCAGGTGAGCTTCCCGAACGATGCAACCGCCCTTTCGTTCATGATCGCGAGCTACTTGCCGATGGAGGAGCTGACCAAGCAGAGGATGCTCGAAACGACCGACACAGGCGAGCGACTCGCTGAGTTGCTGCCGATCTTGCAGGACCGGGTGCGGAGTCTCGACACCGCCTACCTGGAGGTCATCGAGTCCAAGCCGATGGTGTGGCGGCACCATCCTTCCGAACTCAAGGACTGGATTCTTCCGAATTAGGTCCTGAGGCTACGAGCGCTTCGCCGTGAGCGACCAGAGTTGAACGGTTCGGTCTTGCCCCGCAGTTACGAACTTCTTCCCGTCGGTGCTGAATGCGACTGCTGAGATCGGCTTGTGGCTCGCCCTAAGGTGAACCTCGCCCAGGCCGTCGGCCGCCGTCCAAAGCCCGGCCATCCCGTCCCTTCCGCCCGAGGCGAACAGCCATCCGTTGCCATGAAAAGCGAGGGTCTCGATCGGTTTCTGGTGTCCGAACAGCGTCCTTTTGAGCGAGCCGTCGGCGAGACTGAAGACGCGAACCGCGAGGTCGGCTGACGCTACGGCGAGGTACTGCCCATCTCCGGAAAAGGCGAGCGCGGTCACGGTACCGCGAATCGAGCTCAAGGTGTGGAGCGGCCGTCCGGTCTTTGCTTCGCGAAGCCGAACCGTCGCGTCGCTCGATCCCGAGGCCAGGTACTTCCCGTCGGGGGACCAAGCCAGCGCAGTGACCGAGCCATGATGATCGTGGACCGTATAGCGCGATTGGCCGGTCTTCGCGTCGAGGACCGTAAGCTCGTGGTCCACCTTGCCCAAGGCGACGCTTCGGCCTTCAGGGCTGAAGTCGAGGCATACGGTCCATTGGGCGGGCGTGGTCTTGATGTGGCTGGCTGAGTATTCGCGGACTTCGAACAGGCTCACGTGATTGTCCGAAGATCCCCCGCAGAGGATGCGCCCGTCGCCGAGGACCCTCATGCTCGAAACAACGCCCGATTCGATTCGCAGAGACTTCAGGCTCTCGCCAGAATCGGCGTCCCACCAATGCACCTCGTTATCGAACGAAACTGAGACCACTTGCCGCGAGTCGGGCGTAAAGCCAATCGCGTACACAGGGGTTCGATGGCCGGTCAGACGATGGCCGATCCTGACTTGGATTGGGGCTCGGTTCCGGTAGCGTTTCGCTTCCGCAATCCGCCCGAAGCCCGCGCGCAGCATCGCGTCGTATTCGGTGCGGCGGTCGGGGTCGATCAGGGTGCGGAAAGCTTCATTGATCTGAGCCATCGACTCGTGGCTCGACCCTTCGGGGTTCACGTCGGGGTGGTGCCTTCTCGCGAGCTCGCGGTAAGCCTTCCTAAGCGCGTATGCGTCGGCATGGGGGTCCACGCCGAGGGTCTCGTAGTAGGTAGCCAAATCGGGGTGCCTTCGTAGGATTCAACGCGTATTTTGGCACCTTTGTCCCCAAGGAAAGGACGATTCGCCTAGGGATCGACTTCCTACTGTTGATCCCGGTAAAACGCCTTGTCTTTCAGGGTCTTGGGCGTGACGATGCGCGATCCGCCGTCGACGAACGCCACGATCGCCATGCCCCTCGGCGTGACCGTCCGGGCCTCTTCGTCAATCAGGGGAGGGTCGCCGTGGCGAAAATGGACGTTCGGGTTGCCTTTCCAGAACTTAGGCGGGTCGATGAACCCGAAATCGTAGTATTGGCCATCGCCCTTGAGCCACCGCGCGAAATAGTACACGCTCGTGGCGAAGGCGATCGTCTCGCTGGGATGGGTGATTTGCGCTCCGGTGGCCGGCCGCAGGCAGTTCGGAAACGCCGAGTAGTCGAGCGAGAGGTTGATGTCGCTTCCGAGGTAGCCCCAGTTGTAGCCGAAGCCCGACAGATTGCCCAAGTAAGGTTGCGCCAGGTGAGTGGGGTCCTTCGGAGGGCTCTTGCCCCAATAAGGCGTGAGGATTCCGGAGCGGAGGTCCAGCACGTTGTCGTCGCGAAGAACGCCAAACCAGGCCCGCAATCCCCCTGTTTCCCGATACATCGCTGGTGGGAAGGAATCGTCGGAGTCGCTCTGGTACATCGCGAGCGCTTGAGGCATCTGCCGAATGGCCGACTTGGCGCTGTACCGCTTCGCCGCACCCATCGCTGCCTGAACGACCGGCATGAACAGCGCGTAGAGGATCGCGATGATGGCGATTACGTTCAGCAGCTCGACGAGCGTGAAGCCTCGTACTCTTGGTTGATGCATCGGATCCCCAATCTCCTATACGGAATTGTCGGGGCAATCGGAGGGATCATGAAGTGCGAATCAGGGCGAGAAGTTCGTCGGTCTTGGCTGCGAGCAGATCGCGATCGCCTCGGGTCTCTACGTTGAGCCGGATGACGGGTTCGGTGTTGGAGCCTCTCAGGTTGAACCTCCACTCGGGAAAGTCGATCGAAAGCCCGTCGATCTTGCTGACCTCGCCCCCGGAGTACTCCTTTTCGACCCGGGCGAGCACCTCCCCGACGTTTTCAACGGTGGAGTTGACCTCGCCGCTGCACGGGTAGCGCTCGATCATCTCGCCTACCAAACCAGCCAAGCTCGACCCGCTCGCCGACACGAGTTTCGCCACCCAAAGCAGTGGGATCATGCCGCTATCGCAGTACCAGTGCTGCTTGAAGTAATGGTGTGCGCTCATTTCACCGCCGTAGGTTGCGTCAACCTCGCGCATCTTCTCCTTGATGAAGGCGTGGCCGCTCTTGCAGACGACCGCGCGGCCGCCGTATCGCTTCACGATGTCGAGCGTGTTCCAATAGAGCCTCGGGTCGTAGACGATCGTGTGGTTGGGGTTCGCCGAAAGCAACGCCTGCGCCAGGAGCCCCACGATGTAATAGCCCTCGATGAACCGCCCCGCGCCATCCAAAAAGAAGCAGCGGTCGTAATCGCCGTCCCAAGCGACCCCAAAATCGAAATCGCCGGCTCGCAGCCGTTCTTCCGTGGATGCCCGAGATTCTTCGAGGATCGGGTTGGGAACGCCGTTGGGAAAGTGGCCGTCGGGTTCGAATTGCATCCGTTCGACCTGAAAGGGAAGGTGAGGCAGCAAAGCTTCGAGAGCGACCCCCGCTGCGCCGTTCCCTGGGTTGAGGAGCAATTTGAGCGGACTCAGATCGAACCCTTCGAGGAGCCCCAAGAGATGAGCGACGAAGTCGGCATAGACGTCTTTGGGGGAAGTCGCGCCCGCCCCGGAGCGGGTGAACGCGCCTTCGGCGGCGATCCTCTCGATCTCGTCGAGTCCGGAGTCCGTGCTGATCGGCCGGCTCTCCTGGCGGACCATCTTCATGCCGTTGTATTCGGGCGGGTTGTGGCTGGCCGTAACCATCACGCCCCCATCAAGGCCATAATTCGCGGTCGCAAAGTACACCATCTCGGTCCCGACCATCCCGAGATCGGCAACATCGACCCCGGCATCGTTGAACCCTCTGGCGAGTGCGGACGCCAGGCTCGGCCCGGACAGGCGGATGTCGTATCCGACGCAAACGCTGCGGGCGCCCGTGGTGTCGGCATAGGCCCGCCCGATTCGATACGCGAGGTCTTCGTCGAGTTCCGAGGGGACCTTCCCCCGCACGTCGTACGCCTTGAAGCAGGCGAGCAGCTTGCCCATGGGACGCAGGTTTACCCGAAACCGGCGTCCTCGAATCCGTGAGTCGTGACCAGGCGCGGGTGGCCCTGACAGGCGGAGGGATTGTGCCGTTTGTCAGGGAAGGGCTGATGGCGAGAATTCGATTGGGTCGACCAAGTGGCTAGGGTGAGGGCACCCAGGCTTATTCTCGCCGGTACGTCCTTTCGTGTACTCCGAGCAGGGGGTCTCTCATTCCTCCCGGACAAACGGCTCGATCAGCCGCCTGTCCGGGGCACCCGGCGTTCTGCAGGCAGCCAAAAACAAAGCGCGAGGCTACAGCAACCCCCAAAAACCCATCGCCATGAGCTACCTGCTGCACGGAAAACTACGACCCGCTACCCACACTAAATGACGAGGAACCCGATTGAAGAAGAAGCGACCATGTACTTAGGTGACGGGGTTGACTCAAATGCCGTCTTCTGTGTCTGAACGCTTCTCAAGGACTCTTAAGCGGCTCGCCGCCAACTCCCTTACTTCGCTCGACTCATGGACGGACAGTCTTCGGAGCTCGGTCTTGCAGTGTTCATCGCCTATCGCCGCTAAACCAAATACGACCCCTTTCAATTGAAGAACGGGCGTCCGATCAAGACGAGCGAAATACATTTCTACGTTGAATTTGTGGACGGCAATCCTCCATTGAGACGAATAAGCTTGCTCTCTAACGGAAGGAGAGGCCTCCTCGGTGAGCTTCTGCAGTGTACGTTCAGATACGTCCGAAACAACGTCTTTCAGAATCCTTGCAAGTTCGCCCCTTTTCTCCTCTGGAACTTGTTTTGGATCTTGCAAGTAGACTTCAGCAAGCCCTTCGTCGCGCATGTAGCTCAAGTACTCGACAGCTTCGGACACCACATCCCTATTTGGTTCGTTCAAAACCATGCGGCGGGCCGTAGGAATCGCATCCACGATAGTCATTGCTCGGCAGTACCGCCAAGCTGCGAGTCTTGCATAACCGTCAGTGGAATCCAACGCAGCAAGTGCCAACATTTCTTTGCTGATGTCCTGTTCCTCAATCGCACGACGAAGTATCTCGGCGACGCTTTCGGTAGTCGGAGGTGAGGGTGTGTTCTTCTCTGCGAGATAAGCTGCAATTGTCTGCACCACAACAACGAGCATTGCGCCCATCGCTACCGCCAGGGCGAAACGAATCGCTTGGTTCCCTCTCGAAGAGTCCATTGTCACAATGTACCCGGCACTGTTGCCTACGCTCGAGACAGGTTGGCCTGAGCGGGTGGGAACTCTCCTTACATTCCTATGTCTCACTCCACGGGGCAGCTTGCGGAGGGGTGCAAGGGGTGCCGTTGCCTGCTGAGTTCCCCGACGCCGCTCCGATTCGGCTGTATAATCACCTGCAACGGGTGGGCGCGCCATTCGCCCCCCAAAAGGAGGGACCCCATGTTCAAAACCGCCGCATTGATCGCAGTCGCATCCTGGGGATTGGCCGCAAACACCAGCCAAGACCAAGCCTATTTCGCCATTCTCGCCGAGACCAAGGTGGGGCGCATGGCCGGGATGCCTGCCATGGATTTGGGCGATCTGCCGCCAGGGATGAACCTCCCTCCCCAGGCGATGGCGTTTGCCGGTCAGCCGCAACGAATCCTCAACATCCGACTTTGGTCGCCCGCAGTCGCGCCACCGGACGCCAAGGCGTGGGTGTCGCCGCCTCCGGGCTTGAAACAGGGCAATCGATTGGACCTGGAACTTTATCGGCCTGATGGCAAAGCGACGGTCGGGGCGATGAGAGACTTCGACCCGGACGCGAATCCCGAGGGATTCACGATCAAAATCTACTGGGGTTCGTCTGAAACCGTCTCGGAGGGTCAGCCCAAAGTCATCACTTGGTCTGGGTTTACGCCGGAGCAGCGCGAGGCCATGAAGAACCAGGTGCGCGAAGCGAATCTCTCAGAGGGCTCCTACTTCTACAAAGAGGGCTGGACCACCGGCTACTGGCCGACGAAAAAGCAGCCGGGCCGAATCGACAAATCCGCCTCGCTGGCCGGCAAATACGCGCTGCAGACCACTTACACCGGCAACGTGGCCATCGAAGCGCCCTCTAACGTGGAGTTCATGGCGCCGATCGAAATGTCCTCCCCGAATCTCGACAACAAAATCGACCTGAAGAAGGCCCTCAACTTCAAATGGAAGCAGATTCCGAACGCCCTCGGCCTGCACGCCTCCATCATCGGTATGGAAGGCAAGAACAGCCTGGTCATCTGGCTGTCGTCCGAAACGTACAGCGAGACGCTCCTGGGCGATATGGGCTTTTTGCAGATGGCCGAAGTGCGCGACTTCGTAGAGAGGACCTTGTTCATGGCGGGCGACCGGGCGAACGTGAGTGTTCCGGCGGGAATTTTCGCCAATGCCGACTTCGCGATGATGCAAATGGCTGGATATGGCCCGGGCGCGGCCCTGGCCGAGGCTCAGCCTCTTCCTAGAATCCAGACCAAAACGTCGCTGATGCTGATGCTGGGCGGCAAGAAAGTGAACTTCTAGCCCGCTCCCGAATGCCCCCTCCCGCTCTCGCTTCGCTCAAAGGGGACGCCGGCCGTAGACTCCGACTGTCGGAGAAGAAGTCGCGGCGGTGGGTGGAAGTTGGACGGGAAGGTTTCGTGCAAACATGGTTGGCAAGAGAACGACGGGGCGAAAACGAAGCGCCGGCAGCCGCTTCAAAGAACCGACTTGCACGACACCCGGATCGAGGGGCACCGAAGTCAGATCGAGGGGCTCCGAAAGTTGCCGCCCGAGGAGAAATTCCGTCGCTGCATGGAGATGAGGGACTCCAGCCGCCTACTCAAGCGCGCGGCACAAGCGCATGAACGACCTTCAGACCATCGCGGCGGTGGACGGGCAGTCGGACTGCGAGGTGTTTTCGCAAGGTCTTGCAGGAAGACGTTTGAGACTTGCCGAATAACCCGTTTCGGAGGTGTCATGAATCGATTGGACAACGCGTTCGCGCATCACGAAGGGGAGGTGGACCTCCTGCTAAAGTCGGCTCAACAGTTTATTTCGGCCCTAAAGGGCTGGAAGAGAGCATGTGTCGAAGGGTCAGTGGGCGACCGGCAAAAGCACTCCGAAAGGGCAGTTGCGATCTCTACCCTAATTGAGCCATCGGTTCGGGAAGCGGCGAGTGGGTGGTCCTTCAATGCACGCGATTATCTCGCGTCCGACGATTGGCACAACGAACTGATCGAGGCGGCCAGTAGACATCCGTCCACCCCAAACATCCTTTCCGAGGGAAGCGAGCTTGTTTGTCCTCCGGTCGTGATTCGCTCCGAGCCGGGACGCGCCTCCTTGCGGCTTGGAAAGGCTCGTTGGACGAAGCTACGACCTAGAAAAGTGATCGACGAGTTGCTACGGATCCGGCAGCGATCGGAAAAGCAGAACGTTCAAGAGTTCCTCGACTCGCTCTGGACAGCCACGCAGTATCTCAACCGGGGGAAGCAATTGGAAACCAACACAGCTTACGCGAAGCTCCGGGATATCTACGACCTTTTCTGTCTCACGCCAGGATGGAAAAAAGAAAACTCAGAAACCGCTTTTGCCCAGTACCTCTATGCTTTGCATCGGTCCGAGGTTCGGGTAACGCGTTCCGGAAAGAAGTATGAGTTCGAGTTTCCAGCCGGGCATCCCAAAACAAGGGACGTATTCGATGTCGTGGCGGAAGACGGTCGGTCTGTCCGATACTACATCATCCACTTTCGTTAGGAGGCGCAAATGGAGGCAAACGCAACAACCGGGAAGATTAAGCTTCTTACAGCCAACGAATGGCTGCTGGTGAACGAAAACGAGTTTCTTAGCGACTTTGTTGTCGCTGGAGGATCCGCAGCTCGGTTTGTTAGCGGCGAATCGGAAGGGATCGAGGCCATTCGAGGCTCGCTCGAAGTAACGGCGCGAGATAAGGGACTGCAATATGTCCACTTCGATCCGTCCGAACTTACTGAGGAAGGCAAGAAGCCCGACTTTCATCGCATTGAGAGGTTCTTTTTTCACGTCTCTCGCTCCATTGATTGGAAACGGCTGGCTGGCGAGCAGATTGTGGGTGCATTGCAGGAGCAAGGAATCCGCTTTCCAGATGATGTCCCAACAACGGACTATCACACGGTGGCTGACCTCTCTGGGTTGGTTCCCGATGACCTGCTTCACAAGTATCAGAGGCTCATCACTGATCTAATCCTTAAAGACCTCGGTATGGCTGTTGAGTTTCGCATCGCTTTAACAGCGCTCGGTCGATCCCAGCTCATGCCGGACGAAATGACACCGACTACCGAGGAGCTGCTGCTGGGCTGGCTAAAGGGTGACAGGGCAATTTCCGGCGGAGCTCAGACACTTAGGAGAATTCGCATTTTTGAGCGGATCGGACGGTCAAATGCAAGAATGATGCTCCAGTCCCTTCTTCATTGGCTGCGGGAATCAGGAGGTGGTGGTCTTGTGGCGACCTTTGACTTTAGGCCATACGAACTCGTTCGGATGACGCTGAAGCAACGGATTGAGGAAGCGAAGGTAAGTGGTGCCAGTGATGCCGAATTGGGCGCAATCGCTAGAGGGGAGATGAAGGAGGCGGATGCAGTTCGATACGGTAGCGCAGCGTACATCAATATGTTGGAACTCCTTCGACACTTTGTTGACGAGGTGGAGGGTTTGGAGGGGTTTCTTTTCGTCGTATTAGGTACACCACGTTTCTTTGATGAGAAACCGAAGATGTCGCTTAGAGAGCGCAGGTTTTTTGATTATAATGCCCTGCAGACTCGCATCGGCATGGAAGTTCACGACACGGTACGCCAAAACCCGTCGGGGGCGCTCGTTCACGTTCGGAGATGACGTATATGGCATTGGACATGGAAGCACGCCGTACAATCGAAGCCCTTCGTTCTGGAGTTCCCAGTCGGTCGGCTGTATCGACTCTTGGCACCACTCAGACTCAAATTGAAAGCGAGTTTGTCGAACGGTTAGGTTGGATTAAGGCCGGGAAGGGAGCCCGCCCAATCGTTGTCTCTGCAAACTTCGGGGACGGAAAATCTCACCTCTTGAGGTGCCTCCAGGCTCGATCCGCAAAGAGTGGCTTCGTGACCAGCTTTGTTGTCGTTTCTCCCGAGACTCCCCTTGGCAACGGCCACGCGGTCTTAAAGGCAATTGCAGAGGCCGCTGAGGCACCAGGCAGAACGGGTAAGGCCGTGATGGAGCTTGCCTCTAACGCTCCGAAAGATGCTGTGGAAAACCTTCGGTTCTGGGCACGGCAAGCTCGCATTCACGACCGATTTCGGGCGCTTTTGCGCGTCTATGAAGCCACCAGGGACGAAGAGTTGCGAGTCAAGATACTCGGAGATATTGAGGGTCGCCCAATAACCAAGACTCAGATCACTGCAGAGTTGAAGGGCCTTGGAGAGGTTTCCCAATATGATCTCAAGAGCCCCCGGAATGCGTTGCTTGCGCACGACCGGTTGCGGCTCCTTGCGCAGTTCTTCAATTCCCACAGAGCGAGCGGGCTCGTTGTGTTCTTCGATGAGGTCGAGCGCATCGAAAGATTTACCTTTCGAGCAAGGTTAGGTGCCTATGAGGAACTAGGCTGGTGGACCCGCGTCTGCCAGGAGTCGGGATCGCGCCTTTTTGCTGTATTCGCTGAAACGACAAGTGCAGTCGAGCAGTGCCTTCGGGACCGTGGGGACTTAGAACGAATAAAATCCGGACGCTCGCTGTTGCCCGAGGAACGCGATCAACTTGCCGTGGAGGGCGCGGAGTTCTTTCAGTCAAATGTGAGTCGACTTGAGCAGCCAACCAGAGAGCAATTGGAGTCGTTACAGCACGTTGCACGAGACTTGTATAAGCGAGCGTACGCGGTGAACCCATCCATCCTTAATCAGCGGACAGATGTTGTTACTACCGTACGCTCCGAGATTCGCCGGTGGATTACGCTCTGGGACTTGGAGCGTCACTATCCTAGCTACACACCAACCATTGAGAGCGAGGAAATCACCCTTGACCCATCCGAGATTCCGGACGGGGACTTGGCGATGGACGAGAACGATACCAATTCCGAGTAATGCATGGCCATTCCCCATCGAACTGCACCCAAGGCTGTGGCGATTTCACTTGTGGCGTACCTTCACGTCGTGTCTGAATCGCGTCCCTCCAAGTACTTTGGCGGCCTGTTGATCACGGATGCGCGTGGCCAGCCAGTGGAATTCGTTCACAATTCGGTCGACGCGCCAAGCGGCTTTCTGTGGTCTGGATCGGAGGTCAGACGCGTTGCCGTGCAGGTCCTCGCCCATTCCCTTTTCGACGGGTGCCTCAAATCCCCTGCCTTGCTGGTCGCGCCGCAGGCACTCGGTCCGCCTGCTTATTGCAGCGAGGAGCTGGCCCCCTCGATCCCCTTTGCCCAGGTTTTAGGGGCTGGCGAATCCGGGCAAACCGAGCTTTCCTGGATTGGCTCACCGCCTGCGCCAAGCACGGCAACCAGCGCTCTCGCCGAGGAACTCAGACGGCGGAAGCTGCTTATCGAGCCCTTCACTCGGATCGAGCGAGCCCTGCGCGAGGTTTATCCCCAGTTATCGACATCAGAATGAAGCGATGATCGCCCGCGCAAAGCCGAGAAACGGATTAGTGCGCCCTCGGTGGAGGCTGTTCGGAGCCATACCAGAGTGGCGGCCGAGGCTCCCAAGACCCGTCTTGCAGGATCTTCCGGGAATTGAAGTCTCCCCTCCGACATTGGTCCATGCCGAACCATTGATCGTAGGGGTCCCACACCAGATTGCGCATGGAAAGTTCGAGGTTGGGGCCGCCCGTTCGCATCGCTTGCGACGCTTTGACCTTGACCTCGGAGAAGTGCCTCCACCTCGAGCGGTGACGAAGGACTGCATTTCCGTCACACCTCCAACGTCGACCGCAGAAGATCGAAAGGATCCCGCAGTCCGCGACGACCTTGATGAGCGTCTATCTGCCATCCTTCAACCTCCACTGGAGGGTCTCGTCGCGCCCGGTGGCGTGTTGGAATGGCCAAACGCCCTTCTTCCATATCAGATCGAGGGAGTGCGCACCCTCCTTGAGAGGCATGAGCTCTTGCTTGCCGACGACATGGGCCTTGGCAAGACGATCCAGGTGATTGCTGCACTCCGGATCTTGTTTCACCGGCAAGAAATCCACCGCGCGCTCATTGTGGCTCCGAGTTCCCTTGCTCGGCAGTGGAAACGCGAAGCATCAAAGTGGGCCCCAGAACTAAGATCCTCGGTGATTTCAGCGGCGGCGGACCAGCGAGCCGCTCTTTGGCGGCTTCCTGCTCACTTAAAGATCGTTGGTTACGAAACCCTGAGAGAAGACGTTTCCTTCAGGGATACCACCCCCGTCACGGAGCAGCCGTGGGACGTTGTAGTTTTGGATGAGGCGTCAAAGATCAAGAACCGCGAGGCCTCCGTTTCCAAGGCCGTCAAAGCCCTTCCCCGAGATCGACGTTGGGCCCTGACGGGCACGCCGTTGGAGACCAGCATCGAAGATGTGCGCTCGATTCTTGAGTTTCTTGTTGCTGATCCCGGCAAACCGGCGCACGTTCCTTTTGACGCCCAGGAGCTGAAAGGACTCCTGCGCACAGTTCAGCTGCGGCGAACTAAGGAGGAAGTTCTAACGGACCTTCCGGCGAAGACGATTGAAACGGTCGAGCTCGAGCTGCAGCCAGCGCAGCGGGCGGCATACGACGAGGCCGAGACTGCGGGCATTGTGCAATTGAAGGAAAGAGGTCCTAAGGTAAGCGTGAGCCACGTTCTCGAGCTCATCGTCAGGCTCAAACAGATCTGCAACCGCGACCCAGCCTCCGGCGATTCCGCGAAGCTGGACGACATTGAACAACGACTCGAAGTGTTGGCCTCGGAGGGCCACCGAGCACTGCTCTTCACTCAGTTCACCGATGAAGTGTTTGGCGTTACAATGATCCAAAGTCGTTTGGCAAAGTTCTCTCCGATCCCGTTTACAGGCTCGATGAGTCCTGCCGAGAAGTCGCGCGCCGAGGAGAAATTCAAGCACGACGATTCGTCCAAGTTAATGGTCCTTTCGGTCCGCGCTGGTGGCTTTGGGCTGAATCTCCAATCTGCTTCGTACGTGTTCCAGTTGGATCGCTGGTGGAATCCTGCTGTGGAAGACCAAGCGGAAGGACGAGCCCATAGGATGGGACAGCAATTTCCGGTCACCGTGTTTCGGTACGTCTGCGTAAACACCATTGAAGAGCGAATCGAACGCGTTTTGTCCGAACGTAGGGCGCTGTTCGCCGACGTCATTGAAGACGTTAGTCTTGATCTTGCGTCGGCACTCACTAAGGAGGAACTATTCGGGCTTTTCGGCCTTCATCCCCCCGAGAAGCCCGGTCGGCGAGAAGGAGTGTTTCAAGGTATGGCTGGTGAGGAGTTCGAGCAATGGCTTGGCGAGTTGCTCGAAGCTCAGGGTTTCAGGGTCCAACGAACAAAGCGTTCGCGCGACGGAGGAATCGACTTGCTTGCCACGAAGACTGACTTGATTGGCATACTGAACAAGCTATACGTGCAGTGTAAGAACCACTCAGAGCCCGTTGGCGTTCAGGTAATACGAGAGTTGCGAGGCGTTGTTCCCGATAGAGAGGCTGGGACGACTCCAGTCGTGGCTTGTCCCGCGGGTTTTACAAGGGACGCGATTGAATTCGCAGGTTCCAACGGAGTACTGCTTTGGTCTGCGGAGGAGTTGGAGCACATTGCTCATCTTGGAGTCAATGAGAACTGAATAGATCGGGTGATCCTGGTACCAGGGCTTCGCCCTTCGCTTTAGGATCGCGGCCCCTTGGGCCTCCGGGACGGACGCTTGAGATGGCTTCTGTACCTAGGAGAGGAAGGACAGTTCTGTTGGGAGGACGGATTGTTCCATGGAGCGGATGAACGGCTCCGAGGAATAGGACTGGACTCCAGGGAGACGGTAGTCGGCGGCGAGGGTGTTCGCAAGGCTGGCCCCTGTCTGGCAGGAGTGCGCCTGGTTCTCGGAGAACTCTGCTGTCGAGTCCGCTGCGAACCTCATGGAAACCCCGAGCCCCCCGCCAAAGAAGAAGGGCGCCCCCTTTTGGGGACCCCTCGCGCTCGCAGCGGGCTTTTTCTTGGGGGCGATGGCGCACGGCTCGGGTTATGCCGCCCTGACACCCTTCACGGACGCCCTAGGCACGATCTGGGTGCAGGCCCTTCAACTCGTCGTGATCCCGCTTTCGGTCAGCCTGATCGTCACCGGGTTGCAGGTCATCCCTTCGGGCAAGGAGATGGGCAAGTGGGGATTCGCTTCTCTCGCTGTCTTTGCGGGTTTGCTACTCGGCGCGGCCGCCCTCGCCTTGGGGATCGGATTGCCGTACATCCACGCCTTTGGACCGGAGCCGACTCTCGCCGCCCGAATCGAACCGTCTGCGGCGGCGCCTCCCGCGGACTTCTCAATATGGTTCGAATCCCTCGTTCCGCGCAACTTCTTCGCCTCGCTCGCGAGCGGAGACCTCCTCCCGATCATCGTCGTTTCGATGCTGTTCGGCGGGACGATTCGCGGCCTTTCGGACGAATCGCGCACCTTGCTCGTGAAGTTCTTTTCCGCGATCCGCGAAGCCTGCATTGCGTACGTGAGGTACGTGGTCGTGCTGCTGCCGCTTGGGGCGTTTTGCCTGGCGTACTCCTTCGCTTCGGAATCCGGCATCGCGGTCGCCTATTCCGCGCTTAACTTCGTGCTGTTCGTGTTCGGAATCCTCATCCTCTACCTGCTGCTCATGCTGATCGTTGCCTCGTGGGCTGGACGCCTTCGCTTGCGAGCGGTGCTGCGTGAGCTTTGGCCCGCCTTGGAGATCGCCATAGGTTCGCGGTCGTCGTTGGCAACCCTTCCTACCCTCGTCGAAGGGGCCAGAAACCTCGATCTTCCTGAACCCGCACGGGCCGCCGTGCTGCCTTTGGCCGGCGCGGTGCTGAAGGCCAACAGGCCGTTATCGGCGGTCGCCAAGCTGCTCTTCGTCGCAACGCTGTACGGGATCACCCTCGATACGGCGAGGATCGTGACGTTTCTGGCGACCATTTTCGTCTTGAGCGTCGCGACGCCTGGAATCCCCAGCAATTCGAGTTCAATCTCGCTCGGCGCTTACCTCGCCGCGGGCTTGCCGCTCGAAGGCGTCGTGCTTTTTGACGCCACCGACCCGCTTACGGACATCCCCAAGACGGCGGTCAATACCACCGGTTACTTCGCCTCCTCGGTCCTCGCCTCGCGCGTGGCCGGATCGAGCGATGAGCCCTCGTGCGCCCTTCAGGAGGCCTGATCCGGACGCCCCGCATGCCCCAGGGCGTATGCTTGTAAGCGGATGGTCGTTTTCGTTACGCTGCCCGTCGGCGCAGGCCACGTGGGTTACTTCCTGAACCGGTATGGTAGGAGCCACTCGCGCCACCTTACCGAGACCACGTACTTCGACCTCGCAAGGAAGGGTAGGGCCCTCGCGGCGGCGTACGTGTTTTGCGACGTTCAGCGAATGAACCGGGCGCAGCGAGCGCTCGCGGTCGGGCTCTGGAGGCGTCTCTCTGCGATCGGAGATTCGGTGCGGCTGTATAACGACCCCCGGCACCAACTGGGACGTTACGAGTTCCTCCGGGCGGCCTTCGCTGAAGGGTGGAACCGCTTCAACGTTTACCAGGTCGATGAAATCCCCGAGTCGGTTCGCTGGCCCGTGTTCCTTCGGATCGAAAGCGACCACTCCGGGCCGAAGTCCGACCTGATCGACACCTCGGAACGCCTCTGGAAGTCGGTCGCCGAACTGGTGCTCGCGGGCGCGCGGCTCAAGGACCTCCTCGTCGTCGAGTTTCTCGATACCAGGTCCCCCGACGGGTGCTATCGCAAGTACGGAGCGTTTCGAATCGGGCGCAGGGTGTTCGGCCAGCACCTCTTTCTCTGCACCGAATGGACCGCCAAGGCATCGAACCGCCTGAGGTCGGAGTCGGCCCTTGCAGAGGGCAAGAACTACTTCCTCACGAATCCCCACGCCGAGCTGCTCTTGCCGTTTTTCGAACTCGCTCAGATCGAATATGGCCGAATCGACTACGCGCTGGTGGACGGCAAGGTGCAAGCGTGGGAAATCAACGACAACCCCCAGTTCGTCCGCGCCAAGCCGCTCCGAATGGGCACTGAGGGCAAGGAGAAGATCTACTTGGAGTGCCTGGACGAGCTTTCGCAAGGCCTCGATCCCCGAACGCAGTTCGAGTTCGACGCGCTGGACGGTTGGGAGGACGCCCCCTGGCTGGAGGGCGTCGCCCCGGCAGGCTCCGAGGTGGCGCGGTGATTTTCGTCGTCGTCCCCCTCAGCGCGCTCGCGACTTCCGCCAAGTCGCTTTCGGATGGATTTCCCGAGCTTGTCCCGACGGTCCGGCTAGTCTCCTACCCGGAACTCTTGCGCCTTGAGAAGGTCCATTGCGGCGCGTGGGTTCTCACCTCGCTCTCTACGCTCTCGAACGAACAGCTCTCCCTGCTCCGAGAGTTCGAATCCGCCGTGATTGCACACGGCTCCGGCATTCGGCTCCTCGGAAGCCCCTCGCGAACGCTCTCGCGGGATGCTTTTTTTGAGGAAGCGGAGAAGATCGGAGTGCAGGGCGCCCGGACATGCTCCCTCGCGTCCCTCGAAAGCTCGCTTCCCGACTGGGCGGTCCTACGGTGGGAGCACCAAGGGGACTGGGCCGAGTCTGAGGCGATCTCCGAAAGGCACGACCTACGCGAGGTCCTCTCCCGGATGGTCTTCGAGGGGCTCGACCCTGAGCACATTCGGGGGGTAACGGTCCCGGGAGCGAGCCCCTACCTCGAACCCATGGGACACTACTTTCAGATCGGGGGCGAATCCCTCGTGAGCGACTCGCTCGCGGAGTTTTGGAAGGGCACGGATCGCGAATCTGTCTCGCGGGGACTCTCCGAACTCCTCGACCGATTTGGCTGGGGGTGGGCGCGGTTCGACTTCGCCCGAACGCCCCGAGGACCTGCGTTGTGGAGGATCGAAGACGGCCCTGGGTTCATTCCCCATTTCGACAGCAAGAGTCTCGGAATCCCCGGCGCGGCCGAGCTTCGGTCTTGGTTTTTGCGGACCCTTCGCGCCCTCAACTCTTCTGAGGCGGGCGATATCTCCCTCGAAATCGCCCCCACGCGCCTCCAAAGCCTGCTGCTCGAACGCCCGCCGCCCTGAATCCATTAAGGCGCGCACGACGTTCCCGTGCGGCGTTGGCGTGCAAGAGCGACACGGGGTGCCGCCGACTTCCCTGCGGGGAGAACCAGCCACGAAATGCGTCAACGCGAGACTGCCCTGTAAGGCGCGGAGTCAACGGGGCAGGCGAGGAGGCACTTGACGAGGGATTCTATGGCGGCGCGGTCGGTGGCTAGCTCGCCAACACTGACGGAGGGGATTAGGCCTTGGCTTCCGGAGCAGCAATCCTCCATACTGAGTATGTGGACGAGCCAACCAAGAGTAAGAGTCCGTTCTTCCCTGGTCAGCCAGTTCCAGTTGAGTTCTTCGTGGGGCGTGCGGACCAAGTCAATCGTATCCTGCAGCGTGGGGCGGGCCAGGTTGCGAGCGGAAAGCCCGTTTCGATCTTCGTGGAAGGCGAGTACGGGATCGGGAAGAGTTCTCTAGTCACCTTCACCCAACGGCTCGCCGAAAAAAAGTACAAGCTGCTCCCGATTTACGTCACCTTGGGAGGCTGCAAGTCGATGGACGATGTCGCAGCCCGCACGGTCGAATGTACTTTGATAGCTGGGGGTCACGAATCCACCAGGGGCGAAAAACTGCGCAATTGGCTCGCCAAATATGTTGGCGAACAGGGCTTGTTTGGATTCAAGATTAACTTGCAGGCCCTGAAGACGGACGCTCCCGACTTTTCCTCACCTCAAGGGATGCTGGCATTCTTCGAAGAGGCCGTAAAGAGGTTGTCTGACGAAGGCGTCGCCGGGATATTCCTTGTCTTTGACGAGATCAATGGTATCGTTGGCGATCCCGGTTTCTCTATGTTCCTGAAGAGCTTCGTCGACGAGAACGGTGTGAGACGAGAGCCCGTTCCCCTACTCCTCGCGCTCTGCGGCACTGATGACAAGCGTCGCGAGATGATCCAGCGGCACAAGCCAGTTGATAGGATTTTCGATGTTATTCACGTCGATGCAATGAGCGATTCCGAAATGGACGAGTTCTTCACAAGTGCATTCAAGAGCGTCGGGATCAGCGTCGAGCCTGGGGCCCTAGTGCTGTTCAGAGTGTTCTCCGCCGGGTTGCCGAAGATCATGCAGATGCTCGGCGATTCCGCGTACTGGATCGACCGTGACGCGAACATTGATCGCGAAGACGTGGGGCAAGCGGCATTTGCAACTGCTGAGGACGTGGGACGCAAGTTCGTGGACCAGCAAGTTTTCAACGCGCTACGTAGCGAGAAGTACCAGGCGATTCTCGATATTATTGGCCAACAGGCTCCGCTTGAAATGTCGTTCGTTCGCGGGGACATTATGGCTTCCCTTTCGGATGTCCAGCAAAAGGTGTTCGACAACTTTCTGCAGCGTATGCGGCAACTAAACGTAATTCGCCAAGGCGAGCGAAAGGGCGAGTATGTGTTCAACGTGCTGATGGTGCGGTACTACATTTACATCACAGCTCAGCGGCGCAAGGCACAGTAGGTCCGCCCTGCCTCAGCGTTTGCTGCCCAGGTTCCTACTTGGCAAGTCATTCGTCGATGTTCGGGACTTCGTTTTAGCGACGAGGGACCGGAATCGATGAAGTGCAGGGTTGGTTCTGACAGGCGGATGGGTCGTGCTGACTGTCAGGGTTCCAGGGGAAGCCCTTGCAAGTCCCCGCGGACCCCGCACTAACTCCGCGCGAGCCCTCGGAGCCTGCAGGGCCATTCGTCACTCGATCGAGTCCTTCACCGCCCAAGCCCAACGGTTCCGCCCATGTGCGGGTTCCTTGCAGGGCCGCGGGATCTATAGTAGGCCCTCAGCGACTCTGCATGGCTTTGGAGCAGGGATCGGCTGAACCAAAACACATGCCCGGATTCAGTTTGGGCCAAGAGATCGAGGTTGGCGCGCACATCCTCCCAAGGTACGGTTCCTTGGGACCCGTCCACCATGACCCCCGCGGCCAGCCTCGAACCCGGATTCACAAATAACTCGAATTGCGACTTCCAGTCCCGTGCGAAATCGGCCGCCGTTTGGCGGTAGACCTGAGGCACGAATTCGGTCATCCATCCGTTCCGGAGCCACTTGGGCCAGTCGCAAGCGTAATTCTCAAGGGACCACGGATAGACGGCAGGGCTGATGCTCACGATCAGGTTCGGGCGAATGGCCTTGAGCTCGCTGCTCAGCCGCTCGGCGAACTCGGTGACTCGCTCAGCCCGCCACCGAACCCATGCGGGGTCCTTCGCGTTCTGGGGAGGCGAAGCGCCTTCGTGAGCCCTTGCGTAAGCTGCCACGGTAAAAGGGTCATATCCCATCGAGGTGGGCCAGGCGATTCGGTCATCGAGTTGAATGCCGTCGATCGGGTAGTTTCGAACCGCCTCCTTGATGAGTTTGAGCAAGAACTCTTGGCACTCCGGCCTTGACGGGTTCATCCAGACGAAGGGGTTTTGTTCGGAGATGAGGCTGCCGTCCGAGGTGGCCGTCATCCAGTGGCGTCGCTTTTCAAGGAGTTCGTTCTGGGTGTCCTCGTGAGCGGCCATGAACCCGTACTCGAACCAGGCGATGTAGGTGAGGCCGTTGCGATGGGCTTCGCGAAGCGTCTCGTCCAGGAGATCCCGGCTCTTACCGAGATTCGGGTGCCGATCGACTCCCGTTACCGCCGAAAGGGCTCGCGAGGGAAACTGGGTGTAGCCGTTCTTCCAGACCTCCACGTACACCGTATTGAGTCCGATGTCTTTGAGCCTTCGCAGGGTGCTCTTGGTCTTTGCCGGCGTTTGCAGGGCATCGTTGGCGGTGGTCGTAAGCCACACGCCGCGCAATTCGGCCTTCGGTGGGGAGAGCGGCATCGTGAGAAGGGTGGCAAGAGCCCCGAGCATCAAGGTTAGATTGTACGTGTCGGTCGGGGGAATTTCAAGCCGAAGCTTGCTAGGCAAGGCTCCAGTTCGTTCCTGAATTCCATGTAGAATCGCCCGTATGTCGCTACTGACCTCCGCCTTTGTTGCCGTTTGCGCGCTGCAAGCGGCGCCGAAAGCTACCGACCTGCAAGCTCTCAAGCCGAAGCTCGATGCGATCTCGAAGTCGTTTCATGGCCGGTTAGGCTACTACGTCAAGCGGCTGGACAACGGCGAGGAGATCGGGATTCGGGACACGGAACGATTCCCGAGCGCGAGCACGATCAAGACCGCGATCATGGTGGAGTGTTTCCGGCAGATTGAGCGCGGGGAATTGGCATGGGACGAGCGCTTGGAGACGCCGCCTGCCGACAAGAGAAGCGAAAGCATGTGGGTGGCCTTCCTCGCCGAAGGCGTCAAGATCAACATCGATGGCTTGATCCACCTCATGATGAACGTGAGCGACAACACGGCGACTGTGATGCTGGCCGACCGAGTGGGGATCAACAGTATCGAGCAACTGATGCTGTCGTGGGGATTGCGAGACACCGCCTGTACGATACATGTCGACGAGAAAGACAACCTCAGACTCTACCGCTTGCGCCAGATCTTCGCGAACATGGGTGTGACATCGCCGCGCGACATGGGTTTTCTCTTGGAGCAGATCTACCGGAGTAAGGCCGCTTCGCCCGCCGCCTGCCAGAAGATGATCCGGATTCTCTCGCATCAGTACTGGGACGACTTTCTGAGCTACGCCATCCCTCCGACCGTTGGGGTCGCATCGAAGGTCGGCGCTCTGAACCGCAGCCGCTCCGATTCGGCGATCGTCTTCGGTCCCCGACCCTACATCGTTACGGTCTATACCGACCACCAGAAGGACCAGCGCTGGGAGGATGACAACGAGGGGAACGTCGCGATTCGCCGTATTTCGGGGCTGATATGGAACCACCTCCACCCTGAGCGCCCGTACAACCCGCCACCCGACGCGCGCAAGTGGTATCCAACCGGTGGAGGGGTCGAGGGGGGATAGGTCCGTCCCCATTGCCACTTCGATTCACGGAAGTTCATTGGAAGCCGCTTGGAGGGCAAGGCCAGGCAAGGCGCAAGCTCGCCTTGATTCTTTGTGCGTTTGTATTGAATGGGTTGGCTAGCGTACCGTCACAAACCTCCCTGGACGAGACAACTTACTTTTATGCTGGCTTCGTTGGTGTTCTTACCAACGGGGCTTTTAAGGAGAGCAACATAGAATGAAATTCCTAATTCGAGGTTCCCTGATTAGCGGACTCGGCACGGCGATAGCAGCATCAGGCTTTGCCGTGCAGATCGTCGGCCTGTCCATTCCTGTGAATAGTATGGACAGTTCGTGTAGGCCCCGCAATGAAGGCGTTTGGAGCGTAAGCGGCACGCCTGCGCCCGACAACTCGGGCATCGGCTACTGGGTCAACCCGTCCTCGCCCGGCCCGGGCGACTTCGTGCTGCACGACCACGTATACGTTGGGAGCAATATCCCTGATCCCAGCCGGGCGGTCGTGACCTACGAGTTCGATAGCTCGGTGACGGTGCAGTCGATCGATATCGTGGAGCATGCCAATGGCATCACGCGCATCGAGGGTTTTACCGGAGACTCGCTTGGCAGCATGACCTCGGTCGGTAACGTCTTTGGAAGCGCCGGCGACGTGACCGGCTCGGCAGTCCTCACCGAGCTCTCGACGAACCACTTCGATTTCACGAGCCCGATCTCGGGAAAGTTCTTCCAGATGGTCGTGACGAAGACCTCGCACGTGGACGGCTATGCCGCCTATCGAGGATACGTGACGGCCGTGCCAGAGCCTTCGACTGCCGTTGCGGCTCTCACCGCCATGAGTTGCTTTCGACTAAGGAAGCGCCACAGGGCCGTCAGTCAGGCCTAGCCTTTCGCCTCGCGGTGCGCGAGTAAAGGCAATGTTCGGAATCCTGGAGTAGAAACTCCGGCGTGTCGGCCTCGGAGGTTGCAGAGCGGCCGAAGCGGCCGACGCGCGCAAGTGGTTTCCAACCGGTGGAGGGGTCGAGGGGGGATAGGTCGGCAAACCTGGGGCCGAGTTCCGCACTTAGGGGGACCTTCGGACTTTTGGCGCTATCATAGATTTGTGGCAGGGTTGAACCAACCAGAAGGAAAGGACGAGGGTTTAAGATCGCGGTTTCGGTGCTTTTTCTTTCCGGAGACCCATGCGAACCAGAAGCCCGAATACTGGAAACGCCCTAGGCTTTATGTGCCGCTCTCCATCCTTTTGTTCGCAATTCTCAGCGCTGACTACCTCTTCGCCGTAGCGGGAGTCGGCTTCTTCGACTTCCGTCCCCTGGTGTGGATTCGCGTCGATCCCGTGGATGCGTCGGCGGCAGGACAAGTAATCGGCGCTGCGGCGGCGTCGATGGGAGGAGCGGTCGCCCTCATCACGCTCTACGTGAACCTCTGCGAAAAGAGGTTTGCCCAGGAGCAAACGCTGGAAAAGGACCGAAGGATCGCTCGGGACCAACGAGAGAACGAGCGGAACATCGCGGAACTCCAGCGCTTAGAAGAGCAGTTCAACCAGCTTTCCGCCGACTTTGCGGGCGCGGAATTGCTGGCGCGAGTCAACGCGGGGATCGGGCTCGCGCACATCGCGACAACCCACAGGCCCGGCATCAGCGACACAGAGGCCGACGCTCGAACGGAGCAGAACTACCCGTTCTACCGGCGGGCGGCCAACCAGCTTGCCGCGGCCTTGCACCTCTACAAGGAGCAGCCGGCTCGCGACGAGGTGCGCAAGGCGATTCGGCATATGGGGCAGTTCGACACGAGCGAAGATCAGCCGCTTCTGCACCTGCTTCTCAATTCCCTGGGGGAGGCGAACCGCACGGCCTTCCGCGCGTTCCTCGATACCCTCGCAGAAGGGGCAGCATGCAAGACCCCTTCCTTCTGCAAAACGTGTTGCCTTGCCGTGCGAATCTGCTCGGACGACGGCAAGAACCAACAGTTGCTGAAGGCGGTGGTCGAGTCTGAGGGCTGCCAAGCGCTCCTCCCCTTGAAGAAGCATTTGGCGACGCTGCCAGGCAATACGGGAAAGAAACAAGCCGCCGGTGCGATCGACGGAGCTTATCTCGGCAGGCTGGGGACCGCTTGGCAGAGCCTCGCCGGCACCAGGGGCGCGATCGCAGAACTCTTGAAGCTGAGAAACCCGCCAGGTGGTTCGTTGCGGGACGCGCCTGAAGAGATCGAGAAGGCCTGCATTGGGAACGTGGTATTCGAACTACTTTCTACTGCTGTGCGGTTCAGCGATTCCGCTCCGACGGGACCTAACATGGTTAGGTGCTTTCTCCAGGGGGAGAATCTCGAAAGCGCGCAGTTGCAGGACGCGAACCTCCTGGAGGCGCAAATGCAGGGTGTGGAGCTCTGGGGGGCGCAGATGCAGGGGGCGGACCTCATTATGGCGCAAATGCAGGGGGCGCAAATGGAGGCTGCGGACCTCGAAAGGGCGCAGATGCAGGGGGCCCTGCTACAGGGTGCGAACCTCCGATCGGCGCAGATGCAAAGGGCAGACCTCCGGGGGGCGCAGATGCATGGGGCAAGATTGCACGCCACAAACTTCGGGCAAGCACTGGGCAAAGAGGAGTGGGCTCACCTAAAGTCCTGTGAACTCGGCCTTCCCGACTTTCGCGATTGGAGATGGGACCCTTCGAGCGAAAAGGTGCGTCCAACAGATGCAGAGGACACCAAACTCCTTGACTGGCTGAAGGCCAACTTCCCGAAAGAGTCCGCATCCATACCAGACGCAGAAGAGAGGTTCGAGCATTACCGTAAGTGGGACGAGGCTGCCGGCGTCACGATGTGGGTACTTGGGGTTCAAACCATGGAGACATTTGCCGCAGAGTCAACAGCGTCGGAAATCGTCGATGCAGAGTCTGATGAGTCAGACGCCGACGAATGAACTCCGGCGGCCCCCCGCAGCCCTTGACTGCGTCGAGGACGCAGCGCCGACTCCCTCTGGGGGCCTATCGAATTCAGCGAGCCTGAATCGAAGGCTGTCCATACCGTGTCGATTACTTCCGGTCCGAACGCTGGTAGAAATGCTGGGAATCTCGAAACAGGTCCATTCTGAGTATTGCTTTGCGCCGAAGGTTGATACAATTCGAGAGACGGAGCCCTCGTTTTGGGGTGCGTTCGAGGAGGGTCATTATGGTGTTCGCTTATTTGGGGCATGGTCCCCGCTCGCCTGAAAACTACCGGCAACGCCCTTTGCGATCAAGGCGGTTCGCTGGGGTACTTCACGGGGCAGGATTGGCTGGACTTCTTGCCGTTTCTGCGGTTGCCCAAGCCGACATCGCAAACGGCTTTGCCGAATTTCTGCACGATGTCAACGCCAAGTTTCAGGTTGATTCATTTCCTCCGGGCTTCACAGTAGCTGAAAACGGCAGTGTCGGGGAGGGCGTACTCTGGTCCAACGCATACCACGGTGCGCACGACTTCAAGCTGTTTCCGACCACACCGGCTTACGACAAGTCGACGGCTTCAAACGGCGACTTCGAGAACTCCCACAACAGAGTGAAATACGAGTTCTTTCCGCACTTTCCCACGTACGTCTCGGTGTCCGCAGGGACGCAGTCGGACAGTCAGGCCGCCTCGGGGGAGTTCAAGTTTCATTATTCCGAATCCTACGCGCGGACGTCGGTGCTTCAAGAACTCGGAGTGACCCGTTCGGGCGCGGGAATCGCAGACCCGCCCATCTTCGGAGTCCTCGTTCGGGCGGATGCTGGCGCGGTCCACCTCAAGGCCAGGAAAGAAGGAAACGCACATGCCATTTCCTCCGTCTCCGTAAACCTCATCGGAACGATCAAGAATAACAAGGTGGCTGGCGCGCTGGCCGAGAACCTGTTGGGGAAGCAGGTCCTGGGCAAACGCATTACGGCGAACGACGAGTGGTTCTCTCCGCTCATCAACCAGTCTATGTGGCTGGACTTGCCCGATTGGACTCGCTTGTCCGGGGCCGATTTCGACCTGAATCTTGGGCTGGAGTTGAAGATGTTTACTTATGCCGAAGTCGTGCCAGAACCAGGGACGCTTGGAGCCCTATGCCTAGGCGTGCTCGCCCTGCGCGCAAGCCGAAGACGCTGCCGGGAGGTTTGATCGCCTGATCTTGGGCGGCAAGGGGAGGAGGCGGGGCGCACTCTGTTACCTCCCGGCGCTCTCCATCGCGAGCCGGTCGAGTTCAGTAAGTTTGAACCGAACGCTGACAATATAGGGAGGTTTACCGGCTTCCCAATGGCCATACGTAGTGCAAACGAAGGTTCCGTCAGGCAGAACCTCGACGCCAGGGTAGGCGCAATCGGCGCCTTGGAGGTTGTCCATGAGACGAACCCGGTACTGCCCCGGCTTGCCGGATTCAATATCTTCGAACCTCCCCACCCAGGCCACCCAGTCGCCGTAGGTCGGGCTTCCCGAAGCCATGTCGCGGAAGCTGATGACCAGGCGGCCGTCCGGCGCGTACTTCGCTGTGTGACGGTCCCCCGTAAGTTCCCTTACAACCTCTCGCGGCTCAGACCAGGAGGCCCCTTCGTCCTCGGAGACAATCACGAACGAGTTCTTCAGGCGGCGGTTTTCGCGAAGCAAAAGGGCCATGCGTTTCCCATCGGGCGAGCGCACCAGGCCAGGTTCGCAAAGGTGGACGTCGGATCGGCTCAGGACCTCCTCGGGGAGGGACCACGATAAACCACCGTCGCTTGAGAAGGTCTTATAGAGCGTGAACGTCCCGGCCGCCTTGCCGCCTGCTCGAAAGAACCTGCCATCGTCGTGGAACATTGCCAAATAGCGTCCGTCCGAGAGCCTTTCGACGAAACCCATGACGACGATTCCGCCCCAATCGCCTGCGGGCTTGAGCGGAGTCCAATTCGCGCCGTCGTCTTCGCTGAACGAAAGCCTCGCCGGGTACAAACCAGACCACAGGATGAGGCGCTTCTTGCCGGAAGGGTCGATCGTTCGAAAGACCGTGGGGGTCTCCAGACTCGTCGCCCAGTTCTCAGGGACCGGGAGCCTACCGCTCCAAGTGAGCCCGCCGTTCGTGCTCTTCTTGAGGACGATCGGGCCTTTGCCGTGGCCTCGGGGGTAGGTGGCAAGAATCGTGCGCTGGTCTTCGAGCAGCAGAGTCGACACGTGGCCGAGGTACTGGCCCTCCTCTCGATCGACGACGACCTGCCTTCTTCGATCCTGCGAGAGGTCGAGCCACTTCGCCTGGGCCCCCTGATCGAGAGCCTGAATCGGGAAGTCCCTCGAGGGAAGATGTTCGCGCTCGGCAAGGGCAAGGAGTTCCCGGACGGCTTGGGGACGTTGCTTGGCGAGGTCGTTCGATTCCGTTGGGTCAGCGGAAAGGTCATAGAGTTCAACCGCTTCAGGAGCGTTCTTTAGGTTCGGCCGAACGATCTTTAGGTCGCCTCGAATCACGGCTTGCTGCTGCGTGCCTTCCGGGTACTCGAAATAGAGAAAGTGGTGTTTCCTCACTTGGGATAGGCCGAGCAACGTTGGCGCGAAGCTGATCCCGTCGAGACCGGTTGGGACGCTCGCGCCGCAGATCTCTGCGATCGTGGGGAACAGGTCATACGTTGCCCACATCGAGTTCTCAACCCTAGCGGGCCGGATTCTTGACTTCCAACGAGCCAGGAAGGGAACCCGAATCCCGCCCTCATACAGGTTCGTTTTCATGCCGCGCAACTCGCCCAGCGAAGCGAAGAACTGCCGGTCGACGCCTCCGTTTGGCGCGGTTCCATTGTCGGACTTGAATATGAAAAGGGTGTCGTCCGCAAGGCCCAAACCCTCGACGAGGTCGACGAGCCTCCCGACCGAGTGGTCGAGGTACGAGATCATCGCTGCGTAGGTGGCGCGGGGCCTCTCGCTGGGAAGGTAGCCGTTTTGACCGAGGTAAGGCGCAGGGTCCCACTCCCTCGGAAAACGCTCCACCCAGTCTTTGGGTGCTTGCAGTGCTGCGTGGGGAATCGTGGACGCAAAGTACAAGAAGAACGGCTTGTCCTTGCTCCTTGTGACGAACTCTTCTGCTTGTTCGAGCATGAGTTCGGGCGCATAATGCTCTCCCATAAACGAATCATAGGTTTCTGGCGGGGAACTGAGCCGCTGGTGGGCGCCGAAGTACCGATTGTTCTCGAGCAGAAACACGTCGTGGTTGCGCCAGAGGTGGGTGGGAGTGTAGTTGTGGGCTTGCCGCTGGCACAGGTACCCGAAGAAGAAGTCGAAGCCCTGCCGAAGGGGATGGCCCTCCGAACCGGGACCTCCCAGCCCCCACTTGCCTACGCAGGCCGTCGCGTAGCCCTTCTGTCGAAGCACCTCTGCGAGAGTGACCTCTTCGTCGGGCAGGGGGTGTTGCCCTTCACCTTGGTTGAGCCCCCAACCACCGACCTCCTTGTTCCCTCGAATCGAAGCGTGGCCGGTGTGCTTTCCCGTAAGCAGCGAACACCGTGTAGGGGCGCAAACGGTGCTGGCCGAGTAGAACCTCGTGAACCGAACCCCCTCTTCGGCAAAGTCATCGAGGCGGGGCGTGGCCATTCGCTGTTGCCCATAGGAGCCCAGCTCACCGATGCCGAGGTCGTCGGCCATGATCAGGATCACGTTGGGCGGCCGGGAGCCTTGGAGCGGGGCGCCGGGTTCGATCGCCGAAAACGCAAGGAGAGTCGTCAGGGCCCCGAGCATGGGCACACTTTACCGCAGACAATATTGCCGACGGCTCGGGACGGAAGTTCGTAGACGTTCGCAAGGAGACCCGCCGCGCAATGTCCATCCGACCCGTCAAGCGAATCGCCAAGGCTAAGCCGACCCTCGAAGGAGCCGGGGTCCACCTTCACCGCGCGTTTGGCTTCGGGGCGACGAGGGAATTCGATCCTTTCTTGCTGCTCGACGACTTTCGCAACGAGAGCCCCGAGGACTACTTGGCGGGGTTCCCCTGGCACCCTCACCGCGGAATTGAGACGATCACTTATGTTCTAGCGGGGACGGTTCAGCACGGCGACAGCATCGGCAACTCGGGCGTGATCGGCCCTGGTGATGTGCAGTGGATGACCGCAGGAAGCGGGATTATCCACCAGGAAATGCCCAAAGGCGATGCGCTCGGCAAGATGCACGGATTCCAGCTTTGGGGCAACCTGCCGAGTTCGCTCAAGATGACCGCGCCGCATTATCAGGAGGTGCAGTCTGCGGCGATCCCGTTGGTGGTCGAAGACGATGGTGTGGCGGCGAGGGTCGTTTGCGGAGAGTTTTGGGGGGCGAATGGGCCGGTCGACGGACTCGCTGCGGAGCCGATCTATCTGGACCTATCGGTTCCGGCTGGACGTCGAAAGACATTTCGGGTGGACACCAGCCGCAACGCGTTCGCTTACGTGTTTGAGGGCGCGGCCAAGTTCTGTAACGCCTCTGAGCCGTTTGCGGTCCCGACCGAGAGCATGGGATGGCATGAAACGAACGCACCCACGCAGGCCGACAACCGATCCCTCGTGCTGTTTGATTCGGGCGACGAGGTGACGGTCGAGGCGGGCGAAGAGGGCGTGCGGTTTCTGTTCGTGTCCGGTAAGCCCCTCAAGGAGCCGGTCGCTTGGTATGGCCCGATCGTGATGAACACTGCGGAGGAACTGAAGGCGGCGTTCGACGAGTTGCAAAAGGGTACGTTTTTGAAGCATACGGAGTAGGGCAGAAGATCGGGTTGGCAAAAGCAGAAGGAGTCGGAGTTCATGAGATCGCAGGTTATTGCATTCGCGGGTTCGCTACGAAAGGGCTCGTATAACCGATGTCTCATCGAAAATTCGAAGCGGCTCGCTCCCGAGGGGATGGAGTTCGAACACGTGTTTCTGGACGACGTTCCGCTTTACAACACTGATGTCGAAACCGAGAAGTTCCCCGAAGCGGTCGTCCGACTCAAGGAGCAGATACGCGCCGCTGACGGAGTATTGATGGCAGTACCTGAGCACAACTTCTCGTTTTCAGCGGTACTGAAGAACGTCACCGAATGGCTATCCCGCCCGCCGCGGGAGAATTCCGTACTCGAAAACAAGCCGGTGATTCTCCAGTCGGCCTCGACTTCTTGGTCAGGTGGCCTTCGGGCTCAACTCCACCTACACCAAACCTTGAACTACTTCCCCGTGCGCCTCATGCGGTTTCCTGAGGTGTGTGTAGGTAACTGCGCGACGAAATTCGACGACGCAGGAATCCTGATCGATGAACCCACAGTCAAGCGGATCCAGACTCAGTTAGAATCGTTTCAGCAATTCATGCGAGGCGAGGGATGAGGGCCGGACTTATTCCGCGATCCCCATGGACTCCTCAAACCCGGCCATCAGGTTGAGGGCGTGGACGAGTTGGGCTGCGCCGCATTTGCCGTTGCGATCGGCGATCACGCGGACGGCCACCAAGCACGTTGGCTCGTCGCTCGCGCTCACTTCAACCGAATAGAATGCGTAGGGAGACCCCTCGACCTCGTCCCAGGGCAAGGTCGGTCCGGGCCTCTCCCAGACGAAGAACGACCGGCCGAAGGACTCTTCATACAGGGACCGGACCTCCTCTGGAGAATCGGGCGTCCGGACGACCGCCATGCCCGTGCAGGCGAGGACCGTTCCCGCATCGACGGGCTCGTAAACGCAATGTGCTTCGCCCGTCCAAGACTCGGTCGCCAGCCACGCGGCGACGTCTTCCCCCGAGTCTTCGAAGGAGAAGGCGATGCTCGGAGGCTCAAGGGGCGCGCCCGCGCGGAGCAGCGGCCCGACCGCAATCAGGGCAAGGGTGGAGGCGGATCCAGGGACCGACATTTCGTCGGCGCATACGATCGGGTTGTTGTCCATCAACTCGATCAGTCCCTTGACCGGGAGGTCGGGACGATCCACCTCGATGCGGCGTTCCCAAGCGCCTTGCTGGAACCGAATGCCGGAGGTCGCTTCTTCCATCCACTCGATATGCGGATGGCGAGACAGAAGGCGCGACAGCCCCTCGATTGGGGCGGCCCACACCTGCACCGTCGAAGTAGCGACTTCCATGCGCCCCCCTCCGTCACACCCTCTTGACGGTGACGGTCGAGTTCAGTTTCATGGGTTTTCCGCCGTTCTGGCCGGGCATCGTGACGGTCATCTTGATGTTCGACGATTGCAGCGAGCCGTCGGAAAGGCGAAGCATCGACTCGCCTGAGCCGGTGATCGTCATGCCGCTTCCGCCACCCTTGACCGTTGAGGAGACCACGGCGACGTCGAGGTTGCCGACTTTCTTGACGGCGACCAGCTTATAGGTTGCGGTGAGTTTGCCGCCCGCTCCCATCTGCCCTGGACCCGCCATCTCGCCGCTCCACGTGCCTCCGATGCCGACCGGCTTGTCAGGGAACGTGATGTTCGACACCTGCTGGGAAGCCGATCCTCCCACGATCTTGCCTTTGCTATCGAGCTTGAGCGTCTGAATGGTCGGTTTGCCTTGCGCCTGGCCGTTCACAACCGGCGGGCCGACGGTGAACTCGACGGTGGCGACTCCATTTGCGACCGAAAGGACTTTCTGGCTGAACGGGGTACTGAAGGGCATTGAACCGCCGGTGGGCAGGGACGTCGTTGCCGTCATCTGGTACTTGGAGATCACGCCCTTGGTGAACTTCATGCGGAAGAGATAACCGTTGCCGCTCTTGCTGATTTGGGGTAGCGCCGCCGTAGCTGAGAAGCCGAGCAGCAGCGCCGCGGGGACGACCTTTCGCAGTGTTTTCATCTTGTTTCCTTATACGTTGACGGTTCGCGGCAGGTTGAGGTACTCGATCGCTGGGACGAACGGGTACCCGAATTGCTCCGCGATAGGCTGCAGCGTGACCGCGCCCTCGGCGACGTTGAGTCCCTTTCGGAGCGCCTCGTCTTGCCGGAGGGCGTCGAGTCCGTGGTCGGCGATTCTGAGCACGTAGGGAAGGGTGGCGTTTGTGAGGGCATAGGTGCTGGTGTGGGCCACCGCGCCGGGCATATTGGCCACCGCATAATGAACGACCCCGTCCACGGTATACACCGGGTTCCCGTGCGTGGTGGCTTTCGTCGTTTCAAAACAGCCGCCTTGGTCGACGCTGACGTCCACCATCACGGAACCCTGCTTCATGGAACTCAGCATGTCTCGGCGGATCAGTACGGGCGCGCGCGCCCCCACAAGGTAAACGGCGCCCACCACGAGGTCGGCTTCTTGAATGACGTCCGCGATCGTTCCGGGGTTGCTGTGGAGGGTGATGACGTTGTTCGGGAAGATGTCGTCGAAGTAGCGAAGCCGGTCTAAGTTCACGTCGAGAACGTACACCGTCGCCCCAAGGCCAGCGGCGAGCTTCACTGCGTTGATCCCGACGATCCCTCCGCCGATCACGGCAACGATGCCCGGCCGGACTCCCGGCACGCCGGAGAGAAGCACGCCGCGTCCGCCCATGGGCCTTTCGAGGTATTTCGCGCCCTGCTGGATGCTCAGCCGGCCGGCAACTTCGCTCATCGGCGTCAGCAGCGGCAGGGTCCCATGCAACTCGACTGTCTCGTAGGCGATGCAGACCGCCTGGCTCTCGACCATCCCCCGCATGAGCGTTTCCGAGGCCGCGAAGTGGAAGTAGGTGAAGATGACCTGCTTGGGGCGGGTTCGCGGGAACTCGACGGACTGGGGCTCCTTCACCTTCACGATCAGGTCGGCTTGGCTCCACACCTCGTCGACCGGCGCGATTTCTGCGCCCGCCGCTCGGTAGTCGGAATCGGGAATGTGCGTGCCTTCGCCAGCGCCTTGCTCGACCACGACACGGTGCCCGTGTTGGGTCAAGAGGAGGACTCCGGCAGGGGTCATGGCGACGCGGTATTCGTCAGGTTTGATCTCTTTGGGGACGCCGACAACCATAGGTTCGTGAACTCCGAATCGAGAAGTCAGAAAGCCCCACGAGTGTACCTTCGCGGGGTAGCCGCAGGGGCGGTCCAGCGCGCCCGCGAGCTACTCGATGGACTTGAGCTCGATTTCGAAGAACAGCAGGCTTTCGCCGGGGATGAAACCGGTCCCGCTCCTTCCGAAGGCGGTTTCTGGCGGAAGTCGCAGGCGACGCTTGCCGCCAACCTTCATGCCGATCATTCCCGCGTCCACTCCCTTGAGCGCTTGCCCGACGCCCAATGTGAAGCTGACCGGCTGCTTCTTCTTGTAAGTCGAATCGACCAGCTTCCCGTTGGCCAAGGTGCAAATGTATTCGACGGTGACGTGGTCGCCTTTCTTGGCCTCGCGACCCGATCCCGCGACGAGGTCTCGCTGGTCGAAAACTCGCTCCTCGCCCTTTTTCACGATCTCGTCGAGCCGCACCTCGAACTCGAGGTCGCTGTTTGCGGGGATGGGCCCGAGTTCCATGTCGCCGTAAGCAAGGCGGGACGGGATCCTCAGCTTGCGAACTCCCCCCACCTTCATCCCCATGATGCCGAGCCTCCAGCCTTCGATGACCTGATCCCGCAAGCCAAGGTCAAACGTGAACGGCATCGCTTCGGGCTTGTCGTTCGATTCAAACACGGTGCCGTCCATCAGCCTGCCCGTGTAGGTGATATAGACGCGGTCGCCCTCTTCGGCGAGTTGCCCGGTTCCTACCTTGAGGTCGGACGTTTCCAACTCCTTGAGACCCTTCGTATCGGGTTGGGAGGCGTCGCCCGAGGCGCTCGGCGAAGCTGAACTCCCGCATCCCACGACGAACGCGAGGGCAGGCACGACAAAAAAGGCGCAAAGGGTGGCGCGCATAGCAGCAATTTACCTCTAACAACAGGCGATTCGCCCCAGTTCCCAAGGCGCCTCAACCGGTACAATTCCGCCCCATGTCGGGCAAAGCCAAAGCCAAGAGCGAGCCTGCCGGGCCCAAGGCGATCGAGAATCGCCGGAGCCGCCACGACTACGAGTTCGTCGAGACCTTCGAAGCTGGGATCGCGCTGGTCGGTTCGGAGGTCAAGAGCCTCTATCTGGGCAGGGCCAACCTCACCGACGCTCATTGCAAGGTGGAGAACGGCGAACTATGGCTCCATGAGTTCGACATCGAGCCCTACAAGTTCTCAACGGCGTATTCGCCCCCCCGCAGGCGGGAAAGGAAGCTCCTCATGCACCGCAAGGAGATCGATACGTTGGAGCGCAAAGTACAAGAAAAGGGCCTGACGCTCATCCCTTTCAAAGTTTATTTCAAGAACGGGCGCGCCAAGGTGGCTCTTGCTCTTGCACGAGGGAAAAGGCAATACGATAAGCGCAAGCAAATCGCGGACCGCGAACAGCGCCGCGAGGTCGAGCGGCTTCAAGGCCGAAGAAAGTAGTCGCTGAACGTCTGAGTTTCTCGTCCAAGCCTGCCGATACTGTACGTGGGAGAACCCGATGCAGACAGGCCCGCTTGAACCTGACGTTACCACCGCTTCGCTCGTTTGCTACATTGACGGCGAACCTCGCTGCGTGGATTCGGAGATCGTGCAGTTCGACCCGATCGTGGTGCGTTGCCCGAGAGCTTCGCTTCACGACGTTCCACAATCTGGTCGAATTATGGCGATTATTGGTGAAGGTTATGACCCCAAGAGGGTGGACTTTCATGTGAACCGGGTGTGGACGGAGGACGGCGCGACCTTGATCGAAGGGCGCAACGCCTCATGGTCCACGGTGGACCGCCGCCGATTCCCCCGTTACGAGCTTCGGATTCCGCTCTCCTTGAGGGTCGTTTCGAGCGAGGCCGACGGCATTAAGATGAAGGAATGGCACGGCGAAACCATCGATATCAGCATGGGGGGCGCGTGGCTTTCGGGGGATGTGGACGTCAACAAGGGCACTTTGGTGCAGACGCAAATCCAACTTGGCGGCTCAGAACCTCTACGCGTGCTCTCGATGGTGGCGTGGAAAGAGGACGATCGTTCCAGCTTTGGGATCACGTTCCTCGACTTCATCGGAGCGGGCAGCTACGTTTTGCACCAATACTTGAATACAGCCGCTTGAGCCTTAGCGCTCATCGGGCTCGAGCCATCCGCCCTCGAACACGAACTCGGCGGGTCCGGCCATGAACACGTGTCCCGAAGGGGCATATTCGATCTTCAGGTTTCCGCCCGGAAGTTCCACGGTTACTGCAGAATCCGCGCGCCCAGTGACGTGCGCCGCAACTGTCGCCGCGCAAGCTCCCGTTCCGCAAGCGAGCGTCGCTCCAGCGCCCCTTTCCCAGGTTCTTTGACGTAGCGTTGTGGGTGAGAGAACCTGCACGAAATGGACGTTGACCCGGTTCGGGAAGAGTGAGTGCGCCTCCAATTCGGGCCCCCAGACCTCGAGCGGGACCGCCTGGACATCGTCCACGATCACGACCAGGTGGGGGTTGCCCATCGAAACCGCGGTTCCGTTGAGGCCGGACGAGTGCGCGAGAGGCTCGTCGACGAACTTAGCCTGGGGGTCGCCCGACATCCCGATTTCACCGCGCAAGAGCCTCGCGGGCCCCATGTCCACCCGAACCCAGCCGTTGGAGGAAATTTCAAGTTGCAGGACTCCCGCGCCGGTCTCCAATGAAACGACAGGCTCTTGGGTCCATCCTTCGCGGTGCAGCCAGCGCAGGACGCACCGGACCCCATTGCCGCACATTTCGCTTTCGGATCCGTCGGGGTTCAGCATCCGCATCTGAAAATCCGCGTTCGTGGCGCGGCTTATCAGAAGCAGGCCATCCGAGCCAACGCCGAACCTGCGCTCGCACATCGCGCGGGCAAGATTGGGCCACCCAGACTCGGGGCCGCACCGCTCGGCGTCAGCAACCACGAAGTCGTTGCCGATGCCGTGCATCTTAGTGAATCGAATCACTCCCCTTCAGAACTCGACGGGCCTTCGGACTCGCCATGAGGCCGATAGGTGGCGATTTGCTTATTGGGAACGATGCTTGCGACCGCGTGCTTGTAAACGAGCTGAGTCGGCTTGCCCGGTGAGTCGAGGAGCACCGTGAATGCGTCGAATCCACGAACGTGGCCGCGAAGCTGAACGCTGTTGGTGAGGTAGATGGTGACTCCGATGCCATCTTTTCTCACCTGGTTCAGAAACATATCCTGCAGGTTGATCGATTTTGCCATTGCCCTAAATCACACAGTAGTAAGGTACGGCATGCTTTGCTCCAGCCAACCCTCCACCTCCTCGGATGCGGAAACGGGGATCAGGCCCGGCTCGGCTTTCAGCCAAGTTAACTGCCGCTTTGCGTACCTTAGCGTATCTGCTTCAATTTCTGCCACGGTTTCGGGCCACGAAGTGCGTCCTTGAAGGTGTCGCAGGATCGGAAAATATCCTATTGCCCGCAGGGCAGGGTAGGACTCATCGACGCCTGCGCGCAATAGAGACTCCACTTCCTCTCGCCAGCCTCTTGCGATCATTTCCGCAATCCTTTGCCGTATGCGCTCCTTTCGATCTTCGGGGCTTCGCCACACTTCGAATTTGATTTTTCGGAACGGCGGGACCTCGAACTGGATCGGCTCGGAGGTTTCTTCGAGCCTTTCGAGCGCGCGGCAGACTCGGACCGGGTTCTTCAGGTCGATCCGCGAAGCTACCTCCGGTGCTCTCCTGAGGAGATCGGTTGCAAGAGCTTCGATGCCTTCCTCCCGAAGTCTCGCCTGAAGGCGCCTCCGAAGTTCGGGGTCGGGCGCGCTGTGAAGCTCGCGAAACTCCTCGAAAAGCGCCCGAACGTACTGGCCGGTGCCGCCGACGACGATGACATGCCGCCGCTCGCTCCAGAGGGCGCGCAGTTCTTCGGTTGCACGAAGCACCCAATCGCCTACGCCGAACGGCTCGCTGGGGTCGAGGATGTCGATCAGCCGGTATCGCTCGCGATGCTCGGGCTTGGCCGTGCCGATGTCGAGGCCCCTATAAACCTGAAACGCATCGGCGTTGACGAGAACTGCGCCGAGGCGGTCGGCGAGCCTCTCAGCGGCCTCGGTTTTCCCCGACGCGGTCACGCCCATCACGGCGATCAACCAGGGAGTTTCGGGCTCTACTTCGCTTCCTTGATCCCGAACGGCTTGTCTTTCTTGACCGTGCAATCGATTTCGTTCTTGTACGTGAAGTCGCCGATGACCTTCTCCTTGCGATACGTTCCGGTCACCGTCACCTTCAATCCGTCCTTCAACTCGAACGTGGGTTCGTTTTGGCCGTAGATATTGGCCGACGCCGACTCCGACGATCCCTTGACGGACCTTAGGATGAACTTGAAATACTTGTTGCCCCGCTGGGAGGTCTTCTGTTGGAAACTGGCCACAAAGCCCGTGACTTCCACGACCTTCTCGTTGTATTTGTCCTGGTCCTTCTTGAGCGCGTCGAGCGTGATCTTCTCGACTTCGGCGAGCGAAGCGGCCAAGCTGAGCGCGGCCATCAAAACGAGTGAAAAGCTGAGGAGTTTCTTCATGTCAATACTCGAGCAAAGTGTACACCGGATATTCGAGGAGGTTCTGCCGTCCCGAAAGAAAAGTGAGCTCGACCATGAATCCGAACCCCGCGACCTTGCCTTGGAGTCTCTCGACCAGGCGCGCCGCCGCCGCCGCCGTGCCGCCCGTTGCGAGGAGGTCGTCTACGATGTACACGCGTTGGCCCGGGTTGACGGCGTCGATGTGCATCTCCACGGTGTTGGTGGCGTATTCGAGAGCGTACTCTTCGGAAATTCGGTCGAAGGGAAGTTTGCCGAGCTTCCGAGCCATCGAAAACGGCAGGCCCAATTCCAGGGCGATCGGCGCGCCGAACACGAACCCACGGCTTTCGATCCCCACGATCACATCGGCTTCCTGCTGCCGGGCGTCGTCAGCGAGCATTCCCACGACTTCAGCGAAGGCCGCAGGACTCTGAAGGACGGGGTGGATGTCCTTGAACTGAATCCCTTGGTGAGGGAAGTCCGGTACGTTGCGAATCAGCGAAGCTGCAAGAAGCTCGGGCATACCGGGCGTCACTATACCCGCGCTCAAGCAATCCCGCCGGCCGCCGCGTTCAGCTTGAATGGACCTGAGTGACGTCCGGCGCGTCTCGCTGACTGGGGAGATCGACTTCAAAGAACTCCGCGGACTCGAAGTTGCCTAAGGACGCGACGAGGTTGCTTGGAAACGACTCGATCTTGGTGTTGTAGTCCCGGACGCACGCGTTGAAGTACTGCCGAGCTGAGGCGATGAGGCGCTCAGATTCGGCAAGCTCCGTTTGCAGCGAGGCGAAGTTCTTGTTGGCCTTTAGTTCGGGATAGGCCTCCGCGAGCGCGACGACTCTCACGAGGCTTTCGCCCAGTTGAGTTTCCGCTTGGGCGTGCTGGGCGGTGGGCCCGACGAGAGCCGTGGCGCGCGCGCGAGCTTCGGCGACGGCTTCAAGTACGGTCTTTTCGTGCTGTGCGTACGCTCGAACGGTCTCGACGACGTTCGGGACCAGTTCGGCCCGCCTTTTCAGGTACACGTCCACGTCGGCCCAAGCGCTCTTGACCAACTGCCGCAAGCGCACCAACCCGTTGTAGGAAACGATGAGCGCGACGAGCAGCGCACCGCCCACAACTGCGATTCCCCAAACCACGAGCGAACCCGATCCGCCGATCATTCGACATTACGACGGAACATCCCGCCGGGGGGATTCAAGGGAGTCGATTCGTTTGCGGTCTGCCGGAGTAGCTACAATGGAACCATGATCAACGAAGAGCGATTGATCGACCTGTTCTTGAGCCTCTGCAATATCAACTCGCCTGCGCTTCAGGAAAGGGAGATCGTCGACTGGGTGACGGGTTATCTTGAGAGTCAGGGGCTCGAGGTGGCTGAGGACGACGCCGGAAGGCGCATCGGCGGAAACGCAAACAATGTGATCTCTTGGCTACGGGGCGATCCTTCGCTGCCCAAGGTGTTTCTCTCGGCCCATTTCGACACGGTTGAGCCTACGGCCGGGCTGGTGATCGAAGAGGTGGAGGGGGTGTTTCGTAGCGCGAGCGACACCATTCTTGGGGCCGACGACAAGGGCGGAATGGCGCCTGCGATCGAAGCTCTGCTTTCACTGAAGGAATCCGGGAAGCCGCATGGCGACGTGGCCTTGCTGCTTTCGTGCGCGGAGGAGATTGGGCTCAAGGGGGCCGAAGCCCTCGACATTCAGTCGCTCGGGTTGGACTTCGGCTACGTTCTGGACACTGGCCCCCCCGTGGGCTCTTTCGTCACGCGGACCGCAACTCACGACAAGCTGGACGTCAAGATCGTTGGGAAACCCGCCCACGCAGGCAAGGACCCAGAGCATGGAATCAACGCCATTCAGGTGCTGTCCGAAGCCGTTCACGGAATGAGACTGGGGCGGATCGGACCGGAAACTACGGCCAACATCGGGCTGATTCAAGGAGGAACGGCCGTCAATGTGGTGTGTCCGTTCGTCACCGTCCGCGCCGAAGCCCGTTCGACCGACGTGAAGGCGCTGGAGGCGCAGATCGACCACATGATCCGTCAGTTCGAAGAGGCCGCCGCAGCTTGGGGAGCGACTGTGGAGATCGAGCACGAGCGCCACTACGAGGCCTATCAGATTCCCGAGGATTCCGAGGTCGTTGCTGTGGCCGTCGAGGCGAGCAAGTCGTTGGGATTCGATCCGACCCTCCGGGTGACTCTGGGAGGGAGCGACGCCAACGTGTACAACTCCAAACAAACGCCGTGCATCGTGATGGCGACGGCAATGGACAAGATTCACACTCACGACGAGCAGATTTCGCGGCAAGGTCTCATCGACACGGCCCGGCTTGCTTTGAAGGTCCTCGAAGTGGCTGCGGAGAGGGCGACGAGGAAGAAGCTTGAGTTCGTTTGATGCGAGAGGGCGCTCCGACGCGGTAGCATCTGCCAGCATCGGAACGGACCTGAAACTCGTCCGTTCTAAGGACAAGGAGGCAAGGAAGCAGTGAAACGAAGTATTTGGATGGGGCTCGCGCTGCTCGCGCTATCAGGCTCGGCCTTAGCCCAAGGCGACCGTTCCTACGCCGGCACGTTTCGGATTGGGCAGTTCCAGCCCAACTCGGAACCGGCTCGATCGGAAGGGAAGACTTGGACTCTGGTTGGCGTGGATTTCAAAGTGGCCCGACTGGGCGGGAACGGTGCGAACCTAACGCTGTCGATCGACAACTACACGAAGGGCGACTACTCCGTCAGTCCGGCGCTCTTGAACGTTCTGTGGCAGCGTGACGACGTGTATTTCTCGATGGGCGTTGGCGCATCGTTCAACCGGGAGTATCGAATCGTGGGCGGCCAGCGGGATCGGTTCAACAAGATGCGCTTCGCGTACCAGATCGGTGGCGGCTGGGCTTTTCAGGGCGACAAGTCCCCCCTCGTCGTCGAGGCGCACTTTTTCGGAAACGAACAGGAGCACTTAGGCGGCTTCGCGGTGGTTGCAGGTCTCCGGTTCTAGCGCCCTGAACGAATCCCCGAAGATTACTGGCCCTTCCCGGTGAACACTGGGAGGGCTGGGTCGTATATGCCTATACCGCTATGGAGCTTTGCCTTGACATGGCCATGAGACGCAGTCCGCAGCTCGACCCTTCTGCGGAGCTTGCGCTTGTGGAGCGCTGCCGGTCCAATGACGCTGAAGCGTTCGCTCAGATCATTGACCGTTATCAAGGACGGCTGTTCGGGTTCGTCAAGCGGATGGTGGCCGACCCGGAAGACGCCGCCGACCTCACGCAAGAGGCCTTCATCCGAGCGTACCAAGCGATCGGCCGATTCGACGGCAGGTCGTCGGTGAGGACGTGGCTTTTCCGAATCGCGCACAACCTCTGCATCGACCGAGCGCGGAGAAACGAAAGGCGACTGGCAGAGACTCGGCTCGACGCGGCCTTCGACGATGCTGAGGAACTGCAAGTCAGCGACGAGCGGTGGGACCCTGAGCGCTGGGTGATCGAAGAAGAACTCCGTCAGGTCATTGAATCCGCGATCTCCACCATGAGCGCAAAACTCAAATCGGTTCTGTTGCTCCACGATAAGGAAGATATGTCGTATGAGGAGATCTCGGCCGCCCTGGAAATACCGGTCGGAACCGTAAAGAGCCGCCTGTTCTTGGCTCGTTTGCACGTTCAAAAGGCCGTCAGCCCTTACATCGATGGGGGGGCAACTTAAAATGAAGAGATTTCGAATTGCGCAACGACAAGAGGCCAAGCTGGACGCTTCGCTCGAAACCCAAGCTCAGAAGACGGTCGCCCGCCTTGTCTCCCAACTGGAAGACGAGACTCCGACTCTTGCTTGGCGAAGCGAGCTCAACGAAAGGCTGTTGACGGTCGGCCGCTCGCGCCCAAGGCAGCAGACTTTGATCTGGAAGACCGCGTTTGGGTTGGGATTGGCAGCTTCTCTGGCATGGGTCGCGCTGACGGTTCGGCCCCTGCCGATGGGCCCGGCCGCCATCGCCTCGCCTTCGTCCCAGTCGCTCGAAGCTCAGTTGCTGGAGGTTCACGAGCAACACGTCAACGTCAGGTTGGTCGCGGGTTCGGGGCTGCTGAATCACATCGAGTCCGAGCCTGCTCCAGACCCGTCGGCTGCGATTCAATGGAGCGAGTCGGACCTGGGAGTGTATTGAGGATGAAGCCCGTTTTCCGACACTCTCTTGCCTTCGTGGCGCTCGTGGCGATCTCGGCCTCGGTTCCTGCGCAGGGTCCCGCGCGCCAAGGCCAGACGGCTCCGGGCAACCACCCTCTGATGAGGAAGATGTTTGAGGCTGCCGGAACGGCCACTTACTCCGGCAGGCGCGTCATCGAGTTCAAGCGCGGGGTTGAGCGCATGAGGCACGAAGAGCTCGTCCTGAAGTCAGGCCCCCGAATGAGGATCGAGTTTCCGCGCGGCTCCGCGTTCGAGGGGCAGGTGATCGTGGAAACGGGCGCTGAGAGGCGGCATTACTACCCAGGCCGCAACGAGATTCACGTGCTTCCGGCCCGCAAAGATGAGGCGCTCGAACGGCTTCGCGGGTTGATCGCGCGCTTGGGCCCCCAGGGCCTTTCCGTCGCATTGGAAGGCCAGGCGAAAGTCGCCAAGCAAGACACTTCGATCCTTTCGCTCCGCGACGGCCGGGGAAACCGATTGATGCGGCTCTGGATTCAACCGAGCACTGGCGTCGTCCTGAAGCGGGAGCTGTACGACGAAGTAGGGGCCGTCGTTGGACTGTTCGAGTTCACTGAGTACAACCCAAGCCCCCTGATTCGCCGAACCGATTTCGTATTGCAGCGGGAGGGAGCGACGATCGTGACTCCCATGGATATCGCCCAGCGCCTGATCCGGGAGCACAAGTTCGAGCCGGTGTTTCTGCCTGCCGAGGGCGGGTTCCGCCTCGATACCGCTCAACTGGTCGAGAACCTGCCTGTCCCTGTGCTGTTGCTCCTGTACCAGAGCCCGCACGGTCCGATCTCGTTCTATCAGGTAGCGGGAAAGGTCAATCCTGAACGGCTTGCACGTCTCTCGGGCGCAGGCTTCAAGAGCTTCGCATGGACCAAGGGGACTAGGTCGTTTGTCCTAGTTGGCTCCCTTGAAGCAAGGCAGCTTCAGCAACTGGCTGCTCGCGTTCAGAGCCCCTAAGAAACCTCGGGGGGCTTCAGGGCGTTATACTTGCGTTGTGGCTGTCAAAGCAGCTCGCAGAGCCGCTTCGAAGGAACGGGTTAGCGCGACGGCTAAGCGCTCGCCGTGGAAACGCCGCGTTAAGCTCGCGGTTTCGTTCCTCTTTATCGCCCTAACCGTATCCTTCCTCTACTTCGGATTCCGGTTCTACCGGGAGTTGGAGTGGGCGGCGGGCATCGTTCCCAACCTCGACGAAGAGATCAGCAAGATTTCGACGAACCCGAGCGTGATCGTGAGCGCGAACGGAAAGACGCTGTATCGGGTTCAGACGGAGTACCGAAAACCCGCCGACTTCGGCGACATCCCTCAGATCGTCCGAGACGCCACCCTTGCGGCCGAGGACCACAGGTTCTATGACCACTCGGGGGTCGATTGGCTCGGGCTTGCGAGGGCCGCGTTCGTGAACGCGAAGGAGGGCCGAAGCGCCCAAGGCGCGAGCACGATCACGATGCAATTGGCCAAACGGCTGTACACCGGAACTCAGCGGACGTTCGATCGCAAGCTCAAGGATATGGCTCTTGCGGTTCAGATCGAAAAGTACAGCACGAAGGATCAGATCCTCACCACGTACCTGAACCAGGTCTATTACGGTTCTGGCGCGTATGGCGTCCGGGCGGCTGCGGATGTTTACTTCGGCAAGTCGCTTGACGAGTTGAGTTTGGGCGAAGCCGCGATGCTGGCTCGGATGGTCCGGAGGCCCAGTCACGACAACCCGTTCGACGACCTCGATCGGGCGATCCGGAACCGCAACCTCGTGTTGCAGAGGATGCTGGAGTACGGGATGATCGCGCAGGATCAGTATGAGGCCGCCTCCCAGGAGGAGGTCAAGCTGGCGCCGCGTAGGTTTGGCAGCGGGGCTCGAACCCTTGCTGCGTCGTACTTCACGGACTGGGTGCTGGAGACTCTCAAGAAGGAGTTCCCGGACCTCGATATCACGAAGGGCGGATACCGCATCGAGACCACGCTCGACCTCGAACTCCAAGAATATGCCGAGAAGCAGGTGGCTGAGGTCATCGAGAAGTTCCGCAAGCAGAAGCTCACGACCGGAGCGTTCGTCCTGCTCAACGATTCGGGCCAAGTCCTCGCTATGGTCGGGGGCGCGGACTACGACCGGAACCAGTTCAACGTCATCACGCACGGAGTTCGGCAACCCGGTTCTTCGTTCAAGCCGTTCGTCTACGCCACTGCCTTGTCGTCCGGAGTCATCGACACCCACTCCCGAATCTCCAATGAGCCGCTGTCAATCGAAGACCCTGTCAAGGGGAGGGTGACCTGGCCCAAAAATGCCAACGGCAAGTACGGCGGTGAGGTGAGCGTCCGAACGGCGCTGGCTTCTTCGATCAACGTTCCGGCCGCGCGGGTTTGCATCGACGTGGGACCGCAGACGGTGTCCAACTTCGCAAGGGATGTTTTCGGCATCCGATCCCCGATGGCGCCCGTACCCTCACTGGCGTTGGGTTCGAGTGGCCTCTCACTGATGGAGATGGCAGAGGGGTACAGCGTCTTCATGCTCAAGGGCGACCGGCTCCGTCCCTATGGGATCGTGCGAATCGTGGGCCCGGAGGGCGAGGTCGTCAGGTCGTATTCGCCGAAGTTCCAAAGGGGCGTGCTCGACCGCCGCGTCGCCGAAGCGATGGATGGGTTTTTGAGGGCGGTCATCACCGGCGGCACTGGCACCCGCGCGAGAACGGTAGAGAACGCTCGCGGAAAGACGGGCACGACGTCCGACCACAGGGACGCCTGGTTCTGCGGGTACACGAACAGCCTCCTTGGGATCGGATGGGTTGCGAGCGAGAAGCGGGTCAACGGCCGTTGGGAATACGATCCGATGTCACGAGTTTTCGGCGGACAGGTTACGATCCAGATATGGGAAGGCGTGATGAAGGAAGCCGTCAAGAAGTACAAGGCACGCGAAGATGTGCTCCCAGGACCTTCCAGCATCCCGGCATCCGCGGACCCCGATCCGGACCCTGACGAGCCTCCCGTCGACGATGCCGCCGGTCACGGAGAAGACCCACTTGCCGCTCTGCCCGAAAACCCTCCGGCGAGCGATACTGCTGCCCCGCTTCCGGGTACCTCCGAGCGAGCCACCGACGCAGTGCCCTCGCCGATCGTTCCGGGCCAATCTGAATCCGGGCCGACCGGCGAACGAAACGCGATTCGCTTGGAAATCTGCGTCGATAGCGGCCTAATCGCCAATCGGTATTGCCCTGAAACGGTGCGCCGTCGGTTCGACCGAGGCACCGAGCCCCGCAACGTCTGCCCGCTTCACGGCCCCCACCCCTAGTCCATGTCCGTCATCCATGCCCCTCGCGAACAGGAAGTCGAATGGAGGCACTGGGCTTTGCTTGCGGTCGTGCTCGTGGTGCTCGTGACCCTATTCTTGAAGCTGTGGTACCTCCAAGTCGTCCGGTCCGACGAACTTGCGTCCAAAGCTGAGTCGTATCGAACCGTCAGCGTCAGCAAGTTGGCGCCGAGGGGACTGGTATTCGACCGCAACCGGAAGTTGCTTGCGGGAGTCGAACCGAGGATCATCCTGACCGCTGTGCCGGCGCGAGTAAGGAGCGAGCCCTGGGTACTCGATAAAGTCGCGGCGATGCTCGGCGTGCCCGTAGAGGGTCTCAAGGCGAAGGTGGACGAGGCGCTTTGGCGGCCGTTTCTCCCCGCGCCCCTTTTCATCGGGGTTCCCATCGACGTCGCGACAAGGATCGCAGAGTCCGGAGAGCACCTTCCCGGAATCGGCGTCGAGACGCTGCCTTTGCGAAGCGTGTCCGATCCGGTCGCGTACTCTCACGTGATTGGATACGTGTGGACCCCGAGCGGTGAGGATGTCGAGAGGCTGGAAGCGTTGGGCGTGGGAGCCCCCGAATACGTGGGCAAGACCGGGATCGAACGAATCTATGAGCTTGAATTGATGGGGAAGGCGGGCGTCGAGAGGTTGGAAGTCGATGTCCACCGAAGGCCGTTGCGGGTTGCGGGGCGTGACGCCCCTTCGCCGGGTTCGAAGCTCGTCCTTGGGATCGACGACGGCCTGCAGGCGCTTGCCGCGCAACTCCTCGAAGGCAAGCGGGGAGCTGCGGTCGCTCTCGATCCCACCACGGGCGAGGTTCTGTGCTTGGTCAGCAGCCCCTCCTACGATTCGTCGCTGTTCGCAAGCGGAATCTCGAAGGCGGATTGGAGCCGGCTGCAATCCGATCCGAACGTTCCTCTGATGAACCGGGCAATCGCCGCCCGATACGCGCCGGGATCGACCTTCAAGATCGTCACTACGCTCGCGGCCTACCGGCAGGGCGTTTTCAGCGAGAGCCGAACCACGTTTTGTCCTGGGTTCTTCAAGCTGGGGAATCAGCAATATCGGTGTCTTGGCAAGCACGGCGCGGTGTCGTATCGGACGGCGATCTCCAAGTCCTGCAATACCTACTTTTGCGACCTGGCGCATCGGGCTGGGTACGAAGCCATGATCCAAGCTGCACTCGACCTGGGGCTGGGCCAACCTACCGGAATCGACCTACCCAGTGAATCCAGGGGGCTGGTACCTACGCTCGATTGGCTGCAAAGCTTCGATCCGCCTCGGCCGTGGTATCCCGGCAACACGGTTCTGCTCGGCATCGGCCAGGGAGAGATCGCGGCGACCCCCATTCAAATGGCGACCCTTCTTTCGCTCGTGGCCAACCGTGGGACGTCGTATAAGCCGCACCTCGTGAAGGCTATTGAGTCGTCGACCGGGGATCGGAAACTCGTCGCCGTCGAGCCGGAGGTATACCACCGCGTCGAAGCCGACGACAGGCTTTGGGATGCGCTGATCGGGGGCCTGAACGAGGTGATGTTGAGCGGAACGGCCTCGTACGCAGGGAGAATCGAGGGTCTCAACTGGGCAGGCAAGACCGGCAGCGCAGAACACCGAAGAGACGAACTGACTCACAGTTGGTTTGTGGGCTTTGCACCTGTCGAGTCCCCTCGAATCGCGGTCGCCGTCGTCGTCGAAGCCGCGGGACACGGAAGCGAAGTCGCCGCGCCGATCGCGCGTCAGCTTGTGAGCCACTACTTGGAGTTCGACAGGAAGCCTGCCCTGGACGACGCGAATTCGCCAGCCGCCTCGAGGGCTCCCCCAGCTAGCTCCGGGTCGCCGAACTCTCGATAAGCCGCCGCGAGCAACTGAGCGCAGGTTGCAGCGTCAGAAAGCACCTCAGCCACTTCTTCAGGCGTCATACCGCCGATCCGAACAGGAGGATCGGCCTCGTCTGCCCTTTTCGCCTCCGGGACCGTCAGCGCAAGGTAGCTCTTGTAGCCTTCGAGCGCGGGCTTCAGCAAGTCGATCTTTTGCTTCCAGGTCGGAGCTTCTTGGGCGAGGAACATCCGTGCCGCGTAGGTCTCAGTAGGCACCAACTGAGGCAAGGCGCGAACGGTGAAGTAGGGCTTGCTTTCCACCTCGATCATCGACTGAGCGGTAGCGAGCGCCTCCTCTCGGTTTCCTTGCGACTGATAGAGCTCCAAGAGTTGCTTGAGGGCGAGGAGGTTGTTAGGGTCCCATTTGAGCGATCGTTTCAGCGAGGTGATCGCTCCCGACGGGTTCTTCGCAGCGAGTTGTTCTCGTGCGAGAGCGCGGAGATGCTTTGGGGTCGGGGTCAGTTCGGCGGCCCGCTCGAGAAGATTCAGACGTTCCTGACTCTGAGGAGTGTAGAGGGCGAGCAGGTAACTCGCCTCGCCGTCTCCAGGAGTCAGTTCTTGGGCGCTCTTGGCCGCGTTGCGGGCGCCGACGACCTCGCCTTCGCTCGCGAGGGTATAGGCAGTCCACTTGCTCGCTTCCGATGCCGCCTGCCAGATCAGCACGAGCCAGGTAGCGGCCGCGAGCCCAGCGCCGATGCGGCGAAGCCCGGCTCCTATCTGCTCCGGCGTAATCCCATCGGCTGCCATCGCCAAACCGACTCCCATCAGCAAGAAGAACGAGAACCCGGTGCCGAAGACGTGGAGGTCGCTATCGAACAGTGAGTGAGTGGCGAGGGCGAACACGCCGGCCCAAACCCCGATCCTCAGCGACAGATTCTCTCCGGCCAGTCGTCTTGCGCCTCGCCAAACGTCGATGCACCACCTTACGAACAGCGCCAAAAGCGCGAGCAGCCCGAGCGCCCCGATTTCGACCCCGACCTGAAGGAGCGAGTTGTGCGCCATGTGGGTGGGCGGTACGATTCCGGGCGCGGACGACACGGCGCGGAAGGTCCCCATTCCATAGCCGACAGGTTGGGAAGCGAGGAGAGCGGCGGAGGACTTCCAAAGGAGAAGCCTGAATCCAAAGGACTGGGCTTGCCGACCGCTGGAGTCGGAAACCCTTTGCATGAGCCCCGATCCACCGGGTTCCGCTGAAGAAGGCGCGCTCCTCGCGGAGAGGGTCACCAGGCTCAGGGCAAGCCCCGCCAGCAGCAACGGCGCCAGGGCAGACTGCCAGCCCGATCGTGCGCCGATCCATACAAGCGATGCGAGCGCGAAGGCAACGACGCCTACCGCAAGGCTGAGCAGCCCTGCCGTCGACTGCGTGAACATGAGGGCGAGCAGAATCATCAACGAGAGGGCCCATAGAGCCAACGCGACGTGGCGCTTGGCCCGGAGAGCCAAACCGCACCCCACGAACACGGCCGGAAGCAGCATTCCCGCTAGAGCATTGGGGTTCACCCACGTGGAAAAGACCCGCCAGGAAGGATCGACGGGCCTCATTTGGCCGTATTCGATGACGCCCAGAGCCGCCACGATGGCGCAGCCGGAGACAAACGCCGCCAGGACCGCCACCGGTCCTCCCTTTCGGCCCGAGACCGCAACGGCCGTCAAGAAGGCGATAAGGTAGGTCAGCCATTCTGCTGTTGCAGGAAGCGTATAGGATCGAAAGCTGGAAACTGCAATCGATCCTATCGACAGCACGGCAAGGACGAGCAGCGGCAACACGAGCCTTCCGAAGGGGATGTGGACAACTTTACGCGTCAAAAGGTGTATCGCTATGGCCAGAATGAGGGGAAGAGAAATCAACGCGTGAGCCAGTAACGGGGGAAGTCCTTGCGTGAGGACGGAACCCATCATCGATCCGTCCAAGATCATGGCGTCAACGCTGACGTTTCCCCCAAGGATGGGCGCAAGGAACGCGCTCAGGCAAACGAGTGCCAGCGGGAGGTTCATCGGGTTGGAATGCGAATCCGAGGTCATTTTCTGAGTTTGCGCATCATTGCGTCGTAGAGGTTCTTGCCGAGGAAGATCGAGGCCCGAAGCGCAAGCGCTCCGGCAGCACAAAGATACAAGATAGGACGCCAAAGCAGAAAAACTCGCGGCAGCATCCTGAGCCGATAGAACCGGAGCATCGAACGATGGAATCGAACGATCATCTGATTGGCGATCCGGTCGGTGCTGCGGCCGATTGCGTGAGTGACGACCGAGGTCGGCAGATACATAATCTCCCAGCCGTTCTCGCGGGCTCTCCAGCACCAATCGACGTCTTCGCAATACATGAAGTACCCCTCATCCATGACCCCCACCGATTCGATCATCGCCTCGCTGGCGAGCATCGCCGCGCCTGAAACCCAATCGACGGGGCGCGGCGCGTCGTGCTCCCAGTCGGTCATGAGGTACTCACGAGTGAACCTGTTGTGCGGAAAGAGCTTCCCAAGCGGGGTGTTGCGAAACATTGCGGCGACGGGGTTGGGAAAGCGGCGGCAACTGTACTGCAGCGATCCGTCTGGGTTCAGTATTTTCGGGCCCACGATTCCGACGCTTGGGTGAGCTTCCACGTATTCGGCCAAAGTTCGCAAGGCGCCGGCGTGGACGTATGCGTCGGAGTTGAGCAGGAAAGCGTGTTTACCTTTACGATTTCGAATCGCAAGATTGTGCCCTCCCGCAAATCCCAAGTTCACCGATTGCCGCATCAGCCGCACCCAAGGGAACTCGCGTTCGACCATTTCAGGCGACCCATCCTCAGAAGCGTTATCGACTACGATCGCTTCGAAGGGGGTCTCGGCGCGAACGTCTTCCAGGCTCTGCAGGCATTTGCGCAGGTCCTCCGCTGTGTTCCAGCTACAGATCGTCACGCTAAGCTCGAAATCCCACATCGTATCCTCGGGCTCGGAGTAGTGCGCCGAACCAAATCAGTGCCGCGACCACCGGAAAGACCATTCGGCTACCCAGGGAACGGCTGTGTTTGCGTAGGAACCGAATCAGGCTCCGATGGGATTCCCAGATCATCGTCTTTCGAACTTGTTTCGTGCTCGCACCGCCGTGATGCAGGATTCTGATGTCCGGCACGTAGAGGCACTTCCCGCCATGTTGCGCGAGGCGAAGCAGCAGGTCGACCTCATTAAAGAAGATCGGGAACTGCGGGTCGAACGGGCGCTGCGGATCGCCGACCTCGCTGACGGCGCTTTGCCGATAGAGCAGGAACGTTCCCATCGGCTGAGGGGCGCGCTGTTCGGTTTCATAGTCGAACGCGGTGAGCCTGTAACTGTCGAGGATGCTCCCCGGAAACAACCTTCCGAGTCCGGAGAGGTCGCCGAGAATTCCCCCTACGGTGGGAAACCCGCGCACCGACTTCTGGGTCAGTCCGTCGGGCCCGATGAGTCTGGGCGCGAGAACGGCGCAATCGAGGCTCGCCTCGAGCTTGGCTACTGCTGCGTCGATCGCTCCTGGCGGGACTTCGGTGTCGGGGTTGAGGGAGAGCCGCCACTCGCCTTGCGCGCGAGACCAGGCTTCGTTGTTTCCTTCGGCGTATCCGAGGTTCCGGGCCGAGGCCACGAGGATGACTTGGGGGAACTCGGTGCGAACCATATCTGCGGACCCGTCGCTGGACGCGTTGTCGACGACGATGACCTCTTGCGGGGACTTGGGAGGGTTCGAAAGAAGCGATTTCAGGCACGCGCGCAAGAGTTCTCGTGTGTTCCAATTGACTACGAGAACGCTAACCATGCCGGAGGCAATCCTACCTGAGCGCGTGATTTTGCGCGTTTCCTGGAAACTTTGCTAGGGGATTCGTTCGTAAGTTCCCATATAGAAGAAGGCGCTGTCCGAGCGGGTCCGTTGGCCTTGGGGTTGACTCTTTTGAATCTGATTCGGTAGGATAGTGCAGTGCGCCGAACGATCGTGTAGGCATTTTTTTGTGCCTCCCAACGTTCAGGCGAAGGACGATACGGAGGGGGAAGGACCGGAATGCTGATTGCAATCGCCGCAGGGGTTCTGCTGGCTACGAACATTTCCACATCGCCGACAACGTATTCCATCAAGGAGGGTGACACGCTTTCTCTGATCGCGGCGCGACACAACGTCACCGTCAATGCCCTCGTCGAGTTCAATCATCTGGAGAATCCCCACAAGTTGGCCTTGGGGACCCGAATCAATATCCCGACTCCGAAGAAATCTCCATCCGTTTCGTTGCCGACTGGCAAGTACCGCGTGTCGGAGGGCGAGAACGACTGGACCATCGCCCGCAAGTTCGGCGCTTCCGTTTCCGAAATCCATCGACTCAACCCCGGCGTGAAGTGGACGAAGCTGCAGCTTGGGCAGATTCTGAGCGTTCCCACGGTGAAGTCGGTCGCAGGCATGGCGCTCGCCAGCGCGAACAAGGCGAAGAAGCCTACCGGCTACTCGGTCGTGCAAGGCGATAACGATTGGATCATCGCCCGAAAGCTGGGGTCAACGCCTTCGAAGTTGCGAGCGGCGAATCCCGGAGTCGTATGGACCCGCCTGCAAATCGGCCAAAAGCTCAACCTTCCGGGCGGTGTGACGGCGGTTTCACTAAAGAGCCCCGCGATCAACACCCGCCACGCCAAAATCATTCGAGATTCCGTCAACATTCGCCGAGGGCCCGGCACCCAACACGCTACGGTCACGATCGTAGGCAGTGGAACCCAAGTCACAGTGCTCGACCGGGACGGCGATTGGTATAAGCTCAAGTTTCCCAAGGGCACGGTCGGCTGGGTGCGTGGGGATATGCTGAAACCCCTCAGCGCCACGGCGGTCGCGCGAAGCTCCTCGACGCGCAACCCACGATCGATCGTCGCCAAGTCGGCGAGTTCTGCCAAGTCCGTCGCCTACAACGCTAAAACGGGGAACTCCCTCGTAGACAAGGCCCTTTCGCTTCAGGGAATTCGGTATCGATACGGCGGCATGTCCCGGTCCGGAACGGACTGCTCCGGCTTCACCTCGATGGTCTTCGCCGAGCATGGGATCAAGCTCCCTCGCACGAGCGGCTCACAGGCGGGCGCGGGCTCAAAGGTCGACAAGGGTTCGCTCAAGCCGGGCGATCTGGTGTTTTTCAAGACGAGCCGGTCCTCGCGCATCAACCACGTCGGCATCTACATCGGCAGCGGGAAGTTCGTCCATGCGAGCAGCGCGAAGGGCCGAGTCCGCACCGACAGCTTGAGCGACGGCTATTATTCGAATCGGTACGTGACGGCCCGGCGAGTCGCGGGTGGGAGCGTGGCCGCCAAAGAGGAGGCGAAGCCCGCCGCGAAGCCCGCCGCGAAACCCGATTCTGCGGCGACGGACAAGTCTGGGCCGGAAGCCAAGCCGCCAGTCAAGCCGCCAGTCAAGCCCGAAGAGAAGCCCGCTTCGACGGGGATCGGCGCGGACCCGGTAAGCGGCTAGCTTTTCGGCGAGTCTGGGGCGAAGAGGGGCGAGTCGCTCGGACCCACTGACCTCAACCTGTTCGGGTATCCTGCAAGCTCATCGGAAGCTTCCGGCCCGGTCGTCTAGTGGTTAGGATGCCGCCCTTTCAAGGCGGAGGTCGCGGGTTCGAGTCCCGTCCGGGCTACCACAATTTCAACGTGAACTCCGCCAGGTGGCAAATGTAAGCGCTTCGACACGTCCCCTTTTTTCCGGGTTGCGGGAAGCAAGGCTGGATGCCGGTCAGGCTGGGCGCCCTTTCAGCGTCATGCGTACGAAATCGCAGAGATAACAGTTGGCGTTCCCGTCGCGCACGATCGGAAGGAACGAATACCACGCCAAGAGGCTCACGGATAGCATCTCGCCTCCGCCCTCGACAAACTCCAGAATGAGACCGATTGGCCTTCCCATATCTATGGCTGAATGCACCATATCGACGACCACACCGAAGAACACTAAGAGGAGAATGAGAAGGGTAAGGTCTTTGGACGTTTTCTTGAAATCGGCAGAGCCGCCTCGATAGGCAAAAACACCAGCGACCAAGAGAAGACTCCCTGCGCTAGCAGAGACGGCAAGTTCGCCGAAGTCCTGAAGTCTCAGCCCCAGAGGGGGAATGAAGTCGAGCTTCTCGGCTACAAGGGCCCCAAGTTGTTCATGAAGCTTCAAGGAGTCGTCCGCAAGGAAGTACCCAAGAACGAGCACCCACGAAACGTAACGCCAAACTCTGTTCTTCCAAGCCGTCAGCACCAACGACACGAGGATCAAGGAGTACTTGGCATACTGGAACGCTTCCGCATATCCTCTGTCGCACTCGATATTGAACAGCGGGTTCCTTAGCTGCGGCGAAAGGACACTTGCAAAATGGAGCACAACGAAGGCGAGGTCGCCGCAAAGCAGGACGATCAAGAGTACGGATGCGCCAGGCCTATTGAGAGCCCGAAAACATTCTCGAAATGTCATGTTTGGCTTCCGAACTACTGACTTGTTCGCAGATTGCTTCAAGGCCCGGTTGCAACCGGCTTGTCTCCAATAGTCGGACGGCTTAGGAACTCGAATTGGACTATGGGCTTGCTGAGAATAACCGCAAAGAAGTCAAAGTAGTTTGCCCGAGCCCGCGCTTCTGCAAGGCCCAGGGTTCGTTGCTGGCGGGCCAAACGAGCCTCACGCGCCCCTTAAGCGATATCTCCACTCGCGAAGGCGCTGAGGAGCGTCGGCTCGAACTCGAAACGCGGGAGTTCGGCCTTACCGAAGTTGAGTTCGACCAGCGGCCGGATCACCTGCTCCGTCATCACCGTATCCGCAAGCTCGCGGCGCACGGCTTCGAGTTGAAGCAGGAGCACCTGGAGATGGACCTTCCCCAGCGCGAGCGAGCCCACGCGCTTGCCTTCATCGGTCGTTAGGGTCTGGCCGAGGATCGACCTCACCATCTCCCTATTGTGGAATTCGACCGCCTCCATGAAACCCGTGGACGCCTCTTTTTGGCCGCCCAGAGTATCGACGGTGATCTCTTCAGGGTAGATGATCGCCGACCTTTTGGCGAGGTCTTGCAGGGCGCTGAGGATCGCCGCCTGCTCTTCGGCCGAAAGGCCCCGCTCGAACTTCCCGAGGACCGTGGGCGAGGCGAACCTTTCGAGATGGAGTCCCCAAGCCGCAAGGAGCGTGTTCTTGACCTTCCAGTGCTTGTGCGCGGCGTCGAGGTCGCTTCGTCCCTTCGGGCGGCCGTACCCAGGGCGGTTGAGGTACACGACGAACTTGCCCCGCGGCAGGTCCTCCGGTGATTCGCCGGGAAGCTGCAACCGGAGCGAGCGGATGTTCCCAAACTCATCCACGTCCAACCCGAACAGCGAGGGGTCCTTGGGGCGCACTCCCTTGAGCCAAATCCGGCCTCCGTCCGCCTCAAACACGAGCTCCTGAACCGACCAGCCCTTGGCGAACGCGTCCATGGCTTGCAGCAGAACCGTGTGAGGCGAGCCCACCATCCGCTCAAAGGCGGTTTCGACGAACTCCGCGATGCGCCGAGCCTCGGTGGATTCTGATGCTGGGGTCAACTTGTATGGGGCGGCGAGCACTCCCAGCTTCTTCACGGTGAGGGCCGTTTGGATCATCGAGTCGCCCTCCATCTGGTCGTAGACGTTGTAGGGCAAGCCGCCCGGGGGCACGCCCGGCAGCTCGAGCGCGTACCTTTGCGGCGCGGTCAGTTGCTGAGCGATCTCGCGCAGAATCGCGGTTCGCTTCTTGCGTTGAAAGGGGTTTCTCATTGTGGGTTTTCTCCTAGTGGGGTGTGTCTGTCGGTGCCGCGGTGGAACGTCCTGACCGACCCGACTTGGACTCCGGGGCGGTAGGAGCGGGGAAGCTGATGAGCGGCAAGGGCCAGGGCGATGACGAGGTCGTCGTGGAATCCCGGCTTCGCGCTCAACTTGGTGTTGCCCGCCGACGAGGTGCGAGCCTCGAAGTGCTGAAGCTCTCTCAACAACTCGGGGTCAGGCTCCATTCGGAGCGACCGGTTCTCGATCATCCAGGCGAGGTTGTCGATGAGTTCCGACTTGAACGCGGCGTTGAAGGGCCTGCCTTTCACGGCTTGCCCCGGCGACTGCTCGCGGAGCATTTCGAGCAAGGGATCGCCGACGCCGGTCGAATCGCACAGCACCCGCGCCGAAGGGTATCGCGCCACAAGACGAGCCGCGTGGCGCACCAACTCCTTCCACGGCAGCCCGTGAATGCGGACGATCTCGACCAAGTCGCAGGTCTGACGGGTCCCCGCCAGGACGCAAATCGCTGTGTAGTCTGCGTACCTCGCCCAGTCGATCCCGATCGAGTAGGGCGGTTGGGGAGGGGAAGTAAGGCGGGGCACGATGCAGGCTTCGACCGATTCCGTGCGGAACACTTGACCCGACGAATCCAGGAACTCGGCTTCGTATTCGACCCTGAACGCGCGGCTACTGATGAGCGCTTTCTGAACTTCGAGGAACTCGCGCCGTACGTGCGGGCTCTCCGCCGACGGCGCCCTTCGGCTCCAGATGCCATGCTCCCCGCGCTGCCCCATCTGGAAGAACCGCCAAAAGTGGTTGAGGCCGTGCGGGGTGCTGATCATCGTGAGGTGCCCGTCCGTTGTCGCCAACATCGGCATTGCGACCTCGGTGATCAGTTCCTCGGGCACGTAGGCGGCTTCGTCGACCACGATGTGGGTCGCTTCGTTCCCCCGCAGCGAGCGTCCCAGGTGTCCTGATCGGGCGACGACCGTGTGCTCGCCCCATCGCAGCTTGGGATACGGCGAGCGAGTGATTTTCAGCGCTGCCCTCGTGTCGCCAGGCGGGAGGAGCCGCGAGAGGATGCTGGAGGAGTGCGAAAGGAACTCGACGACGCGGTCGAAGATGAGCTTGGCCTGTTCGAGGGTCGGCGCGAGCACGATATGACGGGTGGGGGAGGGCCGCGTCAGGGCATGCACGATTTGAACGGCGCAGACTTCGGTCTTTCCCCAGCGCCGTCCACAGGCCAGGACCTTGAACCGGGCGGGCTGCGCGAGAAACTCCCGCTGGCCTTCATGGGGCAGCCAGACTGCTTCGATCGCTTCGAGAAACTCCTCCACCAAGGGATGGACCCGGAACCTACGCCGGAGTCAACCATGGTTGGACGGAGTGGGGCGAGTGTGTGAGTGGCCTGCGAGAACTGGGGAAGCTAGGGACTGGGCTTTACCTTCGCATTGTCCTTTGATCTCTTTTGTTCCTTGGCGTTGACATCAATCACCCGGTGCCATTTGTTTCTTGGTGTCGTCTGCGAGTCGGACGCGGGGCCACCCCGAGAGTCCCTCACCCCCTGGCCCCCTCTCCCTCGGACGGGCGAGGGGGAATCTCCTTCGTTTCCCCGGTGTCGTCTGCGTGCCAGACACGGGGCAGTTGCATCTATCGCAGGGGAACGAGTATCCTTTTCAGTCCGTGCGCTCATTGGGGGCGCGGGCGTTAGGAATCGAGATGGCGAAGATTTGTCAGGTTAGCGGCAAGAAGGGCAACAACGCCAAGCACATCCGGCATAGGCACTCCGGCGCTTGGAAGTTTCGCGCTCCCAAGAAAAACCGATTGCAGGACCCGAACTTGCAGACGGTCCGGTTGCGGCTGCCTCAAGGGACGGTCAAGCTGACGGTTTCGACGAAGGTTCTGAAGAGTCCCGAATTTGCGGCGGTCGCAAGCGGCGTGAAGCCCATGCCCAAGAGCTGGCTGAAAAAGCCGTCCTACGACTAGAGCCGCCCGCGAGCCTCAGTTATCTTCCGGGTGGAGGAACGGGTTGGGACGATCCTTGAACATCTCTTCGGCGAGCCTTTCCTGCTCTTCATACAGTTCAGGATCGAGTTCGATCTTCCCATAGACGCACGAGGACTGCCCGGTTCGAACGGCCCACGCGGCGTCTCCGTAGCTGTAGTGCCACCACTCTTCGCGGCAGTTCGAAAACCCCGCATTCAGCATCGCCTCGACGAGGGTCATTCGCATCTCCGCCGCGCGAGGCTCAAGGCCCAGTGAATAGGTCCAATGGGTTTGGTAGCGACTGAAAGGGGCCGAGACGTCGATGGGCTCGCCCTGGGCGTCGAACAGCCACACGTCGACCGCGGCTCCCGTGCAATGTCCCGGTGGCGCCTTGCGGTCGTAGGCATGGACCAGCGCGTTGACGGTTCTCTTGAGGGCTGCGTGGCTGCGCTGCGGAAACGCTTCTTGCGCACACCTAAAGATAAAGTCGTAGATGCGCTTCTGTCGGGCGAAAGGACGCCACGCGTCGGTGACCCCGATCTTAAGTCCCTCTGGCAAGCTCCGCGCGGCGTTTTCCAGCCTCTCGGCGACGGTTTTGCGCAGGTACGGGATCACGCTTTCCCGCGCAATCAGTACGGAAGGGGCCGCTTCGGCAAGTCGTGCCAAGGGTTCTCCGGACTCGATCTCAGCCACGCGGTCGAGCGCGGCCATCGGCTCGGGAGAGCCCTTCGAACGGTCCCACTTGACCCTCACCCGCCCCCATCCTTAGGGATGAGGACCGGGACATCGACCACGTCGCCCATTTGAAGTTCGGGATCGGGGACTTCTCCGGAGTCGATCTTTGCGAGGTCGAAGTTGAACCGTTTGAGGTTGCCGTTGATTCGCCGGAGGATTTGCACCCGGCTGAGGTCGGCGTTGGACAAGCCACCTCCAGCTCCCCGGATGGCTTGCGTGAGGGTGAGGCCGCTGCGAAAGCTCACGCGCCCTTCGCGACGCACCAGGCCGATCACGAGCACATAAGGACCCTCCTCTTTCCGGGGGACCTTTACGACATCGCCACGCTCCAGAGGGGCGTCGTCACCGGCGGTCCAATCGACCCACGACACCAGCCTGCCTTCCCGCTCGACCACGATGGCGGCCATTTGGGCATCGGGGTGCAATCCCCCCGCATAGGCGATCGCCGAGCGGACCGTCAGGCCAGGAACGAATCGGATCGGCCCCGGCTTGAGGACCCCGCCCAAGACGCTCACGTCGCTCGTTCGGTTGCGGAGCGCAAAGTAGACGCGGTCGCCCGGACGCAACAGCGGATCGCCTGACGTGGGGTCCGAGGGATCGAATGCGACCGTTACCCGCTCGCCGGCCGCCGAGGTGATTTCGACTTCTTGTAGGTCGGCGGCCTCGGTCGGAGAGGCCAGCGCGGCGACCTGGGAGAGCCGGAGCCCTTCGCGAAAAGGCACCGCCCCGCTTCGCAGCACGGCCCCTCGGAATCGAACCGGCATGTCGGGCAGGGCAACCAGCCTCACTTGAAGCGTGGCGGTCTTGGGGTAGCCGGCGGATACCAACCTGTCTTTCAGGACCTCCTGGACTTGAGGGAGGGTGAGACCGGCGAGGTCCATGGGGCCGATTCCGGGCATCAGAGTCGAGCCGCCCACCTGAATCCGAAAGACGCCGCACAGCGCGGGGTCGGCGTCGGTTTCCAATCGAAGGGCGTCGCCCGGTTCGACCTTGACCTGCGTCCAAGCGGCGGCGGCAAAGAGGAGCAGACCGAGGAAGCTCAAGGCTCGCGCCGTTAGGAGTTGGCGGGACGCGCGTCGCTCGACCATCTTGACCCAACCTTCTGACAGGGCGCCTGGTGCCGCAGGCCGGATTCGAACCGGCGACCCAAGGATTTTCAGTCCTTTGCTCTACCAACTGAGCTACCGCGGCATTGAGGGCGGATGGCGAGGATGACGGGACTTGAACCCGCGACCTCCGGCGTGACAGGCCGGCGCTCTGACCACTGAGCTACACCCCCGCGCAGCTTCGGAGTATGGCACTCAACGAGCCGCCATTTCAAGGTTCTTGGGTCCTATCAGGATGCGATCCCGTGCCCGTGGTTCGAAGGCAACTGGTTCAACAGGAGCCAGTACATCATGCACTGAACGACCACATCATCGAACTCGTCGGCGCTGTTCGGCTTCTTGAGAAAGCTGTTGACTCCGCATTCGTAGGCCTGCTTCAGAAGTTCGGGGTCTTCGGAGGAGGTCAGCGCGACGACGGGGATCGCAAGCGTGTGAGGCGTGGACCGGATTCTCTGGAGGACCTCGAGGCCGCTCACCTTGGGCAGTTGCAGGTCGAGGATGATCAGCGAAAGCGATTCCATTTCTCGGGGGACACCCGGGTTCGCGTCGTCACCGAACAGAAGGCGCATCGCCTCTTGTCCGTCACAGGCGACCACAACCTCATTCATGATGTTGGTCCGCCGGAGCGCCCGTAGCGTCATGCGCTCGTCGTCGACGTTGTCCTCGATCAATAGAATCCGCTTCGTCTGCGTCATCGATCCGTTGCACCCTTTACGCAAAGTACGACTGCTCCAGAGGAGCAATTGTTGCTATCGCACCGCCTTTCGGCGAAGTACACTTTAGATCGTACCCGCATTCGAATCCCGGTAAGTACAAGGTTTTTGATTAGTTTATTGACAATGACAGTCGCTGCCGAATCCTCTTACTTGTCGCAAAAAGGCCTATCGGGCGACATACAGCGTCCACTTAGGATTTGCATGATGGGCGCCGGCAGCTTCTTCACGAACTCAATTCTGCGCGACGTGGTGCTCATTCCCGGCTCCCTCGGGGGCGAACTGAGGCTTGTGGACGTCGACGAAGGCCGTTTGGAACTCGCCCGAGCTCTGATGGAGCGAATCGTCGAGGCGTCAGGTGATGCGGGGAAGTGGGTAGTCCGCGCGTCTCTCGACCGCGCACCTTTACTTGAAGGTGCAGATTACGTCATCAACTCGATCGAAGTTAGCGGACTGCAATGCGTTCGGTGGGACAACGACATTCCGCTCAAGTACGGGGTTAGTCAGAACATCGGTGACACCCTAGGCCCCGGAGGGCTGTTCAAGGCGCTGCGAACCGTTCCCACGTGGCTCGAAATCCTCGCTGACTGCGAAAGGTATTGCCCCGACGCGGTCGTGCTGAACTACACGAATCCCATGAACGTGATGGTGCTCGCGGCAGCCCGTTCCTCGAAGATGAGAGTCGTCGGCCTTTGCCACTCCGTACAGGGAACTTCGCGAATGCTGGCACGGTATGCGGGCGTTCCTTACGAGGAGATGGTTTGGCAATGCGCTGGGATCAACCACCTTGCGTGGTTCACCGAGCTGCGCGGACCTGATGGCGGCGACCTCTACCCACGATTGCTGGAACTGGCAGCGGATCGCTCGTCGGAGTTCGCCCAGGCCGAGCCGGTCCGCACGGACGTCATGCTACACTTCGGCGGGTTTGTCACGGAGTCAAGCGGTCACCTGAGCGAGTACTTGCCCTACTATCGCAAGCGCGCCGACCTCCTGCAGGAATACACTGATACCGGCTACCGGGGCGAAGAGGGTTTCTACGCCAACAACTGGCCGACTTGGAGACGGCAGCAAGACGAGCGGCGCAAGAGGATGATTTCGGGCGAGGAGCCGCTGGACCTGAGCCGAAGCCTTGAATACGGAGCTTGGATCATCGAGGCCATTGAGAAGGACGATCCGATCGAGATTCATGGAAACGTCGCTCCCAACACCGGGCTTATCGACAATCTCATGCCCGATGGCTGCGTGGAGGTCGCTTGTACGGTCGATCGGCGGGGCGTGACCCCTGGGCGTGTGGGCAGGTTGCCCAAGCAGATGGCGGCGATCTGCGAATCGAACATGAGGTGCTTCGACCTGATGGCGGACGCTTGCTTAGAGCGATCGAAATCCCTCGCAATCCAATCCCTGCTGCTGGACCCGCTTACTGCGGCGGTCTGCAGTCCGGCCGAGATAAGGGCGATGGCCGAAGAGATGTTCGAGGCAGAAGACGAATTTTTGCCTGGATTCGGCTAGTCGCCTGTCGACCGGGCGAACTCGAAGCGAACGTAGCCGATCCTCGTTTCGGAGTTCTGCGACACGGTTAGGGCCAGAACGTCGAACTCGACTGCTGCATTCGATTCGGTCTCTGCGCGGAGCCTCAACCGGACCCACCGAGTCCATGAGGAGACCGGATCGTCGGTGTCGATCCCGAATTGTTCCCTTGCGACGAACTGCGAGTCCGGGGGCAGGACGGCTTTCGATTGAGTCCAATCGACCGCCGCTTTGCTCGGCAGAGCTCCCGCCGCCCCTTTGCGGAACCTGGCCTTGAGCCCTTCCGAAGTGAACTTCGCTTGGGCGGACACGGAGAGCCGCGCATGCGCCTCGGCCCACTTCTGATCCACGAGGCCCTTGAGGAACTCCTCTACGAACAGGGCGGAGGGGTCGGCACGCGCGTCGATGGGGGCAGGCTCGGTCGGTTTCCCTGAGGGCTCGGCTGCAGGTCCACAGCCAACCGCCACTCTCCCCACGGCCGCCAGGCAACCGAGGCAGACCGCCAACGAAACGTTACGGACGACCCTCTTGACGAACAATTCCCAGATTCCTGAGAACCCAAAAACATTACCGTGGCAATCCGCAGGGCTGGAGGCCGATGTTTGTTTGGGGCAACCCATCACGGAGGATGTTGGTAATGGCGGTTTCACAGTTTCAAAGTCCCGATAGGCTCGGGCAGATTCTACTTGACCAGAGGTTGATCTCGAAGGCCCAGCTCGAAGAGGCCCTTGAGGACCAGAAGACGAACCCCTCGCCTTTGGGGACGATCTTGGTCACGCGAGGGATGATCACGAACGACCTCTTGCTGCGGGCTCTTGCCGCGCAAATGGGAGTCACGCCGTGGCACCTTGAAGCGGACCTACCCGACAGCGAAGTCGTGGATTTGATTCCGCTCGAAGTGTGCGAGAAGTATCAGGTCTTGCCGGTGCGAAAGCAGGGCGATCTGCTGACGTTGGCGATGCGAAACCCGCTCGACTTCCCCGCGATCGATTTGGTGCGAAAAACCACGGGCCTGAGAATCGAGCCTGTGCTCGCCAACGCCGAGCGGCTCTCGAAGGCGGTGGAAGATGGCACGATCACCAAGACACGAACGCGGTCGATGGACACGCTCATTTCGTTGGCGATCCAGGAGTTTGGCTCGGACAGCCGAGGCCGGGAGTCCAACAAGCTGGGCGAAGAAGATACGCGGCCCGTCGTCGAGATCGTCAACCAAATCGTGGGCGATGCGATTCAGGCTGGGGCCAGCGACGTCCATATCGAGCCTCGGGAATCGTGCATCGAGATTCGGTATCGACAGGACGGGGAACTCCGAACCGCACGGGAGATGCCTCTGGCTCTGATGCCTTTGATCGCCACGCGGCTCAAGATCATCGCTGGCCTCGATATCGTCGAGACCCGGTTGCCGCAAGACGGTAGGTTTGACGTTGAGATCGACCGACGCAAGGTGGACCTTCGCGTCGCGGTCATTCCCAACCACTTCGGGCAGCGATTCGTATTACGAATCCTCGATCGGAGGGCATCAGTGAAGAAGCTCACCGAGTTAGGATTCAACGATGAGAACCTCGGGCTTTTTCGCGCGATGGTGGACAAGCCCTACGGAATGGTGCTAGTCACCGGGCCTACGGGGAGCGGAAAGACGACGACGCTATACGCGGCGCTTCAGGAACTTCGGAAAAGGACCAGCAACATCATGACCGCCGAAGACCCGGTCGAATATGAGATCGAAGGGATCAGCCAGTCGCAGGTGAACGAGAAGATCGAGCTTTCTTTCCCTGAACTCTTGCAGGCGATTCTTCGGCAGGACCCCGATGTGATTCTGGTCGGCGAGATTCGCGACGCGGAGACGGCGCAAACCGCGGTCAGGGCAGCGCTTACGGGGCACCTGGTGCTTAGCACGCTTCACTGCAACGACGCTACGGGCGCTGTCCCACGGATGCTCGATTTGGGCGTCGATCCGTTCCTGCTCAGCACGAGCTTGATCGGCGTTACCGCCCAACGACTCGTGCGGACTCTATGCCCCCATTGCTCTGAGTTCGTGGAAGACAGCGAGGAGTCGGACTTCATCGCTTCGGTCACTGGGGAATCGAACCGGAAGGGCAGTTGGCACGAGGTCGGTTGTTCGCGATGCCGCCATACCGGGTTCAAGGGTCGAATGGCCGTCCACGAGTTGCTGGCGGTGACTCCCGACGTATCGAGCGCGATCGCCAGGCAAGACGCGATCGAGACGCTTCGCGAATTGGCGGGGCGACATGGGTTCCGCTCGCTACAGGAAGACGCCCTTCAGCGCGTTCTCGAAGGCAAGACCACTCTCGAAGAGGTCAAGCGCCAGGTGTTCCTTACCGCAGGATCGAAGCTGGCACCGGCCCTCAAGCTTGCGGCATGAAGCAAGTCCCTCGGTTCTGAGGTCCGGCCCACGAAGGCCCCGCTCCCCCTCGATGGAGGAGCGGGGCCGTTATCTTTCCCGAGCACGCCTTCGCCCTTCAGAAACGAAAGATTCTGCGCGAATCTGTCACGAAACGTCGTTGCCTCGCGGATCAGTTCACAGGCGAAACCTCGCCAATTCACGAGGTCAAAGCCTGCAAGGAGGTTCGATATGTTACGACGGCTCTTTGTCGGACGTTCTGGGTTCCTCATCGCGTGTTTGATGGCTGTCACCGCGGCGAGTTGGGCTCAGTCGTTCAACGTCACCAAGTACTTCACTCGCAACCCTCAAGGGGGAGTGGGGATCGAGGCGCAGTACGACTTGGGTCCTGACTGGGATTGCTGCCCGCCTGAGGACATTCGGTGGATGCAGCGCATCGTCCTCCGTGACGCCAATGGGGACGTGAAGAACAACGTTCCCGGATACCCGAACGGGGACTTCATCGACCCGAGACCAGACCAAGCGGGTGGGCCCTGGGACACTCTGCCCTGGTACGACGTGACTTACACGGATGCAGCGCACACGAGTGGTCTACAGCGCGGCAAAGGGAAGTACATGGAAGACTACCCCTCGGGCTGGGGTCCGTTCGGGCCGATGTCGTTCAACGCGCAGACGTTCCTTGTTTGCGTGGACGAGGACCTTGAGGCCTTCTGCTTCATCGCGGGCTTTACGTGGGGCTTCAGCGTCGCCGCGGACGGGACGATCACGCGCCACGGGGCTGCTCTGTTTGGGGACAGTCCGGAGTTTGGCGCCGGTGTGAATGCCGGTCTCGACCGGATTCCAGATTTCGAGCCCTGGGACTATTGGGGCGAGTGCGCCGACTGCCCGGAATTCACCCTCACGGTTGTGCCTGAGCCGACGACGATGACGGCGATGGTGCTGGGAGTCCTTGCCTTGGCAAGAAGGCGGAAACGAGCCTGAACGGGAGCGCAATGGCGATCATTGGCCTCTTGGCCTCGTTGGGATTGGCGGCCCTCATCGGCTGCCAGTCCCCTTCCGACCTTCGAATCGAGAACGTTCGCAGCCTCGGCGGACGCCCCTTCATTTTGGGAAAGGCGTTTCTCGTTTCGTTCCGCCTTACGAACACCGGCGACCTACCAGTCGACTTGTGGGCGCCGGGTTCGGTCGAAGGTGACCTCATGTTTCGAGCGATCCTGCAAGGCGAAGGAAAGGCGACGACTCTTGTCCCGCAGCCCATCCCGCGAGCAGCGGGAATTCCAAGCCTAGTCAGGATCGAACCTGGGAAGTCATTGGCCGTACAGTACGACTTGGGAGCGTGGAAGTCTGCTGTCCCGCTTTCGGACGGGGAAGCCACCTTGATGCTGGTGCTCGAAAACCGAGACCGAATGATCGGAAGATTCGGGCCGACGTGGGTCGGCAAGATCGAGTCGGAGCCAATCGCCCTCCGGGTCGATTCGAAAGGGCCCTAAAGCGAGGCTACTCCGAGCTCATGGGAATCCGAATGCCTTTGGTCCTCGCCGTCTCCGCCGCATCCTCATAACCGGCGTCAACGTGCCGCGCGACGCCAATGCCGGGATCGCACGTCAAGACCCTTTCGATCCGGGCGTCCATTTCAGCCGAACCGTCCGCGACGATCACCATGCCCGAATGTTGTGAATATCCGATGCCGACTCCGCCGCCGTTGTGGATCGAAACCCAAGAGGCGCCCGCTGCAGTGTTGAGAAGAGCGTTGAGCAAGGCCCAGTCTGCCACGGCGTCGCTGCCATCCTTCATCAACTCGGTCTCGCGAAACGGCGACGCGACCGATCCGCAATCGAGGTGATCTCGCCCGATCACGATCGGCGCACTGAGCTGGCCGTTCCGCACCCATTCGTTGATCGCTCGTCCAAACTGCGCTCTTTCGCCGTAGCCCAGCCAGCAGATTCTCGCCGGGAGCCCTTGGAACTGAACCTTGTCGGCGGCAAGCGTGATCCATCTTCTGAGAACTTCGTCGTGAGGGAAGAGTTCCAGCACCAGTTGGTCGGTTTTTCGGATGTCCTCGGGGTCACCGGAAAGGGCCGCCCAGCGGAAGGGACCCCTTCCCTCGCAGAACATCGGCCGTATGTACTCGGGCACGAATCCGGGGATGTCGAACGCGTCTTGAACTCCGGCCGAGAAAGCGAAGCCTCGAATGTTGTTTCCGTAGTCGAAGGTTACAGCCCCCTTCGCCTTGAGTTCGAGCATCGCCCGCACATGCTCGGCCATCGATGCCAGCGACCGTCGAATGTACTCGTCAGGGTCGTTGGCCCGAAGATCGAGCGCTTCGCTCAGCGACAACCCGGACGGGACATAGCCGTTCAGAGGGTCGTGGGCGCTGGTTTGGTCGGTCAGCAGGTCGGGTACGACCCCACGGCGGGCGATTTCGGGGAGCACATCGGCGCAGTTGCCCACCAGCCCCACGCTGAGCGGCTCGTCGTTTTGCCTGGCTTCCTCCAGCCAAGCGAGCGCTTCGTCGAGGCTCGCTGATATCCGGTCGCAATAGCCCGTGTCGATCCTCTTCTGAATGCGAGCGGCGTCTACGTCCACGCCGAGGAACTGAGCTCCGTTGAGCGTAGCCGCGAGGGGCTGCGCGCCTCCCATTCCGCCCATGCCCCCGCTCACCACAAGCTTGCGCGAGAGCCCGCCTCCAAAGTGCTTGCGGCCGGCAGCGGCGAACGTCTCGAACGTGCCTTGGATGATCCCTTGACTGCCGATGTAGATCCAAGAGCCGGCGGTCATTTGCCCGTACATCATCAGGCCCTTGCGGTCGAGTTCGCGGAAGTGCTCCCAATTCGACCAGCGCCCCACGAGGTTGGCGTTGGCGATCAGGACTCTGGGAGCGTGTTCGTGAGTTCGAAACACCGCGACGGGCTTGCCCGATTGAATGAGCAGCGTTTCGTCGTTTTCGAGGTTTCTCAGCTCCCTGACGATCGCCTCGAAGCACGCCCAATTGCGGGCCGCCTTACCCGTCCCCCCGTAGACGATCAGATCGTCCGGATTCTCGGCGACCTCCGGGTCAAGGTTGTTCATGAGCATCCGCAGGGCGGCCTCTTGGTGCCAGCCCTTGCAAGAAACCTGGGACCCTCTGGGCGCCCGAATGGCAGTGCGCGTACCCATAGGCTCATTGTAGCCCGACTTCTGCCCGCGCTCCCTGCCTACTGCGATGCGTCGTCGAGGATTCGGCGGATCGAGGGGTCGTTTCGAATAGCGAGGGCGAGACGCTCCAACTCGAATCCGAGGGGACGGTCCGAGGCGAGAGGAGCGAAGTGCGAGCGCACCCATTCGTACACGCCCCGCAGCCTCGCTCCCGGCCGAAGAGGTTTGCGATGATCCAAGCCTTCCGCGCTCGCGGCAAGTTCGATCGCGAAGATCCGTTCCGCAAGTTCGGCGGTCCGCCTGAGCTTGAGCGCCCCCGTCATGCCCATCGAAACATGGTCCTCCTTCCCTCCCGAGGTCGGAACGTTATCCACGCTGCTGGGATGAGCCAGCACGCGAGCCTCCGCGAGCAACGCTGCGGCCGTGACTTGGGCGATCATGAACCCCGACTCAACCCCAGGTTTTCGGGCCAGAAACGGGGGAAGGCCTTCGTTGAGATCGGGATTGACCAAGCGTTCGATTCTCCGCTCGCTGATGCTCATAAGATCGGCCATCGCGATCGCCGCAAAGTCCCACGCCAAGGCCAGAGGCGCGCCATGGAAATTGCCGCCGGAAATCACGCTCCTGGTCTCGGGGAAGACGAGCGGATTGTCGGTGACGGAACCGGTCTCCGTTTCGAGCGATTGGCGGGCGAAGTCGAGCGCGCCGAGCGCCGCTCCATGCACTTGCGGCATGCATCTCAGGCTGTACGCGTCCTGCACGCGAGGGTCGTCGAACCTGTGCGACTCTCGAATCTCGCTGTCGGCGAGGAAAGCGCGGAGCCTCGCGGCTGATTCGATTTGGCCGGGATGGGGCCGCAGCGCATGAATCCGTTCGTCGAATGCGGCGGGGGTGCCTTTGAGGGCTTCGAGGGTCATCGCTCCCGCGGCGTCCGCCAGCTTGGAAAGGTGGATGCACCGGGCGAGCGCGAGGCCCCCGACGCTGCTCATCGCCTGGGTTCCGTTGAGTAGCGCAAGCCCTTCCTTGGCTTGAAGGCGCAACGTGGGGAGGCCAGCGCCCTGGAGTGCCTCACCTCCGGGCATGCTCCCCGAAGGCCCGTGAGCTTCACCCTCGCCGATCATTACCAGCGCCAGGTGCGCAAGAGGCGCAAGGTCTCCGCTCGCTCCGACCGACCCCCATTCCGGGACAATCGGATGAACGCCGAGGTTCAGCATCTCGACGAGCCTCTCTGCGACTTCGGGTCGCGCTCCGCTGGCGCCGGCAGCGAGCACGTTCGCCCGCAGGAGCATCAATCCTCGCGTCTCGGGAAGAGAAAGCGGGGCGCCCACCCCACAGGCGTGACTTCGGACGAGGTTGACTTGAAGCGCTTCGATATCCTCTGCGCCGATGGAGACGTCCGAGAGCTTGCCAAAGCCCGTGTTCACGCCATAAACGACTTCATCGGAGGCGAGCACTTGCTCGACCGTTGCGCGCGAACGGGACATGCGTTGGGCGGCGGCCTTGGCAAGCGAAATCGCGGGCGCGCCGGGCACACCTTCCGCAACGGCCCGAAGCGTTTCGAGGGGAATCGACCCTCCTGTCAGTTCGATCATGGGACACTCGCAGATTACCTTTGGGGAGGGGTGTCGCCGACCATAATGTGGGTAAGGCATGGCGAAGAAGCGGATCGCGATCCTATACAACGAGTTCGAGGCGCGGGAACTCGAACTCCGGCTGAAGGACATCGGCCTTCCGGTGTGGATTCAAGTGGGCCACACGGGGATCCCGCTGTTTCAGCCGAGCGGTCCGTTCGAGATTTGGATCAATGACGAATCGCTCTTGCGAGATCCCGCGATTCGGGAGCGGGTCGACTCGGCGCTTGGGACGGTGAAGTTCAGCCCCGAGGACGAGGAGCGAATCGCTTCGATGAAGTTCGTGGACTACCCGATCGAGCGGGGTCTGTGGTTCGCGCTCGCAGGGTTCGTGCTCTTCATCGCGCTGATCGTGTGGCTGGTCCCTAAACTCGCGACTCTGTTCAGCGGGTATTGAAGTACGGCAATGAGTCGCCCCTATCGAACGGGAGTTGAGTTCGGTCTGCCGGTTTTTCCACAAAATCAATGTTTTTTTCTCAAATTTGCGAAAGGTATCGTATAATTACGTGGGCGCTCGCGGACGTCCAAATCTGGCTGTACTGCCAGGATACGCATTCCGCGCATTGTCTAAAGGAGATCTGAATATGATTCTGTTGGGTCGAAAGGCCGCGTTTGTCGCGTTTGCGTCCCTCATGGGCGTAGCTGCGAATGCGATTGTCTTCACTAACGTAACCATCAAGTCGCCGCCGCTGTCGGACGGTTCGTCCTACAGCACAGCGGTCAACGCGATCACGTTCTTCGTTCCCAATGCTCTCGTCGGAGACGGGTTGCCCTTGCGCTTCGGCACGCTGAATATTCAGTACGATGCCGACTCGTCCGGCGAACTCATGGTCGCCGATGAAGTCGTTATCAGCATGGGGACGGGGATATTGGGTCGCGGGACCATCCTGTTCCGAGAGACCGTTCATGAACTCGACTCGATCGGAGCTGAAATCGGGGAGCCGATCGGTTCGTCGTACCACACGTTCGACGTGAACAGCAACCCGTTCTTCAGCGACACGATCGTGTTCTCAAGGGCCGTGACCCGGTTCCGAGCGAAAAAGTCCTTCACGCTGAGCGCCCCCGATTCCGCGGATCCGAACGTAACGGACCTCGCGGCGGTCGCCTACGTGAACCAGAACATCCACCTCGTGCCCGAACCGGCGACGCTGGGGGCGTTGGCGCTGGGTGCGTTGGGTGTGCTCCGGCGACGGAACAAGAGATAAAGGAATACCGAGAGCGATTGTAGCGAAGTAATAAGGATCGGATCCTCTGTCTTGTGCGCGATGGGTGTGGCGCGAAGGCAGAGGGTCCCGGTGCGAAGTTCGCTGCCAATTACGCTCTATGCTCAGGGCGTGTAGCTTTGCTGCTACGCCTGTGTCGGGCCGCTAGGCGATCTTTCGCGCTTTTCCGCCCAGTATCGCGCGTAGCCGGTCAACCAAAGTCGGAGCAGTTCCCGTGTCTTCCGGACGCCTCTCCGCGCCGATCCCGAGCAAGTTCTCGGCGATTCTGCCCACGTCTCGCGAAGCTCCGCATTGGGGCTCGGCAAGCGCGAACGGTTGGCGGCGACGGGCGCAGCGAACCACAGTCGGGTCGTGCCGAACCCACCCGGCAAACTCCATCGACTTGCCCAGATATTGCTGGGCGACTTGGGAAAGCCGGTCGAAAACCAGCCGAGCGTGTTCCTCGCTTTCGGCGGCGTTCATGACCACTCGAACTCTTGCGGCCGGCTGCCGCGAAAACAGTGTCTTTGCGGTGGCATAGGCGTCCGTAATGCTCGAAGGGTCGGGAGTCACGACCAGCAGGACCTCGTCCGCTGCCTGCAAGAACGTCATTACGGAGTCGTCGATGCCCGCGCCCGTGTCAAAAATGAGGTAATCGGTCTCGCCGGCAAGGGTGTTGAGCTCCGAAAGGAATCGATCTAGCTGGGGGCCGGAAAGCTGCACGAGAGTCGACACCCCGGACCCGCCGGGAATGATTCGAATGCCTCCGGGCGCATCGAACAGGACCTCCGGAATCGTTCGCTCGCCCGAAACCACTTGCTCCAGCGTGAACCTCGGATTCACGCCCAGGATCACGTCGAGGTTCGCCAACCCCAAGTCGGCATCGAACACCACGACCTTGCGGTTCTTCGCGGCAAGCGTGATGGCGAGATTCGCCGAGAGACTCGACTTGCCGACGCCGCCCTTTCCGCTAGTTACCGCAATCACACGCATAATCGTTCACTTTCCTCCAATCGATCGACCGGCCCTAAGCCGCCTTACGGCCGAACAGCCCCTCAAGCCAGGACCGTTTCTTCGTCGGCAGGGTTTCCACACTCCCCAATAGCGCAGTCTTGTCCGCCTGTTGCAGCGTCCCCAAATCGGGCGCATTCGCAAACGGCTTCGGCGCCCATGAAAAGCTTCTGAGCCTGCGGGCAACTTGGAGCGGACTGGCAAACGGCTCTTCGGTCCGGACGCCGATGCACCGGTCGATGACATCTTGCATAGCGGGCAACGTGTAGCTGCCGGTGGGTTGAGGGGCGTTAACCTGGCCCGCAAGGCAGTCCTTCATGAAGTGTCCCAGTTCGTAAAGGTCCATCGAAACGCCCGCGCGACTAGTTCCAAGGACCGCATAGGATGGCAAGGCCAGAGGGGCCAGCGAAGCCGTTCCGTCGGCTTTGACCACCACGTTCTGCGGGGTAATGATTCCGCTGGATCGGGACCCGAACGTCAAAAACTCGATCGCCTCGGCGACCTGAATCGCGATGCGTGCCGTCTGAGCTACGTCGCGCGGACCGAGCTTGGTCAGGATTCGGTCGAGCGGCTCGCCCTCAAGCTTGTCCAAGACGAAATAGTCGAAGCTCGGAGTCGAAACCCAGTCATGTACCGCCGCCACTCCGGGAACGCTGCGCTCCGCGGCCGTCCGAACGAGTTCGAACTGCTCCTCACGAGCTGGGGAATTGGCGGGGACTGCGATCAGGGAAACCCGTCGCCCGAACTTCTCATCCCAGCAATGAAGAACGGAGTTGTGCCCGCAGTGCCACCCAAGCTCCAAATTGCAGAATCTCGGCTCCAGGCCGGGGAATTCGCTTGCGTCGACCGACCGGGAGTCGCTCGCCAGCCCATAGGCCCTTCGAACGGCAGCTTCGATCTTGCTCGCCGTAGAGAGCAGGAGCCTTACACGCTTGCCCGTGCGCTGGGTGATCGCGTCGGTAAGGTTGATATCGACAGGGTCGGAGACCACGCACTCCAGCGCATCCTCGTTGACTCGCAGAGGGAGAACGCCGCTCGCGTAGGCAAAATCGGCGTCGATCAAATCGATCGCCTCAGGCGAAGGCTCGAGTTGGAACTCTTCGGCGACCCGAAGCCCATACTGCTCGGCCAAGAACGACACGATTTGGTCCTCGGTCGTGTAACCGCGCTCGACTACGATCTCTCCGAGACGCCTGTGCGTCGATTCTTGCGCCGCCAAGGCAGCCATAAGCTGTAAGTTCGTGAGAATGCCGCTCTCGACCAACAGCTCGCCGAGCATCTGATAGCGTTGTTGCATGGTCGTGCCTCTTGTGACCCATTCCATTGTCGGAGCTTCGCACCCGGACCTTTAGTAATCGGTCGGCGCTCCCAAAAGCCCGAGGGAAAGTACGAAAGAAGGAAATGGCAGGGGCAGCAGGGCTCGAACCCGCGACCTTCGGTTTTGGAGACCGACGCTCTACCAACTGAGCTATACCCCTGCGCGAGCCACCGTCCGGACTATTGTCGGACGGCCCGAGAGTCAGGCACACCGTATTTTGCCCGTTGTGGCCCGGCTCTGGCAACAGGGTCCCAGGGGCTCCGGCGAAATTGGGGTACAAGGATGCGCTATGGCGGGAATCCAAGCCCCGACGTTTGAGCCCAACGACGATCCTTCCGCGGCAACTTACGAGCGGATGGCGACGATTCACAACGCCTGCTTCCCCGATTGGCCGGTCACGGCAGACGACGTGCGCCACGAACGCGAATCGAGAGACCCTTCCAAGTTCATCGAACGCTACTTGGTGCGCATTCAGGGCGAGGTCGTCGGGTACGCGGAGACTGGCCATCTGCAAATGTCGCATCGCGAAGGGAAGTACTTCCTCCACACGCAAATCCACCCTGACCATGAGGAAGCGACTCTTGCGACGCTCACGTTTTTGATGGGCAGGTTGCAGCAGCGAGGCTACGACCACCTCATTTCCTACACGCGAACGGACAAGTCCCATCGTATCGAAGCTCTGGAACGCCTAGGTTTCGTTTGCTTGCAGAAAAACCCCGACGTGCGATTGGACCTCGAGCAATTCGACCCCTCGCTTTGGACCGCATCGCTCACGCGAGTGACCGACCTTGGCTTCCGACTCGTGACTTTGGAGGAGCTAGGGGACTCGGAGGATGTGTGGCGCGCGTACTATGACCTCGACTGGGAGTTGATGCAAGACGTGCCGTACACCGATTCCTTTACGAAGAGGCCGTTTGAGGTTTGGGTCGATCAGATCAAGACCCCGCAGTTCGACCCCAGCCTGTTTCATTTCGCCCTTCGAGGCGACGAATGGGTTGGCATGACCGAGTGTTATTGGAGCGGCGCCGATCACGTCATCGCTGGGACCGGGCTGACAGGGGTCAGGCGGCCCCACCGGCGCGTCGGGGTGGCGACCGCCCTCAAGGTCAAGGCTCTTTGCGACCTGAAGCGCAGGGGCGCTAAGCTGATTCGATCGGATAACGAAGAGAGCAATCCCATGCTCGACCTCAACTACCGGCTCGGCTTTCGGTCCACCGGGGCTTGGCTGCACTACGAACTCAAAGTCGAATAGGGCTTCCGCGCTCGAGGTGGCGCGTCGACCCAGATTGACAGTTTTCAGGCGGCATCGCTAAACTCCGAGACTGGCAGCCGTCATGAAACGGACTCTTCAAGCAGTCGCAACGTCCCCCCAGTTTGGTCTCGTCGTGGTGATTCTGCTGCTTTCTGCTGCGCTTACCCTCCTCGCGGGTACTCACATCGACCGCGTTTCGGGGCAAGAAGTGAACAGCTTTCTCAACCGAGGGACGCTCCTTCAGGTGTTTACCGATGCGTCGTTCTTTGCGATCATGGCGGTCGGGGCGACCGTCGTTATCATCTCAGGGGGGATCGACCTCTCTGTGGGCGCTGTGTATGCGTTGAGCGGCGTTTTCATGGCGTCTGTACTTCGGTCGGCCGAACTTGCTGAGCCGGAAGCGCTCGCCATGGGTTTTGGGCTTGCGTGCGCCATGGGGATCGCGTGCGGTCTGGCCAACGGCGTGCTGATCTGCGGCTTGAAGGTGCATCCGTTCATCATCACTCTCGGCTCCATGATGGTGTTTCGCGGGGTCGCATTCGTGACGACTCGGGCCGAGAGCATCCTCGTGCCGGGTTCTCTCACGGAGTTCGCCAAAGCGACGCTCGGCCTGGGGAAGGGCCTCTACCCAGTTCCCCTGCTTCTCACGCTCGCCGTGGGCGGATTGGGGTGGCTGTTTCTCACGAGAACGGCCCGGGGGCGGCAGGTGTTTGCGGTCGGTGGCAACGAGGTCGCGAGCCTCTATTCTGGCGTGCCCGTATCGAGGGTTCTGGTCCTCGTATACGCGATCTCCGGACTTTGCGCCGGCATAGCCGCTTACTTGGGCGCCTCGTACTATGGGTCGGCATCGAGCAGCGACGGCCAAGGTTACGAGCTGCTCGTGATCGCCTCCGCTGTGGTGGGTGGCGCGAGCCTCCGAGGTGGGAAGGGCAGCGCAGTGAGCGCGCTTCTCGGAGCGCTGTTGATCGCGCTGTTCCGTCAGGCTGTGCGAACGCTCAAGTTCGACCAGAATTACGAGCAGATCCTAATAGGCTGTGCTATCATCGTTGCGGTCGTCCTCGACCGATGGAGTTCTCGGATCGGCGAATCGAGGTCCACTCGATCGCAGTAGGTTATCTGCGATGAAGTTATCGATAGCATCTATCCTCGCCCTCACTTCCGCGCTGCTTCTCATTGGATGCGGTTCGCCTGCCGTGCCAAGGGACGCGAGCCCGGGTACCCAAACGGAGTCGACCCAACCGAAGAAGAAGCTGCGGATCGTTTTGATTGCTAAAAGTTCTACAAATCCTGTGTTCTTGGCGGCGCGGGTGGGAGCCGAGGCAGCGGCCAAGGACCTGTCTGCCAAGGGGGTAGCCGAAGTCACGATCGACTGGAGGACTCCCGAGGTCGAAGACGGACAGGTTCAAGCCAATCGCATCGCCCAGGCAGTTTCGGAGGGCGCGGATGCCATCTTGATCTCTTGTTCGGACGCAGCCAAAGTCACTGGCGCGATCAACGACGCCGTCGCCGCCGGGGTTCCCGTGATGACGTTCGATTCCGATGCTCCCGACTCCAAGCGGTTCGCCTTCTACGGCGGCGACTCCAAAGACATCGGCAAGCAGGTAATGCTGGAGCTATCGAAGCAGCTCAAGGGAAGGGGGCAGGTGGCCGTCTTGGCCGGCAATCCTAACGCTCCCAACCTGCAACTTCGGGTCGCGGGCGCGCTGGAAGAAGCCAAGAGGCACCCTGGCGTGCAGGTGATTGGCACGTTTTACCACCCAGAAACGCCCCAAGACGCCGCCGCGGAGGTCCTCCGGGCGATGCAGGCGAACCCCGAGATCGACGGTTGGGCGATGATCGGAGGCTGGCCGCTTTTCACCCAAGCCCTCCTCACGGACCTCGACCCGAACAAAGTCAAGGTAGTGGCGGTGGATTGTCTGCCCGCGCAAATGGCGTACATCGACAAAGGCATAGCGCCCGTCCTCCTGGCCCAGCCCACCTACGATTGGGGATATGTTTCGGTTCAAAAGATATACGAATACGTTATTAACGAGGCCGAGGTCCCTGAAGTGGTCAAGATGGAGCTCGTTCCGGTTCGGAAGGAAAATCTGAAGGATTGGGCCAAGAAACTTGTCGATTGGGGGTTCTCGGATGTCGACCCGAAGTTCCTCGAGTAGCGTCGCCGTCCCCGTGCAAAGCCTCTCGGTCGAAACTCGGTCGATCAGCAAGTCCTTTCCTGGAGTTCGCGCGCTCCACGACGTTTCGCTGACGATCCAAGCTGGGACAGTTCATGGCTTGGTCGGCGAGAACGGCGCAGGGAAGAGCACGCTCGGCAAGGTTCTCTCAGGACTCCACCAGCCCGATTCGGGGGAGATCCTCCTTGGAGGGCGGCGCGTCGTTCTGCCCAACCCTCACGCTGCGATGCGGATCGGTGTAGGAATTGTGCATCAAGAGTTATCCTTTTGCGAAAACATGACGATCGCGGAGAACCTGTGTCTGGACGACCTGCCGCATCGCGGCCCTTTCGTCGACTGGGGCGCCATGCGCGAACGTGCCCGCAGTTGGCTCGAAGCTGTGGGAGTTGACGTCGATCCCGATCAGATTGTAGGGCGTCTCTCCATCGGGCAGCAGCAGCTTGTTCAGATCGCCGGGGCGATCGGCCGAGGCGCGCGGGTGATCGTGTTTGACGAACCCACGAGCAGCCTGACGAAGGCGGAAACGGAGGTGCTCTTCCGCCAGATCGAGAGGCTGAAAGCGTCCGGCGTTACGAGCGTGTATGTCACCCACAGGATGGAGGAGATATTCCAGATTTGCGATGCGGTGAGCGTGTTGCGAGACGGCGTGCACGTCGATACCCAGCCGATCGGCGAGCTCGACCGGGCGGCCATCGTCAGGCTGATGATTGGGAGGGAATTGGAGCCGACACCGGACCCCCCCAAACAACTCGGCGAGGTTGCGCTGAGGGTGCAGAACCTGAAGAGCCCCGGGAAGCTAGAGGGCGTTTCGCTGGAGGTGCGAGAAGGCGAGGTCGTCGGACTCGCTGGGCTAATAGGCTCGGGCCGGACCGAGATCGTCTCGGCTGTGTTCGGCCTCGATCCGCTCGCAGAAGGGAGGATTGAGATCAACGGCCGGAACCTAAAGCGGTATTCGCCGCGCAATGCGCTCCGACTCGGTGCCGGGTTCGTCCCCGAAGACCGTAAACGGCAAGGGCTTGTTTTGAGTATGAATTGCAAGGAAAACCTGACGCTTGCCATACTCAAGAGGCTCAGCGCCCTTGGGTTCATCCGCGGCTTGAGGGAGAGATTGCTTGCTAAAGATTATTTTCAGAAGTTGAACATACGCGCCCCGTCGATCCATACGGGAGTATCGAGCCTTTCGGGGGGAAATCAGCAAAAGGTCATCCTGGCGCGGTGGCTCGCGGCGGGGGGGCGGCTCCTGCTTCTGGACGAACCTACGCGCGGCGTCGATGTGGGGGCAAAGGCGGAGATTCACACGCTGATCCGGCAGCTTGCGAGTCAGGGCATTGCGGTCTTGGCCATCTCGAGCGAACTGCCGGAGCTCATGGCGATCAGCGACCGCATCCTCGTCGTGCGGAATGGAAGGATCGTGGGCGAACAGACCTCGGCCGAATGCACCGAAGAGTCGCTCATGACCCTCATGGCTGGGGCCGGGTAGGGGCTACAGTTTTTCTTCGACGATCGCTGAGATTTCAGCAGCTTTCTCTGAAGAATCTTTCAACAAACGCTCGATTTCTTCGCGCGTGGACTCGGCAAACGAGGCGTCCTTGAGGCCCGAAAGGTTCGTTCTGACGTTCAGCGCAGCGCCCTGAACCGCAGCCTTGCAGAGAATCGCCCCAACGCCTGCGTCCGAAGCCGAATTGGGGTTGCCTTCGAGGGCCATCTGCCTGAGTACGTCGAGTGATTCAGCGGCAAGCCGCGCCACGCGCAGCGGGGCTTCGATTGCCCTTCGAGTCGCCGCCTGGATCGCTTCGGAACGCCGCTTCTTCTCGTCGGCGGACTCCTTAGGGAGCGCGAAGGCCGCCATCAGCGAATCAAACGCCGCCGTGTCTTCGTCGACCATGCCGAGCAGCGCCGCCGAAGCCGAGCTCGCTCGTTCGGCCCAGTCCGAAAACTCCTCCCAACGCTCATCCCAACCTCGCTTGTGCGAACTGAGGTTGGCGACCATAGCCCCCAGTGAGGCCCCAAGGGCTCCGGCGAGAGCGGAGGCCGATCCTCCGCCGGGCGCAGGAGACTCCGAAGCGACGGTAGTGAGGAAGTCCTTAACGGAAAGAGATACTAATCGCCCGGGTGATCCCATCCCAAGCGCGTACTCCACGATCCTCTCCGAAGGGTCGAACGGACCGAGTTCGTCCAGCCCCATGCTCTTGATGGCCACTCGAATCAGTTCAGAGTCAGGCAAGCCAACCGACCTGCGCTGCTTGCGGAGGAAGTACCGTCCCGCCTCCAGCATCGAACCGAGCGGAACGAGCCCCACGATCTCCGAGCCCGTAACCCTCATCCCCCGTTCGGCGGCCTTTTCGCAGGCGACATCGAAGGCCAGGTGAAGCGGCGTCACGGAAAGATCGGTTAAGTTCATGGACACCTGGGCAAAGCCGTACTCTTCGATGAACCAACCGATCGCGCGAACGGACTTTAGGGCGCCTGGGACGTACTCGGGATTCGCTTCGGCGTCGCGAGCGATCTCGCCGGTGATCGGGTTCCCGATTCGTTTCACGCGGCCTCTCTCGCGCAGGTCGAACGCGACAGAGTTGGCGCGTCTGGTAGACGTTGTGTTGAGGTTTACGTTGAAAGCTATAAGAAAATCGCGTACTCCGACCGCGGTCGCGCCGTATTTCGGCACGAACTCCGCTGGCCCGAAATCGGGCTTCCAGGCAGGGTCCTGGAGCTTTGCGGGCAGTCCTTCGTATTCTCCAGCTCGAATCACCGACAGATCGCGCCGTAGAGGGGTCGAGGCAGCCTCGCCATAAAGGAAGATCGGGACGCCCAACTCCGAAGCGATGCGCTCCCCGAGCCCGCGGGCATACGTTACAGTTTCGCTCTTCGTGATGCGGGAAACCGGGACAAGCGGGCACACATCGAGCGCTCCGAACCGGGGATGCTCGCCCTGATGATGCCGCATGTCGATGAGTTCAAACGCCACCTTGGCGCTTTGAAAGGCAGCCTCGCACACCGGCTCGGGCTCGCCTGCGAACGTAAAGACCGTACGATTCGTGCTTGCGCCGGGGTCGACGTCCAGCAATTCGACGCCTTCGACCTTCCGGACCGCAGCCGCAATCGCATCGAGAACCGCCCGGTCCTTGCCTTCACTGAAATTGGGCACACACTCGACGATCCGCGGGTTCATCGTCCCGTCAGTATACGGAAGGCCCGCGCGGGTCTGCCATGATGGGGCCATGCTCGGTCGGTTGGCGGTCGTGAACGCGGGTGAGTTGGTGACTCTGCGAGGGCCTCAAGTTCCCCGCACCCGTGAGGCGATGCGCGAGGTCGGGATCGTCGCATCAGGCGGATTCTTCGTCGAAGACGGCGTATTCACCTTCGTCGCGACCTCCAACGAAGTCGAGGATCGGATCGAACCTGGCGATACGGTCGTGGACGCAGGGGGGCGAGTGGTGATGCCCGGATTCGTTGACGCTCACACGCACCTCGTGTTCGCTGGCGACAGGTTTCGAGACTTCGAGTGGAGGGCGTTGGGGAAGAGCTACGCCGAGATCGCCCAAGAGGGGGGCGGGATCCGCTCGACGATGCGGGCTACTCGCTTGACCGGCGAGGATGAATTGCTTGCGCTCGCCCGCAAGAGATCGCGATGGATGATGCGTTGCGGAACGACGACGGCCGAGGTCAAGTCGGGCTATGGGCTCACCAAGGCCGACGAAATGAAAATGTTGCGCGTCATTAGGTCCCTCGGCGAAGAGGCCGCGATCAACATGGTGCCTACGTTTCTCGGCCTGCACGCCCTACCCCCCGAGTTCGAAGGGGACAGGAGCGGATATGTTGAAATGATGTTGGACGAGGCGCTTCCGCAGGTCGCCGCAGAGAATCTGGCCCACTGGGCCGATATTTTCGTCGAGGAGGGCTACTTCTCTCCGGATGACGCCGAGCGACTTGCCGAGCGTGCGAAAAACCTCGGTTTGGGGCTGCGAATGCACGTCGACCAGATGCAGGATTCGGGCGGAGCGGCGCTGGCGGCTCGGCTGGGTGCGGCGACCGCAGATCACCTGGAGTTCACTTCCGAGTCGGGCATCGCCGCACTTGCCGAAGCGGGGGTTGTCCCGGTTCTTTTGCCGGGTTCCGTCCTGGGGTTGGGAAAGAATCGCTACCCGAACGCGCGGGCGATGATCGAGGCGGGCTTGCCCGTCGTCGTAGCGACTGATTTCAACCCCGGCTCGTCGCCCTGCCCTTCGCTTCCGACGACTCTTTCGCTCGCCTGCACGATGATGGGAATGACCCCCGAGGAAGCGTTGACTTCGGCGACGGTCAATGCGGCGCATTCGTTGGGTCTGGGGCACGAAGTCGGTTCGATCGAAGAAGGGAAGCGGGCAGACTTTGTGATTCACGACGCCGAAGACTGGCGCGAAACGCTCGTTTACTCGGGTCGAGAGACGCCCTCCGACGCTTACATTGACGGTCGAGAGATCACGCGCCGCTGTTCGACTCGATGAATCGTCCGATATCGCCTTTTAGCTGCTCCAGACAGGGCGAGTGAATGTACATCATGTGGCCGGCCTCATACTCTCCGGTGGCAATGTTGGCTCGGAGGCTCGGGTCGAGGCCCATGTGTGATAGCGTGTACTCCGTCGCAAAATAGGGCGTAGCCAAGTCGTAGTACCCAGAAGCCACATAGACTTTCATGTAGGGATTCCTCGACATCGCGCTGCGAAGCGACTCACTGGTGTCGGGGTACCCCTCACCAGCGGAACCCCAATTCCAGGGCTTCTCGATTCCCTTAAATACGTGATAGACCAAGTCACTTTCGTATTTGAGGTCCTGCCGCATGTACTGGTTAGCCGTGGATGTAAACGGAGGCATGATGGCGCTCATCGAAGGGTCATGTTCGGGCTTCTCTCTCGCTGCCAACTCGTCGATGCCTATGAACCTGCTGTCGAGCCGCCCCACTGTTCTCTTCCGATCTCGAAGAAGCTCTTTGCAAAAGGAATGAATCTCAATTCTCAGCTCGCGGTTCTCGACGAACTCCCGCTTCAGGCCCGTGAACTGGCACAGCTTGGCGCGAACTCGGCTCCGTTCCCGGTCGGTGAGCCGGTCGCCTTTGGCAAGGGCTTCGGAATACTCGCCCATCGCGAACGCTTCGACGGCCTTGAGCGTCGATTTCAGGTCCTGTGAGAGCCGCTTGTCCAGCTTGCCATGATAGAACGCAGTGGCGGTATAGGTCGGCAGAAAGAGGACGTAAGGAAGGTCGTTGCCCTTGAAGAACCGAGCCGTCTGAAAGTTGAGGATGGAAGACACCAGAACAATGCCGTTCATGGCAATCCCACGGTCGACCAAGTAGCTGGAAAGGCCCGCCGCCCGGGTCGTGCCATAACTCTCCCCCACAATGAAGAGGGGCGAGGTCCATCGCATGTTCCTTGCAAGATACATTCGAATGAACTCCGCGACCGACTCAATGTCACCCTGAACCCCCCACATCCGCTCGGAAATCTCAGGAGTGCGGGCTCGGCTATAGCCGGTACCCACGGGATCGATGAATACCAAGTCCGTATGTTCGAGCCAAGTGTGGGGGTTGTCCACCAGCCGATAGGGCGGCGCAGGCATCTGCCCATCTTCGAGCAAGTGAACCTTCTTCGGACCCAGCGCCCCAAAGTGCAGCCACAAGGAGGGCGATCCGGGGCCGCCGTTGAAGGAGAACATGAGCGGGCGTTGGGCAGGGTCGCCGTCCCCTGACTTGGTGTACGCCATGTAGAACATCTGCGCCTCGATCTCGCCTTTGGCATTGCGCAACGGCATCCGGCCCGCGGTGACGGTGTATTCGAGCTTTCGACCCGCAATCTGCATCGAGTGGTCGGTGACGACTGGGGACTCTTCAGTGAGTGGGGCAGCGTCCGTGGGGGACTCTTGTTTTTCGTTGGGTTCCGACATGGATGGTTTTCGCCTTCGGGAAGTGAGCCTCGTTTTACCTAAGGCGCGAGCTGAGAAGCAGAGTTAGGAAGGCGAACGCAAGAAACTTGCGCCTGGCTGCGCGGGGATTGCGCAAACTCGGGAGAATGTCCCGCAGCGAATGGCCCCTCTTGGCCGCCGTGTTTCTGGAAATGACCGGCTTTGGAATGGCGTTTCCGGACATCCAGCTACGGGCAGAGGTGTTTGGCGCGCCGGGACAGATCATCGGCGCGGTGTTGGCTTCGTACTTCGTGGTTCAGCTTCTCGTTTCTCCCGCCTGGGGGCGACTGAGCGATCGGGTCGGTAGAAAGCCGGTCCTGCTCGTGTGTACGGCGCTTTCCGCAGGTTCGATGGTGGTCTATGCGCTTGCCCATACCGTCGAGACGATTCTCCTGAGCCGAGTCGTCGCGGGCCTGGCGGCGGCAAACGTCGTAGCCGCGCAAGCCTACATCGCGGATGTCAATCGAGGAGTCCAGCTCGAACGTTCGATGGGCCGAATGAGCGCAGCGATGCTCGCCGGGCTGGTTGCCGGCCCCGCGATTGGGGGTTTCTTGGCGACGGTCGGCGGGAACCAACTCATGGGATTTGCGGCAGCCGGATGCTCCCTGGCTTCGTTGGTTTGGATCCTCTTCGGAGTCCGGAGCGTGCCGGTCGTAGCGAGCGCGACGAGCGAAGCTCCCCGATTGCGCCGCCGGAGTTGGGCGCTCTTGCAGGACACCCCAGGGCTCATGCGGTTCGTCGCCATCGCCGTCGCTGGCTGGTTCGTGTTGGCGTGCCTCGAAGGAACCTACGGCCGCCTCATCAAGCACAACCTAGGGATGGGCCAGTTCGAATTTGGGCTCATCTTCAGCTATGAATCTCTGCTGGGCGCCGGGGTCGGGTGGACCCTTGGATGGCTCGCCACAAGGCTGGGCTCAAGCTGGATGCTGAAGGGGGGATACCTCCTACAAGCGATCGGTTTGCTCGCAATGCCGTTCGCACCCGGATTCGGGATTCTGCTCCTGGCCTCCACCTTCTATGCGTTTGGGATCGGAGTCACGAACCCGACGATCAACTCCGTTTGCAGCAAAATGACCTCGAACGAACGGCAAGGCGAGTTGTTTGGAGTCTTGCAGGCGGCGAGGTCGGTCGGCTTCGTGGCGGGCCCGATCTTGGGTGGCGCGCTCTTCGACGTACTTCCCGGATTGCCCTACTACGTTGCGGCGGGAGTGGCGGCGATCGCGGCGCTCATGGTCGTCGCGCCGCAAGAGGAAACGGCCCCCGAAAGCGCCCCCAGTTGATGCCGTCTAGGGCGATCCAGTGAGCCTTGAGTCGCTGCGAACGGTCCACAGCGCACCTGTAGCGCCCCGGGCCCGCGCCACGAACCCGTCGAGCGTCCGCTGATGCTCGGCGTCCTTAAAGCGGAAGAGGTGGTTCCCGGCCTCTCCCAGATCCTCCAGCTTGAGCGCATACGTTCCGGACTCGCTGAATCGCGCTTTCTGAGCGTGGTACACGCCCATCAGCGCCTTGCGGACCTCCTCATCCGGGTCGCGGCGAAACACATCGGCGCCAGGACCGTGAGTCGAGAACTGAACGTAGCCCCACATTTCAGGCCGGTGCATGTCGATCGCCCCTTGCGGTGACCAGACCCAGTTGTCCTCTTTCGATCCTTCGACCTTGCGATACGCGCCTTCCGAAACCTCCAATCGCCACTGAACCCTCGAGAAGTTCACTCGCCACTGGTCGCCGTTGCTTGGGGGGCAGGTCCGACCGGCGCATTCGGCCAGCGCCTTCCAGGGGATCGCCATTTCGAGCGTCCAGCGACGGTCCCTATCGGACGGGTCGTTGAGCGTGCCGTCGAGCCAGACCGCGGACTTCAGCCCCGCGATGTTCCACCCGTTTACGGCAGGCCCCCCGTCGCGGTACGGCTTGACGAGCAGAAGGTCCCAAACGGTGTTCAGAGCGTTGATCTCGATCTCGTAGTACTGGTGATTATCGCCGTCGGGGTCGATAAACACCTCGAAGTCGTTGTCGTGGAAGATCACGCTGTCGCGCTTGGTGAGCGTGCCCCAAAGATGCGGCTCTTCGAGTTCTGCGGCTATATAGAAGTGCTCGTCGTCCCAGAGCATCTTGGCTCGAGTTCGGAACCTGGGCTTGGGCTGGGAGTCCCCCTCGATGTCGACGAAGTCGGTAGTCCATTCGGCTGCCCCCCATTCGGTGTCGTCGAGCCTGCCATCGATCGTAAGGGGCGAAGAAGCCCGGTAGCAAACGTAGCCCAAGGGGTATTGCACGGCCGCAAAGTTACCCTCGGACGGTCGTTCGAGTGAGGGGTCGGGTGCGAAGGCCATCGAAACGAGGGCGGCGAGCCCTAGCACGAGCGAAGGCTTGAACCCAAGGGCCGCCCGACGGGTCGTCGACCGCTCACGCAAGGAGCCGGACCTCACCCGAGGCCATGTCATAGAGCATCGTAATCACGCGTGTCTTGCCCTCAGACTCCGCTTGGCGAAGGATGGGCGTGTTGTCGCTGATCTTCTGCGCGGCGTAGGTAGCGTTGAGACAGATCGCCCGTTCGAGTTCGGACTGCCCGGTTTCGTCCTGGACGCCGGTGACCGCTCGCTGGATCTCCGACCGGAGAGCGGGCCCCATCTGCGACGCGGATCCCTCGATCACCCTAGTCACCGCTAGACACCCGGTATGGGCCATTACGACGACCAAGGGCACTTGAAACTCGCGCACGGCCATATCGGCGACCCACAGGGAGCTTTCCGCAGCGACGTTGCCCGGCACACGGCAAGCAAAGATCGATCCCAGTCCCAAGTCGAAAACTACGTTCGGCGACACGCGGCTATCGCTGCAAGCGACCACCGCTGCGATCGGAGTTTGTCCTTCGGCGAGTCGTTGCAGGTCCGAGGGGCCGTAGGTTCGCCGCTGACTGTCGCCTGAGCGAAATCGCTTGTTCCCTTCGAGCAGAATCGCCAGAGCTTCATCGGGTGTCATCGCTGCCAGGATTATGGCAACGATGGGCGCGCCGGGGCTTGACGGACGGGGTCAGGCTGCGTAAATGGCCGCTCCCTTCTTGGGAGACGATACGGCCTCGCGGCCTCGCGACCGGCACATTCTTTCGATCTCGCGGTCGTCCGTAGTCGAGAGCGCCGAGTGAGCGATCACGGAGTACAGCGCCATCGTGGCGCGTCTCTCAGCAGAAAGGTCTCGCCAGCCCCGAACCCGCTTGCTGGCCCACTGGTCGACTTGCGCGGCCAGCGCCCAAACGAGAGCGTTCTTCTGCCGACCTTTCGGCATCGCCGCCAGCCTTGCCAGCGAGTCTCGAAGCCGTTCTGCGTTGGCGTCGAACACCGGCTCAAGGGCAAGAAACGTAATACCGATCGATCCGTCAAGTTTCATGGTCTCAGGTTACACTTCAATTGACGAAACCGCCGTAACTATTGATGCGCTTGTTTGTGCAGTTTTTCCCCTGAGGAAATGCCACAGAGAAACCGATAGCGGCTGAAACGCATTACGGGGAGTAGCCCTTTCCGGGCGTAGAATGAAGAGAGAAGGCGCGTTCGGAACATGGAACTCGACTCTGGCATCGTTTTCTTTTTGGCGCTTTTGGTCCTGACCTTCGGGTCGGTCCTGCTTGCCGGCTACGCGTACTTTCTGTATCTTGCCGGCGTGAGGCTCAGCCATACCCGGTTGCGAAGGCTGAACCGTTTCGTCGCCATGACCCTGATCGGGGGCGCATGCGTCCTGGTCGTGACTCTCGGCGTCTTGGCGCTGCCGGTCGAGAACTTCTTCCGAATCGTTCTTGCCATTTGCCTGGTGTTCATTCACACCCAACCCACTTGCGTCGGCTACTACGCCGGTGTCGAGATGAAGAGGATCGAGGACTCGAAGCGGTTCGCCAAGAACGTGGACGATTGGCTCGCGGATTGGGAATGCGGCTCGATCGGCGCCTCCCCCGACGATTCGAGCCAATGAGGGCGAGGCGCGCGGCCTCAATTGTGGAATAGACTCCTTTGTGGGTTCGTGCGCGAGTTGTTCGCTGATTTCGAGCGCGTCGGCGCTGATGCAGTCCGCTTCGGAGCGGCTGGTGCGCCAGTCCGATCAACTCGTGAACGGCGAAGGGGACTTGGTGGAGCTTGCGGTCGAACTCTCCAAGGCAAGACTGGAGTCGCAGCTCGGAGTCGAATTGGTTCGCACCGCCAACGATCATCTAGGCGCCCTCATCGATATCCTTGCGTGAGCGCGGGGTACGATGAGGGGCAACATGCCTTCGGATTCCACGCCCCTAGTGGGAAATTCGCTAGTCACCCAAACGACTGTCGTCTCCGATCTCATCGCGAGTTTTCTCGGCCAGCGGCTCGGCAAGCACTCGCTTTCGCCCGCGCTCTTCGACCTTCTCAGCACGGTCTACACCCTGAAAGACCGTGGCTCCCAGGTCGAGGTCGCGGAACGGCTCGGCATTAGTGCCGCTTCCACCTCGGAAGCCGTCCGGTTGGCCTCCAACAAGGGACTCCTGGAGCAGGTAGCTGACGGAACGGACAAGCGCAGAAAGCGGCTCTTGCTGACCCCAAAGGGCAAGCAGAAGCTTCAATCGGCCCTCGAGGAGCTCCAAGCCGCCGATCAGGCGCTCCTCGAAGGGCTAAGGGCCGAGGAGGTCGAAGCCGCGATCTCCGTCCTTCGAAAGGCCGAGCAGAACCTCGTGCGAGCGGTTCGTTCCGCGCCTTCCGAGTGAGCGCGAGACTTTCCTGCGAATTCACACGAACCTTCGACTCCAAAAGGGCCGCTTGATCCGTCCCAAAGAGTACAAAGCAGGGAGTCGAGCCGTGTTACGAATTGTCGGAGTCAATCGTCACGAAGATCCAAGGCAGGAGTTTGTGTTGCTCCAGAACCAGGGCACGCTACGCGCACGACTCCGAGGGCATATTCTCCTCAGCGAAACCGCCATCGAATCGGGCGACCTCGAACGCTGGGCGTATGTAATCCCCGACGACGAGATGATCCCGGCGGGGCTTTATGTGCTCGTGTCCACAGGAGCTGGGGTTTCGCATTGGGCGCGGACGAAGGACGGCGCGCACGTATACCACGCTTATATGGATCGTTCGGCGTCGGTTTGGTCGCGCAGCGAGGGGCCGGTGCATCTGTCCAGCCTGCAGCAGTCGTTTTGTGGCCGGCGTGAGGCGCTGCTGTTGCGGTAGCCTCCCGACCTCCTCAAACATTGCGCGAGCGTCAACAATCTGCTTGCCCGCTACGTAGAACTCATGGGTCCTCCTCGGCCAAGAACGCCCCGTTCGGGCCACAATAGGAGGACAACTCGAGCCATGAGCACCACTGAACCCGTTCCCGCCCCGACCGAAACCGACGACGCGATCCTTGAAAAATTCGCCAACCGCGAATACAAATGGGGCTTCGTCTCCGACGTGGAGAGCGAGACCTTCGCGCCCGGACTCAACGAGGACGTCATTCGAGCGCTCAGCGCCAAGAAGGAGGAGCCGGAGTGGATGACCGAGTGGCGACTCAAGGCCTATCGACACTTTCTCACGATGACGGAACCCACCTGGCCGAACGTGAAGTACGAGCCCGTCGACCTTCAATCGGTCAGCTACTATTCCGCTCCCAAGAAGAAACCGGTTCTCGAATCCCTCGAAGACGCAGACCCCGAACTGTTACGAACGTTCGAAAAGCTGGGGATCCCGCTCAAAGAGCAAGAGGTTCTGCTCAACGTTCGGGGCGCGGGCGAGAATCTATCGCCTGCCGACGGCGTGGCGAACGTGGCGATCGACGCCGTTTTCGACTCAGTATCGGTCGCCACGACCTACAAAGCTAAGCTAGCCGAACTAGGCATTATCTTCTGCTCGATGTCCGAGGCGATTCGGGAGCACCCCGATTTGGTGCGGCAGTACCTAGGCTCGGTCGTGCCCTACAGCGACAACTACTTCGCTACGCTCAACTCGGCAGTATTCAGCGATGGCTCGTTCGTGTATGTGCCGAAGGGCGTTCGCTGCCCGATGGAGCTCTCAACGTACTTCCGAATCAACGCGATGCAGACTGGGCAGTTCGAGCGAACCTTAATCGTCGCGGACGAGGGGGCGTTCGTGTCGTATTTGGAGGGGTGTACGGCGCCGATGCGCGACGAGAACCAGCTTCATGCGGCCGTGGTCGAACTCGTCGCCCTGAAAGACGCCACCGTCAAGTATTCCACGGTGCAGAACTGGTATCCGGGCGACCCTCAGACCGGTAAGGGCGGGATCTTCAACTTCGTTACCAAGCGCGGAAAGTGCGACGGCGCTAACTCGAAAATCACCTGGACGCAGGTCGAAACCGGTTCGGCGATCACTTGGAAATACCCGAGCGTGATCCTGAAGGGCGACAACTCGGTGGGCGAGTTCTACAGCGTGGCGCTGACGGCCAACAAGCAACAGGCCGATACCGGCACGAAGATGATCCATATCGGCAAGAACACCAAGTCCACGATCGTGAGCAAGGGCATCTCGGCCGGTCATGGGCAAAACACCTACCGCGGGCTCGTTCGCGTTAACCCCGGCGCTGAGGGCGCGCGAAACTACAGCCAGTGCGACTCGATGCTCATGGGCGACCGGTGCGGCGCGCACACGTTCCCCTACATCGAGGTGAAGAACCCCACCGCGACCGTCGAGCACGAGGCCAGCACCACCAAGATCGGCGAGGATCAGATCTTCTACTGCAACCAGCGCGGCATCCCGACCGAGGACGCGGTCAACATGATCGTCTCAGGGTTCTGCAAAGAGGTCTTCCGCGAGCTACCCATGGAATTCGCCGTCGAGGCGCAAAAGCTGCTGGGTGTATCATTGGAAGGGAGCGTTGGGTAGGCATGAGTAGGGAGACGAGGAAGGGCTGGACGATCAGAATCTTTTGTAGCGAAGAAGAGGCTGATGCCGACGATCGGGTCTATTACGCTTCGCTTTCGGGCCAGGAGAGATTGAATCTACTTCTGGACCTGCTGCGTCGCTGGGGGAAAACCGATGAACGAGGATTTGAAAGAGTTCTTGAGATGTCTCAACCGCAATCGGGTTGAATTCCTCGTCATTGGCGCCCACGCTCTAGCCTTTCATGGATTGCCCCGCTTTACGGAAGACCTCGACCTTTGGCTTTCAAAGAGCAAGGAAAATGCGCGTCGGCTCTCAGAGGCGCTCTCGGAATTCGGCACGCCGTTTCCAGAGGGTGGCGAGCAGGAGTGGTTGGGCGATCGCAAGATGATCCGTTTGGGCCATCCCCCAAACAGGATCGACCTCTTGAACTTCGGCCCGGAGATCCCATTTGAGGTCGCCTACGCCCGGGGGCTGGAGGCGGAGATGGAAGGGGTGCCTGTGACGATAATATGTCGAGAGGATTTCATTCGCTCTAAGCGCGACGCTGGTCGTGCCAAGGACCTGCGCGACCTCGAAGAGATTGGGGAGGCGTAGGTCCCAGCGAGAATCTACTTTCTCAATGGCTGTTCGAACAACGGAGCGGTTCAATCGTAGAAATCAGAATGGAAATCCCGAAAACTCCCCTTTTCGATGCTGGCATTCTACGACCTTGCGTCCCGAACAACCCAATTGACATCAGATTCCCGAGGAAGTACCGGGCGAACGGCGTTCGGCGCGGACTGATTCACTACTCCGAGGACGAGGTGCCCGACTTCGTTTGGATCATCGAGTTTTCAAATGGTGAAGCGAGGACACACCGGATACCCAAGAAGTGAGCAAGTTTTGAGGAGATTCTGGCCCAAGAAGCCTAAGCAGGTTTCGATCGTAGGTCCGGTCGTGCGTCAGGGTGATGAACTAGTCCTACTCATCCCATTGGCCGTGGGCGGTGACGTGCTGGCAGAGTACGCAAAGGGAATCAATGAAGTGCGCGGGGAGCACCTGCGGGTGCCCGTACCGTCTTGGCTGGCCGAGAAACTCGGGATACGAGAAGGTAGTCAGGTTATCGTCGACAACTTCGAGGGGAAGTTTCGGATTACTCGCGATGATTGATGTGCCTTGCGGCGACGAACTGGAGTGCTCATGGACGAACAGTACAAGGACTGACCAATCTGCGATACCTTGAGCTTGAAATGCAGTAATCGCTCGCAAGCGTTCTTGTTCAAACCGTCGTATTAACTCAGAAGTGATCGCAACCGACCCGATCGGGAAGCCCTCGGATTTCGGTCCAGTACTCCTTCCGCACGTCCTCGTCGATCCAAACCGGCTTGCCGCTAATATAGAGGCGGTCGTCGCCCTTGCGCCTGCAGCCCGAGATCCAATACTTCTGGCCGGTCTCAACGTCGTAGTAGTTGGCTTTGTAGCCACCTTTCAGGCTCCTAAACTGCTTGCCCCCGTAATATAGCGTGGCGCCGGTCTTGGACATTCGGACGCGTCCGATGCGGGCGTCATCGCTGTTGAGCTGATCCTTGCGCTCAATGTACATGATTCGTTCCTTGAGCCTTGGTCGATGGGTCACGGTACATCCATTATGCACTTTGTGCATGCCCCTCTCGCAAAACAGGCCCGGCGACCGGGGTACGTGCAGCTCGAGAGCCGTAGCCCTCCGGGCCGGTTCAGGTAACGTCGTAGGCGGAGAATGGTCTATCACCTGGTCGTTATGTGGACAGCTCAGGCTCTGTTCATGGGCAGCTATGTCGGGCTTGCTTCCCGAGCATGGTTTCGCCAAACTTACGGCCCGATGACTCCGATCTTCCTCGGCGTCCTCACCTTAGCCTACGCCTTTCCGGCTGGGTTCTTCTTGACGGCGGGGGTCTTTCGGGGCCCGAAGTGGAGCGGACCCCACTTCTTCTTCCTGGTGGACGGCGCGGTTGTCGCCCCCTTGATGGCTTTTCTGCTCGCCCGGTTTGCGGCGCTCCGAGCCAAGCGCATCGCCCTCCCTACCGGCGAGTCTGGAACCGTGGGCAGGCAATTGATACTTGCCGCCGCCATTGTGTTCCTTTTGGGCGCAGGGCTCTCTTACGCCCTACTTGGACAGTACGCCATCCACGAGCTTCAGCACCAGTTCCTCGACGACTAGCGACCGGGTGGCTCGGACAGGCGGATGATCATGCCGTTTGTCCGGGATAACTGAGAATGTGCTCGTCGACCGGGTGCCCCGGTCTGACTCGCAGAGCAGATCGGGTAAGCGAGGGTGCGCCCTTCCCCACCAGTTTTGCAGGATCAGGCCCTTCCGCCTGGGGGAAGTCGAATCCTCAACGCGGAAGCTTTGACGGAACACGGGAACCACAAGGGTAAAGCCTCAGCACGCTCCTCATTGCCACCCTGTCGGCGGATTCTCATTTGAGTTGCCGCTTGGCGATGCGGGGAGCTTGTCTTCGGCTAACAGGAAATACCACACGAGGTAAGGAATCGTACAAAACAGAACCAACAATCCCGACCACCCAGAATATCCCTTGGCCAATGCCAGAAGCCAAGCACCGCGCACTTGCAAGGAAAGGGCAATAACTCCACCAATTAGCAGGAGAATCGGAGATGTTTTCTCGGGTGAAGGCAACGGCAGAAGAAGATTGATCAGAATCCCAACAATCAAGTACTGCCACGCCCGGCGCACGAATTTCGTCTTGGCTTCATACTCGTCGCCAAACAGAGCCCTAGCTTTCGCTACTGTTGGAGAGAGGGCAATCGGGAATATGTCGGGTCCTCGTTCGTTCACGACCTGAACTAACCAAGTTACGAACTCAGATGAAATACCCGCTACAAGCGGGATAGGATCCCCTTGGCCGCTCGCGGGACGAAGAGAGACCTTTTTAGCGACTATTCTCCTTGCTTGCTCAAGGATTTCCGGAGGCAAGTTTAGAAACTCTTCAACCAAGGCATCAGGAACCTCAACTGTCCGAGGATGCAGGATCCTACCACTGGGAAGGCACATTGATATCGGATTGCCGACCACTTCCATTCGAGTCAGCAACCACTCCGATAGCCCTTCGCTCCATCCCGCTTGAACGAGTCGCTTGATAATCTCCCGGTCCGAAATGCCCAACGAACGCAAACGAAGGACATCCGTCATCATGACTTCCACATCGTCAGGGTCCGAGACAGAGATTTCCCCGCTGAAATCTTCTGGCAGCCGCTGTAATTGGACACCACCAAGTCTCACTTCTTTCACCTCACCCAGGATGACGAAACAGAAGTTCGCTGGGGAAGGGGCGGAATCCTGCTGGGCAGGCTCTTACTGGTGTGTGGAGAGCGACCGGGTGGCTCGGACAGGCGGATGATCATGCCGTTTGTCCGGGAGGGCTGGGAGATCCCAAACACACCCCCTCCACAGGAATCGACGAAGGAGGAATTGGAGGAGATTGGTGGACGCGCTTTGAACCCGTCGAAGAGATTTCTGGGTCGACGATTGCGGGTTATGTATAGGCGGGCCAGGTGCCTAGTTCGTGAATGTACGTTGGCATGAGGCGATTATGACAGGGATTCGCCTCAGATCGGTGCACCACTTTGAGAAACCTGAAAAACCGAAACGAATTGGGGGTTCGGGGCCACTGATCTTCTCGCCGAAAGACCAAAGTGGTTGAACCTGGATCAGTGGTCCAAGTAGTGGTGGAGATTACGGGATTCGAACCCGTGACCTCTTCCATGCCATGGAAGCGCTCTCCCAACTGAGCTAAATCCCCACGCCGAAAGGATTGTCGGCCTGCCGTAGCGACTTCGAGAGTCGGGCCAACGGACCGAGACTGCATTGTACCGCACGCCGAGGCCAGCCCAAGTCGAGGGTCCCTGAACCCAGCAAGAATCTGCTACCTTTGCAAGCGGCGATGAAGCGCAGTCCCGAACCCAGCCCTCTCGAAGCGATCCGGTCGCGGCTGGCGGCATGCTTCGCGAGTACGGACTTCGAGGGCGCAATGTGGCTGGTCGGGGGGTGCGTTCGCGATCCGCTCCTCGGAAGGCCCGAGCCGCCGGATGTGGATGTGGCGGTCTTGGGTTCAGCCCTCGAAGCGGCGCAGGCTATGTGGGAAAGGGGCCTTGCCAAGTACCCCCCCGTTCAATACCCGAGGTTTGGGACGGCACGAATCGAGGTCGAAGGGGTCACGATCGAGTTCGCATCGACGCGAGCGGAGAGTTACAGCGAGGACTCCCGCAAGCCTGAAGTGCGCCCGGCCACCCTCGAAGAGGACGCCAGGCGAAGGGACTTCACCGTCAACGCTCTTTTCCGGGACGTGTTTTCCGGCGAGCTCGTGGACCCCACAGGAGTCGGTCTTGCAGACTTGAACGCGAGGGTTCTTCGGACGCCTACGGACCCGGAGCTAACGTTCTCGGACGACCCGCTGAGAATGCTGCGCGCGATCCGTTTTCGCTGGTCGCTCGTGTTCGAGCCTGCGCCCGGTCTTTATGAGGCGATCGTCGCGAGCGCCCCGCGCCTCCAGATCATCAGTGGCGAGCGCATTCAAGAGGAGCTACTCAAGATGCTGGCGATCCCGGCGGCGTCCCAATGCCTCGAAGACTTGCGGCAGACGGGGTTGCTGGGGCAGTTTTGGAGCGAATTCTGCGCGCTCTCGGGCGTGGAGCAAGGCGACTATCACCATCTCGACGCTTGGGAGCACACCTTGGCCGTCCTCGATGCGACCGATCCGGGCGATCCGATCCTGCGGCTGGCGGCGCTCTTCCACGACATCGCCAAGCCCCAGACTCGGACCGTTGAACCGGACGGCAGGGTGAGGTTTCTCGGACACGAGACCGTGGGCGCTGAAATGGCGCGCGCGATGCTGAGGCGGCTGAAGTTCTCCAACGAAGTCGTCGATGCCGTCTCGCTTCTGGTTCGCCATCACATGCGCCTTGCGCCGGGGCGAACCCTCTCTCAACCTGCGGCAAGGCGACTCATCCGCGACATCGGCGACGAATTGGAGCGGCTTCTCGACCTGATCGAGGCCGACCGCAAGGGACATAAGCCTGGGGTAGCGGGGGTCGATGTCGAGGAGGTTCGCGCAGCGGTCGAGAGGGTCGCCCGCGAAACGCCCCGCGAGAAAATCGTGAGCCCGCTCGATGGCGAGAAGATCATGCAACTCACCGGGCTGACCGAGGGTCCCTCGGTCGGGAGGATCAAGCTCTACTTGGAAGAGGCCGTCATCGAAGGTCGGCTGGCGCCCGGGGACGAATCCGCCGCGGAGCAGATGATCCCTGACGCCTTGAAATGGGCCCAGAAAGAACCGTAGCGATCTCAATCGGGGGAGCCAAGCGCGTACTCGATCATGCGCCTCAAGAGGGCAGCCCCCGCAGGGTTTCTTCCGACTCCGATCGGCTGAGTTCCCAGGCCACCGAAGGGGCGGAGCGTGGTGAAGATCGAACGATGTGACTCGCCGCGAACTTCCACCATGACCGCCTCCTCCTTGTAGCTTCGTAAGTCGATCCTTCTCAGCAAGACCTCAACGGTTCCCCATCGACGCAAGCTCTCGACGAACTCGTCCTTGAGTACGCTGTCGGCGGACACAGGCAGAAGCCGCTCCCAAGGGTAGTCGTAGCGGCCCCGCGCGCCCAGAGGCCCCCAAAACCCCGAATCGAACTCGTGGGCGCACTCTCTCCAAAACGGCGCACCTTTCGTTTCGGGGCCCGTCAATAGGGCGATAAGGGCGCCCGATGCTTCCAGGCTCCGGACCGTATCCTGAGTGAATCGATAGTGAATCTCGACGTTGCGCTCGCCTGAGCCGATGCTCTGGGGACCTTCACAAGGGTCCAGACTCAGAAAGCCCGTTCTCTCTTCATCAGTGAGCGCGGGGTGGACCCAAAAGGGGACCTCGAGCCGAGTTTCGGCGAAGTCGAAGTTCGCCAGATATCGACCTGGAAGCTCTATCCAACACGCGATCGCGCCGACCTCGGTGGCGCGATGGGGATCGGTGGCGACAGGCGGACGGATGGCTTGGTGCAACGTTTCGCCCTGAGGACCCATGATGCGGCAAGCGAGCGAGGCCTCTGTTCTAGTTCCGTGGAACCCGACTCGAAAATGCATGGTTGCAGCGTAATGATTGTACGGATCGATCCAACCGGGGCGGTTGCCTCCATGAATCCAAGGCGGCCGGCGAGAGGGCAAGAGCAAGAGGCGGTTCTCCCGATTCCAGTCCAAGTCCGAAGGCGAGAATTTGTCCTGATCGAAGTCGTCGAACATTCCCGCTGTCGAAATCGGCGTGTCGCGAAGTCCGGTGACCACGTAGCCCGCGACATCGGGGCATCGGCGCATCGCATCGGCCGCTTCGCGGCGGAGGAAACGAGCCCTGTCGTAGGAGGCCAGGAGAAGCTCGGCCGAATCGCTACCCTTCGGATCTACCGCGAACCTCGAAGTCTGCAAGTACGCGGGCAGATCATGAACCCAGCGAACCCCTGGATCGTTGAGCCTGGGGTCCGGGCTGGCCCAATACGGGGCGGCATCGCGGAGCTTGGCAAGGTCGCGGTGCGTGTCGGCGTCGTTGGTCTCTCCGAGAAGGATCGGCTTCTGGAGGCGTCCCCAGTTCGAGAGAGACTGGAGGACGGGTTCAAAGAAGGGGAGGTCGCAGTACGGGTGGAAGTCGGCGAAATCGCCAAACTCCTCGAGTTCGCCTCCGTACATTTCCGACCCTCCGGAGTTGTCCTTGACGAGCGGACATCCGGTGAGTTGCTTCACCCTCTCGTACAACCTCCTGCGGAATTCCGCCGAGGTCGAAGAACTCAGCTCGCAGCCACAGGTCCAAGCGATTACGTTGGAGAAATGCCGGTATTGCCGCACGATGGCTTCGAGTTCGCGAAGAATCTGCTCCTGGTCCGAAGGGGTCGGCGACGGGTCCCATAAAGGCAACTCGATCCACGCGAACATACCTTCTTCTTCGAGGATTTCGAGCATTTGCCGCCGGGGAACCCACAAGCAGAATTTGTACAAGTTGAACCCGAGTTCCTTGAGGCGGCGGACCTCAGTGCGGAAGTGATCATCGGGTGGGTTGGGATGGCCGATCGAAGGATACCAACCCCACGACAGGGCTCCCCGAACGTAAAACGGCTGTCCATCGACGAAGAGCCTGTTGCCTTCGACGGCCACACGGGGCTCAGAAGGGGGGCCGACAGAAAGGAGATTGGGGTTGGCGTCAGAAAGAAAGGCCCCTCCATACAGCCCCCCAAAGGTGTGGAACACGAACGGGAGAAAACCGCTGGCGACGGACCGAACCGGATAGGTTGGGCCCCCGTTCTTGACGACTTCGACTTCGACCGCGATGCTCGTTCCGATCCATGGGCTGAGGTCGACCGAAAACGAATCCCAGACGCCTTTATGGTGGCAAGCTACGCTCCCCTCGATTCGGACTTCGGCGGCGTAGCTAACCCCATCGAGCACCAGCCAGCACGGGCGATCGGGGACATTCAAAACGGTTCGGTAGGTTGCCGGTCCTTCCCACCGCACGTCCACTTCTTGCCCCCAGGCGTGGGGGAGGGTCACAGGAGTCGGCCCGCTGCCGTAATCGACCGTCCAGCCATCTGCGATCCAAGTCCGATCCATGTCGTTGCGATTCTCGCACAAAGCGGCTGATGCGCGGAGGTTGCGAACTTCAGGGGCCCTATTGAACGTATCTATGGGCGTGCCCGACGGTCTAATGGGTACTCCAGGAGGAAAGACAGTAAATGGAATTGGCATTCGTAGCCTCGCTTATCGCCTCGACCCTTATTCAAGCGCCGAGCGTGCAGGTCCAGGCAGTGAAGACCGTTCAGGGAGTAAGGCCCGTCGCAGTCTGCGCGGCACCTAAAGGCTCTCTCTTCGCCGCCTCGCTCGAGGACCGCACCGTGTGCATCTTCGACGCCTCCAACCGCAATCTCATCCGCAAGTTTGAAGGCCACCCGCAGCCCGCTTATGCGGTCGCGTATTCGCCGAATGGCAAGCTGCTCGCCTCTGGCGACGAATCGGGCAGGATCATGATTTGGGATATTTCCGCCAACAAGAAACTCGCGGAAATCCGGCCCCACACTCGCGGGGTGCAAGAGGTGAGCTTCAGCCGGGACAGCAAGAGGATCATGAGCACCGGCAAGGACGACTTCATTTACGTTCATGAGGTCAGCACGAAGAAGAAGCTCAAGGCTCTGCCGGGCAACGGCGCGAACTGGTTCAGCGCCCGGTTCTTGCCTCACGTCGAAGGCTACAGCGTGGGAACCCTTGGGAGCGGCGCGACGATCTACGCGGGCGCGAACGCTATCAAACTTTCCGGCGTTCATGACGGGAACTCGGTGTTTGACGTCGATGTCTCGGCGGTATCGTCGAGGGCCGTGACCGCGGGTCGAGACGGCAACGCGGCGATCTGGGACGCCAAGTCGGGCAAGAAGATTCAGCTACTCCGAGGGCACTCCGACTGGGTCGTGCGGTCTCGATTCTCGCCGAGCGGCAAACTTGTAGCGACGAGTTCTTCGGATCGAACGGTCCGAGTGTGGGACCTCAAGACCTTCACGGCGGTAAAGACGATCTCGGACCAGTCCGCCGTGGGCGCGCCGATCTGCTTTACGGCGGACGGGAAGTTCCTGATCACGGCGACCCTCGATGACTTCCTTCAAATCCACTCGGTGACCCCGCCCGCGATCAAGTGAAGGGTTTAGGGCTGCTTCCTGAGTGGCGGCCCTGAATCAGCCTTGGGGAAGTCGCCGTTAGAAGGAGGACTTCAGCAGGTCGAGCCAATCCTTCCAACAAGCGTCGTGCGCGGCTTTGTTGGCTGGGTTTGAATTCGGGTCCGCGCCGGCTCTCAAGAACCCGTGTCCCGCGCCGTCGTAGATCTTCGCCACGAACTTCTTGCTCGCCGACTTCATCAGTGACTCGGTTTCCGGGATCGTGGCGTTCACTCTCGCGTCATTTTCGCCATAGAAGCCGTAAACGGGGCAAGCGATCCTTTCCACAGCCTTAGCGTCGGTCGGCCCTGTCCCATAGAACACGAAAGCTACCGAAAGGTCGGAGCGGCTCGAGGCAAAGCGGAAACTCTGAGTGCCGCCCCAACAGAAACCGGCGACGGCGATCTTGCCGTTCGCCGCGGGAAGAGCCTTCACGTAGTTCGCCGTTGCATCGAGGTCCGCATTGACTTGGTCGGCGGGCAGGCTGGTCACGGCCTCGCGGATTGCGGATGAATCGGCGAAGTCCTTGGTGCGACCTCCTCCAGGCGCCATCCCGGTGAGCATGTCGGGAGCAATCGCTATGTACCCTTCCGCGGCCAGACGGTCCGCCACGCTCATGATCCAGTCAGATAGCCCATAGATCTCGTGAATGACGATCACCGCGGGGGCCTTGTCGCTGACCTCAGGGTAGACCACAAACGACTTCACTTCGCGGTCCCCGTGCTTGATCGAAACCCATTCCTGATGGCGAGGCGAGGATTCGACCTGCCGCTTGGCCCAATCTTGGTTTTCTTCGTGGCTGTGGCTCGCGTGAGCGTCGGCAAGGTGGCCGATCTTCCCGCATCCTCCGGCGATCAAGGCGGCGCATAGAATCAAAAAGGCGATCTTCATGTTCCTTCTCCCTCCAATGTCGTTCAAGTCTGCATACGATGCGGGGAGTTCGGAGATCGTCATTCTGACCTTTACCCTTGACACCGCCAACCCGAACGGGCCAACAATCTGCAATGCGACTACCGAGCGGAAAACTCTTCCTGATCGCCCTCTGCGCCCTCACGAGCGTCCTTGCCATCGCACAGGCGCCTCAAAACGTGGTCGATGCGCTCAAGGCGGCCGACAAGTCGATCGACGAAATCGCAGCCATTCCGGCCGACCAGCGAACGTTCGACAACACTCTGGGCGCGTTCGACTGGGTTCTCGCCAAGGTCGATATCGACACTTCGCTGACGGTATTCATGCAGTTCGTCTCGCCGAACGCAGAGCAACGAGCCTCCGCGCGGGCGGCCGACGAACTGGTCAGCGAGTGGTTCATCGGGGTGACGAAGCGCGAAGACCTCTACCGCGCGATCAAGGAGTTCGCCGACAAGAAGCCCAGCCTGGAACCGGACCAACAGCGGCTGCTCGACCACACCCTCCGGGACTACAAGCGTGCCGGAATGATGCTGACGCCCGAAAACCGAGCGCGGCTCCAAGAGATCGAGGTCGAACTCAGCAAACTCAGCATCGAATTCGAAACCAATATCGCCGAAGACCCTACCAAGCTCTTCTTCACCAAGGACGAACTGAAGGGCGTGCCCGAATCCGTCCTGGGACGGCTCTCTCAATCGCGCGGCCTCTACATGATCGGGATGGACGGGCCGACCTATGGCGCCCTTCAGGAGCACTGCGAAGTCGCGCTCACCCGGCAGAAGGCGTGGATGGCCCACAAGCGCAGGGCGGCCAAAAACGTGGCGCTCATCGAGAAGATCATCAAGCTGCGGGACGAAGCGTCCGACCTGCTCGGATACGCCAATCGTGTGGACTATGAGATCGAAACCCGCATGGCAGAGAACTCGAAGGCAGTCGCGGAGTTCTATGCTGGCCTGCGCCCACTCGTTCGTAAGAAAGCGATTCAAGACATGGCCGAGTTCACCGCCGCCAAGCGAAGCCATCTGGGCGACTACTCCGCGCGACTCAACGTTTGGGATTATTCGTTTTACAAAAACAAGCTCCTGAAGGAGCGGTATGCGGTGGACTCCGAGAAGGTTGCTGAGTTCTTCCCGATGGAAGCCGTCGTGAAGGGGCTTTTCGACATCACCTCCCAACTCTATGGCATCGAATATCGCGACGTCACGGCAAGCGCCAAGGACCTCGGGTTGCCGCTTTGGCACGAGGATGTGCGGCTCTACGAGATCTACGACACCGCAACGAAAGAGCTTCTTGGCAGGATGTACACCGACCTGTATCCTAGGGACAACAAGTACAACCATGCGGCGTGTTGGGGGCTCCAGCCCAGACGGGTTCTGCCGAACGGAACCGTCCAGAAACCGCTAACCGCGCTTGTCTGCAACTTCACCAAACCCACCGCCGACAGGCCCTCCCTGTTGCCTCACGACGAGGTCGAGACGTTCTTTCACGAGTTTGGACACGGGCTTCACAACGTCCTTACCCAAGTCCGCTACGCGTCGTTCTCGGGAGCCTCGGTCGAGCGCGACTTCGTCGAAGCGCCCTCGCAGATGATGGAGAACTGGGTTTGGAACAAAGAGGTCCTCGCCAAGTTCTCGCGCCATTACCAGACCGGCGCGCCGTTGCCCGATGCGCTACTCGACGGGATGCTGAAGGCTCGAAGGTTGGGAAGCGGAATCGAAACGGAGTTCCAGTTCTTTCTCGGCCAGATGGACCAAGCGTTCCACACAAATCCGACGGGTAGCGTCGATACGACGGCCACGATGATGGACGTGTTTTCGACGACGATGCTGTACGAACCCGTGCCTCTCAGCTTCTATCACGCCTCGTTTGGACACCTGACCGGCTACCAAGGCGCGTACTACGGCTATATGTGGTCGCTCGTTTACGCCCAGGACATGTTCCAACGGTTCGAGGAGCTTGGAGTCCTGAGCCCCGAGGCAGGGAAGTACTATCGCGACAAGGTGTTGGGCCGCGGAGGGTCGATGGATGCGATCGCCATGCTGGTCGATTATCTCGGTCGGGAGCCCAAGATGGATGCCTTTCTGAAGCATCTGGGCTTGTCCGGAGACAAGTAGCTTCAGTCGTTCGGGACGAACCTCAGGACTTCGCCGTTGATGCAGTAGCGAAGTCCTGTCGCGGTTTTTGGCGCGTCGTTGAACACGTGTCCCAAATGGCCGTCGCACCGCGCGCACAGCACTTCGGTTCGGATCATCCCGTAAGCGCGGTCGGTTTGAGTCCAAATCGCGTCCTTGGCCGCAGGTTGGAAGAAGCTCGGCCAGCCGGTGCCTGACTGGAACTTCGCATCGGAGCGGAATAGCTCGAGATCGCAGCCCACGCAGAAGTAAGAACCTTCCTTTTTGTGGTCATAGAGCGGGCTACAGAAAGCCGCTTCCGTCCCCTTCTTTCGCAGAATGCGGTACTGCTCGGGCGTCAGCCTCTTCTGCCATTCCTCGTCCGTCCGAATGACCTTATCGGGTCGCTTGGGGCTTCCCGACGCTTCTTGTTGCTTGAGCGTGTCCATGTCGATTTCCCGGAGAGCCGCCACGCTTACGAGCGCGAGACCGGCCAAAGCGTATGCGATCCAACTGGTGGTCATCCTCAATCACCCTAACGCGGTCGGGGCCGCCTTAGTTTCCGCCCTTTCGCCCTGCGGACGATTTCAGCACCTCTTCGTACCGGGCGATGTACTCGCTCACGGGGACCTTTCCGATCGCCTCGCCCAGGACGTCGAGCGGCACGTCGTCGAGCTTCTTGAACCGAATGCACGACTTGCCCATATCGAGTTTCTTGCCGGCTCGAGTCCACGCGTCCCGAAACCAATTCGCCAACGGCTCGTCGCTGTAGATGCCCATCATGTAGATCGCCATGTGGTTCTTCTGAGAGGCGAGCGAGGCGAAGGGGAGCGGTTGCCTGGGGTCGCAATGGTAGCCCGGCGGGTAGACGCTATGGGGGACGTAATACCCGATCATCCCGTATTGTACGCCCTCTTCGACGCCTTCAGGAAGATGGGCCACGATCGTCTCGCGCACGGCGGAAATCGCCTCGCGCCGGTCGTCCGGCAACTTAGCCAAGTACTCTTCAACGGTGCGTGCGGCGCTCTTCACGGTTTGTTGACTCTCGCGTAAAGAAAGGATACATCAAAAAGGGCCGCACGATCGTGCAGCCCTTTCCTAATCTGGAGCGGGAAACGAGATTCGAACTCGCGACCCTCTCGTTGGCAACGAGATGCTCTACCACTGAGCTATTCCCGCACGGAGTTATATTGTGCCACATCCCGCGCCGAACGCAACCCCTTCAGGTTCCATAATGGGACGTGGGACACGAGGCATCGCTGGCGCAAGAGACCGAGCGGCTGGTCCGAGAGGCCGCGAAAATCGCCCTGGCGATGCGACCTTCGATCACGGCGAGCCCCAAGCGCGACGGGAGCTTGGTTACGGAAGCCGATCCCAAGGTCGAGGAGTTCCTGCTGCCCCGCTTGCAGGCGCTGGTTCCCGGCTCGTCATGTTGGGGCGAAGAACTGGGTCGCGAAGAACCCGCCCAGGCAGGCTTCTGGGTCCTCGACCCGATTGACGGCACGTCGAACTACATCTTCGGTCTGCCGAGTTGGGGAACCTCGGTGGCGCTGGTGCGAAAGGGCAGAGTCGAGCTGGGAGTGGTCCATCTGCCGGTCTGGGAGGAGACCTTTGCGTGCGCTCGGGAGAGCGGGGTCTTTCGAAACGGCGAGATCATGGCGACGGTCCCTGCTGGGCGCATCCGCCCCGAAGAACTCGTGAGCGCGAGCGGCGCGGTGTGCAAATGGGTCCCTCCGAGGTTACTTCCCGGCAAGATGCGATGTTCGGGCGCGTTCGTCGCCGACGCCGCCCACGTCCTAACGCAGCGGATGCGGGGCCTGATTGGCATCCGTGAGAAGCTCTATGACATGGCCGCTTCGTGGCTGATGGCAGAGGAGCTCGGCATGGACGTCCGATACGCCGCTGGTGGCCCGCTGCTGATCGAAGAACTGATTCTTGACAAGGCGATCGACCGGCCTTGGGTAATGTTTCCGAAAGAGAACGAGTACTTCCTCACAGAGGACAGAGGTGAACGATGAAAGCGATGCGAATGGGATGGGTTTTGGGCCTCGCGGCTCTCGTGGCGATGGGTGGGGCGCACCTTTTCCAGGCGCCTTCTGCGGCGGACCTCATGAAGACGTCGACGGAAAAGGCCAAGCGCGAAAAGAAGGGGCTCATGGTGGGCTTCCACGCCTCTTGGTGCGGTTGGTGCAAGAAGATGGAGGCCGTCCTGGCCCGTCCTGAGGTGAAGCCCGTTTGGGAGAAGCACTTCGTAACTCTTTGGCTCACGGTCGATGAGCCGGCGGAGAAAAAGGCGCTCGAAAACCCCGGCGCCGCAGACTTGCGCCGAGACAACAAGGGCGAGGGGCAGGGAATCCCGTTCTTCTACTTCGTCGATCCCGCCACCGGAAAGACGATCGTCAACTCGATCCGACCGGCATCGGAGGGCGACAAGGGCGGAAACGTCGGCTGCCCAGTCGAGCCGTTCGAAATTGACTTCTTCCTCTCGATGGTAAAGAAGGCGCGGCCGAACCTAGCGAACGACGACCTGCAAGTCTTACGAGCGGGATTCGAGACGATTAAGAAGGGCGGGTAGGTAAGGCCGGTTGCGCGAGGGAAGTCGTCCCCATGCGCCCAGCCCGTCCAGGACCCTCGTCCGCTTGCGGGATTTTCCGCAATTCCAACGGAATTCGTTCGTCCTTAGGCTCGGCTCTCAATCGCTACAGAAAAGTAATTGGGTCTTTCGGGGCAATTACCGTACCCATTCGGGTAAATTGTCCTCAATAAAGTCGGGTGACCGCACGATAATCAAGGGTGGCCCTGCATCGCAAGAAACGTTGAAAACTCCACCGGAGTGCGGTCTGCGACTTGGGCGAAAAGTTTACTGGCAGCCGCCAGTCTAATTCGGAATTGGCGAGCGGCTGACGGTCGTGACCAATAAGGAATTAACAAGTGAAACGTATTGCACTTACCTCTTTGGCCCTTGCTGCGGTATCTCTTTCAGTAGCATTTCCGGCCTACCTCGGGGTGTTTACCAAGAAGTATGCGGTAAAGAAGGACTCCGCTTTGGGCAGAGCTTCCTGCGCCGGGTGTCATGTGGGCAAGACCACGAAGCTGAATCCGTACGGGCTGGACCTTCAGAAGGTGACCAAGGGCTCGAAGACCATCACCAACGAAATGCTCGCGAAGGTCGAAGATTTGGACTCCGACAAAGACGGCGTGAAGAACGGCGTCGAACTCAAGGCCGGAGCCCTTCCGGGCGATCCGAAAGTCAAGCCGGAATAACCAAGGCACGCCTACCGGAAATCCAAGGTATCTTGGGCCCCATGGAGGTGTGGTCCGGTGAAAAACGCTAAGTCCATTCTGGTCGTTGCCATCCTTGGAGGGTTGACAGCGGCCGTGTTTGCCCTCCCCGATTACTTTGACGTTCTTTCTGCGACGTACAACGTAAGCGGGAGCCCGAAACTCTCGGAAACGCCGTGCTCAATTTGCCACGTTTCCGAGGAGGACTTCGGTTACAATCCCTTCGGAAAGGCCCTGCAAGGCAAAATGCGGGAGGCTGGCAAGTCGAGCATAGACGCAGAGTTGCTCGCGATGCTGGAATCGGAGGATTCTGACGGCGATGGCATCCCGAACGTCGACGAACTCAAGGGCGACAGCTTCCCCGGTGATCCTGCGTCAAAGCCATCGGGTGAGGCGGCTGCGAGCACGGATAGTTCCGCAGCGCCGCCCGCTTCAACGCCTGGCGAAGCGCCCGCAAAGCCACTCGTCCCTAAACACGCTTATCATGGAGCGTTCGTCCATTTCCCTTTGGCTCTGTTCCTTGCAGGACTGCTATTCGACACCTGGGGATTCGTCCGAAAGAATCGTGACTTCCTCATGGCGGGATGGTACAACCTCGTCCTCGCGGCCGTTACGGCGATCGTGGGCCTGGCGTCCGGCTTTGCGGCCATGATCCTCACGCGGCTTCCAGCCAAGGGAATCATCTTAGAGCACATGCTCTTTGCGATTGGAACCACGATCGCCATGTGGATCATGGTTTCACTCCGAGTCCATAAACACGACCAAATGTCGCCGGGTACCCGAGTCCTTTACTACACGCTCGCAGCTGGAGCGACCGTAATGCTCTCGTGGGTCGGACATCTCGGCGGGATCATGGTCTATGGCGAATAGGTAGAGCGTAAAACGCGCTCATAACGCGAGCTTCGCTCGACGAGGCACAGGAGGGAGGTCTGCATGGCTCCACAAGTTTGGCGCGTCATGCTGGTGTTCGCGGCTCTGGGCACGGTGTTTCTCGTGCTGCGGACCGTGATGGTGCCGGAGTCCTTCGGCCAGCAAGGTTTCTATCGCGCGGAGGCGCTCGCCGAGCTGGCCTCGCAGCAGCCGAAGTTCGCGGGCCGTGAGACCTGCGCGGCGTGTCACATTACGCAGGCGGAGATGACGCCCCATGTCTTGGTCGGAGTGGGGTGCGAATCTTGTCACGGTCCCAGCGCGAAGCACGCCGAGGATTTCGAGGTCGAGAAGCCCCCACTACCCACCACCCGGGCGTTCTGTTCGTCCTGCCACGAGAAGATCGCGGCTCGCCCCAAAGACTTTCCGCAGATCGCCACGCGTGACCATTACCCCCAGGAGAAGTGCATAACATGCCACACGATCCACCCGACGGAGTGAACCCGAATCCCCCGCAAGACCCCAACGATGTCTCCCGGGCTGAGTTTCTCAAAGGGGTCGGCCGCTCCGCTGTCCTCATCGGGCTCGGCGCAGCGGGTTATGCGACCTGGAACAGGGTCACAAGCAAGCTCGCGAGGGAACGGGAGCTGACCAAGCGGCCTTCTCAAGGTCCCTGGTACGCCATGGCCGTCGACATCGAGAAGTGCATCGGCTGCGGGAGGTGCGTGGTCGCCTGCTCGAAGGAGAACAACGGCCCGGAGGGTCACTTCAGGACTTGGATCGAGAGGTACGTCATCACCAAGGACGGACGAGTCTTGATCTCTTCGCCCAACGGGGGGATGGACGGCTTCAGCGACGACATGCCTGAAAGCGACATCGAGCGCGCCTTCTTCGTCCCGAAGCTCTGCAATCACTGTGAGACTTCGCCTTGCACCCAGGTCTGCCCCGTCGGCGCGACGTTCCTCACAGACGATGGAGTCGTCCTGGTCGACTATGAGTGGTGCGTTGGGTGCCGGTATTGCATTCAAGCCTGTCCCTATGGCTCGCGGTTTTGGAACCGAACCAAGCGAACGGCCGACAAGTGCACGATGTGCTTCCACCGGATTCAGAAGGGCCTGCAACCTGCGTGCGTCGAAGTCTGCCCGACCGGGGCGCGCATTTTCGGCGACACGAACGATCCGGAGAGTCCGATTTCCGTTTTCATGCGGGAAAACGCGACAATGACCCTCAAACCTCACCTGAGGACAGGGGCAAAACTCGCTTACAAGGGGCTCAGCAAGGAGGTGGTGTAGGTGTTGGACCTCGCCCTGTTACCAACTTCGGCGCTTTGGGCCAAGGTAGAAGGCTTCGTGTTCCCGAACGAGGTCGAACTCCAATGGAGCGTCTTGATCGTCCTGTATCCCTACCTCACTGGGCTGGTGGCCGGGGCGTTTATCCTCGCCTCGCTCGTTCGCGTGTTCAACGCGAAAGCTCTTGCGCCCACCTACCGACTGTCGCTCCTGGTTGCGCTTGCCTTCCTCCTGATCGCTCCCCTTCCGTTGGTGGCGCACCTTGGCCACCCCGAGCGGGCGCTGAACATCATGTTTACGCCGCATCTCTCCTCGGCGATGGCGATGTTCGGCTTCGTTTACCTCTGGTACCTCTTGGGAGTGCTGCTTCTCGAAATCTGGTTCGACTATCGCAAGAACATCGTGGAGTGGGCCAAGGAGTCGCGGGGCCTCAAGCGCTGGATCTACTCGATTCTGACGCTTGGCTACTGGGATGTCTCTGAGCGCTCTCTTGCCTTCGATGAGAAAGCGGGACGTATCATAACGGTCATCGGGATTCCTTCGGCGGTGTTGCTGCACGGCTACGTGGGTTTCATTTTTGGCTCGGTAAAAGGGAACCCTTGGTGGTCGAGCGTGCTGATGCCGATCATCTTCCTCCTCTCGGCCATCGTCTCAGGCATCGCCGCCGTGCTCCTCATCTACATGGTCTCCTCATGGATTCGGAGGATTCCCATTGACATGAAGTGCGTCGATGCGATCGGGCGCTACCTCATGTTTGCGCTGATCTTCGACCTCGCGCTTGAGGGGCTCGACGTCGTCCATCGGATGTATGAGGCGGGTGAGTGGTTCGAAGTGCTGGGCCTTCTCAGTCAAGGCTATCTCTTCGAGACGGTGTTCGGAATGCAGTTCTTCTTGGGCGGGGTCGTGCCCTTGGTTTCGCTGGCCCTGCTGCAGTGGCTCAAGGTGAGCGAACTCACGAGGAGGCGGGTCTTGTTCGCCAGCGGAGCGCTCGTGTTGACCGGAGTGCTGTTCATGCGATGGAACGTCGTGATCGGAGGTCAATTGATCTCGAAGAGTCTAGCGGGCCTCACAACGTACCGACTTGTGATGGCGGGAGAAGAAGGGGGAGGCATCGCGCTCGCGGTCCTCTTGCTCCCGATTGTAGCTCTGCTCTTTCTCGTGTGGCTGTTGCCACCCTGGATCGAGAGGCACGACGGAGCGGTCCGAGGAGCGCCCTCGTAGGAGGGGTCGCCTACTTCAGCTCAGTCTGAATCGGACGTGCTGTAGGGCGCGGTGTAGTTCGGCGGTTCTTTGGTGATCCATACGTCGTGGGGGTGGCTCTCCCGAAGTCCGGCGTTGGTAATCCGGACGAACTCCGGTTCGCGGGCGAGAGCCGATAGGTTCGCCGCTCCTACGTATCCCATCCCCGACCGAAGACCGCCGACCAGTTGTTCCATCGTTTCGTGGAGCGGCCCTTTGAACGGCACTCGGCCCTCCACGCCTTCCGGAACGATGGTTCCCCCAGCTTCCTTGATCTGCATATACCGATCCGAGGAGCCGCTCTTCATGGCGCCGACCGAACCCATGCCTCGGTACACCTTGTATGCCCGGTTGCGATAAATCTCAATCTCCCCTGGGCTTTCTTCGCAACCCGCAAACATATTCCCCAACATGACGGTGTTTGCGCCGGCAGCAAGCGCCTTGACGATGTCGCCTGAACTGCGGATGCCGCCGTCTGCGATTGTAGGTACTCCAAGTTCGGCGGCTTCTCGGCAACAGTCGTGTACCGCCGTAAATTGTGGCACGCCGATCCCGGCCACCACTCGAGTGGTGCAGATCGACCCCGCGCCGATGCCGACGCGAAGTCCGTCGACGCCCAGCGCGCACAAGTCCCGAACCCCCTCGCGCGTCGCGACATTTCCGGCGATGACGGGCAAATCGGGCAGCCGTTGCTTGAGAGTCTTGACGCAGTCCATCACGCCCTTCGAATGGCCGTGCGCGGCGTCGATAACGACAAAATCGACTCCGGCCTCGAACAGGGCCTTCGCCCGCTCGAAAGGTTCGCGGAGAGCGCCGATCGCTGCCCCGACTACGAGCCGTCCTTTCGCGTCCTTGGTTGCGTTTGGGTGCTGCTTGAGCTTCAGGATGTCTTTGATCGTGATGAGTCCGCTCAGCTTGCCTTCGTCGTCGACGAGAGGAAGCTTCTCGATTCGGTGCTCGGCGAGAAGCAGTTCCGCTTGTTCCAGGTTGGTCCCAATGGGGGCTGTGACCAGGTTCATGCTGGTCATCCGGGTGTGAATCGGCTTCGAGAAGTCGGTCTCGAATCGAATATCTCGGTGCGTCAGAATGCCCACCAGCGTGCCGGCCGGATCGACGATCGGGACGCCGCTGATGTGGAAGTGGTCCATCAGCTCGATAGCTTCGCGGATCGTCTTGTCGGGCCCCAGCTTGATCGGGTTGGTGATGACGCCGTGCTCGCTTCGTTTGACCCGGTCGACCTGGCTGGCTTGGGCCTCGATATCCATGTTGCGATGGATGACGCCGACCCCTCCCTCGCGCGCCATCGCCACAGCGAGCTTCGCGTCGGTGACCGTGTCCATCGGCGCCGACACAATGGGAATCTTCAGGCGAATCGTAGGGAGGAACTGGGTCGAAAGATCGACCTCGCTCGGCAACACTTCGGTCTTTTTGGGGACAAGCAATACGTCGTCGAAGCTGAAGCCTTCGCGGAACATCTGCATATTTGATTATGGCAGGAAGGGCAGCGCCGTCTCACGGCGATGACGAGTGAGGTCGCTGTCCAAGTTCGTATGATCCGGCCGTCAGGCCCAAACGCTTCACTCTGGCAGTCACCAGTAGGCCACATCGACGCTTCCGCACCCCTGGCAACGGCTCCTGCAAGCCTCACAACTGCTCTTGCGAACCCCCAGGGGCCCTCGTCACCCTTGCAGGAGCTTCCGTCGGGGCAGGAATCTCAGCCGTCGGGGCTAAGACAGCCTCATGCCAGAAATCAGGCGGGTCGGTCCCGGCCTCCGGGACCCATCGACTCAGGCGATCGCCGGCATCTTGTCCGCGGGCCTGCCCGGCCGGCGGGCGCCCTTGTCGCCACGTAGGCCCGAAGGGCCGTTCATCCAAGAGCGAAGGGCGAAGCCCTGGACAAGGATGCGGGCGATCTGGCATCGCGGCGGCAGCGCCTGCTCGGCCGGCGGGCGCCCTTGTCGCCACGTAGGCCCGAAGGGCCGTTCATCCAAGAGCGAAGGGCGAAGCCCTGGACAAGGACCAATGCCGTAGAAAGAATGCGGCCTGAAGGGCCGGGATTCAATCCCACAGATACCGTTCATCGAACGACAACAAAGGGCATGGACATGATCCTCGACGCCGCCCGTCTGGATCGAGGGGCAGCCGATGTTGGCCAGGACGCCGACGATATAGGGATGCAGTTCTTGCCGGATCGCCGGGGCGAGCCAAGGGGTTCGGTCCTTCTTGCTGAAAACGGCGTGGACCAGGACGGTGGCGAGGGACTGCGGCATCCTCCCGATTGTATCGCGGCCTTTCAGGCCGCCGGTCATTCTGGTGCCCGCGTTTGCCAGGGCTTCGCCCTTCGCTGGTGAATGCTCGCCCCGTTGGGGCTGATTCGAGACGATGCGGAATCCGCGCGTCGACCTTTTCGACGCCGAAGGAAGGCCTTTCGGCGATGGGCTCGACCGGATCGGCCTGGCATATGCCTAACTTGAACTCACGACTAAGACTACGGCGAGACATTATCCTATTTTCTCCTGGCAGAACAAGTAGGTGTCCACAAATTTCGCCGCAGTGCAATCCTCCGACGAGCAGGGGGAGTGAAGATTGAAATGCAGGAGCCCTATCGAGGACGGGGAATGAAGATCGACCCCAAGAACATCACCGTCCGCTAGTTGGTCGAGGGCTTCAGCGGCAGGGCGGAAGAGGGCGCGCTTCGCCGACAGCCCCTCCCTCGGACGGATCGAGTCTGAGGGACGGCGCAAGAAGAGAGAGCCTTGAATCGGGGCGCGACGATACCTCAGCCGAGCCCGTAGGGTAAACCCACGGGATGGAATATCGATCGCTCGGACGAACGGGGATGCAGGTTTCTGTGGCCTGTATGGGGACCATGACCTTTGGTTGGGATCCTGACGATTGGGGCTCGACGAAGGAAGAGTCGCTTCGCGTCGCTCAAAGCGCGCTCGAGATAGGAATCAACTTCTTCGACTGTGCGGACGTGTACGCGAGAGGCGTCAGCGAGACCATCCTGGGCGAGGCGCTGAGGGGCAAACGAGACAAGATCGTGCTGGCGACCAAGTGCCATGGCAAGATGGCGGACGACGACCCGAACGCCTGGGGCAATTCACGCAAGCACGTCATCGAAGCCTGCGAAGCTTCGTTGCGGAGGCTCGGAACGGATTGGATCGACCTGTACCAAATCCACCGCCCGCAACCCAGCGTGCCGATCGACGAAACGATACGGGGGTTGGAGGACCTCATCCGTGCGGGGAAGGTGAGGTATGCCGGGACCTCGACGTTTGCGGCTTGGCAGCTTTGTGAGGCCCACTATGTCGCCCGGTCGCTGGGGGCGTCGGGGTTCGTGTGCGAGCAGCCCCCCTACAACCTCCTCGACCGCAGAATCGAGCGAGAATTGCTCCCGTTCTGTCGAACCTACGACTGGGGAGTGATCCCGTGGTCGCCCCTAGCCGGGGGGCAGTTGAGCGGGAAGTACCTGGACGGCAAAGCGAGCGGGGCGAGATACGCCTCGTCGGACCCGATGAACCGGGTCAACGCGCAGTCTATGACTGCCGTCCGAAAGCTCAAGAAGATTGCGGATCGGGAGGGTTTGACGTTGGCTCAACTGAGCTTGGCGTGGGTCGCCGGCCAACCGGGGGTGACCAGCCCCATCATCGGGGCGAAATCCGAAAAACAGTTGAAGGAGTCGGCCGACGCTTGCCAGATCAAACTCTCGCACCGGGCGCTTCAGGCGATCGACAAGGTCGTCCTGCCCGGCGGCAACGTTCTGAACTACTACTCCGCGGAATTCGGCCCCAACGCTAGGCCCTGGTGCTGAGCCTCAGTCGATCACTTCGACGTCGACCTTGGGAACAAGGCCGATTTCGGCGGCCTCACTCAACATGCGCCGAATCGCTGCAATGCCCTCCGGCCCCATGTCGCGGGTGCGATCGTTGACGTACATCCCAACGAACTCATCGCTTGTAGACTCATCGAGGCCGCGAGCGAACTGGAGGGCATACGCCAGCGCCTCTTTCCGGTTCGAGAGCCCCGCCTCGATCGACTCTCTCATGCAACGACTCACCTCACGGCAAAGCTCGGGACCGAGGTCCTTGCGGACCACATTCACCCCAAGCGGTAAAGGCAGGCCCGTCCGCTCCTTCCACCACTTGCCCATGTTGATGATCTCGACCAGCCCCTCTTGTTCGTAGGTCAACTGGCCTTCGTGGATGATGAGCCCGGCTTCGAACTGGCCGCCCTGGAGCGCGGGAATGATCTGATCGAACGGAACGACCTCGTGTTGGGGCCTCGGTTCGAGCCCGAATTGGTCGAAGAACCACAAATTGAGTTGCAAGAACGCGCTGGTGAGTCTGCCGGGTACGGCGATTCGGATTCCGGGCAGCTTCTCAGCGGCGATCGGCCGTTTGGCGACCACCATCGGGCCGTACCCCTCACCGAAGGACCCGCCGTGCCGGAGGAGCGCGTACTTGTCGCAAACATGGGAAAAAGCATGGACCGAGACCGCGCTGGATTCGAGCCTTCCTTCCTTTGCCCATTCGTTCAGCGTCTGGATGTCCCGAAGAATGTGCTCGAAGGAGTGCTCGCTACGGACCTTCCCGCTGGCAAGTCCCCAAAACATGAAGGCGTCGTCCGAGTCGGGAGAGTGCCCAATGCGAATCGTCATCGGGGCAGAAGGTTACCCTTTCCAGCTTCCCGAGGGCAGGCCGCCCGAAGGTGCGATACACTCTATCTGTGGCCCGCAAGCCCTCATTGAGTCCCTCGAAGATCACGCTGTTCTTGGCGTGCAAGCTGAAGTATCGCTGGACCTACTTCGATCCGCGCGGGCGGGCGTTCTTCCGCGCCAAGAGCTACTACAGCTTCGGGACGACCTTGCACAGGGTCTTGCAGAGGTTTCACGATCCGGCCGACACGGACGTGGTGAGTGTGGAGCAGGCCGTCCAAGCAGTTCATCTGGCGTGGGTCTCTGCAGGCTACACGGGCCCCGAGCAAGAGCAGGCGAAGCGGGAGCTTGGCGAACAGGCGATCCGGGACTACGTCGAGGCGCATCTCGCCGCGCCTTCGGAAGCCGTAACGGTCGCGCTGGAGCGATTCCTGCAAACCGACATGGGGTCGTTCAGATTGCTGGGGCGAGTGGACCGGATCGACGAGTGGCCCGACGGCAGCATCGAGATCATCGACTACAAGTCGGGCCGGTCGAATGTGGAACAAGCCGAGGTCCGGGGCGATCTGGCGATGAACTGTTACCACCTCCTGGTTCGAGAGACCTTTCCCGAGCGGCCGATCCTTGCGACGATCGTCGCCGTGAGAACCGGAAACAGGGCTACCGTCGGTTTTGCTCCCGATGATGCGGACCGCTTTGGCCAGGACTTGAGGGTACTGGGCGAAGAGATTCTGGGGACCGATTGGGAAGAGGTCGTCCCGGTGCGAATCCCCGCGTGCGAGACTTGCGACTTCGTGCCTCTATGCGCGCGTCATCCCGAGTTCGACATCTCGGGTCTGACGCTTTCACGGCGAATGAGCAACCGCGATGGCTGACTCCAGCCATTGCTTGGCAAGTTCCTTCGCTCGAAGCAGTTCGATTCGGTCCATCCTCTCGACGAGAAGCCGCTCGAACTCCGCGTTGCCGGAATTCAGGAGCCAGTAGGCCCTGAGAAACGCCTCTTCTGCAGAGGTTCCTCGCTGGGGTCCCGGAATCCACGCCCTGAAGAGGTTGGGTCCGATCCCCAAACTCAGCGCAGCCCGAGCTGAAGCTCTGGCGCGGCCGAGATCGGCTTCGGTCCAACCTTCCACGGCGGCGATCAGCGCCTTTCTTGCCTCGGCCGATGCCTCTTGAGCGCTAACGCCCCGAGCCCCCGCCCAGAGGATTCGAATCCGCATCGAATCCGATTCGGGCCAGAGCAACGCCTCCTGCCGGTAGCTGATGCCCAGCGCCTGCCTGAGCGTCCGGTGGAGCGACGCCGACTTCCCACCGCCCAGTAGGTAAGCGATTGCGCCGAGCGCGGCCGCATCGGGGCTCTCCAGTCGGACCGGGGGAAGCGCCAGCTCCCCTCCCTGAGCCTCTGGGAACCGAGATTCCGAGGCCCTTAAAACTGGGAACTCAAGGACGCGCTGGATTCGGCCTGAATACCACGGAAACGCCTTTTGCTCCCAAGCCGCCTTGGCTGCTCCAGGCTCAAACTTGCCCGCCACCGCCACCGCCACCGCTCCTGGCCGAACGAACTCGCGGTACAGGTCGGTGACGATTTCCAGGCTCATCCGACTGGGGGCGGGTGGCTCTGGGCGCAGGATCGCATCCCAGGGGTCCACGACCACCCTGCGGGTCTTCGAGATCGCTTGCTGAAGCGACTCCTCCGTGAACCTAGGCTCCATAAGGATCGACGCCGCCATCGACAGGGCGGTCGGGAGTTGGCTCGCCGGAAAGCTCATCCCGATCCGCAAGCAGTCCGGTCCCACCGCCGCAAAAAGGGGTTCGCCGGTTTGGGAAGCATAAGCCCTCAGCGTCGGGGCGGGATAGGTCTGGGTCTGGACGATCATGGATTGCGCAAGCGCGGGGATTGCGGCCTTGCGAAACTCCGAAAGGGAGGGCAACTTGATGCAAATCTGGACGGAGACGGTCTTCGCGTCGTCGAGGGGGACCTCGATCAGGGGAGGCGTCGATGAGAGGAGAAGGAGCGGAACGGCCCAATTCAAGGCTGTCCACCTCGAACCTCGACCCTTTGGTCGGCGCCGAAAGCGGCCCAGCCCTGCCGAAAGTCGGCGAGCGTCAGTCGGTCGAGTTGGCCGAGGATTTTCTCAGGGCTCATCCCGAACGCTCCACTGGCCAGGTAGCCGCGCAAGAACGCCGAACTGGTAGGATCGGCGAGCTGTCGGCGCACCCATCGCCTCGCGAGGTCGACTCCCGCCTCAAAGCGCCGTGCCGCGGAGTCTGGGCTCGAATCCTCGGCGGCTTTCAGGAGTTCGGGCCACGAATCGGTCCCGCCGACCAAAATCAGCGAGTTCTCTGCCGAGGGCGTATAGATGAAGAAGCTCCCCGGCGAGTGGGCGGCGAGCGCGAGCCCGGCAGCGAGCGTCGCGGCAGCCTCTCGGGAATCGAAGCTGCCGGTCAAGGCCGCCAAGACTCCCCCATCCACTCCGGGCAAGAAGCCCTTCGCGGGCGCGCCGGCCTGCCTTCGCTGGGGTGGTTCGGGCTTCCCTGGGGCGATCGGGGCCAGAGCGGATTTCGCCGCCTGTATCATCAATTCAGCGGACTGAGGGCCAGCGAGCGAGATCGTGACCTTGCTCTGATCGCAAAGCTCCGAATGAAGCCTCTCCATGTCGGCAGGCGTCGCCCCTCGCAAAGCCTCTTCGCTGCCTTGGGTATCGATCCCCTCTTCACCATAGGCGAGGAGCCATGCCTTCGACGAAAGCCGCTCCGGAACGCTCATCAAGGCTCGCTCATGTCGCAGGATTTCCAGTTCCTTAGCGAGGGCGGCGGAAGGAAACGCGCGAGGGCGAAGGATCTCCAGGAGGGCGTCCAGCGCAGCGTCGAGCTGAGCCGGAGCGCATTCGATTTCGAATTGGTTGGCGTCCCGAAACGTTCGCGCCCGCAAGGTCATGCCCGCGGATTCGAGGCGTATATCGAGATCGCCGTTGGGACCAGCCGCCGCCAAGTGCTCCCACAGATGCCTCCACCCATGGTTCGCGGACGATTCGGGCCAGCTTCGGGCCGAGAGTAGCAGTTGCGCGGAAGTTCGCTTCGCTTCAGGCAGGGAGTGGGCAACGAGAATGGCCCCCGTGGGAAGCACGGTTCGTAGCCAAGGGGAATCCTCTTGGGGCGCCGTGAACGTCCCCAAAGCCAACGCGGCCCACGCAACGACCATGGTCAGCGGACTTCGAGCAGCTCGACTTCGAACTCGAGCGGGGTATTGGGTGGGATCACCCCTCCCGCGCCGCGCTCTCCATAAGCCAGCGAACTCGGAATGCTCAGAGTCCTCTTTCCGCCCACGCGCATCCCCGCGACTCCGAGGTCCCAGCCCTTGATCACTTGACCTGCGCCCAGCGTAAACGTGAAGGGCCCACGTCCCACGCTCGAATCAAAAGTCTTTCCATCGAGAAACCGGCCCGTATAGTGAACGCTAATCGTCTTGCCAACGGTGGCTTCAACGCCGGTTCCTACCTCGACGTCGGTCGTCGTCAGTTCATCCATGCCTCATTATGAACGGGCTGGCGGGCGCCTGCCCGACCCTAATGGAAGTAGCTCGCCCCGTTGATATCGATCACGACGCCGCTCAAGTATCGCGCCTCTTCCGAAAGCAGGAACCGGCAAGCGGCTGCGCAATCATCGGGAGTCGCCATTCGCCCGAGAGGGATTCCGGCCAGGATTTCGCCGAGCCGATCCTCCATGCCTTCGCGCGCCATCGCGGTCTCCGTCCAGCCGGGCGCGATCCCGAAGAACAGTACGTTTTGCGAGGCGAGTTCGGCGGCGAGGCTCCGTGTCAGATTCGTCAGTGCCGCTTTGGAGGCCGCGTACGTCGTTGCGCCCGCCTCTCCCTTAAAGCCGACCCGGCTGGAAACGTTGAGAACCTTGCCCCCACCCTGGACACGAAAATGGGGGATCGCGGCCCGTATGAGCCGAACCGGCGCCTCGAAGTTGACGGCAAAGGTCTTGCGCAGGTTGGTCTCGAAGACCGCCTCCGAAGCGCCCGCGAAGTCGAGCGGGAGATAAACGCCTGCGTTGTTGACGAGCGCATGGAGCGGCCCGTCCGCAACCACTTGGGCGAGAAGGGAGTCAGCGCGAGAGGGGTCCGAAAGGTCGGCGGCGTAGCTGCCCGCAGCCTGATTCCCCACGGCGCGCTCGGACTCTTCGAGGTCCTTTCCCGGATGCGATCCGTGCAGCGCGACCTGCCATCCAGCTTCTGCGAGCGACCTCGCTATCGCCCTGCCGATTCCCCGAGACGAGCCTGTGACCAAGACACGCGAGCTACCCATGCGGCCATTGTACTGGACGGCTCACATCCCGACGCCGGTGTAATACTTGAGCCCCTTGCGCCAAAGGACTTGGGAAACGGCGTAAATCACCACGATCCAAACGGCCTGGATCATCAGCGTTTTGTGCGACTCCGGACCCTCCAGCTTGCCGATGAGGATCTCCGTCGGCGCCCCGGCTGTGTAGTAGAAAGGCATCCATTTCGATGCGCTCTGGGCCCAACCAGGAAGCAAGGAAAGAGGGAACAGGTACCCCGACAAGAACAGGTGAGGCACGTAATAAAGCTCGAAAACGGCCATCGCCTCTTGCGTAAACAGCGCGATCATGCCCATCGCCATGACGAACACGAAGCTCACAAGGTGTCCCAGAACCATCGAGGCCCACAGTTCCCACCCAAGGTAGACGGTAGCGCCTTCGAGGAAGCTCCGGTAGAGCGCAAGAAGCGCGATCAGGAACGGAACCGTAAAGGCCATGCGGATGCACCGCCACGAGAGGTTACGAAAGAAGGTGTACTGATAAAACGAAATCGGTCGGATGAGGTAGGTAGAAAAGATGCCCTCGCGTATCTCGATGGCGACTTCCCACATGATGTGGCTGTTGACGAACGATCCAAGGATCAGCATTCCGAGGTAGTAGAGGACGAAGTCGGAGGTTCTGAGTCCCGCGATGGGGCCGCCCGAGCTTGCCGCCGCCCACACGAGGGGCATGGTGATGGCCGTCGTAAGGTCCGTCAGGATCCAAATGATGCCGCTCGCGCGATACGCGATGCCGTCTTGCACGAAGATGGCAAAAAGCGCCCACCACTTTCGAATCGCGACTCTGGCTCCAATAGGCATTGCAGACGAGATTCTACTATACCGTCGCCAAGCACCTCGAGTGGCTCGCCAGGGGCCCCTCCGACGTTCACGCTTGCAGCCGACGCACAAAGGATGGCTGCTCGACACGAATAGGATACATCTATGTCAAGCATGAAAAACTCACCCATATTGGGAAATCTGTGTTACACTTCTTCCACGATGCGAGGAAGAGGACGAGAGCATCGACCGATGAGCAACGCTCCGGAGGAACGCTCGCCATCTGCGCCCCCCCAGGGAGTGAGCTTGTGGAGGGTCAACAGACCACCGCAGTACGCCGTCGGCCCAATCGTAAGGGAGCTTTGACCCTGTTTCCGCGGGGTCGTTCTTGGACAGTGAATCCGAGAATGTGGGTGGGAGCATGGGCGTGGATTCTGGTCTGTATTGCGCTCTGGGTTGCCGCAAGCCTGAAGATTCTGCGATTCGGGCTGTTTCTTGAGTATCTATCGAGCGTGACTCAGTTGTCGGCGCCTCTGCTGATCGTCGGCGCTTTGGGGCTCGTTGCGGCTGAACTCGGACTCCCCATTGCATCGCTAAGGCCAGGCTGGTTTCGGACCTGCAGTTTTCTGGCAGGGGGACTCTTTCTGGTCTTCGCCACGTTTCACTTCGTCCGCTGGGCAATCGGAGATCCGCTTCCGTGCGCTTGCTTCGGCGCGCTCGTGCCGTTGTCGGCGGCTCAGTTTGCCGCAGTTGATCTTGGACTCGCCGTGGCCGCGTTCGCCGCAGGTTCGTGCCTTACGAAGCCGCAAATCGCAACCGACAAGAACCAGCGGTCGACTTGGTTCGCGCTCACGATGTGGACGGGCGCGGCCGCCCTCCTATGCTTGACGATGTTGAAGGTTGTAACGACCGCAACAGGGACGGCCACAACTGACTTTCGCCGGGTGTCGATCGATGCGCACGCGTTTGAATCTGGCCGGGCGGTCCTGCGTCAGGGGAACGTCCCGGGACGCCTCATTGTTGTTTTCGGAGACTATGAATGTCCCTACACGCGTAGCTTGTTGTTGAGTCCGGTTTGGGCACAGGTGCTGGCCGACGATCGGATTACCGTTCAATGGCGCGAACTGCCCTTGACCAACCTCCATCCCCGCGCGCTTTCTCTCGCTTGTCTGTCCAAGAGGTTGTTGCTGCGCAGTGAGTTGCATACCCAGCAGGCCGAACTTATGGCGCTCGCCGAATCAGCCAATGGCCCATTGATGGCCGGCTTTCCCGCTGATGAGGTAGCAACACTTCAAGACCTGGTGAAGCAGGATGTCGAGATTGCCCATCGATTGGGGCTCCGCGCAACTCCGCTCGTTCTTGCCGTTCGCGATGGAGCGGTCGTTCACGTCAGCGACTTAGAACACGCTCTTCGATTCTGTACAGGAGAAAAAACATGAAAACTAGGAAACATCTCGTCATCGCCAGTTGCGCCGTTGCTTGTGCCGCAACTGCATTTGCCGCTTGCCCCGGACCTACAGCACCCCAATGGAACGGTCTAGTGGGCAAGTGCGTCCAGGGGTTTTGGATTAGATACTGCCAAGATACGGAATTGGACGTGGACGGTGGATGTCTGGGAAATACGCAGAACAACAAGTGCAATACGTCGCAGATGTCCGAGCCCAAGCTAGTCTATCACCCCCAGTACAGCGGACAGTGTACTCTTGACCAAAGTACAAACCCTTGCGTGTTTTGGTATCAGGATGGTTACATTTCCTATCACATTGGAAATCTCGACATGAGGTTTTACTGCTAATTTGGGCCTTCGGTGAATTGGACTTTCGGTAGCGTTCGAGTGATCCTCTACTGGCGAGTATTGGCATTCTTTGTGATCGCCTTTGCGGCGGTAGGTTATGCGCAAACGACACAGGGTGCCAACTGGCAGGTGCGCTTCAAGGTGGATTCTATACAGCCCGAGAGTCTGCATCTCGGTGAACTGACCATCGTTCATAAGGGTGAAAGGTGGCTTATCTTGTACAAGGGTCCAAAGTACGAGTTGAGTTGCTTGTATACTCCTGATTGGACGCTTTCTTGTGGTGCAAGATTGCCAACCGGGATGGCGTTCCTCCTTCCACCTCAGGCGACTGGACGGGTGCCTTTCGTCCCTCCGCTGTCCGAAGGTCTTCTTCCATGGGACTTGTACCCCGCGCCCGACCTCGCAACGAGGGGCGTCCAGGTGCAGGTGACGAACCTAGATGCAATCGCCGAAGCACCTCATCTGGTTGTGGAACCCGCCAGCATCCAGTGGCTGGAGTCCGGGCTGTCACCTCCGGTTCGGGAGGTCATAACCTTTCGAAACGGCGTAATCAAAGACGTATGGTTGTTCAGCGATTATCGTACCCATCAAGGCATGCATGTTCCCGGCCGCATCGAACGGCTGAAGCGCAAAGCCTCGGGAGTCGACATTCCATCGGACCAGCGGATTGTGTGGACGTTTGTGGCCTTCGAATCACCGTCGAAGCTTCAACTCGAAGATGCTGCGATTATCGCCAACGGTGCCGCGATTCAGGACAATCGCGACCCGTATCAACCTACCCACTTCGTTTTCGGGCACGTTGAAGGGCCGTTACTCGAACAGGCGTCGTACGCGGCCGAGAACACGCTTGACAGCCGTCAGAAGGAACAGGCTTCTCCCTGGTTCGCAGGCTTCGCGGCCGTCGTTGGAGCCTCCCTTGGGCTGGTGGCATCGAGAAAGGCAATCCAAACATTGTGGAGCGCAAAGTGAGGATACGACAATGAAAAGAACTCGAGCATTCACACTAATTGAGATCCTAGTTGTAGTCGGGATTGTGGCGATACTCGCCGCACTCATTTTCCCTGCGGTCGCAAGATCGAAGAGAAGGGCCGTCGAAACCACTTGCATTTCGAATCTCAGGCAAATCGGCGTCGCTAATGGGCTTTACATGGTCGATTACAATGACCTCATGCCAGTTGACGTACCTGTGATTTGGGACTACAACAAAGAATTCGTCGATCTGTTGGAGCCGTATGGCACGAAGCTGGAGCTATACGAATGCAAGAGTCGGTCCGATGGGTACCCGCGCCCTCATATCGACGTCAAATCCAGAAACGCAATCGTGTTCACTCGAGGTAACGACTTTCGGATCGTGTGGCCGGTCCTTCTTGGGACCAACTTTGTGTTTGCGTACTGTCATTGGCACGGGCCAGACGGGGTAACTTGGCCCGGCGGCAAGGGGTTCATTCAGGCGGTGCGTGTGTCGGGCGAGGCGCAACGGATTCCCGCTGCCCAGATCGTCGTCCACGAGGACGATTGGGGCGGGTTCGGACCCGACGTCAACCCTAACTACTACCGGTGGTACCAGTTTCCGGGGGAGACGTTTCCGCCAGGGTTAGTCCAGGTCCCGTAAACCCTGTGGAAGGCAGTCGTCCGAACACGTCCTATCAAGATTCGCGCAGGGGCAGGCCCATTTGCTTCAAGAACGCGCGGCCCTCTTCGTCGGTGCGGGCGGAGGTGCAAATGACCACGTCCATTCCTCGAATGCGGTCGAAGGTATCGTACGGGATCTCAGGAAACACAAGCTGTTCCTTGAGACCCAGAGAGTAGTTTCCTCGGCCGTCGAACGAATTCGGCGACAAGCCCTGGAAGTCGCGAATGCGAGGCAACACCACGGTACATAGCTTGTCGAGGAAGTGATAGGCGCGGTCGCCTCGCAAGGTCACCTTGCAGCCGATCTTCATCCCTTCGCGCAGCTTGAAGTTCGCAATCGACTTCTTGGCGGTCGTGATGACCGGCTTTTGCCCTGCGATCAGCGTGAGGTCGCGCAAGGAGTTCTCGAGGTTCTTGTCCGCCTTGTCGGGGTTGCCCGTACCCATGTTGATGACGATCTTTTCGAGCTTGGGGGCCTGCATGACCGTCGAGTAACTGAACTGCTGCATGAGGTTCTGGAGAACCTGCTCGCGATACAGTTTTTTGAGGCGAGGGTAGGGAAGCGCGGCGGCCTCACCTCCCGACGTTTTCTTAGATTCCTTCTTTGCCATTGTGTTGATCCTCTGCGCGGCTGATTACCGACCAGCCGCTACGGACACCGCGATCAATTCGACTCTTCGTCCGGGATGATCTCGCCCGATTTCTTCGCGTACCTTTGAATCTTGCCGTCGATGACCTTTCGCCCGACCCGCGTCGGCTCAGACGACTTCGGGTCCAGCACCATTACGTTGCTGACATGAATCGGCAGCGGAATGCGCAGCCGCGTCGAGCGCTGTTCGGTCGTGCGGGCCTTGCGGTGCTTGATTCCTGCGTTGAGCGGCAGCGGTTGATCGGGGTTCTCGTCGTTCGGCTTGAGAACCAGCACTCGCTGCTTCTTCGGGTCGACTGCGGCGACGAATCCGACCTCGCCTTTGTCCTTACCTGCGATGATCTGGACCCGATCGCCCCTTCGAACTTTGAGCTTCACGGGCTTCTTTCTCTGTTTGGTTTCGGCCTTCGTCACTTAGAGCACCTCCGGAGCGAGCGAGACGATCTTCATGAAGTTTCGATCTCTCAGTTCGCGGGCCACCGGCCCGAAGATTCGGGTACCTCGTGGCTCCATGTTCTGCGGGTTGATCAGCACGCACGCGTTCTCGTCGAAGCGTAGCGTCGAGCCGTCGGCACGGCGGATCGACTTCTTCGTTCGGACGATGACGGCTTTCACAACGTCACCCTTCTTCACGGGCATATTCGGTGTGGCGACCTTGACGGACCCGACGATCACGTCGCCCACGCGGCCATACCTAGGCTGCGAGCCTTTCAGAACGCGTATGCACATGACCTCTCTCGCGCCTGAATTGTCGGCGACTTTCAGTCTCGTAAACTGTTGAATCATCTCTGTACTTCCCGGGATCACCGAGCGCGGCCGCTCCTTGGGGCGAAGTCGTTACTTCACCTTCTGGACGATGCGCGTGACCCTCCATCTCTTTTCGCGGCTCACGGGACGCGTTTCCATGATTTCGACCACGTCTCCCACGTCGCACCCGATCTCGTCGTGAGCCTTAAACTTCTCCGTTCGTCGAACGACCTTTCCGTAGAGAGGGTGCTGGATGCGCCGCTCGATGCTCACCACGACGGTCTTCTCCATCTTCGTCGAGGTGACGACGCCTTCACGGAACTTCCGGCGTCCGCGTTGGGCCGGGGCGGTCGGTTCGCTCACTGGCTCGCCCCCTTCTTCTTCTGGCTGATGAGGGTCAAGAGGCGCGCGATGTTGTGGCGGCGCACCTTGAGGCTCGCGGTGTCCGTCATCTGCCGAAACACAAGGTCGCGCCGCGCCTTGTAGAGGGCGGCTCTTTCTTCGAGCACCATCTTCTCGAGCTCGGGGACGCTCTTGTCCATCAACTCATTTGCCTTCAAGCTCTTCATGTCTTCTTTTCTCAACCTATTCTCGACTACCTGACCTACCCTTCTGGAAGGAACGTGAAATCCGCCTTCGTCACAAACTTGGTGCGGATCGGGAGCTTATGCATCGCCAACCGCATCGCCTCTTTCGCCACGGCCTCAGGAACGCCGTCCATTTCAAACAGCACGCGGCCCGGTTTCACGACCGCCACCCATCCTTCTACGGGTGCCTTACCCTTGCCCATGCGCGTTTCAAGTGGCTTCTTCGTAAACGACTTGTCGGGGAACACCCGAATCCAGACCTTACCTCCCCTCTTGACGTGCCGCGTCATGGCGATACGGGCGGCCTCGATCTGCCGGCTCGTGATCCAGTGCGCGTCGAGCGACATCAACCCATACGACCCGAACGCGATCGTGTTGCCCCTCGTGGCGTCACCCTTCATGCGGCCACGGTGGTGCTTGCGGTATTTGACTCGCTTAGGCATCAACATCGGTCTTCACTTCCTCTGAAACGGGTACTACGCTAACGGGTTCTTCGACTGCCGCGGCCGAACTCGGCTTGACGTCCGTCATGTCCTCATCGATCCGCTCGGGGGCGATCTCCGCAAGCTTCTTCTCAGGCAGGACCTCCCCGCGGTAGATCCAAACCTTGACTCCGACCGAACCATAGATCGTGTCGGCGGTCGCAAAGCCGTAATCGATGTCCGCCCGGATCGTGTGCAGCGGAACCTTGCCGAACTTGTCCTTTTCGGTGCGGGCGATTTCGGCTCCGCCTAAGCGGCCTGAAATCTGCACTTTGATGCCGCGCCCGTTCATTCGAACCACGCGGGTGATCGACTGCCGCATGGCTCGGCGGTGGGAAACGCGCCGTTCGAGTTGAACCGCGATGTTCTCCGCCACGAGTTGGGCGTCGAGTTCGGGCTGCCGAACTTCCGTAACGTTTACCTGAACTGACATCGTCGGGTCGAGTCTTCGGGCCTTTCGGTTCAGGATGTCGGTGATCTCATCGATGCCCTTGCCGCCCTTACCGATGACCGCTCCGGGGCGCGAGGTGAAGACCGTGACCTTCACCCGGTTGGCGGCGCGCTCGATTTCGACGCGAGAAACCAGCCCCTTGCCAATCCGCTCCTTGATCTCGTTGCGGATGTGATGGTCCTGTAGGAGAGCTGCGCCATAGCCCTTCTTACCGTAAAACCAGTGGCTGTCAAAGCCACGGATTACGCCTACTCGAAAGCCGACAGGATTGATCTTTTGACCCAAGTGTTACTCCGTTTTTGGTTCCTCTTCCGCGGGGGTTTCCCCGTCCGTCTCGGTCGTATTCGCTTCTTCGGTGCTCTCTGTCAATTCGGGTTCCGCTTCTACTCCGGCTTCTGCCGCGTCTTCGGCAGGGGCCTCTTCGGCGGGCGCATCGGCCTCATCCTGAGGCTCCTCGGCGATGGGCTCCGGCCCGGTTCCGGCCTCTTCGGTCGGGACCTTGGCTTCCGCAGCCAACTCTTCGGCAGGCTTTTCGGCCTTCGCCTTCTTCTTGGGCTTGCCCTTCGTGTCGAAGGTTGGCCGCGGCTTCGGCTTCGGTCCGCCGGCGGGTTTCCTTCCGGTCCCTTCAAACTCCTCGACGACGACGGTGATGTGCGAGGTCTTCTTGACGATTCGGTACGCCCTTCCCATCGCCCTCGGCTGGATTCGCTTGATGCGCGGCCCTTCGTCGACCATGACCGTCGCGATGCGGAGCCGGTCGCCGTCCAGCCCGTGGTTGTTCTCCGCGTTGGCGACTGCGCTGTCGATCACCTTTTTGAGAATCCGCGCCGCCTTGCTGGGGTGGAACTGCAACAGGGTCGCGACCTGGCGCGCTGACTTGCCCCGGATCCGATCCGCAACGATCCTCACCTTGCGAGGTTGAACTCTTACGCCTCTTGCTATTGCCTTGACTTCCATTTCGATTGCGTTCCCTGTCGCTTTGTGGCCGCCCAAGCGACACAAAAAGCGTCAAATTGTACCTGAGCAGGCTACCGAATCTTCGTGCCGCGCTCGGCGAGACCTCCTGCGTGCCCGCGGAAGGTTCGCGTGGGGGCGAACTCTCCGAGTTTGTGGCCGATCATGTTCTCCGTAATGAACACCGGCACGTGTTTTCTGCCGTCATGGACGGCGAGCGTGTGCCCCACCATGTCGGGGATGATCGTGGACCGTCTCGACCACGTCTTGATCATCCTCTTTTCGCCCTTGGCGTTCATGACCTCGATCTTCTTGGCCAAGTGGCCGTCGACGAAAAAGCCCTTCTTTACGCTTCTTGCCATAGCTTGTTCCCAGTCGTCAGCCGGATGCTCGGCTGCCTATCGGGTCCTCCTTCGAACGATGTACTTGTCCGACTTCTTGTTCTTTCGGGTCTTCGTTCCCAGGGCCTTGTTGCCCCAGCGATCGACCGGGCCCTTTCGTCGGCCCACCGGCGACTTTGCTTCGCCACCGCCGTGGGGATGGTCGCGCGGGCTCTTCACGACGCCGCGAACGTGGGGCTTCCGGCCCTTGGCCCGCATCTTGCCCGCCTTCCCAAATTGCTCGTTCTCGTGCTCCGCGTTGCCGACCTCGCCGATGGTGGCGCGGCAGGTGAAATGAACGCGCCGCATCTCGCCACTGGGGAGTCGAAGGGTCACATAGGAGCCCTCTTTGGCCATGACCTGGGCTGCGGCGCCCGCAGAGCGCACCATCTGGCCACCCTTTCCGGGTTGGAGTTCGACGTTATGGACGAGGGTTCCCAAAGGAATCCCGCCCAACGACAGCGAATTGCCCGGCAGGATGTCCGCTTCCGGCCCGCTCTCCACGCGGTCGCCAGGCTTGAGGCCCTTCGGCGCGAGGATGTATCGCTTCTCACCGTCGGCGTAGTGCAAAAGGGCGATGCGGCACGTCCGGTTGGGGTCGTATTCGATGGAATGAACGAGGGCCGCGACTCCATCCTTCAGCCTCTTGAAGTCGATCTCGCGGTATCGCCGCTTGTTGCCGCCTCCGCGCTGGAATGAAGTCACTCGACCCGTGTGGTTGCGTCCGCCGGTTCGGTTCTTCGCCGACGTGAGCTTCTTCTCAGGCTTGGACTTCGTGATCTCGGAGTACGTCGACGCGATCTTGAATCGGCGTCCGGGCGAAGTGGGTTTCAGTTGCTTGACTGGCATGGCTTAGACTCCGTAATCCTCCAGAAGTTGGCCCCTGGCCAGCGTCACGATCGCCTTGCGTTCGCTCGGTTCGTAGCCTTGGGACGGCCAAGCCGTGGCTCGCGTGCGCACCCTGCGCTTCTTGCCCTTGACCGTCGAGGTGTTGACCTTCTCGACCACGATCCAATCCGCTTTCTTCTTGCCGGCGTTATAGATCGCTTCGATCGCCGACTTGATTTCGAGCTTATTGGCGTCTGGAGCAACGATAAAGGTGTACTTTCGAACGATCTGGCGCTCGTCCTTGATGCGGTGGTCGCCGTAGGACAGCGCGACGGATCGCTCCGTGATGTGGGGTTTCAGAATGATGGTGTGTGGGTCTTTCACTTCGACCAGACCTCCTCGACCTTCGCAAGCGCCTCTTGGGCCATGACGACCGCGTGGGCGACAAGAACGTCTCGGGCGGAAAACGGAGCGCACTTGGCTTCCTCACTCGGCTTCTTCGTGGGCGCCGTGCGGACGACGACGTTACTCAGGTTGCGGAAACACTTGTACGTCGTCTCGTCGTATTGGGGCAGCACGATCAGGATTCGCCTTGTGTTTTGCACTCCGAGCGCGGAGAGCAGGCCCGTCGCGTTTTTCGTCTTGGATTCCGCGAATGCAATCGTGTCGACGATGTGCAAGGCATCGGCCTGAATCTTCGAAGCGATCGCGCCGAGAATCGCGCTGCGCCGCTCCTTCTTATTGAGCTTGAGCGAGTAGTCTCTCGGCTTCAGCTCGTGAGCCATGCCTCCGTGGGTGTAATGCGGCGCGCGGATCGAGCCTTGGCGGGCTCGCCCGGTCTTCTTCTGCCGATACGGCTTTCGACCGCCCCCGCGAACGTCGTGTCGGTCCTTCGTCGCCGAGGTGCCTTGACGCGAGTTCGCCTCTTCGGTCACGACGGCCCGGTGGAGCGCATGAGGCGCCACTTCAGCGTTGGCGATCGCTGCGGGGACGTCCACGCTTCCCACCTTCTTGCCGTCTTTGCTTCGAACTTCGAGCTTTGCCATCGACTTAGTTACCTCTGCGACCTCTTGATCACCACGAGCGAGCCGTTCGCGCCGGGGACCGAACCGCTCACCACCAGCAGGTTCCGTTCGGCGTCCACCTGGACCACCTCGGTGCCGAGTTGAGTGACGGCTTCCGAACCCATGTGTCCGGGACGTCGGGTTCCTTTGAAAACCCTCTGCGGACCCGTCGCGCCGCTCGCCAACGGCCTGCGGTGCGTCATATATCCGTGGGTCATGTGCTGGCCCTTGAAGTGGTAGCGCTTGACGCCTCCGGCGAAGCCCTTTCCTTTGCTTGTGGCCGTGACCGAAATGGACTCACCTGGGTTGAAAATGTCCACGCCGATCTCCTGGCCGAGTTCGAAGGTGTCGACGCTCTCGACTCGAAACTCGCGCAAGGTTCGGAGGTTTTTTCCGACTCCGGCCCGCTTCAAATGGCCGAATTTCGGGTAGGTGAGGCTCTTGTTGCTCGCTTCACCGTAGCCCACCTGAACGGCCGTATAACCGTCCTTTTCCGACGTCTTGACCTGCGTGACGTACACAGGTCCGGCTTGAATAACGGTTACCGGCAGCATTTTGCCGTCTTCGGTGAAGACGTGCGTCATTCCAACTTTCGTGCCTAGTATTCCGGGCAGCATCAACGACTCCTTGTCCGCAGTTCATGCGGAGATGTATTTGCCTCAGCTTCGTCTGCTTCCGATGAGTTTCCGGTACCGTTGCCCCGCCAGATACCTTGCAGGGGCGGCGACTCACCAGGCTAAGAAGCCGTGCAATTGGGCGCGAAGCCAGGCTCCGCGGCAAGCATTTGTACCCCATATACCGAAACGAATACAAGGGCGAGCGCGAATTCCTCGCCTCGGAGGGCCGAACGGCTCCTTAGTCGAGCTTGAGGCGCTGGTTCAGGAGCCGGGCCAGGCGGTATCCCGCCAGAGCGATCTGGCGTTCCGATACGTTGCGAACGGAATCCAAATACGTCTTCGAAGGCACGGCCTGAAACGGAGTGTTGTACACCTCTTTCCGCGCCAGTTCGAAAGATTCCTTGGCCCAAGCTTCCGGGTCCAGGACGTCCGTCGAAGCGCCAAAGGCGGACTCTGGATAGCGCTTGCGCGTCTGTTCCACTCTCTGTTGGAACGCTTTCCGGTCCACCGCGGAAAGCGGGCGATCGAAATAGGGATAGAGCATCCCTGCCATGTCCCAAAGGAAGTGAAGGCTCCGAGGAGCGGGATCCCAGCCGGGAGGAGGAAGAATTCGGTAGTCGTTTCCGCCTCGATCGCCGCCGGGGGTTTGTTCGGAAATCCTTGCGGTCGCATGAAGCGGTTGATGGAGGTCTCCCACCAGATGGAGCAAGTACCGCAGCGCGTTGGCGCGTTCCGATTGAGGGCGCTGCGGATCGACCATAACCTCGGACTGGGTAAGGACGGCCCACACAGCGTTCGCGTCAGGCTCAGGCTTCCGGTCGAGTGGGTTCAGCCCGGCGTCCATGAAGTAGTTGATGTAGTGCCATTCGCGGTCCTTGTCGCTCTTGGCGTCGTCTGCCCAACAAGCGGCCGTAACGAAGTCTGCGCTTCTGGGCAGCGCTCCCACCTTGAGGAGCGCATCGACGCGCGCCTTGACTTGAGGGGTCAGGCCCTCGTACGCGATCATCGCAACCGCCATGTGCCCGCTGTCGTGCCACGCAAAGGCCCCGCAGGCAGCTCCGGCAACCGCGAAGAGGGTCAGAGGCTTGAAGGGGAGCGAGAAGGCGCGCATATTCGGAAAGGTTACCTTGCCTCAGACTCCAAGAGGGCCTTCGATTGATTCCAAAGCTCGTCCCATTCCTGTTCCGAAAGCTCGTGCAGGGGCCGCTGTGCCCTTGCCTCCATCGATTGAAACCGCAAGATGAACCGTTGGGTCATGGAACGGAGCGCGCCCTCAGGTTCGACTCCCAGCCACCTCGCGATGTTGACGATCGTGAAGAGAACGTCGCCGATCTCGGATTCGATCCTCTCCCCATTGCCCGAGTCGATCGCCTCGGCGAGTTCGGATACCTCTTCTTCGAACTTGTCCAGCACGCTCTCGAAGCTCGGCCATTCAAAGCCGGTTCGCGCCGCCCGTTTGCTTACTTCGAAAGCGCGGAGCAACGACGGCAGGCCCGAAGGAACCCCTTCGAGGATCGACGAGGAAGTTGCGTCGCCTCGTTCCTGCTGTTTGATCCGGTCCCAATTCGCGAGAACTTCGTCGGACGTCTTGGCCTCTGCGCCGCCAAACACGTGGGGATGCCTTCGGATCAGCTTGTTTCTCGCCCCTTCCGCCACTTCGAGGATCGAAAACCCACCCTTCAAAGCCTCCATCTGCGCGTGCATGAGCGGTTGCAACAGCAGGTCGCCCAGTTCCTCGACCAGCTTGTCGGGGTTCTTGCCATCGATGGCGTCGACGACTTCATAAGCCTCTTCGATCAGGTGCCGCCGCAGCGATTCATGGGTCTGTTCCTGATCCCACGGGCAACCGCCAGGCCCCAGCAGCCGGTCGACGACCTGCACGAGCGCTTCGAGCGCGTCCCCCCGCCTGACTCGGAAGGCCCCCTGGTTCAATCCGGCGTCGGGCAGGATCAGAATCGCGCCGTCGGGAACTTGGCCGTTGGCGACCTCCTTCAGGGCCACGCCCGACTCTGCGAGCCATTGAGCCGACGGCTGAGAAAGGTCCGGGTGGTAAACGATCGGAAGCGCGGCGAGTTCATCGAGAACGGCCTTGGAGACGTCCTCGGGCCCGCTTGCGCCAACTCGAATGATGCGAACGGACATACCGGTTTACCGAGGAGGTGGGGCCGATCCTTGCGCTCCGCCGTGAAACTCGTTCCACGGTTTGGTGAAGTACGGGTGGCTGACCTCGATTTTCGATTTGGCTCGGAAGTCGGCGAGTTGCTTGGCGACATCGTTCTTGACCTGGCCGCGGTCGATCATCAGTTTCCTCCGAATCGACTCCTTCAACTTAGCATCCAGCGCGCGCACCGAAGCGGGAAGGATGTCCTCGACGAGGAACTTCGAATGCAGCCCGCCGAACTCGATCCAGTCGGTGTACTGGCCAATCTTGACGGCCTCGATCGCTTTGAGGATCGGGTCGGCCATCGCCGAAACGGGGATCTCGCCGAGCGCCCCTCCTTCGAACCTCGAAACATCCTCGCTATACGTCTTCGCGATCTCGGCAAACGGTCGGCCCGACTGGATATCGCGATCGACCGCAGCCTTCTTCTGGGGGTCCTTCAGCACCACGCCTCGGAGCTTGAACCGCTTTTCCGAGGTGAACATGGTCGGGTTGTCTTTGTAGAACTTCTCAACCTCAAGGTCGGTGAGGGTAATGCCTGCGGTCAGCAGTTTGAACCGGGCGAGTTCAATCCGGGCGTGATACTCGAATTGCTCCTTGGTCCTGCCTGCGGCCTCCCACTCTGTGAGCGCGTTGGGAAGCTCCGCAAGGCGGCTCGCGATGTGGGCCTGCACTTCCGGGTTCGTCGGCGTGACGTTCCGCTCCTTGGCGAGCTGAAGGGTGAGGCGCTCCAAGACGATTTGATCGAGCGCGAGAAACCCGGCCGGAAAACTCAGAACCCTGTTGCCGAATCTCTCGGCTACTTCCGCGAGATCGAGGTATTCGAGCCGTGAATAAAGTTCGCTTGACTTGATGGCCTCGCCGTTGACCGTCGCGATGACCTTGTTGGGATCGACCGTGTACTCGGGCACCTGCGCTGAGGCGGCCAGCGGCAGAAGCAGGGACAGACCAAAAGCTATGTGTTGTTTCATATTCATCCCGGACCGTCCTATTGTGACTCCGGCCCGTACCATTTGACGCGCGGCCCTGCTGTCTGCGACGACGATGAGCCTTACGGCTTCAGCGCGTCGATCAGTTGGGGGATCGCTTCAAAGAGGTCCATGCAGAGCGCGAAGTCGGCGGCGGCCATCATGGGCGCGTCGGGGTCGGTGTTGATCGCCACGATCACCTTGCTGTCCTTCATGCCCGCGAGATGTTGGGTCGAGCCCGAGATCCCGGCCGCGATGTACAGGTCGGGAGCAACGATCTTGCCGGTTTGCCCGACTTGAAGTTCGTTTGGGGCAATCCCGGAATCGACCGCGGCCCGAGTCGCGCCAACCGCCCCGCCCAGCGCGTCAGCTAGGCCCCCTATGAGCTTCTCGAACGTCTCAGCGTCCTTCAGCGGGCGGCCTCCGCTGACGACGACCTTGGCTTGGGTAAGGTCGGGGCGTCCGCCTTTGGACTCGGCGACGGCCAGTTTTTTCGCCTTGAGGACGCCCGGTAGGGTCGCCGTTGCCTTGGCCACGGGCGCTCCCTCGGTGCTTGAAAACGAGAACCCGGCTGGGCGAATCGTAAGCACGATGGGCTCTCCCGAAACCTCGACGGTTTCCAACAAAGAGCCTGCGACGATCGGGCGCACGAACATCTGTGGCGACTTCACGGCGACCGCATCGGTCACCATCACCCCGCCGACGCGGGCTGCAACCCGAGGAAGCACGTCCTTGGCCGCCATTGACGAAACCGCGGCGAGGAAGGAGCGGCCCTCGGCAAACCCGGCGACAAACGGTGCGAGCGCGTCAGCCGGGGGCAAGCTACCTGTTGCCTCGATCACCCCTTGAGCCCCCACCGACGTATCCGCTAGGCACCCTAGGTACAGCAGTTCAAGTTCGGCTCCGAGCGAATTCGCCAAGGCGGCGAGCGGAGCGGCGTCCGCCGAGGTCCAGCAAATCCCCAGCATCTTGCTCATCCGATCACCCCCTGCGCGCGGAGTTCCTCGACGAGTTCTGCGACGTCCCCCACTCGTTTGCCTTGAGCTCGGGCGGGGGGCGCCTCGACGCGCACTCTTTTCAGCCGAGGTGGAGTTGAGCCGCTTGCGGGGCGCTTTTCGAGGGGCTTGCTGCGAGCCTTGATGATCCCCGGCAGCGCGATGTATCTCGGTTCATTGAGTCGCAAATCGGCCGTGATTACGCAAGGGGCGCTCATCTCCAGAGTTTCCGACCCAGAATCCGTTTCGCGGGTGACCTTCACGGAACCGCCCGAAACGACGACCTTCGAGGCGAAGGTGGCCTGGGGCCAGCCGAGCCGCTCGGCGAGCATCTGGCCCACTTGATTGTGATCGTCGTCCGTGGCTTGCTTGCCCATCAGAATCAGATCGGGGCTCGCTTCGTGAACCACCGCAAGGAGTTCGTCTACCACCTGCCTGGGCTCCAAAGGGCCGGGGTGTTCGATCAGTATCGCCCGGTCGGCGCCCATCGCCAGGGCCTTCCGCAACTGCTCTTCGCATTCCAGACCGCCGACGCTCACTGCTACGATTTCACTCGCCACACTTGACTCCTTCAGGCGGACGGCCTCTTCGAGCGCGATCTCGTCGAAGGGATTGACTTCGAATTTCACTCCGCTCGTGTCGATGCCGCTCCCATCGGCGAGCGGTTTCACTTTCGTAAAGGGGTCGAGGACCCGCTTGATAGGTACTAAGATTCTCATTTCCGTCGATCCATCGTATCCGAATTGCCTAGGCTCCCTCAGTTTCGCAAAGGCTTGCCTGTGGCGAGCATGTGTTGGATCCTCGCGAAGGTGAGCGCGTTCCGGCACAATTCGACGAAGGCGTCCCGTTCGCGGTCGAGCGCATCCTCGAAGGAGGTCGCCCTCGCTAGAACCGACTTCACCTTATCGCCGATTCGCTCGTCGTGCTCTGAAATCTCTCCCGCCGCTCTCTTCTGGCTCTTGGCGCTATCGATCATGCCTGCGACGGGTCCTTCGAGGGCTCTCCACTCCGGTGTCGCAATGGGTTCCGCGGATCGGGCCAGGGCGATGGCTTCGAAGAGCAGTCGATCCGGGTGATAGACCGTCACGTCGGTATCTCGCAAGGCGTACTCGGCTCGCGCGGCATCGGCGTTATTCTGAACGACTCCCAGCATCATCCTGCCCGCCAACTTGGCGATCTCCTGTGTCCCGTGAACCTGCGCGATGCATCGCGCGCGAGCGGTTCCGCCGCCCCCCGGCAGAAGTCCTACCCGCGCCTCGGGAAAGCCCACTTGGCACTCCGCGTCGACCGCAGCAATCGGGCAGCCCAGCGCCAACTCCAATCCCGCGCCAAAGCAGTAGCGAAAAACCGCCGCGCAACCGGGCGTTTGCCCAAGAAGCAAGGAAAGCTGCTGAAGCTCCGTCAATGCTCGGTCGATGCCCTCCCAGTCCTCTTGCTCGATCTTTTCCCTAAAGAAGTTCAAGTCGAAGCCCGCCGAGAAGCACTTCGCTTCACTGGTGAGCACGTATCGCTCGACTTTGCCTGAGGTCATCAACTCCCCAAGGGCGTTGACGAGGTCAGGGCCGATCGTGCCCATCTTCGTCGCCAAGGAGATCGCCGTAACGCCTTCGCCAAGGTCGCGGAGCCGGTAAAGGCCAGCGTCCTCGAGCACAGAGAACGACTGGAGGCTCTTATACTCGGGCTCTTCGGGAATCGAAACGTACTTTCCGGCGAAGTCGAGTTGGCGTCCCTCTTGGAAGAATGGCCCCTCGTTGACGCCTGTTGCGCCGGATTTCAGGCAGTCGAGCATCCCAAACGGTCCCAACTCCCACGCGAAGCCCCACTGCATCACACGATCAAAGCTGAGGTGGTCGTGGCTGATTTCGGCCTTCAGGTACTGCGCGTATTCGAGGGCAGGGATCAGGTAGAGGCGCAAGAACTCTCCAACCTCGTCGCGCAGTTCGATGGCCGTCCGCAGACGTTCGACAAGAGGAAGTTTGCCTAGGTCACCTAGCGAAGGAAGTTCCGGTTCCTGCCTTTGTCGGTACGCCTTCGTAGCGAGGTCGAACGACAGGAACTCCTTGCCCTCGCGGCGGTAGAACCCCTGCCCGACCTTCCCCCCGATCCATCCCTTGCTGATCAAATACGAGAGAGATTCCGGCGCCTGCAAAACGCCGATGAACGGATCATCAGGGCACCTAGCGATCAGGTTCCCAGCGATGTCCTGCATGATGTCGAGGCCGACGATGTCGTTGAGCCGAAAGCTGCCGCTTCTCGGCCTCCCGAGAAACGGCCCGGTGATGGCGTCGACGGCTTCGACCGAGAGCCCCAACCGCTCCGCGACGTGGACCGCTTTGTACATGCACCACATGCCGAACCGGTTCGCGATGAACCCAGGGGTGTCTTTGGCGGGCACCACTCGGCGCGCGACCCTTTCTTCGAGAAACCGGGTCATGGCCGCAATCGCCCTCGGATCGGTCTCCTTCGTTGGGATGAGTTCGAGCAGCTTGAGGTATCGGGGCGGATTGAAGAAGTGCGTCCCCATGAACTTCGAGCGGAACGCTTCGGATCGACCCTCGGCGAGGAGCGAGATCTCGAGTCCGCTCGTGTTCGTCGTAACGTAAGCGTCGGGAGCGATCAAAGGCTCGATGCGTTCAAAAAGGTCCCGTTTGATGTCGAGCTTCTCGACCACGGCCTCGCAAACCCAGCCCACCTCTGCCAGCCACTCCAAGTCGGCTTCGATGCTCCCCAGCCGAACGCGGGACTCGTTCTGAGGGAGATAAAGGTGAGGAGGGCTTGCTGACTTCGCCCGGTCGAACCCCTCTCGCGCCGACTGGGGTGTCAGGTCGAGAAGGGTGACCTCAAAGCCTAGGTTGGCTAGGTGTAATGCGATCCCTCCGCCCATCGTGCCCGCGCCGATCACGCAGACTTTCCTTCCAAAATCCCCCTCGCAAATGCGTTCGAAGTCCATTTCTTGACGCCCCTATGGTTGCGCGCCCCATCCCCCGAAATGGGAATGTAAGAGCCAGCCCGAGCGCCCCTGACGATCTCGCTGGGCGGCTGCGAAGGGCCGGGGAGAGATTACCCTTGACTGAACCTCTTGCGCTAAGATGCGTCGAAGGTTTGACAGTCGGAAACCCCCAACGTTATACTAGGGGCTCGTAGGAAAACCATTATGCTGACCATCGAGGTGACCCAACATCAATAGACCACGGTTTCGGCGCGATCGCGGGCCTGCGCCAGGACCCATGATCAACGAGCGCCTGCTTCGCTTCCGCGACGTGAGACTCATCGGCGCGGACGGAGCGCAAGTCGGCATAATCGCAACCCGCGAGGCCCTGCGGATGGCGCAGGACGCAGAACTCGACCTCGTGCTCGTCGCTCCCAACGCTCAGCCTCCCGTTTGCCGGATCGTGGATTACGGCAAGTTCAAATACGAGCAAGAGCGCCGCGAAAAGGAGCACAAGCGCAAAACGCAGGACGTAAAGGGTATAAAGATCAGCCCGCGAATTGCGGAGCACGATCTGGGATTTCAGGTCAAGAAAGCCATCCGGTTCCTCGAAGACGGGGACAAGGTGAGGATCACTTGCCAGTTTCGCGCACGGGAAGTCACCCGGCCCGAACTGGGGAAGGCCAAGCTCGCCAAGATGGCGGAACTTATGGCCGAATACGGGACCGTCGAACGTCAGCCGAGCCTCGAAGGCAGGCTTATGACGATGGTGATGATCCCGAAGGCCAAAACAGGGCAAAAGCCAGATGGCAAAACTGAAAGTAAAGAAGTCGGCAGCAAAGAGGTTCAAGATAACCGGAACGGGGAAGTTGACGCGGCGCAAAGCGTACAACAACCACATGTTCCTGAATAAGAGCGCGTCGCAGAAGCGAAGGCTCGAAGAAGAACCCGAACTCTGCAAAGGCGAGGCCAAGAGGGTCAAGAAACTCCTCGGCCTCTAGTTCGTTGTCTGAGCCTCCAGGCTCAAGTCTCTACCGCTACCGCCCCACAGGGCAGGGACCCGGTCAACACGATAAACGAGGTAACACCACATGGCAAGAGTCAAACGTGGCCTGATGCGCCACAAACGACACAAGAAGGTCATCGCCAGCGCGAGCGGCTATTGGGGACGAAAGAAGAACGTCTTCCGCAGGGCCAACGAGCAGGTCATGAAGTCGGGGCAATACGCCTTCCGCGACCGAAGGGCCCGCAAGCGACAGTTCCGAAGACTCTGGATCACGAGGATCACAGCGGCCTGCAGGTTGTGCGACATCAAGTACAGCGACCTGATCCACGGTCTCACAACAAAGGGGATCGCCGTCGATCGAAAGCAGCTCAGCGAACTCGCCATCAACGACATGGACGCGTTCAAGAAGCTCGCTCAAACCGCGACGTCCTAGGGATTCCGTCGGATCCCCACTTCAGTACCTAAGGCTTTCGGCCCGCCTTGTCCGATAACGCTAAACGGGAGCGCCTGTTTTGCGTATGGGCTCATCGAAGGTGGAATCAATCGTGAACCCAGGAACTGAAGCTGTTTTGGAATCGAAGGCCGCGACGCCCGTCGTTACGTTGGACCGCGAGTCGGCACACCGCGAGGCCCATCGCACGATCCTGCATCGAACGTATGGCCCCCTGCGAAGGGCGCTCGCCGGAAGGTGGATCAAGTCCGAGGTAGGGAAGAAGTTCGAACTCCTGCTCGACTCCGACGGCGGGTTTCAAATGAATTGCTACGATTCCGGCGTGCACCTGGCGGGGCGGTACCGCATCGACCCAAGCACCGAAGGAGACCGCCTTGTGCTGACTTCCCCCAACGGCGACGCCGAGTTCCTCAGGATCGTCGAGGTGGACCTCTGGAGGCTCACGCTCGATCCTGCGGGCGAAGGGGAACTCCTCGAACTGACGCGGGCCAACGCGCCGGGAATCAGTCCCCGACGATAACTTCGAACCCCGGAGACGCTTCCTTCAGTCCTTGTACGGGTCTCGCGTTTCCGGGCCGGCCATCGCAACGCCGACCGGCGTCAGTCGGTACAGAACCCGAATCGTGGCCTTGTGGTGTTCCAGCACCTCGTCGAGCTTCTTGTAGCAGTGCGGAGATTCGTCCACGTCGGCTCCGCGAATTTCGACTCCTGCGGAACGGATGCGCTCGTCCATCATCTCGCGGGTGACCTTCCCGGCGGCCAACACCTTCCCGGACCTTCGCTGAACCTTGCCCTTCGCCTGCGTTCGGCTCAGAACTCGCCCTGCGCCGTGGACGGTGGAATAGAGCGCAAGTTTCGACTCCTCGCTGTCGACGCCTTCGAGGATCACCGAGGTGTCTCCCATCGTCGCTCCGACGAACCCGCTCTGGCCAGGAAACGCCGGTGTGGCCCCCTTCCTTACCACCCATAGCTCTTCGCCAAAATGAGTCTCCCGCCAGGCGAAGTTATGGTGATTGTGGACTTCGTCGAGCGGATTCGCGCCGAGGATCGAAAGCACCTGGCCGCAGACCCAATCCCGGCCGGCGTAGGCGTAGCGGCCCGCAAGCCGCATCGCCTCCAAGTACTCCTTTCCCAACTCAGACTCGATGTGCAGCAAAACCGGAGCCACGAACATCGCGTCTTTGCCCCCGCCCGCCTCGATGAAGTGAGTTGCGATCCTGTGCCCCAACCCTCTCGACCCGAAGTGAACTCCAATCCATACGCGGTCCTGCTCATCGGTGAAGAGGTCTACGAAGTGGTTTCCGCCGCCGATGGTTCCCAATTGGTCGCGCGCGAGCTGTTTCAGCGGGCCGACCGCACGAACCTTCCAAGCCGGGTCGTCGAACAACTCATGATCGACCTTCTCCAACTTGTTGACCCGTCCGACGCCAAAGCTGAGCCTGGACCAAACGTCGTCCATGATCGATTTGATGGAGCTTCGGAGTTCCGTCCCGTTCATGTCGGTGACGACGGCCTTGTTGCCGCAGGCGATGTCGAACCCTACGCCGCTCGGAGAGACGTGGTGCGCATAAGCGACGACACCGCCGATCGGAACCGAGTACCCGACGTGGTGGTCCGCCATCAACGCGACGAACCGCGCGTCGAGCGCACACGTTCGCATCTGCTTGAGGGCATCCTCTTGGATCGGCTCACCCCAAACTGGGATTCCTTCGACGATCTGCACTTTGTTTCCCCCAGCTACCCGTAGCGCCAAGGTTGCCTAGCGGTCCGGTCGAACGGTCGATGGCTGAACGGCGACGATACGCTTCGCAGGTTACCCGTCGGGTCCCGCCCGTGGGCCTCTCGCAGGGAAAGACTCTGCCACAATAGGGTTGAGGCGCCGGAGCCTGGCCGACCCGAAACGACAATGGAAGCGATCCGACCGTTCCAACAAAGGCGTGCGAGCCGACTCATCAAGGTGGGGCCCCTCACGATTGGGGGCGGCGCGCCGATCGTCGTGCAGTCGATGATCACGGAAGAGACGCGGAACATCGCTGCGTGCGTGGATCAAATCGAGGCCCTGCATCGGGAGGGATGCGAACTGGTAAGGGTAACGACTCCCAACCTCAACGAAGCGAAGTGCCTCGAGGAGATTCGCGCGAAGCTTCGCGAGCGAGGAGTGCAAGTGCCGTTGGTCGCGGACGTCCACCACCAAGGCTCCGCCATCGCAGTGGAGGTCGCCCAACACGTCGACAAGGTCCGAATCAACCCCGGCCTTTTCGTTTTTCGGAAGCGCGTTCAGCGAACGCTCGACTACAGCCCCGAAGAGCACGCCCTCGAACTCGAAGCGATTGAGGAAGACCTAGCGCCGGTGATCGAAGCGTGCAAACGACACGGAACGGCGATACGGATCGGCGTCAATCACGGTTCGCTTTCTGAGCGGATGCTCGTCACGTATGGCGATACTCCCGAAGGTATGGTAGAGAGCGCGCTCGAATACATTCGGCTTTGCGAAGAGCACGACTTTCGCGAGATCGTCGTGTCCCTCAAAGCCAGCCGGGTACCCATCATGCTCGCCGCGAATCGGTTGTTCGCATCGAGATCGGAGTATCCCCTCCACCTCGGGGTGACCGAAGCTGGAGACGGCCAGTACGCTCGCGTCAAGTCGACCGCGGGGATCGCGACGCTCCTCAATGAAGGGATCGGCGACACGATCCGCGTTTCCCTTTCGGAAGATCCAATTCAAGAAATCTCCGTTTGTTATGACATTCTCCAAGCTACGGGTTTGAGGCGAACGAAGACCGAGTTTATCGCTTGCCCTTCTTGTGGGCGAACCAAGTTCGACTTGCCCTCAGTATTTCGAAGGGTGAAGGAGGCGACCGGCCACCTAACGGGGCTTGATATTGCGGTGATGGGCTGCATCGTCAACGGTCCCGGAGAGATGGCGGACGCGAACTATGGTTACGTGGGACAGGCAGGAGGGAAGATCGCTTTGTATAGAGGCCATGAGTGCGTCAAGAACAACATCCTCCAAGAGTGTGGAGTTGAGGAGTTGATCGCGTTACTCAAGGCGGATGGTGTTTGGGTCGAACCTTCTTCTGAGCCCGCCCCCAAAGCGCTTCACGAACTTCCGCTACTTGGTTGAGGATTCCGCGCGGCAGGGAGGGCCCGTTGCCTGCACGAGCGCTCCGGAATTGGGAGGGATCTGTCAAGAACCGCCACTCTGACAATTTGGCGGCGCAGATAGCAGTACAATGCAGAATCTGACTGGCTGCGGTTACGGCTGAGACGCGCCAATAGGGAAGGGTAGGAGTCATGAAATGCCGGGGGATATGCGCGGGTTCGAACGCTCGGTTCTGCACGTTGATCGTGCGAACTGGCCTCCTGATCGCGCTTCTTGCCACCCTCGCGCCGAGTTGGGCGATCGACGCCCGTGCCGCAAACGCCTCGCTGTACGTCAACGAGAAGCAAGTCCTTACGCTCAAATCCCTTGCCAACAACGGCGCGAAGGCCGCTGAACTGGCGAAGGTGATCTCGGGCCTCAAATCCCCTCCGGCCGTGGCCGTGAAGGCGGGGGCGAAATCCGCAACGATTCGGTTGGGCGCCCGCGCGTTTCTGAGTGTCACAGAAGCCGAGGCCAGCTCGCACGGCTCGAACTTCAAGGACCTGGCAAGCAGTTGGGCGGCGAACTTGAAAGCGGCGTTTGCCTTGCCCCCCTTGGTGATCGAGGAGACCGAGCTTCTGGTCGCTTCGGACGGAACCAAGTTGGTCAAATTGACGGGGACCGCCGCGCGAAACGCCAAGGTGAAGGTCGAAGATAGCGATCTTGTTACCTCAGAGCGGGTCGTTGGCGGCGCGATCCTGCGAGGGCGGGCCATCGGCAACACGTCGCTGACCGTCGAAGCAGGAAAGGAGTGGCGGGTCGTACCGATTCGGGTGATGCCCGTGGCCGCTAGGTTCCCTCAGAATCTAACCGCGACGGTGACCGGCTTTCCAGCCCGCGAGGAGTCGATTCGAGGTGCCGTCGCCTATGCGATTCAAACCCAGCTCAAGTCCGTCAGCGCTTCGCAATTCGATTTCATCGTTCCGGCGATGAAGAACTTGGAACCCGGCCAGAGCGCCTCGGTTACCGTTTTCGTTACGGCCTCCGCGCTCGAAGCCATTCCGAACCGAGGGCCGGTCCAAATCCAGGTCCGCAACGAGCCGCTGCAACGAATGCAGGAGTCCCAGCTTTGGTACAGCAACGCGCCTGAGAACATTTTGAATGTTGGCGCGCTGTTCATGGCGCGGCTCGAACCCGACAAGCCCAGCCGACTTCTGTACCACCACCTCAACGCCACGGCGTTTCCGATCGTGCTCGCAGCGCAAGTGATCAACACCTCGGAGCGAGACGCCAGGGTGCTGGTGATTCCCGGCGACAGCGAACCTTCCGAGAACCCGGTCCTTGCGGGTTTGCGCGCAGGGGAAGTGTTCTTGCGCAATTGGACGGGGTATTCGGGGGAAGTGCTGACGATCCCACCTGGGAAGTCGTTGCCCCTTTGCCTACGGAGGCTCGCCCCGCGACAAACCGCGAGCGGCCTCGCTTACTTGCGGCTCCTGGGCGAAGGCGCGGATTCGGTCGTGCTTAAGATCGAGGCGCAGCCTTCGATGAACTCGGAAGGTCGGTGGGGTCAGGCGCTGAGGAGCCCGACGCCGTGGCACGTTCTTGGGCTCTGGACCTACAACCCCAACCGCTTGGAGCTTTCCGAACCTTCGTTGCAGGTGTTCCCCGCCCCGTTTCGAACCGTCGATCTCGACTATGAGGTGGGCGGCAAGTTCGGGTTTGCGAGGATCGGCCAAGTTCCGATCCTGCGGGCCGACGGGGAGCAACAGTTGCGGGGCAATTTCGGCGTTTCCTATACGATCGAATCCCGACTCTCGAACCCGCTTTCTGAACCGGCCGAAGTGGAATATGTCTTCGAGGCGAGCGCCGGGTATTCGGGCGCGCTTTTCGTCGTGGAAGGCAAGCTCATCCGAACTCCGCTTCTTCAGCCCAAGCAGGAGCACAGGTTGTTCGTCGTGAACCTGCGGTCCGGCGAGCGTCGCAACCTCACGCTTCAGACGGTGCCCCTTTCGGGCTCGAGCTACCCCGCGACGCTCTCGGTTCGCCCCATGCGAGCGGCTGCTTCTCGCTGATCGCCCCCCCTGGGCCAGAGCGTAGAATAAAGCCGTGGCCGAAGACAAGAAGTACCTTGCCGAACTGTTCGGAATCCGCGTCGACGACGTGCGGGAACCTGGCCCCTCGATCGCAAGCGCGAAGCAGGGGGCAGACGCGGCAGCGAGCGCCAGACTGGGGGGACAATGCCTCGAAGAAGGGGATTTCGAAGGCGCGATTCGGCACTTCCAAACCTCGGTCGAACAAGCGGGCGAGAAGGACGCGGCGTTTCGGGCCGATTTGGCCGGCGTCCTGGAGACCGCGGACCGGGAAGCGGACGCGCTGCGCCAATACCGCAGGCTGGAGCGAGGGAGCCCAAGGCCCGAAGCAGCCGCCGGGATCGCCGACCTTTACCGCCGGTCGGGGAGGTTCAAAACTGCGGTCGAAGAGTTGGGAAAGGGAATCGCCGCCAACCCGCAGGACCCGTTCTTACACCATAAGCTCGCGCTAACCTTGTCGGAGGCCGGACACCCCAGCGGAGGGGTCGCCCCGGCGATTCGGGCGATTCAACTCGACACTGAAAACGCTTTCTATTCTTTTTGGCTAGGCGACCTAATGATTCGCCTCAGACGGTTCGACGAAGCCTTGGCGCACTTTCGCGCGGCGCTCGAACTCTCGCCCGGCGATGATTACTACTGCCTCAGGGCCTCGGTCGCTTTTTGGGGCGCTGGGCGCAGGGAAGATGCGGTGCTCGCTTTGCAGGTTGCGAGCGAACTGAACGCCGAGAACGATCTCTACCCGGCGGTGCGAGAGACGCTTCGACGCGAGTTGGGCGGCGGCTCTGAGTCCGAATGGCGGGCCGCAATGGATGAAATGGACGGTTTCGACCTCGACCGATGGGTAAGGCTGTGCAAGGAGTACGAGATCGATCCTCCTGCGAACGAGGGCTTGGATTCAAGCTCCGAGTCGGCCACCGGATGAACCTTGGCGGAGCGCGCGGAGGGCCGCTTCCGCTTTCGCAAGGGTCTCGTCGTATTCACGCTCAGGGACCGAGTCAAATACGATCCCTGCGCCCGCGTAGACGTGCCCCGTACCGTTCTTGAGGAGGATCGTGCGGATGGCGATCGCGGTGTCCATCGCGCCGTCGAAGCCGATGTAGCCGACGCAACCCGCATAAGGGCCCCGGGACGTCGGTTCGAGTTCGTCGATGATCTCCATCGCCCGAACCTTGGGCGCGCCGCTTACCGTACCCGCCGGAAAAGTCGCCCGCAGCAGATCGTAAGCGTCTCGCCCGGCCCCCAACTCGCCCGTGACCTCGCTGACGATATGCATCACGTGGCTGTACCGCTCGACGGCCATCTTCTCGCGCACGGCGACCGTTCCGAATCGGCAGACCCTGCCCAAGTCGTTCCGGCCGAGGTCGACGAGCATGATGTGTTCCGCAAGCTCCTTTTGGTCGGCGAGCAGTTCGGCTTCGAGTTGGGCGTCTTCTTCGGGCGAGGCCCCCCGACGACGGGTTCCCGCGATCGGCCGGACTCGGCACGTTCTGCCGTCGAGGCTCACCAGGAGTTCCGGCGAAGCCCCAACGAGGTCGAAGTCGCCAAACCGAACGAGAAACATGTAGGGTGAGGGGTTGAACGAGCGGAGCGCCCGGTAGATCGTGAGGGGGTGGGCCCGCGTCGAGACCGAGAGCCGTTGCGCCAGCACCGCTTGGATGCAATCGCCTTGTTCGATGTACTCCTTCACCCTGCGAACCGCCGACTCATATTGCTCGCGGGTTTGGTTCGAGATCGGCTCCGAGTTCGAGCCGACTGACGCAGGGAGTTCGGGGAGCGGCCGCGAAAGCCGGGCAGCAACGCGCTCGATTTCGGCTACGGATTGCGCGTAGCTTTCGTCCGAACCGTCCGCCAAGGCGAGGATGCGAATGAGGTTCCGGGCATGATCGAAGACCACCACGCAGTCCGTGATGTGAAGAGCTACGTCGTCGATCTCCAGGTCGTCGGGCGGGCGATGAGGAAGGTCTTCGATGAACCGCACGAAGTCGTACCCCACCAACCCAACCGCTCCACCGATGAACTTGGGCATTCCTGGCACCCGAAGAACCTCGGGTCCGGCCAACTCACGGGCGACGTACGCCAAGGGATCCTCGCCCGGAGGCAACGGAATGTGCTGCTCGCCCGACCTCGTGATCCTTCGGATCGTGTTCCCCCTCGACCGGATCGTCAGTCGGGGGCGCGACCCAAGGATGCTGTACCGCGCGAGGTGCTCACCTCCGGTGACGCTTTCGAGCAGAAAGCTGCAGTTCTGATCTTGAGCGAGCTTCCAATAAGCTCCGAGCGGGGTCTCCATGTCGGCGAGCAGATCGCAATAGACCGGAATCCTGCGGCCGGAAGCCGCAAGCTGCCTGTATTCTTCGATGGAGGGGACTATCATGCTCGTCAGGATCGTGCTGCAGCCCTCATGCCAAAACCGGCGCCAAGTCCGCCGTGAAGTGCCTAAGGATCGGCGACTGGCGGGTGATTCTCAGTCCCTGAACTCGAGACCGCTCCTCGAACATCTCGGCGATCACCTCGCAAACGTAGTTCACATGAGCTTGTGTATAGACTCGGCGAGGCATCGCAAGTCTCACAAGCTCGCGCTCGGCCGGGTATTCCCGTCCATCAATCGACCTGCCAAACATGAGGGATCCAACCTCGACGGCCCGGATGCCGCCTTTCAGATACAGTTGGCACACGAGCGCCTGGCCGGGGAAGCTCTCGGGTGGGATGTGCGGGTAGAAGTGTTTGGCGTCGATATAGACTGCATGTCCGCCAGGAGGTTGGACGATCCGCACCCCGGTCGCGCGAAGATGCTCCGCCATATAGCGAATGGTTGCGGCCCGGTATTCGAGGTACTTCTCGTCGAGAACTTCCTCCAACCCCACGGCCAGGGCCTGAAGGTCTCGGCCAGCCATCCCGCCATACGTGGGGAATCCCTCCGTCAAAATGAGCAGGTTTCGCGCTTGCTCCGCCAATTGGGGGTCGTTCATCGCCAAGAAGCCCCCAATGTTTCCGAAGCCGTCCTTCTTGAGGCTCATCGTCGCACCGTCAGCGTACGAAAACATCTCGCGGGCGATTTCGAGGGGTGACTTATCGGCATATCCGGGTTCTCGCTGCTTGATGAGCCAAGCGTTTTCGGCAAAGCGGCAAGCGTCGATATAGAAGGGCGCGCCAGCTTTCTTGTACAAAGCCGCGACCTTTCGGATGTTCTCCATCGAAACCGGCTGGCCCCCGCCGGTGTTATTGGTCACGGTGATCATCCCGATCGGCACCCGCCCAGCGTTCTCGTCGAGGAACGCGCTGAGTTTGTCGAGGTCGATATTGCCCTTGAACGGGAACTCGCTATCGAAGTCGTTGGCCTCTTCGACCACAAGGTCGACGGCCTTCGCCCCTGTGAACTCGATGTTGGCCCTTGTGGTGTCGAAGTGGTTGTTGTTGGGGACGGACTTGCCCTCTCCGCCCACGATGCTCATGAGGATCTTCTCGGCAGCGCGACCCTGATGCACCGGGATGATGTGTTCGAACCCAAAGATGCTCTTGACCTGGGTTACGAACGCCTTATAGCTCTTCGAACCGGCGTAGCTCTCATCACCCACCATGATCGCGGCCCATTGCGCCGATGACATGGCGGCGGTTCCGCTGTCGGTAAGCAGGTCGATAAGTACTTCTTCCGCGTCGATCTTGAACACGTTCCAGTTGGCCTGCTCCAAAATCGACTTGCGGTCGTCGGGCGAGTTGAAGCGGATCGGTTCGACGCTTCGAATCCGAAAGGGCTCGATGATCTCCCTCATGCCTCGATTATCGCAGAACGAGCGTGGAGAAAAAGAAAGGCCCCGTGGGGAACGAGGCCGATTGTATGGAGATGATAGGGGAACCAGATGGGCTCCCTGGAGGGACACCTCCATCTCCCTGCAAGACCTATGCCAAACTGAGCAGAGTGGAACCCCTGACCCGAGTATCTGGGAAGATTGCCGTATACGCGACGGACGACGTGGACACCGACCGGATCATCCCCGCGCTCTACCTGTCGCGTGTGTCCAGGTTCGGGTATGGCGAACTGCTTTTTAGGAACGTCCGGGGCGGAGACTTCCCGCTGGACGCGCCAGAGGCTCAAGGGGCGGTGATCCTTGTTGCCGGTTCGAACTTTGGGTGTGGCTCCTCCCGAGAGCACGCAGTCTGGGCAATTCAACAGGCAGGATTTCGGGCGGTGATTGGACGCAAGAAGGCCGACAGCCCTGCGTTCAGCGACATCTTTCGGCAAAACGCGGCCAATTGCGGATTGCTTCTGGTCGATTTGCCCGAGGACCAGCACCAGGTTCTCGTCGATGCGGGCTCAGGAGCCTCGATCGAAATCGATCTGGAACGGCAGGAGGTGATCGTGGGAAGCCACCGTTTCAAGTTCGAAATCGCTCCCGCAACGAGGAACGCTCTTCTGAAAGGACTCGACCTCATCGGAACGACCTTGGAACTCGAAGACCGAATTTCCTCGTTTGAAAAGAGTCGCCGCGCCTTTCAGCGCCCCGAAACCGAGCCGGTCCCATGATGCGATTTCTCTTGCTTTCGACCCTAATGATGGCGACATTCCTGCCTGCAGGAGCTGGGACGCAGGGCCCACCCGACAGCAGCTTGCGGCTGTACCCTCTCAAGGACCTTAGAGTCGTCAAAGTCGGGTTGGGGAAGGTGACGATCCCTTGCTGGCTGATGGACACTCGAGCCAAGCAAGCCGAAGGGATGATGTACCTGGCGGCGAGCGAAGTGCCTATGGACAAGGGCATGCTGTTCGCATTTCCGGACGCCCAGCCCCGCTCTTTCTATAACAGGAACGTCACTTTCGACCTCGACCTTGCCTATATCGACGCGCAAGGAGTCGCTTTCAAGTCGATCGTTCTCAAGGCCAAGTCGGAAAAGAGCGTCCCTTCTGAAAAACCTGCCAAGTTCGTCCTCGAGATGCGCGCCGGCGCCTTCAAGAAGCTTGGAATCAAGTCGGGGTCCAAGTTCTCGATTCCAAAGGACGCAGTAGGGAAGTAACAAACAACGAGGGCCCGCCGAAGCACGCCCTCGTCGAATGTGAGCTCCCTGCGGCCTAACCGCTCTTGATCGCGAGCCTCTTCCCTTGGCCCTCGAAGACGATGCTCCAATCGCCTGTCGGGACCTTGCCGAGGATCTCCTTCTGCGCCTGCGTCAGTTCGCTGTACTTGAGGTGGCCGTTCCTTTCCATCGTCGCCTTTTGTTCGGTCGTCAGCGTCGAGAGGAGTTTCTCAACCTTGGAGAGGTTGAGAATCATTCCATCTCCGCCGCCGATCTTGGGCAAAACGAGGTCAGGGATGATGAAGTCGCCCTCAAACTTCGGCAGGGTCTTGAGCTCCTTGAGCAACTCTTCCGCGCGGCCGAGCGACTTTTCTGAGCGCAACTTTTCCACGATTTCCTTGTCGAGAACTCGAACGTCGATCCGCTCCTTGATCGCCTTGTGGGCTTCTTCCATCGCCTTTTGCATTTCCTTCAACGACTCTTCGCTCAGGAGGTTCTTGTCCCCCATCTTGAAGACGTCGGGGCCGACGAACGTGAAGTCTCGCCCGGAGGGCCCAAACTCGAGGAAGTCGAACTTCAGCTTCAAGGAATAGACGGATCCATTTCGTGTCCACTGCCCGTCGAGCGCCGACGCGATGGCGGCGATCACGTCCTTGAGCGGCTGGTTGACGAAGTTTGCGGTGAGCTTCCGATCGCCAAACGCCTCGGAATCGGCGACAAAGCTAACGTTTTCGCTTGCAAGCCAATCGAGAACCTCGCGGATCGGCGCGCCCTCGAACCGATTCGTCACCCTGCGCGCAAGCGCCGGATCGTCGACCTGCTTGATGGGGCCGGTTACAATGACGTCCGGCGCTTTCGTTTTCGCGCTGCCGGGGGCGGTCTTGCCTTGAGGTTCCAGAGTCATCGCGCCCATCGAAAGCGCTAGTAACGACGCCGTTATGGCTGAACTCAGTGTCATGTTTTCAGTCCTCCCTGAACCTACTGCTCCTGCGCAGGTCCATCTAATTCCAATGTACAAAACTTACGGGGAAGCCAGTTCCGAGCGGGACTTTTTTCTGCTCGCTCGTGCAATTGCCCTGCAATTCTTCGCTCAAATCCCAGCGAACCGCTATATGCTATAGGTACTCAGACTCGAAAAGCAGGTCGTCCCATGAACGAAACCCAGAGGATCGCCCACTTGCTCAGGCGCTTCGGACTCGGAGCGTCCCAAGCCGAAATGAAGCGGTATTCCGCTTTGGGGCTGCACAAGACAATCGACGCGCTCTTGCAGTACGACCCCAAGAAAGCGCCCGAAGTCAGCCCCTTCGAGTTCGTTTTCGTCAACAACCAGAACATGGTGGACTTCAACCCCGCGCGCCTGAGCGCATGGTGGGGCCTGCAGTTCGTTCTCACCGACCAACCTCTGCAAGAGCGGCTCGCGCTCTTTTGGCACGACCACTTTGCGGTCAGCGCAAGCAAGGTCGAGAACAGCTTAATGATGCTGAAGTACCTGAACCTGCTTCGGGAAGGGGGGATTGGGAACTTTCGCCAGCTCATCGGCGATCTCACGGCCGATCCGGCGATGCTCCGCTGGCTCGACGGCGAAACCAGCGTCAAGGGACGCCCCAACGAGAACTTCGCCCGCGAAGTCATGGAACTGTTCACGCTGGGCGTCGGCAACTATACGGAAAGGGACGTGGCCGAGTTGGCCCGAGCGTTCACCGGCTGGGGCCTGCGGGTCGCCTTTCGATATGGAACTCCCGTAGCCAATCGCGCCCAACTCGTCGAGTCGATGGAGTCGGGCCGCCCGTTCGTTGCTGCGGCATACTCCCCGGACTTTCACGACGACGGGCCCAAAACGGTACTGGGGAAGAACGCCCGTTTCGACACCGACTCCGCCCTCGATCACCTGGTCTCTCGACCTCGGACGGCGCAGTATCTTGCCACGAAACTTTGGGAGTACTTCGCGTATCCGAATCCTGAGCCGCGGGTTGTCGAACGCGTGGCCAAGTCGTTCGTGGACGGCAAGTACGAAATGAAGGCGGTGTTGCTTACGATCGCGACGACGCCGGAGTTCTGGAGCGAGAAGTGCGTTCGAAAACAGGTGAAATGCCCCATCGATTTCGTTGTGCCCCCTTTGCGCCAGTTGGGATTTGCGGAACTCGCCCTGAAACAACGCCCAACCAATGCGGGCCCTTCCAAGCCCATCGAGGGTCCCCTCCTAGCTCTGGCAGGCGCCGTCGAGTCCATGACGAGGCGCATGGGGTTGAGGCTGCTGTTCCCTCCCGACGTTGCAGGATGGAATTGGGGCGATGGGTGGATCAGCCCGGCGATGATGATGGAGCGGCTCAAGTACGCTGATGTGCTGATGGCAAACCGACAGGGCAGCGCGGTCGAGATCGTCCGCAACTACTTGTCCAGCCCATCGCTGGCGGACTCTGGCCAGTTGGCGGCGGCCTTCGCGGGGTTGTTCGACGTTCCCCTGACGCTCACCGATATGCAGGTGCTCACTTCGGCGATCGACGCAGCCGGCGGAGTCGAAGGGGCTTTCCGTCCCAACGTGTTCCCGAACCTCGCCCGCAGGCTGACGAAGCTGGTTTTTGCGATGCCCAGCTACCAGCTCTGCTGAGGGAGCCAGCAGCTCCCTCAGAAGAATAGTCTAGGTTGTGGGTCGGAATCGTTGCTAAAAGTACGGCAATAACCCAGTACCCGGCAATTCTCCCTTGAGTACTCCCTTTGGCTCTGCCGATTTGAGTACTGGCGGTCCTACCCGTGGACCGACTTGGAGAGGGGGAATCGCGATGAATTCGGACTACGGAAAGCTGCAACTGAGAATGAAGCGCTCGCACAAGCTTCCTGCGCTGCCCGCGAATGTCGTTCGATTAATCAACGCCATCGACCACGGGGAAGCCTCGGCTCTCGATCTGGAGAAGATCATCGCTTCGGACTCGAGCATCGCCGCGAAGGTCTTGTCCGCGACGAATTTCATGGCGCCCCAGCTCGCTCAGTCACCCCATTCGACGCTGCGTTCTGCGATTCTAGTCGTGGGTCAACGAGCGATCCGGTCGATTGCGACCTCTTTGATGATGACCCACTTTGTGGGAGCGAGGAACGAAGAGCATACGGAGCAACTCGGAAGGGTCTCACGCCACTGCCTGGCGACCGGGCTCCTGAGCCGGTACGTGTTCGCCAGGATGCAAAGAGACGAGCCGTTCGAATCGGAGTTGCAGGCCGATGAACTGTTTGCAGCAGGGGTGCTTCACGATCTGGGTCTTGGGCTGCTGTCGGTGCTCGACCCAGAGTCGTTCGAGCGCACTTACTTCCTCGCGGAGAAAATGAGTTCGACGCTGGACGTCGCGTTTCGCAGGCTTTTTGAGGGCGAACTAACCGGCCTTACCATCGCCGCCTTCGAAGGTTACGGACTCCCGCACCTCTATTCCAGCATCCTCGAATCGCTGTGGCAGCCTTGGAAGAACAAATCGGAGTTCAGGACGGTCTGCGCCGTATCGTACGCGCATTGGCTGGCCGGTGAACTGGGCTTTCGTGCCGAGTTCTGGGAGTGCCACGCCGAACTTGAGCCCGAAGTGCAAGTTACGGTGTCCCTTTCGGAAGAGGAGATCGCCCTGCTCCAACCTGCTCTGGAGCAGCAGGTGGAGTCGTACTTGTCGATCGCGGCGTAGCGGCCCCTAGAAGATGTGGATCGGAAAGCGCTCTGTAAGCGCGCCGACGTCCCGCCTCACCTCGCTTAGCTCGCGTTCGTCTGTCCTGTGGCGCAGAGCCCGCGCGATCAAGGATGCGATGGCGTCCATTTCGGATTCTTGCATCCCCCTCGTCGTGATCGCGGGCGTTCCCAAACGAAGTCCGCTCGTGACAAACGGCTTCTCCGGATCGAACGGGATCGCATTCTTGTTGGTCGTGATCCGCACGTCGTCGAGCACTTGCTGGGCTTCCTTTCCCGTGACCCCGAAGGGCCTCAAATCGACGAGCATCAAATGCGAGTCTGTTCCGCCGCTCACGATCCGGAAGCCTTCGCCCTGCAGAGCTTGAGCAAGCCTTCGGGCGTTCGCTCGCACTTGCGCCTGATAACCCTTGAACCGCGGCTTGAGCGCCTCCCCCAAGCAAACGGCCTTTGCGGCAATGACGTGCATCAAGGGGCCGCCTTGAACGTTCGGAAACACCGCCTTGTCGACGTCCTTCGCCCTTTCTTCGCGGCACAGCACCATGCCCCCTCGCGGCCCGCGCAGTGACTTGTGAGTGGTGGTAGTGACGATGTCGCAATAGGAAACGGGGGAGGGATACTGCTCGCCCGCGATCAGCCCGCTGTAGTGGGCCATGTCGCACATATGAACCGCGCCGATCTCGTCTGCGATGTCGCGGATGCGGGCAAAGTCGAACTCCCGCGAATAGGCGGTCGCGCCGCTTACGATCACCTTCGGGCGATGTTGCAAGGCAAGATCCCGCATGACATCGTAATCGATCGTCTCGGTCTCGGCGTCCACTCCATAGGGGACCACCGAGTACAGCTTGCCGCTGAAGTTCACCGGGCTTCCATGGGTGAGGTGCCCGCCATGCGCCAGGTTCATCGCCATCAGCGTGTCGCCGGGCTCGAGGAAGCTAAAATAGGCCGCCATGTTGGCTTGGGCGCCGCTATGGGGCTGAACGTTGACGTGCTCCGCGCCAAAAAGCTCCTTGGCCCGTTCGATCGCCAGGTTTTCCACCTCATCCACGACATCGCAACCGCCGTAATACCTCTTGCCCGGATAGCCCTCCGCGTACTTGTCCGTCAAAACGCTCATCATCGCTTCCCGAACCGCAAGGCTTGCGATGTTCTCGCTGGCGATCAGTTCCAGGTTGTCTTCTTGTCGCCGAATCTCCAACTGAATCAGTTCGAAGACCTCGGGGTCGACTTCAGCAAGGGTCGAGCGATGGACGGAAACCGCGTCCGAAGTTGCAGCCATGCCCCATTATGGAAGCATCGCGATCTCGGGGCCACCCAACCGAGAACTCTATTTGACGGCTTCGAGGGCCGACTCAAGGTCCGAGAGGATGTCGCGCGCGTCCTCGATCCCGAGGCTCATCCGAATACCGCCAGGGGCGATTCCCGCTTCTTGCTGCGCCTCCGGAGGCACCGCGCTGTGCGTCATCGAAGCCGGATGCTCGATCAGAGTTCGAATCTGCCCCAGCGACACGGCCAGCGTGATGCTGAGTGAGTTGACGGCCAGATGGTCGATCAACGCCTTCGCTCGCTGATAGGCTTCCTCGGGCGAACCGCTCAGTTCGAAATAGATCATGCTTCCGGGAGCAAAGTTGTCATCGATGTCCCGCATCTGCTTCCGCGCGAGTTCCCGCTGTGGAAACCCATCGAGTCCAGGGTATCGAACCAGTTTCACTTTGGGATTCAGATCGAGATATTCGGCGACCCGTTGCGCGTTTTGCTGTTGCCGCTCCACCCGCAAAGCGAGCGTTGGAATGCCGAAGGTGAGGATGTCCCACGCCGCCTTGGGCGAGAGCGAACCGCCAAAGTCCTTTCGGAAGAGCAGGAGGTCGGTTTCTCGTTCTCGCGGTCCGATGACCGCTCCCCCCATATCCGCGCCAAAACCGGCAAGATTCTTGGTCAGGGAGTGAACCACATAATCGACTCCCAGAGGCAATGGGCGCTGGCAATAGGGCGTTGCGAACGTGTTGTCGATGATCGTGAAAAGCCTGCTCTCTGCGTCGCGGTTCTTATTCGCATCGCCCGCGGCCCTGACGACCTCTTCGATGTCGATCAGGTCGAGGTTGGGGTTGCAGGGCGATTCAAAGTACACCACCTTGGTTTCGGGGCGAATGGCCTTGGCGATCGCCTGTGGATCGCGAAAGTCGACGAACGTGTGACTTACTCCAAACCGCTCCAGCCATCCCGTGATGAGGCTGTAGGTGCAGCCGTAGAGAGTTTTGTGGGCGACGATGTGGTCCCCGGCCTTCACGTGAATGCCGATCACGGCGCTGATCGCGGCCATTCCCGTAGCGAAGCTCACCGCAGTCTCGCCCTTTTCGGCAAAGGCAAGGGTTTCTTCCAGAAGGCCCTGCCCCGGTTCATCGAGCCTCGAATAGATGTAGATCGGATGCAGTTTGCTCCGATCGAGTTCGGGGTTGGCGAACTGGCGAAAGCCCTCAGCTCCTCGCTCGGCGCTTCTGAGCCGAAAGGCTACCGAAGTGGGGATCGGGGGCAGAATGTGGTCGTGGAAGTCCCACTTTTCACTCTTGAACTTGCCGTGAATGAGGACCGACCGGTCGCGATAAGATGATTTTGACATGGCCTAACTCTCCATTGAGTCGAGATGGGAAGGCCGGCGCAGGCTAATCGGCCTCGCTCTATGGGCCACGTCCTTATTATGGCTTCTGGCGGGTTGCTGCCGAGCAGCGCGAGGTTATTTGGAGCTCGAGTCGGTCAAACCGTACTTGCGGCGGAATCTCTCGATCCGTCCTGCGGTGTCGACCAGTTTCTTTTGACCTGTGTAGAATGGGTGGCTGAACGCGCTGATTTCGACCGGAACGACGTAATACTTGACGCCCTCGACCTCGCGGGTCTCATTCGTTGTGATCGTCGAGACGCCGTACCATTCATGCTCCCCGTCTACGAAGATAACAGGGTGCGAATTGGGATGAATGCCTTCTTTCATCGAAACCTTCTGTTCAGACCCCCTAAGGGGACCGAACATGAATATTGGCATAAGCGCGGCAAGGGTGTCAACGCGCGGGGCGCCAAACGCCCTTTGCCCCAGCAAAGGTACAATGGTGGCTCCCACGGGGTTTCCTGCGCCAGTGCCGTCGCGTGCCCTGCAACCCGATCAAGGAGACACTACATCTCACCATGAACTCAAAATGGGTTTACCTCTTTCGAGAGGGCAACGCCTCCATGCGCGACCTACTCGGAGGCAAAGGCGCGAACCTTGCCGAAATGACCAACATCGGCCTGCCCGTCCCCCCAGGTTTCACGATCACCACCGAAGTCTGCAACGCCTATTACGCCGCCGGACAGCAACTCCCCGACGGTCTGATGGACCAGGTCTATCGAGCGCTGCAAGACGTGGAGACTGATCTGGGCAAGCGGTTCGGGGACCCCAGCAACCCCCTTCTCGTATCCGTCCGGTCGGGAGCGAAGTTCTCCATGCCCGGAATGATGGACACCGTTTTGAACCTCGGGCTCAACGACGAAATCGTCGAAGCGCTGACGAAGATCGTCGATCCTCGCTTTGTCTACGACAGCTATCGCCGCCTCATCATGATGCTGAGCGACGTCGCCTATTCGGACCGGTTTCCGGGCCTTTCCAAGCACGATTTTGAGCACATCTTCGCGAGCCTCAAGCAAGAGTTGGGGGTTTCAGGCGACTTGGAGGTCGATGCGGAAGGGATGAAGGAACTGTGTCGTCGGTTCGACGCCCACGTGCTCAAGCTGACGGGCAGCCCGTTTCCGCAGGACCCCCGCGTGCAGCTTCAGGCGGCGATCGAGGCCGTCTTCCGCTCGTGGAACAACGCCAGGGCGATCGTGTATCGGCGCAAAGAGAAGATTTCGGACGACATTGGGACTGCGGTCAACGTGCAGGCCATGGTCTTCGGCAACCGCGGCAACGACTGCGGCACCGGCGTGGCATTTACGAGGAACGCTGCGACGGGTGAGAAGAAGGTCTTTGGCGAGTACCTCATGAACGCCCAAGGCGAAGACGTCGTCGCGGGCGTTCGAACTCCGGTTCCGATCAGCCAATTGGCTGCGGAGAACAGGGAGTTGTACGATCAGTTCGAGGAGATTTGCGAGAGGCTCGAACGCCACTACAAGGACATGCAGGACATCGAGTTCACGATTGAGCACGGCAAGCTCTTCATCTTGCAATGCCGAACGGGCAAGCGAACGGGCCCGGCCGCGATCAAGATAGCGGTCGATCAGGTGGAGGAGGGCCTCATCACCCGCGAGCAGGCGCTGCTTCGCGTCGATCCCGAGTTGCTCAACCACTGCTTGCTGCCGGTGATCTCCCCCGGCGCGGCGTATAAGGTCATCGCCAAGGGACTTCCCGCGGGGCCGGGCGCGGCGACTGGCATCGCCGTGTTCGACGCTCACACCGCGGCCGAGTTGGGCAAGGGGGGCGAGGGCCGGAACGTCATCTTAGTGCGGGCGGAGACGAGCCCGGACGATCTGAAAGGCATGTTGGCCTCTCAGGGGGTCTTGACCGAAAAGGGAGGGATGACCAGCCATGCGGCCCTGGTCGCCCGTGGGTTCGGGATTCCCACGGTAGCAGGCTGCTCCGATATCTCCGTGGACGCGGCGAACAAGCGCTTTTCGGTCGGCGACGTCACGGTTCACGAAGGCGACGTGATCTCGCTCAACGGGTCCCTGGGCGAGGTCATTTGGGGTGGGGTTCCCGTCGAAGAACCGAAGCTGACGGGCGACTTCAACACCTTCATGGGTTGGGCCGATGAGGGACGGACGATGCGAGTTCGGACCAACGCCGACACGCCTGCGGACGTGGAGCTCGCGCTGCGGTTTGGCGCAGAGGGAATTGGACTCTGCCGCACCGAACACATGTTCTTTGAGGGCGACCGCCGCCCAGTCGTACAGCGGATGATCCTCTCCAAGTCGGATGACGAGCGCCAGGCAGCGCTGGATGAGCTTCTGGAGTTCCAGCGGGACGACTTTGTGGGAATATTCGAAGCCCTCAACGGCTTGCCCGCGACGATTCGGTTGATCGATCCGCCGCTGCATGAGTTTCTTCCGAACCTTGTGGAACTCGCGCAAGAGGTGGCCGTGGCGAAGGCCAACGGAAGCCCCAACGCGGAGAAGGAAGCGATGCTTCGAGCCGTGGAGTCGATGCACGAAATCAACCCGATGATGGGCCTTCGCGGGTGCCGGCTTTCGATCGTGTTTCCGCAGATCGTGCAAATGCAGACTCGAGCGATTCTGGAGGGCGCGGCGCGTGTCATTCGATCAGGGCGGCGAGCCGTGCCTGAGATCATGATCCCATTGGTCGGCCACGTCAACGAGCTTCGGGCCGTGAAGGCAAAGCTCGAAGAAACGGCGTGCAAAGTTGTCGAAGAGCAGGGGGTCGAGATTCCCTACAGCTTCGGAACGATGATCGAGGTTCCTCGAGGCGCGCTGACGGCCGATGAGATCGCCGAGGAGGCCGATTTCTTCAGCTTCGGGACGAACGACCTCACGCAGATGACCTTCGGGTTCAGCCGTGACGATTCTGACCGGTTCTTGCGACCCTACGTCGAGCAAAAGATCCTTCCACGCGATCCCTTCGAGTCGATCGACGTCTCCGGCGTGGGCCAGTTGATGGAGTTCGCCGTATCGAAAGGGCGGTCGGTCAAACCTTGGCTGAAACTGGGGATTTGCGGGGAACACGGTGGCGAGCCGGATTCGATCGAGTTCTGCAACGAACTCGGACTCGATTACGTGAGTTGCTCCCCTTACCGGGTTCCCATCGCCCGCTTAGCTGCCGCACAGGCGGCGCTCCGGAAAGGCGTGGCCGTCATGGTCGACAAATAGCCAGTCCCGATTGCCGGACAACTGGCAATAATGCTGGATTTGCCGCCGACCGGCGAGATTGCGGTCACGAATTCGAGCCGACTGTGATAGGATTCAAGTTGAATTCGACGCCGTTTTGCGGCGTTGGTTGAAATGATAGGAGGAGATTCTGTGAAAACACTTCGAATTGCTGCGCTTGCCGTGGTGGGCGGCGCGATCGCTTCGGCAAATGCCACTTGGTACTTCAGCGAGGCCGCTTTCGTGGCGGCTATTGCCCCAGGTTACTACCTGGAGACGTTTGCTGGATGGACCTACGGTTCGCCGCTGAACGGCTCTCAGTTGACTTGGAGCGCCCCGGGCGCGAACGGCTACGGCTGGGATGCGAGCGCTCCTGGCGGACTCTGGTCGAACCCAGACGCTCTCTCGACGAACTCCGCGTTCGATCCCGTAACGATCACGATGACCGGTAACACGGCGACGGCGTTTGGCGCCCGACTCGCGAACTCCGACATCAACGGCGCCCTGATCAACGGAACGGTTACCCTCGACATCGCCGGTATTGGCCTTCAGAGCATGGCCACCGGTGGGGGTGAGCAGTTCATCGGTTGGGTCGGTGGCGGCGCGATCACGAGCGCGACCATGTCGGCCGACGATCCTGGCGTCAATAGTTGGGTCAACATCGACAACGTCTACACGGGCGTGGTTCCTGAGCCTGCGACGATGCTCGCCCTTGGGCTGGGCAGCGCTGTAGTCGCTCTGCGACGCCGCGTTCGCAAGTAAGCGAACTCGAAAGTCCTTGCCGAGCGTCCCGTGCAAGCCACGGGGCGCTCGCTTCTGTTTCTGGTGCGCTGAACGGATGGGAGACCCCAAGCCGTCTCTCTGAGAAAGAGGCAAACATAGGACTACGGGAACTGAAACTCGTCGGTTCGTGTTCCGGTAGTTACAGGAAGGAACTCCAAGGAAATCACCTCGTGGCAAGTCGAAACGTCGCAGCGATCGTAGCTGATAGCGGAGCGTTCAGCGAACTGATGGAGAAGACCTACAAGAAGGTCTTCAGCCTCGCCTACCGACTTGCCGGTGATCGGAACGACGCCGAGGATCTCACCCAAGAAGCTTATTACCGGGCGTACCGCAGTTTCGGAGATTATGAGGGCGACAAGCCGTTCGAAAACTGGATCTTCCGGATCGTTACACGGCTTTTCCTCGACCTCTTGCGAGCCCGAAAGCGGCGCATCCAGCCGGTGTCCCTCGATTCGCCCCTAATTCGTGAGAGCACCGAGGAATCGCTGTTCTTCGAAGTCGCAGACTCCGCGCCTGACCCCGAAGCGCAGTTTGTCGATCAGACTTTTTCGGAAGACCTGCAACTGGCGTATAACGCGTTGAGTTCCGAACAGAGGATGCTCGTCATGCTCGCCGATGTCCAGCAAATGCCATACAAAGAGATCGCCCTGCTGATGGACAAGCCTGTGGGCACCATTCGGTCGAGGCTCCACAGAGCCCACAAGCAGATGCGGGCAAAGTTGCTGAGGCTGCGCGAGGGGCGCGCTCCGACAGAGAGCCCCAGCTAACCTCCTCTCCCAATTCGAGCGCCGAAAGGGTCAAATCACCCGCAAATCGGGGTAGCCTCCCCGCATGATGGCAGCTTCCCATGCGCGTGGCCGGGGCCGAGTCGTCCCGGTTCTTCTTGTCTTTTTGTCGCTATTCTCGGGCGCGTACGGCCAGAAGAAGGTCCTGACGCACGACTTGTACGACAGTTGGAAGTCGATCCGCTCGCCAATGCTCTCGAAGGACGGCAAGTGGCTCGCCTACCAGGTGGCACCTCAAGTCGGCGACGGCGTGTTGATCGTACGGGCGACCGCCTCGGGCGCAGAAGTGAAGATCGAGCGGGGAACTGCCGCGAACTTCAGCCACGATTCGAAGTATCTGCTGTGTACGGTCGTCCCACCGAAAGAGGAAGTCGACAAGGCGCGCCGCGAGAAGAAGCCCGCCAAAGACCAGCCGAAGAACTCCCTGGCCGTGCTCGAACTCGGGCAGTCCACGCCTAAGGTCATCGAACGCGTTCGATCATGGCGGCTCGCCGAAAAGGGGGGCTCGTGGTTCGCCTATCAGATCGAAGAGGTTCCCCCGGCAACGCCAGCGCAGCCTGCGAAACCCGCCGAGGGACAAGAGGCCGCTGAGAAGCCCCAAGGTCCCCAAAAGAAGAAGGACCATGCTCCCGGTACGCCTCTGCTTTTGCAGCAGATCGGTTCGGCAAAGGAGATCCGGGTACCGGATGTGGCTTCCTATACGTTCTCCGAAGACGGCTCTTTAGTGCTTTTTGCCGCATCTACCAAGGATGGCAAAGGCGACGGTGTGTTCTATCTCGATCTGGGCAAGGAGGCGACATACCCGGTCGTCTCGGAGCTGGGGCGATACTCGCAACTCACCTACCATGACAAGACGCGCAGGCTGGCTTTCCTCAGCGATAAGGACGATTACGCGGCGGAGAAGCCCAAGCAGAGCCTTTTCGTGTATCGGCTGGGTGAAGGCAAGGAGCAAGCTGTGGTGTCTGCCACGACTTCGGGCGTCCCCCAAGGTTGGGAGATCGTGACTCGGGGCGCGCTAAGGTTCTCCGATTCCGGTGCCAGGGTGCAGTTTGCCACAGCGCCGCTCGCGCCCGAGACCCCGAAGGACGACACCCCCGAAGAGGAGAAGGTGCAGGTCGACGTGTGGAATTGGCGCGACCCGCAGCTCCAGCCTCAACAACTGCTGCAAGCCAACGCCGAGCGAAATCGAAGCTATTCCGCGGTGCTGCACCTTGGCTCCAACCGAGTCGTTCAACTCTCTTCGCCCGACTTGCGAACCGTCAACGTCGGAGGGAAGGGCGACGCCAAGTTCGCCGTTGCCGCAGACGACCGGCCGTATCTTCAGCACATCTCCTGGGACCAAGGGTACTACGATATCTACATCGTCAACGTCGAGGACGGCTCGCGGAGGAAAGCGCTCGAACAGTGGGCCGTCGTGCCCTCAACCTCGCCCAGCGGCCGCTTTGCGATGGTGTATGACGAGGTGAAACGAACGTGGTCGAGCCTCGAACTCGCAACCGGAAAGATCACCGACCTGAGTTCGGCGATTCCCTATGCGATCCACGACGAAGAGGACGATCATCCTGCAAATCCCGGATCGTACGGACTGAGCGGGTGGACGGATGGCGACAAGCGCGTGCTCATCAACGACCGCTTCGACATCTGGGCCTGCGATCCGACGGGCGCGGCGAAGCCGACCTGCGTTACCGACGGCGTCGGACGGGCGTTTCGGATCAGCTTCCGGCCCGTCGTTATGGATCGCGAGCGCGACACCCTAGACCCCGCCGCTCCTCTGTTCTTGCTCGGCATGAACGAAGACACCAAGGCGACCGGTTTCTTCCGCGACCGAGTGGAAGGAGTCGGATCGCCCGAGCGGCTGCTTTATGAAGACGCAATCCTTACGTTTACGACGAAGGCGGAGCAGTCCGACACGATCGTCTACACTCGCCAAACCTTCGCGGAGTACCCGGACCTCTGGCTGGCTACCACCCACTTTCAGGGGGGAAGGAAGGTCTCGGAGGCAAACCCGCAGCAGTCGGAGTACAACTGGGGCACTTCGGAGCTTGTTCGATGGGTGTCGGGCGAGGGCGTGCCGCTCAGCGGCGTACTCGTCAAGCCGGAGAACTTCGATCCCGCCAAGAAGTACCCGATGATCGTGTACTTCTACGAGCGCCTCTCCGACCAACTTCATCGGCATCGAGTTCCAGCGCCCAGCGCTTCGACCATTAACCCAACCGTATATGCCAGCAACGGCTACTTGGTCTTCATGCCCGACATCCCTTATGAGATTGGATTCCCCGGAGAGAGTTCGGAACAGGCGATTATTCCGGGCGTGCTCTCCTTGATCGATCGGGGGTTTGTAGATCGGCAGCGCATCGGCATTCAAGGACAGAGCTGGGGCGGCTATCAGGTAGCGTTTCTGGTGACGCGGACCAACCTCTTCCGAGCCGCTTGCGCCGGCGCCCCGGTTTCCAATATGTTCTCCGCGTACGGGGGCATTCGGTGGGGAAGTGGCCTGGTTCGGGCCATGCAATATGAGAAGGGTCAGAGTCGAATCGGCGCGACCATTTGGGATAAACCCTTGCTCTACATCGAGAACTCGCCCGTGTTCTGGGCAGACCGCGTCAACACGCCGCTTCTGATGATGCACAACGACAAGGATGGCGCCGTTCCCTGGTATCAAGGCATCGAGTACTTCACGGCTTTGCGGCGGCTGCAGAAGCCCGTTTGGCTCGTGGTGTACAACAACGAGGACCACAACCTCACGCGACGGCCCAATCAGAAGGATTGGGCGGTTCGGATGCAGCAGTTCTTCGATCACTACCTCAAGGACGCCCCCGCGCCGAAGTGGATGACCGAGGGCGTTCCCGCCGTCGAAAAGGGTCGGACTTTGGGCCTTGAGATGCCGGGAGCGGGCAAGCCAGGAGGCTAGCGGGCGATTGGGCTCGCCCAGCCGGGTGGGCCCTGAGGTTCCCCGGTAGAAATGCCGATAGTCCAATGAGGGCCGAGTGCGCCCTCGCTGGACACATGAGTTCGATTCAGCGTCTGCTGCGCCATACTGACCTACTCCTGGGAATGGGCCTCATCGCCGTTGTTGGGATTCTCATCATCCCGCTGCCGCACTGGCTCCTCGACCTTGGGCTGGTCATGGCGATCGGCGCGTCGGTCGTGATCCTGCTCGCGGCGGTCAACGTGACCGACCCGCTCCAGTTCAGTGTGTTTCCGAGCCTCCTGCTCATCACGACGCTTTACCGGCTCGCCCTCAGCATCGCGGCCACGAAGCTGATTCTGGGTACGGCCGAGGCGGGCCAGGTCATCGAGACCTTTGGAAGCCTGGTGATGGGGGGCGACTTCGTCGTCGGCTTCGTGGCGTTCCTCATCCTCGTCGTCGTGCAATTCGTGGTGATCACAAACGGCGCGGGCCGGGTGTCTGAAGTCGTCGCCAGGTTCACGCTCGACGCGATGCCCGGAAAGCAAATGGCGATCGACGCCGACCTCGCAGCGGGGATCATCGACGACGAAGAAGCCAAGCAACGACGCAAACAGATCAAGCAAGAGGCGGACTTTTACGGCGCGATGGACGGCGCGTCCAAGTTCGTCAAAGGCGACGCCATCGCCTCGATCCTCATCATCCTGATCAACATCATCGGCGGGTTGGCGGTGGGGTTCCTGAAGGGCCAGGGCGACGCCATGACGATTTTGAGAACCTACGCGCTTCTCAGCGTGGGCGAAGGCCTCGTCAGCCAACTCCCGGCCCTTCTCATCAGCACGGCGAGCGGCCTGATGGTAACCCGCGCGGGACAAGAACGGAGCATGGGCGCAGAGGTGACCGCGCAGCTTCTCGGACAGCCGAGAGCGATGCTGTTTGCAGCGATTTCCCTGGGCTGTCTGGCCTTTGTTCCAGGGTTCCCGGCCACGATCTTCCTAGGCGTGGCGGTGCTCCTGTACGGGCTCTATAGCTACCTCAAGGGCAACCCCAACGCCCTGCGCAACCTATCCCTTGGTAAGTCTGACAACAAACCTGACGGCGCAAAGCAGGAAGCGAAGAAGGACGCCGTCCCGCAAGGGCCCGAAGCCGTTCTTCCGTTGCTCGGCGTTGATCCGCTCGAAATCGAAATCGGATACGGGCTCACCAAACTGGCGGACCCACGAGTGGGGGGCGACCTCGCCGATCGAGTCTCTGCGACTCGGAGGCAAATCGCGATGGAGATCGGATTCGTAATGCCGACCGTTCGAATTCGGGACAGTATCCATCTGCGGTCGAACGAATACGTCTTGAAGGTTCGTGGGGAAGAGGTCAACCGCTCCGAAGTGATGCCAGATCGGCTCCTTGCTGTGAATTCCGGCGCGGTGATTCAGAACGTGGCTGGGATCGCCGCAAAGGACCCGGTCTTCGGGCTGGACGCCTTGTGGGTCGAAGCGGGCGACCGAGAGGCTGCAGAGCGTGCGGGATTCACCGTCATCGAGCCTTCGGCGGTGTTGAGTACCCACCTCTCTGAGGTCGTTCGGGCACATGCCGCCGATCTCCTGAGCCGCCAAGACGTCCAGACGCTGCTTGACAATGCGAAGGCGCACGACGAGGCGGTCGTCAACGAACTCGTCAACAACGTGCTGCAGGTCGGGGACATTCAGAAGGTCCTCCAACACCTCTTACGGGAGAAGGTGCCGATCCGGGACATGGTGACGATCCTCGAAACCATGGCGGACTTCGGATCGCGCGTCAAGGACCCCGAGCAATTGGGCGAGCTCGTCCGCGCGGCAATCTCTCGCACCATCACTCGGCAATACCTCGATGACAACAATAAGCTGTATTGCATCACGCTCGAACCGGCTGTCGAGCGGGACCTTGCGGAGAAGGTCAACGTGACGAGTTTCGGCTCGATGCTCGTGCTCGATCCCGATGAGCAGCGCCATCTCGTGCAGCGGCTGCAATCTGAAGTCGATCGCGCGTCGGCGCAAGGCTATCAGGCGGTGCTGATCTGCAGCACGCAGCTCAGGCTGCCCCTACGACGGTTGGCTGAAAAGAGCCTTCCCTCGCTCCCGATCCTGGCGTATAACGAGGTCGCCGAAAAAGCCGAAGTCGAGTTCGTCGGCCAGGTCAAAGCCGCCTGATCAATACCCCATTTCCGGGTCGATGCGATTCTCCATAGCCTCTCCCTGCTCGGCTTGCCGCAGCAGTTTGGCGATGTGTTCGAAGCGGTGGGACTCCACTTCGGTCGAACTTCCGCCCCGATGGGGACTGAGGACCACGTTGTCCAAAGTCTCGAACGGGTAATCGGAGGGGGACACTCGTTCGCCAGGTTTCGGATAGCGGTACCAGACGTCGAGTCCGGCTCCCCCCAAGTGGCCGGAGGCGAGCGCTTCGAAGAGCGGACGCTCGTCGACGATCTTGGCTCTGGCGACGTTGATCAGAATCGTGCCCTTGGGCAGCGCGGCGAGTTCCCTTTCCCCGATCATCCCTTCGGTGCGCGGCGTGAGGGGCAAAGCGATGTGGAGCACTTCCGCGCACGCGAGGGCCTCGGCGAGGTTCTGGAAGGAAACCACCGAAACAGGGGCGTCCGCGCCGAGCTCGGGCCGGTTTCGCATCGCCGTGACCTTCATCCCGAGCGCTACGCACGCCTTGGCGATTCTCCTCCCGATCCCGCCATAGCCCAGAACCAGGGCCCGCTTGCCTTCTAGTCTGAGGGACTGGGCATCGTCCCATCGGGGGGACCAGTCGCCCTTCCGAAGCAATCGGTCCATCGGCACGATTCTCTTGCATACTGCGAACATCAGTGCAAGAGCCATCTCGGCGGTCTCTGGGCCGCTATGGTGGATGTTGTGAAGGCTCAGGCGCGGGCGTTGGCGCAAGAGCGTGAGCGTCTCTGGAGGCACGCCCGTAAACGGCACGATCACGGACCTCAGAACGCTCGACGCCTCCAACCTCTCCGCGTTGGGCCAACCGTCGACCAATACCTCGTAATCGGACGGCCCCGGTTCGCCGCCGAATAGTTCGATGCCTTCGCCGACCCACTCTCGGAGCCGGGCGACCTCCTCCGCCGAGGACAATCGGGGGTACCAAACTCTCACTCGCCCAGGTGTACCCTATGCCCGGCCGAGGGGAGCGTCAGTTCCCGCCTTTGTTCGTCATGTCCGCGCTTCGGCGGTACCCGTCCCCCAGCAGGTGTTCGGCGAAGTACTCGTACATCATCTGCGTGAAGTACCCCGTCATGCTGCCGAAGCCATGCGCTTGGCCCGGCATCAGCATGAAGTCGAACCTCTTGTTGGCTTTGATCAGCGCATCCACTAGCCGAATCGTGTTGCCGGGATGGACGTTGTTGTCCATATCCCCATGTACGAGGAGCAACTTACCCTTGAGGTTCGCGGCCATTTCGGCGTTCGTAGGCACCTTGATCTCGAAAGTGGTCTCCTCGACTTCGTTGCCTTGAGCGTCCTTGACCTTCTTCTTGACCTCCTTTAGGCCGTGGTGCTGCTCGCTCCAGTTCTGGTTGTAGATGTTGTTGTCGTGGTTGCCTGCAGAGGAGACCCCGACCTTGAAGAAGTCGTTGTAGGGAGGGACGAGCAGGGCGGCCGCGGTCATGAACCCACCGCCGGAGTGCCCATAGATGCCCACCCTTTCGATGTCGATCCAAGGGTTCTTGGCGGCGAGTTGCTCGATCCCGGCTTTCTTGTCGGCGAGCCCGTAGTCTCGCAGGTTGTAATAGCCGTAGCTGTGGTAGGCGTTGGAGCGTCGCGGGTTGCCTCCGCGGTTGCCGATCTGAATCACGATGAACCCAAGCTGCGCCAGCTCTTGCTGCCCCCCGGTCGGTGAGAACCCGACCGTTACCGATTCGGTTTGCGGACCCGGATAGACGTACGCGATGATCGGGTACTTCTTGTTCGGGTTGAAATCGAACGGCTTCCACATGTTGCCGTAGATTTCTGTGACTCCGTCCGCGGCTTTGACGACGAACGGCTCGGGGAACCTCCACCCCATTTCAGTGAGTTGCGCGAGGTCCGTCTTCTCCAACTCCATGATGACTTCGCCGTTCGCATCGCGAAGCACGCATCCGGGCGCAAGGTCGATTCGCGAGAAGCTATCGACGAGAAACCTTTGCTTCGGGGAGGGCGCTGTCGAATGGTTGGCATCGCCAGCATCGAGGAGCCTGAGGTTTTTGCCGTCCAGTTGGACGGAATAAAGGTGCGAGTGGTAGGGGTTCTCCCCCAGCTCTCGACCCACTCCGCGAATCCAGACCTTGCCTCCCTCCGCATCGACTGCGACGATCGAGTCAGCTCGCCACGGACCGGACGTGAGGGCGTGCTTCAGAGTTCCGTCGTTGCTGTAGAGGTAGTAATGACCCCACCCCGTTCGTTCGGAGAACCAAATAAAGTCGCCGCCAGGCTTCACGTATCGAACGCCTTGGGTTTCGAGGAAGGCGTTCTCTGTGGACTCGCTGAGCAAGACCTTCGACGCAGTGGTCAGCAGGTCCCATTCACAAAGGTCCAGGTTGCGCTGGAGGCGATCCCTACGAACGAACCGAAGCCGCTTGGAGTCTGGCGCCCACTCGATATCGGACACCCGTTGGTCTTTCCAGCGCTCGACCGGCACTTTCTGAAACAGCTTGCCTTCCGTGCGGAAGACGTGAACCTCCTGCTGCGTGACGTCGGCTTCGCCTGGCATCGCGTACTTGTAGCTCATCAGGGTGGGCCGGGGTTGGGAAAGGACGTTGACTAGGAACAGTTCTTTGACCTTTCTGGAGTCTGAGCGAACCACATAGAACGCCTTCGAATCGGACGACCACCTTACGTTGGCGCGAACTCGGCGAGGCGCCTGCCCGGTCCGTTCCTCTTGCTGCTCCTCGTCTTCTTGGCGTCCGCCAAAACCGCCGTCGCTCCCGAAGCTGTAGTACTGGGCTCCGTCTTTGCTCAGCTGGATGGGTTCGTCCTCCTTGCCCACTTCGACGACGAATAGGTTGTGGTTCTCGGAGTAGGCGTACCACTTGCGATCGGGCGAGAAGTTTCTGTATTCGCGGGACTGCTGGGTCCCCGGTCGCTGGGCTTGGTCCTGAGTGGGCGGTGCCTGCGCCCTTCCGAGCGACTTCAGCGCGCCGGTCGCCAGCTCGAGTTCAAACCGTTGCTCGTCCGTAGTGAACCGAAACTTCGTGCCATCGTCCGTCACGCTCGTGGCGCTCAGGCTCAGCGCGTGAGCCTCCTTGGGCTTCTTGGTGGCTTCGGTTAGGTCGGCAGCGAGCTTCTGATGATCGAACAGAGGCTTCTTTTGCTTGGCTTTCGCGTCCACAAGCACGTACCTTGTGCCTGCCGCGTCTCGCCATGAATACCAGAACTTGTCCGTTTCGCCGATCCAGTTAGCCGAAATCGAGTTGCTGTAGACGAATTTCTGGAGTTTGCTGTTTGCAAACTGCTCTTGCAGCTTCCAATTGGCACGGACTTCGGTCTGCGCCAGCCCAGCGGAAGGCGCAAGGAGCGCGATCCCCAAGGCGGAAGCGAAGCCAAACCCGTTCAGAAGGTGAGTGGCCCGAAGGGGGGCGAAGTCGCGAGAGAGTGGACGTGCGGTCATCTGTGGTTTCCTCATGCGGGGCAGGGGGCAGCCAGAAAGCAAGCACCCGCTTTCCGGCGGTTTTCCCTCCGGCTATAAGCGAAATACGATCACCCGACGAGCGATTCCTTCAGAAACCCCTAGTTCTGAGTACCAAAGAACTCGCGATACGAACAATCCCAGGGCGAATCCCCGGGCTGTTCGAATCTGGGGCCTATCGGCCGCCTTTGGCCAAAGCAGAATCGAGCTGGATATTCGCAGTCCGGAGCCTCTGGGCGAGCAATCGGGCGATATTCGCCATCAGCGCGGCCTTCGTCGAGGCATCCTGATCCATCAATTCTCGGAGCCTTGCCGAGGGAATTACTGCGACCGAAGTCCCGCCGACGCTTACGACGTTAGCCGAGCGCGGCTGATCGTCGATGAGCGAGACCTCGCCGATGATGCTGCCCTCTCCGATCTCCGCCAACGTCTCATCCGAAAACGTCTTGATGCAGGCAAGCCCGCGCAGAATCAGCATGAGGTCGGAGTTGCGGTCGAATTGCCGGACGATCGTATCGCCTCCATTGAACTCCTTCACAGCGGCGAGCCCCACGACCGAGTCCAATTGACCCTCGTTCAGGCCTTGAAACAAGTAGTTCTTCTTCAGTACTTCAACGACTTCCAACGATCCTTCCTCCAGATGCTCATTGTATGCCATTCGACGCCCTGAAACAACCTCCTCTAGCTGCGGTAACATCGAATTGCCTCAAGAATGTCTGTTTTGGTACGCCCCTATCAACCCCAAGACCGAATTGGCTTCGGTCACGTTCGGTCCATGGTCTACCGAAACGGCGCGCCGGTGTCTCCGGACGAGAATCTGATCCCGATCGATTGCATGGGTTTCGTGGCGGAGATCGACGGCCGGATCGTCGGCGCCTTTACTGGGATCGATATGTGGTCCACGCACCACCATCGCCTCGTTCGGACGATGGGAATCGCTTCGGTCGGAGTCCTGCAAGAGGCCCGCTCGCAAGGGGTGGGGAAGGCTCTGATGGCGGAGTCGATGCGCTCTCTCAAGGAGTCCAACTTCGTTCTGGCCTCCCTTTACCCATTCCGAGGTTCCTTCTATCGTAAGTTCGGCTATGAGTATTGCGGCCTGCGCCGAAGAATCACGTGCCCTGCCGCCGATTTCCCTTCCGTCGAGCCCACATTGCCCGTCCGCGCGCTCAAGCCTCACGAACTCGATCTCGTGCGACCCTGCTACGAGGCGTTTGCAGAACGCTACAACGGGATGAACCTCCGCAACGAGCAGCAGTGGGTGCGGCAGATGGGAGGCGAAACCCCGTTCTCTCTGTTCACTTTCGGCGACCCCATCGAGGGCTATGTGGCGGTTCGGCTGCAATCGACTTTCTGGGAAGACCAGCCGATTCGAGAGTTCGTTTGGACGTCGAGCCGCGCTTACGTGACCGGCCTCTCGTTCGTGAAGACGCTCCTGGTGAATAAGATCTCCGCGACATGGGACGAACCCGGCGACGGCCTGTTTGCGGCTCGGCACTTCGAGCGCGGGATTTCGGTGGGAATCGAGAACCCCATTATGTACCGGGTCATCGACGTGCCGTCCTCGCTTCGCGGTCTTAGATGCGAGCATGGGGAAGGCGAGTTTGTTCTCGAGGTCGCGGATTCTCAACTGCCGGAGAACGCCGGCCCGTGGCGAGTGAGGTTCAACCCAGATGGGACGACGGTCGAACCCGCGGAGACCTCGCAGACAGGGATTCGACTGGGAATCGGAGCCTACACGCAAGCTTGGATGGGCGAACCAGGGTGGGAAGGTGTGCGTTTCACCAACGACCTCGAGGTCCTTGCTCCCGCACACTTGGAGGCCGCGCGCAAGTTGATGCCCTTCCGGCGCGGGCTCTGTCTGGATTACTTCTGAAGCCTAAGGTCCGTTCTGTTACTCGCCGCCGACTCGGGTCGCTCCTTGGGGAGGACGCCAAGAAAACTGGTCTGGGGTCAGCTTAGGGTCGAGCACGAGCGACTTGTATTGGCCTTTGGCAGAAAAATCGAGCAAGACGTAGTTCCAGCCCGCCGGAAGCCAGTTCTTGCGATCGACGAACAACGTGATCTTCGCTTGCGCGTTCCCTTCCGACTTCAATTGAACCGCGTAGCAATCCTTCCCGGCGAAACGTTCCTCCCGCGCCGAAGTGGGAGTCAGCTTGGCGTCGTTGGGAAAGACCAGCGCCTCCAAACCCACCATCGCGCCGAGATTGAACGACGCGCCCGCAGGCAACCCGGCAGCGGGGGCGGGAGCCACCGAATACCGCTTGTCTGCGAGCATCATCGTGTATGAAGACTTTCCGTCTTGATACACGCCGAGGTGCTTGGATTGGAACCTTGCGAGGTTCGGTTTCAGAAACTTGAAATCGAACGCTTCGGTTTCGCCGTACGAAACGACCTCAGCGCGGCCTTGAAGCGCTTTGGCCTTCGAGAGGGTTGCGTTCATCTTGGCCACCACCTCTTCGGCGAAGGCCTTGCTATCGGTTTGCGGACTCAGGGCGATCAGGAGGGTTAGGCTCAGAGCGTTCATGGTGTTCGTTTTCAGGCTGCTTCCCTGAGTTCCAGACGGGCTAAAGAGCCCACAGCTTCGGTCTTCTCCCTTGCGGGTCCGAGCCAAGCGTCCCGAAGACGCTGCATAACAGGATTCGAATACGGGGCTGGCTCGACTCGAAGCCGCTCGGCGACCTTGGAGCCAAGCATCATTCGGACGGGGCGCAAGCCGTCTTCGCCCTTGACGACGATCGAAAGCTCCGTTCCGACCTGTTGCCTCGCCAGAACTTGCGACGCGAGGTCTCGCAGCGATCGGATGGTGGCCGACCGCATGGAGACTCCAGCGATCTCGACCACTTGCTCTCCCGCCTTCAAGACCTCTGCCCGACTAGGGTCCACGGTCGTCAATCGGAGCCCCGCCGACGGGTCGTCGATGGTCCACGAGAACCCAAAATCGGGATCTCTCGCCATCCGAAGACGCATCGAGAGGCCCATCTTTTCGAGTTGCTGCTCAACGGGCAATTCGCCCGGTTGCATCACCCATTTGTCGTAGGCTTCGCCCAGCTTTTCCGCGCCGAACCGCACCAATTCTCTACGTATGGACTCTTCCTCGAACCCAGGCCGTCCGTCCTTGCACTGGTCGTAGAGGGCGCGCATGACGTCGTCCAACGAGCGCTTTCCTGACGTGGCCGTTCGGAGTTCGATGTCGAGGCAGAGTCCCAGAAGCCACCCCGTGTTGTAGTAGTTCACGCCGAATCCGGAGCTATTCCCTCGGCCGTTGTTGGCCTCGCCGACTCGGTAGCTCGCGTCGTAGGGGCTGACCTTGAGGCGCTCTTCGTTGGAGCGCGTCCGATTGACGTTCGATTCGACTTGACGATAGAACTCGTCTCGGCCGAACCATCCGGTCCTCGTGGGCAACAGGGAAGCGTAATAGTCGGTAACGCCTTCGAGCCACCACAGCGCGCCGGTTTTGGGTAGCTGGGTGTAGTCAAAGGGTCCGAGCGGGTAGGAGCGAATGCGCTTCACGTTCCAAAGGTGAAAGAACTCATGGGCGCACAGGTACATCGTGCTTGGGCCGACACCCACAGCAAGTCCGATTTGAGTGCTGGAGAGGTGTTCGAGGCCACCGCCACCGCTCATCGCTGGGCTCACGCTGAAGTGCCACACGTACTTGCTGTAGGGCAACCCCCCAAAGAACTCAGCTTGGCTCTCCGTCACCTGCCTGCACATTCTCATCACGAACTCGCGGTCGATGTGCTGCTTGAGGCGTCCCCGATAGACGATGTAATGGGGCTTTCCTCGCGCCGAATAGGAGTCCATGAGGAAATCGCCCATCGTGACGGGGTTGTCGGCGAGGACATCGTAATCCTCAGCGCGATAGCTCCCGTCGCGTCGCTCGTCGATGCCGAGGACGGCGAGCCACCCGTGGGGCAAGTCGAACGTCAGAAGACAAGGCTCTGTTTTTCGATCGACGACGTACAAATAGGTGGGCGGGCCACTGTAATGCATCGCTCCGTCTGCGGGGTTGTTGGCGACCCAATACGTCGCGGTCAGCGCTTTCACGTTGGCCGTATCGACGTTCCACGTGAACGCCTCGGGCTTGGTAAACGCGAGTTCCTTCCCGGCCTCCGAGGTGAATCGAATGTCCCTAATCCCTGAGGCGAAGTCGCGCAACACGTACGCTCCGGGCGACCAACTCGGGACTTGAAGCGCCGTCGTCGAGGAAGTCACGGGCACGGTCATGGTGACCTCGAGCCTTTGCTGCTCGGGAAGCGCTTTGACCTTGTAGCCGATGTCGGCCAGGCACAAGGCCGCGAAGGCCATCGCGGCCGACCCAATTAGGAGTCGTATCGTTCGCATTGCGATTCAATTGTATCTGGCGGAGCCGCTTACGGGTTGCGTTTGAAGGGCCCGTCCTTCATCCCCGACTCGAACGCGGTCAGATAGAAGAGCCGCGCGGCGTTCACGATCTTGTCGAAATTGATTTTGTCGATCGTGTCGGAGGGCTGGTGGTAGTCAGGGTGGAACCCGGTGAACAGGAACGCGATCGGGATGCCCTTGGCGGCGAAGCTGTAGTGATCGCTCCGGGTATAAACGCCCTCTTCGTCGTATTCGAACTCAAACCCCACATGCTTGTTCTGTTCGAGGATCATCTCGTGCAATTCGTTGGAGATTCGTTTGCTTCCGACAAGGTGGATCGTGTTGAGGTTGTCGCTTGCGGCCTCCCCTTGCTTCTCCTCGTTGCGCCCGACCATGTCGAGCTGCAACTCGCAGACCATCTTCTCGTTGGGGATGATCGGATTGTCGGCGTAGTGTTTGGAGCCGATCAGCCCCATCTCTTCCCCGCAAAACCACATGACGAGGATGCTGCGCTTAGGTCGGACCGGATTCGTCGCAAGGGCTTTGGCGACGAGCATCACCGCGGTGCTGCCCGAACCGTCGTCGTCAGCGCCCCAGTAGACGGTCCCATTCTGAACGCCAAGGTGATCGAGGTGAGCTCCGATGCCCACCACTTCGTTCTTCAGCACGGGGTCGCTTCCTTCCAGCAATCCCACCACGTTGGGCACCCCTACTTCCTCGGTTTGAACCTTCACGACGACCTTGGCGGAGGTTTCGGTGGTTTCGAGCCGGGCGGTCGCATCAGGAAGGTCGTCGAGCGAAACCAGCTTGGGATCGACCCTAATGGATTTCGCAAGCTCCTTGGCGACTTCGAGGCTGATCTCTCCTCGGAAGCTCGCGCGGCTGGTGCGCGTCCCGCCACCGGAAACTGACCATTGCGAGTCGGCGGTGCTCTTTACGACCGTTAGCACGGCCGCGGGGCGGGCGGTGAAAAGTTGTTGCCGAAGTCGCCTTCCCACTTGGGCGGCGGACACGACCACGATCTTCCCTTCGAGAGCGGAGGGATTGTCGAGCGAAGGGTCTGTGCCCGTGGCCCGAACAAAGGCTACGTTGCCCTCGACTTCGCCATCGGCGGACGATGCGAAGCGCAACGATTTGAACTGTTTGTCGCCGACTTGCAGGAGCGTCTCCTCCGGATTCGAGCGGCTTCGTTGGAAGGGCACGTTCTGAAAATAGGTGCCGTTGTCGCCGATCGCCTTGAAGCCCCATTCCTTAAGATGCTTGGCGATGTACTCCGCCGCCTTCTGATAGCCGTCCTGACCCGTTCCGCGGCCCTGACACTCAGGACCAGCGAGATAGCCGAGGTACTCCTTGGCGTCGGCGAGCGAAATCGACTCGAAGCCGGTCTTGACTCGTTCTGCAGGGGGGACTGCTCCAGCGAACTGGGCGGGCGCCCAAGCTGCAAGGCCCGCAAACAACGCGACGGAAAGCAAACGGGAAGGATGACCGCTCATGATTCCCATTACTTCGCCAAGGGCCGCCAGGTTCCCTTCTTTGCGCGAATTCTCGCAGGTACGCTTGGCCCGTGCGGACCGGAATCACGCTGGCGATGATCGCCCGAAACGAGGAGCGTTGCTTGGCGCGATGCCTCAGTTCGGTGAAGGACCATGTCGAGAGCATCGTCGTCGTCGATACGGGTTCGACCGATCGCACGCCGGAAATCGCGCGTTCGTTCGGAGCGCGGGTAGAGGCTATTGAATGGCCCGGCGCATTCGACGAGGCTCGGAACGCATCCCTTGCCTTGGTCGAAACTGAGTGGGTCCTGTGGCTCGATGCCGACGAGTGGTTTGTCGAAGGGCACGCCTCTCAGCTTGCCGTGGCGAAAAGGCGCGAGGACGCGTTCGGCTACCTCCTTGTTCGGCGCGATCTATTCCCGTCAGGAGGATTCGGCGAACAGGTCCTGCTTCGGCTTTGGCGTCATGATCCCTCGCTGAGGTTTGTGGGGGTGATTCATGAGCACTTGGACCCTGATGCACTCGAACGGGCGACAAGCCGACGGAAGGTCTTCGAATCAAGAATCGCGTTTTTTCACGACGGGTTCCGACCCGAGCCTTCCGAGGAGAAGCTGGCGCGGAACGTTCCTCTTTTGCGGAAGGAACTCGAATTGCGCCCGGGTCAAATCTATTACGAGATCGAGCTTGCGAACAGCCTCGAACGGATGGGCGATCCTGAAGGGTTGGTTTGGCGAGAGAGACTCTTGAACAAGCTCTTGGCCATGGCCGACCTCGATGATCCGCCCGATAACACGGTGAGCCTTTTCTTCTGCAACTACCTTGCCGGCCTTGCCGACTCCGATCTCCGAAGCGCCGAGGCCGACGCCGTGATCCGGCTTGCGCGCGGGTGGTTCGCGCTTCACCCCACCGTGCTTTCGCTCGTGGCACAGACGGAAATCCGTCGGGGGAATCTGGTCGGCGCGTACGCCGCGCTCCGCGATGTCGAGCAATTGGCCGAGTCCGGCGCCTACGACCGGACCACCTCGACGAACCCGATCCTGCTGGGAGAAGGGCTCTATCTCAACCTTGGGATCGTGGCGCATCAGCTTGGGAAGCTGGACGTCGCCAAGCGGTCGTATCGTAAGCTGCTGCAAATCCACCCAGATCATCCGGTCGCCGAACAAAACCTTAGGCTACTGGGGAGCTAATGAGTGGGGCCGATGTCGAAGTTGGAAGGGGGCTCGCCGACATGGCTGTCAACCTCTACGGAATCGATTCTGCCCGGCCCCTGCTGAAGTCTCACCACGAATGAATCAAGCGTCGAGGGCCCTTCGGCATACGCCACGATCTCTACTCCGCCGTCAGACCTGTTCCAGACCCTTCCTCGCAGACCCACATAGGTCGCTTCGCGATAGACGAAGGCGCGAAAGCCGACCCCTTGAACCTGGCCTCGGACCACGATTCGATACCCGGTCACTCAACTCCTCGCCTACCCATCGGCATCGCCTCCCCTTCCGAAGCCTTGCCCCGGCTCGGGCGCAGCGAGCTTCAAGGTCGTCGTCGATTTGACCCCGGACAACTCAAATTCCAAGGAGTAACTGCCGATCTTGAGGTACTCCGGCCGGGTCTGCGAAAAGGCGTCGGACAGGGCTTCTTCCAAGGTCTTCGGTTTTCGCTTCCTAGGGTCCTCGGTGGGGGCGCTCGATGACCTTAGCTTGAGGTCGATTTCGTATTGCTGGAGACCCTTCCGGAGATCGAGCTGTGTTTCGATGACGACCTTCTTATCGCCATCGACCACTCGTACGGTCGCCTTGCCGGCAGTCTGAGTCCAGACCCACCCGGTCGCCGTGAGTCGAGGGTCCTCGGGCTCGGCATAGGGGGTTCGCCTGCGCATTTCCAAGTTCGGATCGCGCCGCACGTCTGAGGCTGCAAAGAGGTGCAGGGGCTCCTCGCGCACCTCGTCGGTAAGTTCGTGGAGCGGTTTGATCTTGACGACGTACACGCTGCGGCCGTGGGTTCCTGCGACAAGGTCGAGGTCGCGAGGGTGAATGACGATGTCATGCACCGCGCATCGAGGAAGCCCGGTGAAGAGGGGTTCCCAGTGGTTTCCGCCATCGAAGCTCACGAAGACGCCCATCCCGGTGCCGACGTAGAGTAGTCTCTTATCTACCGGGTCCTCTCGAATGACGTTGACGAACTCATGGGGAAGATCGCCTGCGATCGAGGTCCACGTCTTTCCGCGGTCGGTGGATTTCCAAACGTAGGGCCGGTAGTCGTCGTCCCGGTATCCGCTCTGCGTGACGTAGACGGTATTGGCGTCCCATTTTGACGCGATCACCCGCGAGACCCATTTTTCGGGCTCCGGGGTGGACACATCGACCCATGTCTCGCCCATGTCGGGCGTCATCATGACTCTGCCGTCGTCGCAGCCCGCATAGAGAAGTCCGAACTTGAACGGACTCTCGTCGAGGACTTTGAGGGTGGAAAAAGGTACGTCCCCGTTGGGCTTGTTGCGAGTGATGTCGCCGCTGATGGCGGTCCATTTCTTGCCCATGTCGAGCGAGCGCCACACCCTTTGCGACCCCACGTAAACGACGTCGGGATGATGCGGCGAGACGATGAACGGCGAAACCCAGTTGAAGCGGTTGGGGTCCTCCCCGCGAGGGTTCGGCGGCCTCGTCGACCAGCGCTGGCCCGATGCCTGATCAATGGCGGAATGGGCCCCGAATTGGGAAGCGATGTAGACCACGTCGCCGCCGTTGCGCGGATCGAGGGCGACCCAACTTCCGTCTCCGCCGCCGATCGCTTGCCACTGGTGGAGGGGGCTTCGCCCTGGGTTGTAGTTGCTCGGCCCCTTCATCGTGCCGTTGTCTTGAAGCCCGCCATAGATGTTGTAGGGCGTCTTCATGTCGACGGCTATCGTCGTGAATTGCCCCACCGACACGTTATTGAGGTGCCGCCAATGCTCGCCATCGTCGCCCGTCTCATAGAGCCCGCCGTCGTTGCCGACCAGTATCCGCTTCGGGTTGCGCGGGTCGTACCACACGTCATGAAAATCGACGTGCGCTTGGGGAGCTTCTCTCGCCCACGTTTTTCCGCCGTTTCTCGACCGAAGCAGCGGCACCCCGGTGGTCATTACGTCGTTCGGGTTGTGGGGCGAAACGCGGATTTTGCCCCAGTAGTACCCTCCGTGATTGCCGAACCGATACTCATGCGAGCGCTTCCAGGTCCTGCCGAAGTCGTCGCTCCGGTAAATCTCGTGCTCCACATATCCAAGGCGAAGGGGGTTGGGATTGCGCTGAGCGATCTTTTCGTAGAGATCTGCCATTTTGAGGCTGCCCGACTTCACGCCCTCGATCGCGTTGGCGACGGTGAAGTCTTGGGGCATGTACTGCCGGAAGAACCGATCCAGCAGATTCGTATCGAGTTTGAGGAACAACTCCTCGTCCAGCTTGAGGAACCTGCGGACCGTCAGCGTGCCCGGTCGAATGTACTCATCCTCAAACATCTCGTCCGGGTTGGGATTGAAGTTGTCGACGAAGGCGTAGACGACTCCGCTCTTCGAAGGAGTGGTAGCGAGCCCGATTCTACCGAGCGCGCCTTGGGGAAGCCCGTCGGTGACCTTCTGCCACGTCTTTCCTGCGTCGGTGCTTCGGAAGACCCCTGAGCCGCGGCCCATGTCCCGAAAGTCCCACGCGCGCCGCTCGCGCTCCCATGCCGCCGCATACACGGTGTCGGGCCGGCCGGGGTCGATCTCCACATCGATCGCACCCGTCGTGGGGCCCAACTTGAGGATCTGCTGCCACGTCTTTCCGCCGTCCGCGGTCTTGAAAATCCCGCGCATGTCGTTATGGGTGTAGAGGTGGCCGATCGCGGCGACATAGGCCACGTTTTCGTTTCGGGGGTCGAGTTTGATCCGGCCGATGTGGTTCGTATCGACGAGCCCAACGTTTTGCCAGGTCTTGCCCTCGTCGGCCGACTTGAAAACTCCGGTGCCCTGGTAGCTGGTGCGTTGGCTGTTGGCCTCGCCTGACCCGACCCACAGGGTCTTTCCATCGCTCGAAACCGCGACCGCGCCGATTCCAAAGCTACTTTGGTCTTCAAACAGCGGGGTCCAACTGATCCCGCGGTCTTCGCTCCGCCAGAGTCCCCCCGTCGCATAGGCAACGTACAGCTTCTCCGGATCGCGTGCGGGGGCTGTGATCGCCACGACCCGGCCGCCTTGGATTTCGGGTCCTACGCTTCTCCACGCGAGCCCGCCGAGAAAGCCCTCCCGTTCCATTTGCAGGCGTCGCTCGTATCCGCGAACCCGTTCGGCGGAGTTCATGCCCGTTCGCGGCGCGTGATACTTCGAAATTTCGTCCTCGGGCGAGGACGGCGGTCTTAGGTAGGAGGGTAAATCTTGCGCCGGAATTGACGAGGACGATAGCCAAAACGCGACAAGAAAGAGGGGGCAGAATCGGTTCACGGAAACGGAATTTCGACGATAAGTGCCCGGTGTCCTTTCGAATCTCCAGAGGGGACGGCTCACCCAAAGAAAAGGGAGCGGGCCTCGGCTCGCTCCCTGACAAGCTAACGTTCGAAGGAGTTCAGTCGACCTTTTCGACTTTGATCTTGCCGGTGATGGGTTCAGGCGCTCCAGGCGTAGGGAAGTTCTCCCAAGCGCTCTCCAACTTGATCATGTCAGACGCCTTCGTATCCAGCCAGATCAGCCCCTTGGCGGTCGCGGGGATGGAGCCGCCCGTCTCCTTCACGGTGTAGGAGATCTTCGCGGTTTCGTACTTGCCGACCGTTTCGACGGCCTCAAACTTGTAAGTCGCCGTGAACGGTTTGATTCCAAGCTTGTCATCTCCCTTGCCCTCGAACGTCCAGGAGTCCCCGACGTTGATCGCCTTGCTGGGGTAGTAGAACGAGGTCAGCGCCGCGGCGCGATAGCTATCTTCTCCGGAATCGTCGCCGGTGATCGAGATCACCTCGCCGTTCGCCTTCATTTTGGAACGAGTCGGCGGGGACGGCGGCATCGGCATTTCCTGGCCGCCGAACGTGATGACCATGCTGGACTGCTCTTCCTCGACCGTGTAATCGCCGTTCGCATCGACCGAGACGATCTTGGACTTCAGCAGCGCCGAAAGTCCGACGGTCATCCCTTGCGCTTCGAATTCGCCGGTCAGTCGGTAGGTGGAAACGTCGCCAGCCTTTCCGCTGAACTTCAGCGTATGGCCCTGAAACGACGCGGTGGCTAAGATCGCAGAGGTCGCAAGCGACAACAAGAGCGCGGTGCGGATTGATTTCATGTGCGGTTCATCTCCCTTTGAGGCGTCCCGTGCTGTCGGGACGGTTTGGTCTCCCCGCCATTTTAACGCCTGGGGGCCCGCATCGAGAGAAAACGGGCCCGATGGTCCCTATCGGCTACGCGTCGGCGTACAAGAAGAACTCGTACGGGTGCGGCCGAATCGCGATCTGGTCGCATTCGTGCTTGAGCTTATGGCTGACGTACGTCTCGATGAGGTCGCTCGTGAAGACGTCGCCCTTGAGCAGGAAATCGTGGTCGTCCACGAGCGCCTCCAACGTCGCCCGAAGCGATCCTGGCGTTTGCGCGATCTGGGCCTTTTCCTCCGGAGGGAGTTCATAGAGGTCCTTGTCCATCGGCTCCGGCGGCTCGATGCGGTTCTGGATGCCGTCGATCCCCGCCATCAGGCAAGCGGAAAACGCGAGGTACGGGTTGGCTGTGGGGTCCGGCGCGCGAAACTCGACGCGCTTGGCTCTGGGAGAGAGGCTATACATCGGAATCCGGACGCAGGCGGACCGGTTTCGCTGGGAGTACATGAGGTTGATCGGCGCCTCGTAGCCGGGCACCAAGCGGCGGTAACTGTTGGTCGTCGGGGCACAGAAAGCAAGCAAGGCCGGGGCATGTCGCAACAGACCTCCTACAAAGAAGCGAGCCGACTCGGACAGCCCTGCATATCCGGTTTCGTCGTACATTTGAGTCTCGCCGTTCTTCCAGATCGACATGTGGATGTGCATCCCGCTGCCGTTGTCGCCAAGGAGGGGTTTGGGCATAAAACAAGCGATGAGCCCGTGCTCATACGCCGTTTGCCGAACGACGTACTTGTACTTCATCATGTTGTCGGCGGTCTTGATGAGCGGGGCGAAACGGACGTCTATTTCGCACTGGCCCGCGGACGCGACCTCGTGATGGTGGACCTCGACGTCGATCCCCACTTCCATGAGCTTCATCACGATCTCCGATCGCACGTCTTGGAGCTTGTCGACCGGCGGGCAAGGGAAGTAGCCGCCCTTGGGTCGAATCGTCCAGCCCGGGTTGCCCTCTTTGCCGCTGTTCCAGTGCGCTTCGACGCTGTCGATCTCGTAGTACGACCTCCGTGGGTCGTTGTCATAGGCAAGAGAATCGAACAAGAAGAACTCGGCCTCGGGGCCGAAATACGCAGTGTCGCCGATCCCGCTCGTCTTCAGATAGGCCTCGCACTTCTCGGCGACGTATCTCGGATCGCGCGAGTAGGGCTGGCGAGTGATGGGATCTTCGATCTTGCAGATGATCGCCGCCGTCGGGTGGGCATAGAACGGGTCCATGAAGACCGTGCCCGGATCAGGGACGAGCAGCATGTCGGACTCATTGATGGCTTGGAATCCGCGAATGCTCGAGCCGTCGAATCCAATTCCGGCCTCGAAAAGTTCTTCCGAGAAGTCCTCCGCGGACATGGAGAAGTGTTGCCACATCCCAAACAGGTCGGTGAAGCGAATGTCGACAAACTTCGCTTCGTTCGCATGAACAAGTGAGACGGCGTCTTTCGGTGTCATAGAGTCGTTCGATCCTCCCAGGGTAGGTGCAAAAGGCCTGGCCTTCGAGCACGGCCGAACCCAACTTCGAGGTTCGCTTGCGACCCCTCAGGGGCGACTTCGGGAAGTTCAGACTTCGGGCTGCCCACAGGCCCAAACTTGGCAACGGCGCCAAATCAACGGACGGATTCGCCACTCCAAACGTCGCAAGCAATCTTTGCGCCCGCGTCATGGAACGGCGGAGAGAAGGGTACCCCGTTCGAGGGCGGCTTGGGCGATCTCGTCGTGTTGCGGGAGATCGACCTTCGGGCACTCTAACGAGTCCGGACGGGCACAGCGAAAAGCTTCGACTGCCTTCGCCTGCAGCCATCCCAGCGAACTTGTGTACAGCATTTGGGCGCAGCCGCCCACTCGGTGCGCCCTGAGCCGGGCCGACTGCTCGGCGAAATGGAGGATGGCCAGGTCCGCCAGGGCGCCCAAGTAGATTTGGTCCTCTTGGGGGCTCGCCAGCAGCTTCAGAGCGAGATCGTGCGCGAAGCTCTGGGGGGAGCGGCCCTTACAACTCGACGCCGACTTCAGCAGCCTGGACGCGATGCTCACTCGGTTGATTTCGTTCGTTCCTTCGTAAATCCGGCTGATCCTGGCGTCGCGGTAATGCCGGGCCACGGGGAACTCCTCGGTGAAGCCGTACCCGCCGAACACCTGCAGCGCTTCGTCCACGATGAAGCCCTGAGCCTCAGAGGCGAACACCTTGCAGGCGCTGCATTCCAACGCGAACTCCGCGGCCGCCCGCTGGTTCCCCTCGACCGTTCCGCCCCACTTCTCAAAGGCGAGGTCGATCAAATGGCCCGTCCGGTAGATCATCGACTCTGCCAAGAAGTACCGGATCGCTGACTCGGCGATCTTCTTGCGGATCAGGCCGAAGTTGCAGATGGGCTGTCCGAACTGCCTTCGCTCTTGGGAATACCGCAACGAGTTCTCGAAGGCATCGCGCGCAGGACCCAACGACATCGAAGACAGCTTGAACCGGCCAAGGTTGAGCGCATTGAGGGCGACGTAGTGACCCTTTCCGGGTTCATGGAGCAGGTTGCTGAGAGGTACTTCGACGTTTTCGAGGGTCACTCGCGCCGTCGAGGAACCCTTCAGCCCCATTTTGTGCTCTTCGCGTTCGATGCGCACGCCGGCGTAGTCTCGCTCGACCAAGAATGCGGCGATCCCTTCGCCCTCGATCCGCGCGACAACGAGGAAGAGGTTGGCCCATTTCGCGTTCGAAACCCACATTTTCGACCCATTGAGGAGCCAATGGCCACCCTGCCGTTTGGCTTGCGAACTGGCCGCGAGCGCGTCCGTGCCGCTGTTGGGTTCGCTGAGGCAGTACGCGGCCACCCACTCGCCAGATAGGACCTTCGGGAGGTACTTGTGTTTTTGCGGCTCCGTTCCATAAAGCGAAAGGCCGAGTTGACCGATTCCGCTGGTCACCCCCGCAGTAACGCTGAAGGAGGCGTTCAGACTGAGCATCTCGATGATCCGAGCTGCGAGGTTCTTGCCCAGACCCAACCCTCCATATTCTTCGGCGGCGTCGATGCCCAAGAGCCCGAGCTGGCCCGCCTTTCGAATGAGGTCCGGCATCAAACCGTCTTCCTGCTTTTCGATCCTTTCGACCAGCGGGAGAACCTCTTTGCGGGAGAATTGCTCGGCCGTCGCGACCATCATCGATTCATCGGAACTGAAGTCCTCGACAGAAAAGACCTGACTCGGCTCCTCATAAAAAAAGGACCCTCCCGACTCCAATTGTTGAGATCGCTCTCCCAGCATGATTTCGAATACTCCGTAGAGGAAGACAGGCACGGACGGCTTCCGTCTCGCCGATTGTAGCCTACCGGAGCCGGTACGGAGAAGTCCGGAAGGTATTATCCGCCGCAGGGGCCTGTAGCTCAGAGGTTAGAGCGTGCGGCTCATAACCGCTTGGTCTCGGGTTCGAATCCCGACGGGCCCACCACCCCGCCCCGATGTCTTAACGGTCTCTTCGCCTAGCGAAGCGTTGCCACTTAGGTATACAGTTCCCTTTAATGAAGGGTCTTCACCTGATTGGGGTTTTCGTTTCCTTCGTCCTTGGACTCGCGCTTGGGTTCGCTCAGGAGTTCACCCTGACCGTGCTGCACACGAACGACATGCATGCTCGATTCGAGCCGTCGAAGGTGGGCGGCCAGATGCTGGGTGGCTATTCGAGGCTGGCCACGCTGATCGATCGGCATCGAAAGTTCGACCCTAATGCCATCGTGCTGAACGCAGGGGACACCTTTCAAGGGACGCTGTACTTCAACGTTTACGAGGGACTCGCCGACGCCGCGTTCATGAATTACGTTCGTTTCGATTCGATGGCGGCGGGCAACCATGAGTTCGACCGCGGCCCTGAGGTCTTTGCTCGATTTCTCGACCGCGTGTCGTTTCCGGTTCTTGCCGCGAACTTAGACGTATCGAACGAGCCGGCCCTTTCGGGGAAACTGATGCCGAGCACGATTCTCGAAGTGGGAGGCGAGAAGGTCGGCGTCGTGGGGGCTGTCACTCCCGATTTGCCTTCGATTAGTTCGCCCGGCCCCAACGTGAAGCTCAAACCACTCGTGCCCAGCGTCCAGACGGAAATCGACCAGCTCGCCGCCAAAGGCATCGACAAGGTGATCGTGCTGTCCCACGTTGGGTATTCGGACGAGCAGCAACTCGCGCGCGATCTGCGGGGCGCGGACATGATCGTGGGCGGGCACAGCCACTCCTTATTGGGTTCGTTTGAAGGGTTCGATCTGCCTAAGCCTTTGGGGCCTTATCCGACCGTCGTCACCCACTCGAACGGCGAGCGCGTTCTAGTCGTTCAGGCTTGGGAATGGGGCAAGGTATTGGGGCGGATTCAAGTGGTTTTCGACGCTTCCGGAAAGGTTGCGCGGTGGAGCGGCGGCGATCCGATCCCGGTCGTGGAGTCGGTTGCGGAGGACCCCTTCATCGCGAGCTTCATCGCCGCCCTGAAGAAGCCGATCGAGGCGATGCAATCGGAGGTCGTCGGCGAGCTTTCTTCCGACGCGGGCTTCCCCCAAGGCACCGCCCGGACCGGCGAAAACAGCATGGGCAACCTCATCGCTGACGCTTATCTGAGGGCAGTGGAGAACTCCGGCGCAAAGGCTGGATTTGCCAACGGAGGTGGGGTGAGAGCGCCGCTCGAGAAGGGGCCAGTGACCTATGGCCAGGCGATCACCGTCGTGCCGTTCAACAACACGCTCGTCCTCTTGGACCTTACGGGAGCGGAGATCCGAGCGATGCTGGAGCACGGCGTGTCGAAGCACCCCGAGGGATCGGGAGCCTTGATTCACCCTTCATCGGGAACGCGGTATGCCGCAGATGTTCGCAAACCTGCGGGCCAGAGGGTTACCGAAGTCTGGATCGACGGCGAGCGGCTCGAGCTCCAAGCGACGTACCGGGTTGTGGTCAACAGCTTCATGGCCTCAGGCGGGGATGCCCATGAGGTCCTGAAACTCGCTCAAGGTCGCCGAGTGGATACTGGGATCGTCGACATCGACGCTCTCGTCGAGTACCTGAAAGCCCACCGTCCGCTGGAAGCGAAGCTGGAGGGGCGAATCCGGGTCCTGGGTTTGTAGCTCGCCTACCGCGTCTTTCCGATCCGCTTGATCGGCAGCCAGATGAACTCGCTTCGTCCGATGATGTCCTGTTCTCGCACGAGACCCCAAAAACGACCGTCGAACGACTCCTGGCGGTTGTCGCCGATCATCAAGTAGTGCCCCGGCGGAATTCGAGCCGGTGGCGCGCTCTCGAGTTCGTCGATAAGCCGCCTTTCCTGTTCCGAGAGTTCGTCCGGACTCTTCCAATCGGATCCGATCGGTTCGTTCGGGTTGGCTCCGGCGCCCAAGCCGACCGCGAACGGTTTGGCGATGGGGCTCCGGTAGTTGGGCATCCCATGAAAGTCGTTGATGACCGGGATGAACTTGCCCTTCCAAGCCTCATAAGCGCCGTCGTACTGCACGAGTTTGAAGTCGAACGTGTTCTCACCTCGACGGTAGCTCTCTTGTGCGGGCTCGCCGTTGCGATACAGCGTCCCTGCCCGGATCTCGATCAGGTCACCACCGACTCCGATGCACCTCTTGATGAAGTCCACCTTAGGCTCGCCGTCTTCGTCGATCTGGTTGGGTTGGCAAGCGAAGGCGGGCGGCCGAAACACGACGATGTCGCCCGATTTCGGACTCGTATATCGATAGACCGCTTTGTTGGCGATGATGAAGTCGTTTTCGAGAAGCGTGTCCTTCATCGATCCGGAGGGGATGCGAAACGCCTGAATCCCAAAAGGCCGGATGAGGAGAAAGACGACGACCGCGGCGTAGATGAGCGCGTCCAGCCCCTCGTTGAAGAACCGCGCGGCCCGATAAGCTCCACCCCGGCGATGAGGCTCGGTCTTCGTGAGATAGGGGAACACTGCCAGCCGCAGGACCGTACAAACGCCGACAAACAAGACAACCTTGCTCAGGGGAGTGCGCGCCAGGTTGTCGATGAAGACTTCGAACCCGCCAGGTTCGCCCAACTGGGCCAGCAACGCGTTCACGGCTTACCTTTTCTCGCGGATTCGAGCTTCCTTGCCCACCTTATCGCGCAAGTAGAACAGCTTAGCCCTTCGAACTCGGCCTCGCCGAACGATCTCGAACTTCGCGAAATTGGGCGAGTGGACCGGAAAGCTCCGCTCGACGCCCACCCCGTTGCTCATCTTCCGCAGCAAGATGGTCTTGGCCACTCCACCGTTCTTGACGGCGATGCAGGTTCCCTCGAAAATCTGAATGCGTTCCTTGCCGCCTTCCCGTACCTTTACGTGAGCGCGGACGGTGTCGCCGGGTCGGAAGTCGGGTAGCTCGGGCTTGAGGCAGGGCTCAGCAATACTCGTTACAATCGCTTGTTTGGACATCTTAGAACACTCCGCTCACCCTAACCGGGGACGGCAAGACTCTCGAACTCAGGAGGATAGCATATCGAGGTCGCCCTTCGCTATGGGCGCTCGGCAGAATAGGTCGGGCCGTTCCGACCGCGTCCGGATCAAGGATTGCCGACGCCGCCAGAGTCGCACGGCCTCATGATTCCCTGAGTAGAGAACCTCGGGCACGCTTCTACCTTCGAACTCCCGAGGTCCGGAATACTGCGGGGCCGACAGAAGGCCGTCGCTATGAGTGTCTTGGAGGAGGCTTTCAGGCGAGCCGAGAACTCCCTCTACGAGGCGCGAAACAGCGTCGATCACGATCAGCGCAGGCAGTTCGCCTCCCGTCAAGACGTAATCGCCCACCGAGAGGACGTGCGTCGCCCACTTGTCGATGACGCGTTGGTCGATGCCCTCGTAGCGGCCACAGACGAGAACGATATGGTCCTTCGAGGCAAGCTCGCTCGCGACGCTCTGGGTGAAGGGTCGTCCGCGCGGGTCGAGAAATGCGACTGCCGCTTCCGGGCTGGGGCCGCAGGAGCGAATCGCTCGGTCGATCGGTTCCGGAAGCATGACCATTCCGGCCCCTCCTCCGATCGGCTTGTCGTCGACGGTCTTGCGGGCGTCGTCGGCGAAGTCTCGCGGGTTTGCGGTCCCCACCTGAATGAGCTCGGCCGCCTGCGCGCGCTGCAAGATGGACTCGCCGAGGACCGAGTGAATCATCTGGGGAAAAAGGGTGACTACATCGAATCGGATCATCGGAACCGCCTAGTTGCGCAGCCGCTGGCGAAGGGTAGAATCGACTCGTGATCCCCGCTTTGAGGAGCGAATGTGAACGTCCCAGACCATCTCAAGTACGCTAAGACCCACGAATGGGTGTTGTTCGAAGGCGACATCGCCACCGTCGGCATTACTGATTATGCTCAGTCCGAACTCGGAGACGTCGTTTATGTCGACCTGCCGTCCCCTGGCAAGATCGTGGCGAAGGGCGATACGCTCGGTTCGGTGGAAAGCGTCAAGACGGTTTCCGACATTTATGCGCCGCTCGGAGGCGAGGTTGTCGAGGTGAACGAATCCTTGGGTGCGCAGAGCGAGCTCGTCAACACCGATCCTTATGGAAACGGTTGGATGGTCAAGGTTCGCCTCGGGGACGGGGGCGACGCCTCCGAACTCCTCGACGCCGAATCGTACAAGGCGATCGTAGAGGGCTGATCGAATGCACCCTTACATCCCGCATACGGACGCCGACCGCGACGAGATGCTCGAAGTGATCGGCGCGAAGTCCATCGAAGAACTGTTTGCCGCCATTCCCCCCGAGCTTCGCATCCAGGGAGATTTGAACGTTCCCAAAGGGCTCGACGAGCACCGGCTCCTCGCCCATGTGTTCGGGCTCTCTCGGAAGAATAAGAGCCTCTTGACCGACCTCGTTTGCTTCCTCGGCGCGGGCATTTACGACCGGTACATCCCTGCGACGATCGGGGCGATTCTGAGTCGAGGGGAGTTCCTCACGGCTTACACGCCCTACCAACCTGAACTGTCGCAAGGGTACTTGCAGACCATTTACGAGTTTCAAACCATGGTCGCGGAACTCTATGGGATGGAGGTCGCGAACGCCTCGATGTACGATGGTTCGACCGCGATGGCCGAGGCCGCGATCCTCGCCCACGGGGTCACTGGCCGCGATCGAGTGTTGATTGCCGAGTCGGTCCATCCGCACTACCGCGAGGTGATGCGTACCTACGGTTGGTCCGCGGGTCTCGAAATCGTAGAGGCGCCGATCGACATGCGGCGGGGTCGAATCGACATTGGGGCGCTCTCGTCCGCCGACTCCAACCCGGCTTGCATCGTCGTGCAGTCTCCCAACTTCTTTGGAGGGATCGAAGACCTCGCGGCGTTGGGCGCTATCGCCAAGGAGTCGGGAGCGCTGTTCATCGTAGTCGCAGACCCGATTTCGTGCGCGCTGCTTCCCCCGCCGGCCGAATTCGGGGCCGACATCGTTGTGGGCGAGGGCCAGCCGTTGGGAATCGCAATGGGATTTGGCGGCCCCGCTTTGGGTCTCTTCGCCTGCAAAGCCGAGCACGTTCGCCGGATTCCAGGGCGAATCGTTGGCCGCACCGAGGATCACGACGGCAATCCTGGCTTCGTGATGACGCTACGGACCCGCGAACAGGACATTCGACGAGAAAGGGCGACCTCCAACATCTGCACCAACGAGGCGCTGATGGCTCTTGCGGCCACGGTGTATATGAGCGCTCTCGGCAAGAACGGGATGAGGAAGGTGGCCGAATCGACGGTTCGGAACACCCAGTATGCCATCGAGCGGCTTTGTCGAGCGGGCGGAAAGCTCCGCTTCGAAACCAAGGTGTTCGGCGAGTTTGTTCTCGAACTGCCCAAGGACGCCACTGAAGTGCAGGAAGCGTTGCTCGACAAGGGCATTCTCGCGGGCCTGCCTCTTGGGCCCATCAAGCCAGAACTCTCCAACTGCCTTCTCGTTGCCGTAACGGAAACACGCACGCGACGGGAAATCGATCAATACGCCGATCGGCTGGCCGAGGCGCTCGCTTGACCGGGCGATGAGATGCCATGAAGGTCTGGGTGATCGGCCGAGGTCTGCTGGGCTCCGATCTCGTTGCTGAGCTTGCCGCGCGCGGGCATGTCGTCACCGCTCCATCCAGACGCGACTTCGACATCGCGAACCCGGTCTCCGTCGCACAAATCACCGCGCTCGGAGATTCGGACCGACCTGACTGGCTCGTGAACTGCGCCGCGTATACGAAGGTCGACCAAGCGGAGTCCGATCGCGACGCCGCCTTCGAGCTGAACGCCTATGCCCCCGGACTCTTGGCGCAGGCTTGCGCGATGGGGGGGATTCGACTGCTCCACCTCAGCACCGACTTCGTTTTCGACGGGGCGAAGAACGAGCCTTACCTCGAAACGGACTCAACCGGTCCCCTATGCGCGTACGGTGATTCGAAGCTGCAAGGGGAGCACGCGGTGCTTTCTGCTTCGCCTCATGCCCTCGTCGTACGAACGGCATGGCTCTTCGGTGCCAACGGCCCCTGCTTTCCCAAGAGCATCCTCAGTGCCTGGACCGCTCGAAAAGCTCTCCGAGTTGTGGCCGACCAGGTCGGCTCGCCGACGTACACGCGACATCTTTCCGCATTGCTTGAAGAGTTGATGAAGATCGGCCCACCGGGAGGGATTCTGCACTGCGCCGGTCCGGAAGCGGCCAGTTGGCATGAGCTTGCCGTTCGGACGTTGCGGGCCTATGCCCGCTTCTTGGGCGAAGAGAGCGAAGAAGTCAATGTGGAGGCGATCTCTTCGTCGGATTGGCCCACCGCTGCCCGGCGGCCAGCGTATAGCGTCCTTTCGAATGAAAAGTGCTGCGCTTTGGGCGTCCCGCCCATGCCTCCCCTCGAACAGGCCCTCGATGAATTCATCGAGGACCTTTCGAAGCGGAATTCGGGCGATTAGCCCTTCGGAGCGGTCATGGGCTTGGGCGTCTGAATCTTGTCCTTGACGCCTGCCGCGTACTTCGCAGGGTCTGCGCTCAACGGGCCGAGACACCCGGCGCAGCAAACGTAGTAGCGAACGCCTTCAAAGTCGACGTAGCCTCCGGCCGAAGCGTAGTCCTTGACGACCTCTTTTTGCACCGGGCAGAAGAGGACTTCCTTCTTGGGCTGAGTTGCGTACGTCTTCGGGCTCGCCTTGAACTTCGTCAGGTTCTCCCCGCTGAGGAACAGGTACCGGACGCCGCCGAAATCCATCGACGCCTTGGAATTCTTCTCAACGATCGGCTTTCGGGCGACCGGGTCGAAAAGCGAGACGCCTAAGACCTTGCCCTTGTTCGATTCCTTGGCCAAAGCCTTTGCGGGATCGCCTTCGAACGTGCCCTTGCACCCTGGGCAGCAGTACCGATATCGGACTCCGTTGTAATCCGTCGCTGCGCTGTCGGCAGCGATGGGCGAACCCATGATGGGGCAAATGACCGGTTCTTCGGCGATGGCCGGCATCAGAACCGCGACGAACGCGGCGACAGTGCTTGTAAGTATCATGTTGAATTCTCCTAACGGTTTCGGCGAAGAAAAGCTCCTTGCCGTTCTATCCTGACAATGCTACCGAATCAACGCTAGTTCCCGGAACTACCGGCTCCGCGCATCGCAACGGCGGCTCAGGCTCGGAATTGCCCGAGGAACCGGAGGTCGTTTTCTAAGAAGAACCGAAGGTCTTCGACGCCGTAATCCATCATGGGGATTCGTTCCACCCCGAGACCAAACGCCCACCCTGAGTACCGCTCGGTGTCGATCCCGAACGACTCCAGAATCTTGGGGTGAATGAGCCCTGCGCCGCCGAGTTCGAGCCATGCGCCTCCGAACAGCTTGGGAGTCGAGATCGCGTAATCGACTCCTGGTTCGACGAACGGGAAAAAGTCAGGTCGAAAGCGAATCTCGACCTCATCGCCGAACATGGCCCTCGTGAAGACGCCAAGGGTTCCTTTGAGGTGAGCCATCGAAACTCCCTCATCGACCATGAACGCGTCCACCTGGTGAAAGGTGTGGCTGTGTGTGCGGTCCACGGCCTCGTTGCGGAAGGTACGACCGACCGTGAAGAACCGCAGCGGAGGCTGAAACCGCTCGAACACCCTGCCTTGAATGGCCGTGCATTGAGTTCGAAGGACCTTGTCGTCCGCAAGATAGAACGTGTCTTGTTCGTCGATGGCCGGGTGGTCGGGAGGATAGTTGAGAACGTCGAAGTTGTAGCGGAAATCCTCTAACTCCGGGCCCTCGAAGTACTGAAACCCCATCCCTCCGAGCACCTCTCGAATCCGGTTTTCGGTCTGCTGGAGCACATGCTCGTAGCCTCTCGGAAGGGGGCGGGAGGGAAGGGTGACATCGATGCGTTCGTTCTCGAACCTCTTCTCATGCTCCGCAGCTTTGATTTGGGGCTCGCGCTCGGCGAGGAGCGATTCGATGCGGCTGCGAGCCTCGTTGACGCGCTGCCCAAACTTGGGCCGCTCCTCTGGTGACAGCCCTCCAATCCCCCGCATCAGGCCCGTAATCAGGCCCGACTTGCCCAAGTAGCGGATTTCAGCGTCCCTGAGGTCTGAGGTGGAAGTCGCCGACTGAATCGCCTGCTCGGCCTCGGAAACGAGGTTTTGGATGTCGTCCATGAAGGGAATAGGTATGGCGCAATTGCCGTTCGGATTGCAAGTGCGGTTTTTTGGGCAATTCCGACAGCGAGGTAAACAATCCTGGCTCCTCGAACCCGGTATCCTTGAGCCACGCGCACCGAGCAGAGGGAAGATAAGGATTGAACATAGGAGTTCCAAGAGAAACCGCGCCTGGCGAGGGACGGGTCGCGCTGGTGCCTGATGGCGTCAAGTCGCTCACGGCCCAAGGGCTCACGGTCTTCGTTGAAAAGGGCGCTGGTTTGGCGTCGCTCGTCTCGGACCCCGAGTACGAAGCAGCGGGCGCAAAGGTCGTTTCCGCGCAAGAGGTGTATTCCCAATCGGAAATGCTCCTCAAGGTTCTCGGACCCACAGACGGCCGCGCTGGGAGCGAGATCGACCAGATCCGCGAAGGCGCTGCCGTAATCGCGAGCCTGTCGCCGCTTTCGAACCCAGAGACCGTTCAGCGCTTTGTGGGCAAGAAGGTCGTCTCGTTCGCCATGGAGTTGATCCCGCGGATTTCGCGCGCTCAAAGCATGGACGCACTGAGTTCGATGAGTACGATCGCGGGCTATCGAGCCGCGTTGCTGACGGCCACGAATCTCCCCAGGTTCTTCCCGATGCTCATGACCGCGTTCGGGACTTTGCCGGCGGCGCGGGTGCTGGTCATCGGAGCGGGAGTGGCGGGCCTTCAGGCGATCGCCACATGCCGAAGACTCGGCGCGATCGTGGAAGCCTTCGACGTGCGTCCTGCGGTCAAGGAGCAGATCGAAAGTCTCGGCGCTAAGTTCATTGGGCTCTCGCTTCTGACGGAGGAAGCGGAAGATCAAGGGGGCTACGCGAAGGAGGTTTCAGTCGATACTCATGTGCGGGAGTTGGAACTCATCGGATCGAGGCTTTCCAAGGTCGATGCGGTGATCACCACTGCGCTGATCCCCGGAAAGCCCGCGCCGGTCCTCATCACGCGGGACATGCTCAAGATGATGCGGCCCGGTTCGGTGATCGTCGACCTCGCTGCCATCAACGGAGGCAACTGCGAGGCCACGGTTCCCGGCGAAACGGTGGACCTGGACGGGATTCGGATTATCGGCCGCACGGACTTGCTTTCGACGATGGCCGCAGACGCGAGCAAGATGTATTCCAAGAACATCACTTCGTTCCTCGCCCTGCTCATTCGCGAAGGCAACTTGAACATCGATCTGGAGGATGAGATCGTTCGCTCGACGCTCGTGACTCTGGAAGGAAAGGTTATGCACGAACCGACTCGATTGATGCTGGAGCGAGGGGGCAATCCATGACCCTGATCGCCGTCATTACCATCTTCATCTTGGCAGTGTTTGTGGGGTTGGAGGTCATCTCCAAGGTTCCCCAAACGCTGCACACGCCGTTGATGTCGGCAACGAACGCGATTCATGGGGTGATCCTCGTGGGGGGCATCGTCGTCTTGGGACACGCTCATTCGACAGTCACGCTCGCGGTCGGATTCGTCGCGGTAGTGTTTGGGACATTGAACGTGCTCGGCGGGTTCGTCGTGACCGACAGGATGTTGGAGATGTTCAAAGGCAAGCGCAAGAAGGAGGCCAAGGCCGATGTCGCCCGAGCAAACTAAGCAGCTCATTGAAGTCGGCTACTTGGTGGCCGCCGTGTGCTTCATCCTTTCGCTGAAGCTCCTCAATTCGCCGCTGACGGCTCGGAAGGGCAACGCGTTGGCGGCGGTCGGGATGGCGATTGCTTTGGGCGTGACCTTCGCGCTTCCGGGAATCAGCAATTGGGGGCTGATTCTGGGTGGGTTCGCAATCGGTTCGGTTCTGGGTGTGGTTTCGGCGCGCAGGGTCGCGATGACCGCGATGCCGCAAATGGTCGCCTTGCTCAACGGGCTGGGCGGCGGCGCGGTCGCTCTTGTTGCGCTGGTCGAGTTTCTCGAAAGCAACCAAGGCGCGGGCTTGGATTCCATCGGGCTTGTGACGGCGGTGCTGAGCGCGATCATCGGAAGTGTGAGTTTCTCGGGCAGCGTCATCGCTTTCGGCAAGCTCCAGGAGTTGATCACGAGCCGCGCTGTGACCGGAGTTCTCCTCAAGGTTGCGACGTTCATCGCACTGGCCGGGATCATCGGAATCGCGCTGTCGCTTACCCTCGGTACGCCCCGCATCGAGGCGTTTCTCCTTCTGCTCGGCCTTTCGGTCGCGTTGGGCGTGCTTGGCGTAATCCCGATCGGCGGGGCAGACATGCCCGTCGTCATTTCGCTGTTGAACTCCTTTACGGGTTGCGCAGCCGGGCTAGCTGGCTTTGTTCTCGGCAACACGGCGCTGCTGATCGGAGGCGGTCTTGTCGGTGCGAGCGGCCTGATCCTCACGCTTCAGATGTGCAGCGCCATGAACCGCTCGCTCGAAAACGTGCTTTTTGGAGCTTTTGGAGCGACGACCTCCTCGGCAATGGGGGGCTCCGGAGCGACTGGGACCGTTCGCAACTACTCAGTCGAGGACGCGGCGATCATGTTCTCGAACGCCTCAAGCGTGGTGATCGTGCCTGGATATGGCCTTGCCGTCGCCCAGGCGCAGCACGTGGTCAAGGAGCTTGCCAACAAGCTTGCGGCGATGGGGATCGACGTGAAGTTCGCCGTACACTCAGTCGCGGGACGGATGCCGGGGCATATGAACGTTCTCCTCGCGGAGGCCGACGTGCCCTACGATCAGCTCTACGATATCGATCAGATCAACCCGCTGTTTCCTGAGACCGATGTTGCGCTCGTCGTCGGCGCTAACGACGTCGTCAATCCGTCGGCACGTTACGATAAGGCCAGCCCGGTCTATGGAATGCCGATCCTCGACGTCGACAAGGCGCAGAATTGCATCGTCATCAAACGAAGCATGAAGCCGGGGTTTGCAGGGATCGACAACGAGCTGTTCGTGATGCCGAATACGTCGATGGTGTTCGGCGACGCCAAGCAGGTGATCACCAAGATGGTCGCGGCGCTCGAACCCTACGCGTAGGCTACTTGTCGGACACCCACTTTGCGTGGCCATCGGCAAACACGACGGCGCGACCTCCAGGGCCGACCACGTATCCCATTTCGGTGTCGGCCGGGTTCTGAATGGAGGCCATGTTTCCGCCCCCGAACGTATAGACGAACCCCTTGAGGACCTCTCGGTTCTTGACATACGGCGACAGCAAGTCTTCCACGTTGTCGGTCTTCGAAGGAAAGCGCTCGTCGTTGTCGGTGGCATACATGATCAGCGCCACCCCAGCCATCTTCGCTTTCATTAGAACTTCGTTACGCAGTTGCTGTTCGAGCTTCTCGATGAACTCGTCGATGGGCGCGGGGGTGATCGGGCGGATAAGGGCGACGCCCCGCGAAACCACGAGCACTTCTTCTCCAGTGGGCGACAGAGAAGCGGAACTCGCATCGAATTCGATCAGCGCGGCGTTCCCGTATTGGGCAGGGACCTTAGGATTCCTGGGTGGCGCAGGCGCCTGCCCTCGCACTTCCTCACCTGGCGCCACTTGGGGGACGAGCATAGCGGTGTTGGGCAATCCAGCGGCGTTGCCCCCCAGCGCAACCCTCAACGGGCCGTCGAGGCGTTCACGTTCATAAAACACGTTGCCTCTTGGGCCTGGAAGGGGGGAGACCCTTCCCGTGGTGGCGTCAAGTTCGTACCAAGCTTGCGAGGCCTTGCCTTGGGAAAATTCCGTGGTCCAAACCACGAGCTTGTTGGGTGCGACGGACCAAGCCGCGTCCGCCATACCGGAAGGTAGCGGGATCGCGGGGCCGAGGCCCGACCTGGGGTCGTAAACGTGAGCGGAATTCTCCGTGGCGCTCAGACTGGAAAGGTCAGTCGTTGGCTGGCTCAGCCGGCTCAAAGCGATGAGAGCTTGCGGGCCTTTGGTCACGACGCGAATTCGAGGACCTGTACCCGCTTTCGATTCCGGTGAGTCCCAAAGGAGGCGAGCCGTTCCCGAAGACTCGCTGACTTCGAAGAGGAGGACCTTGGAAACGCCGCCAACGCCGTCCGCTCGATACAGCATGACCTCGGCCAATGCGAAGCCGGAGTCGCCCAGGTTATGGACTTCGCCCGAGGCTGAATGCCAGGAGCCTAGGTTCAGAGTCGACTGCTTCGAGCGGCTCTTTCGGTCCCAAACCGAGAGTTCGAAGCGGAACGGCTCGGGAAGTTTTCCGGACTTCTGGGCGGCGGCCTCCATTTCGCTGGGAAACGACGCCCCGGGTGCCCTCAACACGATCACCTTCTTGCCGCTTCCTACCCAGCCGCAGTAGCTCACCAACGAATCCGCCACAACGACCGAAGGAGAAACGAGCCCGTAGGCGCTTTCACCGACGACTACCCACTGATTGGGGTCGAAGCGCTGCGCGGGCGCGAGGGCTGAGAGGAAGACGAGCCCGCTCACAAGAGACTTCATACGGATAGCATACGACATCATGCTCGGGCTCACTTGGAACCTTGAGGTGCTTTGGGGGAGAACAGCGAGTTGAAGACGAACTTGAACGAACCGTGGGTCTGCCCTCGGAAGAGAACCTCAGGCCCAAGAAGCAGCAATCGCCCTTTGCCGACGCTTATCGAGAGGGCCGCGATTGCGTCTTTCAGTTGGCCTTGGCCCCACGCCCAACCGCTCCGCAAGGGGGTCTCAGAGTCGAACCACGCCAACTTCCGGATCATAGAGGGATCGGCATCCGCGCGAATTGCAAACGCCGGACTGTTGTCGAACATCACATCGACTGTGGCCGGCAGTCCGTAGCACTCCGGCTCCGAATCCTCGACCCTCACGCGTAGAACCGAACCCGGAACGAAGAACTTGTCGCGGCCCAGCGGACGTGGGGAAGGCCCAGATCGGTCGACCAGAGCACTCTCCACGGGAAGGCCCAGCCTTTGGGCGATTCCGGTAGCCGAGCCTATCGCGACCACCGTCCCACCCGCCTCCAGGAATTGCCGCACTTGAGGGAGCGATTCGCCGAGGGTGAGGTTGCCCATTCGCCCCTTCCATTCTAAGGGAATCGTTGGGTCGTCGGGCGTCCGCGCCTGAGGGCCGCCCCCACCCGAAGACCCGAAGGTCGCTCCGTCGGGCAGAATGAGGACGTCGTACTTGGCGAGCGCCCCCGCGTCGATCTCCGGCGGAAACGCCACATCGAAATCGAACTCGAACTGCTCCAGTATCCACCGAGTCCATCCCGAAGTCATCGAACCTCCATATCGATCCCAGAGCGCAATCTTGTTGCGGGACACAGGCACATGCGTCCCGCGAGGTCGCCCCGCAACCCCTCGGAACCTTACGCCCACTTCGTTGGCGATCTGCGCGATCTTCGGCCTCAGACCGTCGGCTTCAGGTACGTAGAAGGATCCTCCGAGAACGGGAACCTCGCCCTGCGCTTCGGAGCCGGAGACACGAAACACCGAAACCCCGTCTCTTAGCAACCGGTTTACGGCGACGAAGCTGTCGTTGACTTGCGGATCGAGGACGTACCCTGCCGGTAGGCCCCGAGGGGAGCTCACCATTCCGGTTGGTTTGGGCGCACGGCCCGAAACGGCCGTCGCGTCGAATCTCGGGGGGTCGAGGACTCTCAGAAAGTCGATGCCGAAGGTGAAGGCGGGCGTCCAGCCTGCGCTGTCATAAGGTGGGGTTGGCGGTCCACCTTGGTAAGCGAAGTCGTCCGGGTGAACTTGCGGTTCGAACATGCTGAGGATATGCGGGCGATAGGCCTGGGCAAGGCGGACCAAGTACGAACCGGCCGGGACCAGGCGTCCGTCGATCTGGACGGCCTGCCTCGTGCGCTCGATTTCGATCCCCGTATCGATCAGCATGTTGACGAACTTCACTGCTGTGCCGAAGTCGGGTTGATCGCTGGGGATCAAATAAAGCTTGGCGTCCCGATCTTCCGGGCGCCTGATCTCCTGGAGGGAGTTCGCCGCAGCGATCCGCCGGGGATGGGGCGTCCATGTGTCGGATAGCCCTTTCTCTATGGAGTTTCGGCCCATTCTCCATACGTTCAGGAGGAGCGACTCCCGATACCGCGACGCGTAGTCGAGAATCGCGTAGTTCGCCGTAATCGAATACTCGACGGATTGGCGCAGCCGCCACGTTTGGGGCTCGATGGGGAAAGGCAGGTCCATCGAAGGAAGCTGGCGCTCCCGTCGGAAGGGCACCTGGATCGGATTGGGACTGCCGATGGTTTCGGTGAGGATCCCGACCATATTGTGGTAGTAGGTCGTGGTGCGCAAGCCCCCATTCCACCAAGCGGAGTAGGAAGCTCCGGACCGCATGGTGACGCCGGGCTTGTTCTCCGCGATGAAGCGTTGGTGCATCGCCGCGCTGACGGCATCGAGAGTGACGCGGCACAGCGGGTCGCATTCATAAGGGAACGGGTCGCGGAAGGGCGGAGCGAACATGACCGTCCCTGCCGGTCCGGTCTGGTGGTGGTTGTAGACGATTTGGGGATACCACTCGTGATACAAGACCCGATTCATGTTTCTGGTTTCGGGTTGGGTCGAGGCGTAGAAATCGCGGTTGTTGTCGTGCCCGATGTACTTCTGGTAAAGCCTGGGGACGCCTCCAGCCGACCGCGTTTCGGGCGTAGACTTCCTCATGTACCAGTTGGCCACGAGGTCATGACCGTCGGGGTTGGCGTGTACGAGGAGGATGATGCAGTCATCAAGAATGCGCCGGGTCTCAGGGTCGTCACGCTGGACGAGCACGTAGGCCATTTCGGCGAGGGCTTGCGCGCAAAGGACCTCGGTGGCATGGAGCCCGCCGTCGATCCAGACGACCGATTTGCCCTCTCTTGCCAGTTCGCGAGCCGCCTTTTCATCGGCGTCCTTCGCCCGTGAAAGTCGGCCGGAGATCTCTCGGAACCTATCGAGCCGACGCGCATTTTCGGGGGAGGTCACGACCGCCATGAACTGATCCCGACCCTCTGCGGTCTTGCCGACGTTGACCAGTTGCAGCCGGCTCGACTCGGCGTCGAGCTTCTTCAAATAGGCCACATATTGCTCGTAATTGATGAGGTGGTAGTCAGCGCCGAGTGGGTGTCCGAAAAACGACTCAGGCGGGGTCACGCGCAACTGGCAGAGGACCGCAGCCGGGAGGAAAGCTAACCAAAAGAACGACAGTCGTGAGTTCATGGGATGTATCCGCTTTCGATGGCCGAGCTTGGGAGTCCTGCTCGATCCTACCAACTCCCTCCACCTCCTCCACCAAATCCACCGCCCGAGAATCCTCCTCCGCTGCTGAACCCCGAGCCTCCGCCGCTCGCTCCGCTGGATCGGGGAGGGGTCGACGCAGAGGCCGCGAGCGATTCGCCCATATCGGAAAGGTCGCTCGCGAACATCGTTGCGTTGAACTGGCCTGCGTACGCTCCCCGGTACCAACTCGGAGCTTGCTTCACGATATCCTGGAACGTCTGCCCCCAGTGGTAAACGAGTCCAAAAGAGATCGCATAGGGAAGCATCCGCTCGAAGAGCGCTTGATCGGGATGCTTTTCGGCCATCCAATTCATCTCGTTGCGGTGCGCGCGCGCGATGAACTCCGACAGCCCCAAGACTTGGTCCCGGGTGCGGTTGCCAAGAGGAAGCCGCCGCGGCATCTGGCGGCTGAAAGAATAGAGAATCGGAAGCGCCACGACTCCACCGATTGCGCCAGGCCAAAGGTTCCAAACTGGGGCGATCCAAGCCGCCAATAGAGCCAACGCAACGATCCCGAGCACGCCCACGGTCATCCAGCCCACGCGGACGTTTTCGGGGCTACGAACGTAAAAGCCCCGGTCGACAAGGGTTTCGTAAATCTCCTGTCTCAGTTCACCGATTTGGGGCGCGACCTTGGTTTGGAGGTCCAGCTTGGTGACGACGTCCCCACAGGTCTTGAGCTTGGCGAGCAAGAGCGACTCGAACGGCGTTAGATCGAGTTCGGGCTTCTTGTCCGTAAACTTGAGCTCCGCTTCTTGCCGCTTGAAGAACATCCCGGTTTCGGTACTTTCGACGATGAGGTATCCCTTCGTGGCGAGGCTAATGATGCCCGCAGAAAGGTCCCTACGGTCCACGCGCTCGTCGATCAGCGCCCCACATTCGGCCGGTCCGAGCCCTGAGGGAGGATCGAACGAGGTGGCAATGGGGCCGCTCTTTTCGTCGCGGCCGTGCTTGAGCCAAAGGAAGAACATACCGAGGAACACCCAGACCGGAATGGTCAGGCCGAGGTTGGGAAGCAGCAGCCAGCGAAGACGCTGCGCGAGAGTCGGCTCGGCGATCACGCCCTTGGGGAGTGCGAGGACGAGCGTCAAGCCGCTATAAGAGGAAAGGGGCCACCTTCTTTCTCCCGAGAATTCGTCATCGGACAATGACACTTCAACCAGCGTTACGTCCCCGAGGCGGCGGGTCGTTCGTCCCGCAACGATATCGTTGGTCGTAGACCCATACGGACCCGCAAACACCCTCCCTCGAATCGGCTTGTCTGAGGGTACATCGGGATAGTGGACGGTAAAGCCTGACCTTAGGATTGTGGTGTCCCATTCGTCGCCGGTGACGTTCCAATAGAACTCAGCCGTATCCCCCCAGTCTCCGGCGTTAGGGCCGAAAAAATTGAGGACGTTTTCAGTCCGGTAGCTGATCAAGTAGGACTTCTGCGTGCCTGGACTGAGCCAGACATCCTCGTCCCCGATGCGAATCTTGAGGTTGGCTCCCTCGCGTGTGACGAGCGTCGTGAGCTTGTTGCCCGCATCGTCGGTCACACGCACGTCCGTCAGGAGGATGTCCCTCCGCGTAGGGCCGCCAGTGTCGTAGGAAGTTGGAATGACGCGAAAGATGCCTCGGCGAGATTCGTAGAACGAAACCCGAATTTCCTCCAGGACCCGTACATTCCCGTTCTTCGCAATGTCGATCGTCGCGTGGAACGAGTCGATAACGTAAGGCTCGCCCGTGGGGGATTGCCGCGACTGGGGGGAGGCGAGGGCGACAAGAAACGACAAAGAACAAGCGGCAAGAACCGCACGTAACCGTCCGCGCATGGTTAAACTGACCTCGAAGCTACTTTCGTATGGGGACTGCTTCGCCCGTTCTGGCGAGCGCATAGCCCATCACATTTAGGGACGCGGACGTAGGCTCGAAATCGCTATCGATTCGAAAGAGTTCTGAGGCCTTCGACATCTCGACGACCTTCTTCGTGGACTTCGTTCCGGCAGACAAAGTGACTTCGAATCGGAGGCGGAAGGGCGTTGGAACTCCAGTTTGCCGAACCTGCACCCAAGTCCCCCAAGACCCATCTCGGAAGACCTTCTGAGCTTCGACGATTTGGAGCATGGGGAACGTGGCGTTTTCGATCCATTGACGCCAGAACCAAGCCAGGTCCTTGCCGCTCGCTTCCTCGAAGAACGGGCGAAGGTCGGCCCAAGTCGTATCCAAGCCTCGCCGCATTGCCGCGAGCGCCTTTAGCCCGACAAGCACAGCTTCAAGGCCGATCTCCGCTTCGAGGGCCTTCATCACGAACGCGCCCCGGAAGTAGGTGGCGGACCCGTCGAGGTGGGGCAGGGCCATTTGGCTGAGCGGCTTGGCTACGTCAAGCGTCCGGAGTCCTCCCTGGAGGGTTCCGTCCCGATTGCCGTCGAAAAGCACGCTGTCCACGTACTGCGTAACGCCTTCGTTCCAGGTGTCCTTCGTATAGGAACACGGCGCCATCCCGCCAAACCACGTATGCACCAGTTCGTGGACGGGAAAGCGCGTAGAGATCGAGCGGTTGAGCAGCGTGTAGCTGTAGCTTTCGATCCCGTAATAGGTGTCCGCTTCGAGCAGCGAATAGCTCGAATAGGGAAACGCTCCGAACCTGGCCTCCATGAACTCCATGCCTCGCCGGAGCAGGTCGACCTGTACCTTGCCGCGGGCCGCATCGGGCGGGCCGAGGTGGTACGCCCGGATCGGCTTGCCGTTGGCTTCGGTTTCTGCGGCGAGTTGGTAAGGGCCTGCGACGACCTTCGGGAAACTGATGGGCAGACTGTTCTTGAATGCGGCTACCCGCATACCGGCCGGAGGATTGCGCGGGGGGAAACCGAGGTTTGCGGGGTCGGCGGGTTCGCCTTCGGAAAACGCGAGCCACTCCTCGGGGTGGGTGATGCGCGTTGTGGTCGTCATCGGCTGCCGGCCGAGAGTGGGAACCCAATTCGAAGTCACGTAAGCCGCGGCCGAGGTGACCTTTTCGGAGGCCGTTCCTGAAAGCTTCGCCACGTACTCCAATTCGACGCTTCGGACCGGCGCAGAACTCCAGACGACTACGATTCCACCAGCCTGCACGACGTCGCCTTGCTTCAGTTCCGGAACGGATTCGGATGATGCCACAACCAGGCGGGCGAGCTCGCCGTTGACGCTGGCTTTCGAGAGTACGTACGCGTCGTTGAGTCGAAACACTGGCGCTTTCTCTCCGTTGAGCCGTTCAAGGTCGAGGCGAGCGCTGACTCGCACTTGATTCGTGCTGGGAAGCAACGCGACATCGAGCGCGGCATGGCGAACTCGATGCGACTGGGGAACGGCTTCAGCGATCTCCCTTCCCACACGGGGTCCCTCGGCGGCACGAATCAGCGTGTGGAGCGGGTCGTGATCGCTTTGAATTCCGTGAAACGCATGAAACACCACCCATCCGAGATCGTTATCCGGCCAACCTAGCGGTGTCGGGATCACCTTGACCCCTACGCGGGTCAATCCGCCTCGCCGACCCGCCATTTCGATCAAGTAGGCGGAATCTTGCGCGCGGGCGAACTCGGTTTGGAGGTTGCGCTCGATTCCGGAACCGAGCGCGAGTCGCAGTTTCTGAAGAGCCTCAGTTCGGAGGTCCTGCGAGGTCGGCTGCCAGAACGAAACACTCAGCAGCAGAAGGGGAGCTACAGCAATGCGGTGGTTCATCGTCACTACTCATAGACGCTTGAGGAGGCCAGAACGGAACCCGCGCAGGCGAGGGGCTGGCGCTCAGGGGTCGAGTCTGCCAAAATAGTGTTGGTTCTCGAACGCCGAATTACTAATGAAAGAGCCCACTCCCAGCCACAAACCGGAAGCTACGGAAGAGTTGGAGCCTCGGAAACGGACCTTACTCCGTGCCGTGGTGCTCGAATACGTCGATACCGCCGAACCGATTGCCAGCGAGTACCTCGTCGAGAAGTACGATCTAGGCATCAAATCGGCGACCGTTCGGAACGAGCTGTCCGAGATGGCTGAACTCGGGTTCTTGGAGCAACCCCATACCAGCGCGGGCAGGATTCCCAGCGACAAGGGGTACCGGTACTTCGTCGATCATCTCTTGGTGCCAGCGGACCTCCGAGGGGCGCATCGGCAGACGATCAGCGAGACGCAGCGCGGAGGCGAGGCCCTGTTTGAACTGCTCAACGAAGCCACGTTGGCTCTGAGCCGCTGGACTCAACTGCTGAGCGTTGCCGCAATCCTTCGCGATGCGGACGTGCGCCTCAAAAACGTCATCGTAAGCGCGGTCGGACCGCACCAGGCGCTCTTGGTCGTGGTCTTGGGCAACGGGCATGTGGAGAGCCGGATGGTGGAGTGCCCCCCTGGGTTGACTCTGACCGATTTGGGCCAAGTGAACGAGGCGCTCCAGCAGAGCTTCGTTGGGGAGTCGCTCAAATCGCTGGCAAGATCGAAGGTCGGCGGTGGAACCGGCAAATCCAGCGTGGAAAAGCTTGAACTGGCGATCCGTTCGACCTTGAGGTCGATCGCGAAGGACTTGACGCGCGGGCGGCTGGTCTCGAAAGGGGAAGAGCTCTTGCTCGCCCAGCCGGAGTTCAAGCGGGATTCCGAGATGATTTCCGAACTGATCGAGACGCTGCAAACGACCGATCTTGTGTACGACGCATTGAGCGCGGGAAGCGAGGCGATCGAGAACGTTACGATAGGGAAGGAGAACCGGCGCTCTGAGCTATCCCGGCTCTCGATCGTTCGCCAAGTGTTCTTTGTAGGCGGCAAGGAGGCGGGAGTGATCGGTATCGTCGGCCCTACGCGAATGGCGTATGAGTCGGGGCTTCCGCTCGTCAACTACACAGCCCGCGCCCTCTCCGACGCGCTCACCAAGTTCTTCGCCTGAGGGGACCTAAGCCCCCCAGATTTCGTTCGCCAAGGCGTAAAGGTGCGAAACGAACTCGGAAACGAAGTATCGCCCTTTTCTTTTTGCCTCGGTCAGAAACGGGTTCATTAGCGTCGAGCGCAGTAAGAACACCCCGTTCTGATCGTAATCCTCTTGCGTGACTTCGAGCCTCTTCAGGAATTGAGCGACTGACGCCGGTCCGTAGCGGTTCGAGGAGAGGTGCGTTCGACTCACGAAATACTGTTGTTCATAGACCTTGGTTGAGGGTCCGGAGGGCAAGCTAAGCCGCGCAAAGATCGCGCGGTTGCGCTGATTCAGTTCACGCAGTCCGACCGGGGTGTGGGCGCCGCGGAACGCGAAGCACGCGATGTTGCTCCCTGGGGGGCAAAGGCAAACGGCTTGAGTCGGCTGGGGCCCTGCGATTTCGGAATACCTCTCAAGGAGCGTGTGCAATTCGCAGGCGTTTCGGACGGTCTCTTGCATGAGGAGCCCGTGCCCTTGGTTGTCGAGTGGGATGCACTTGTGGCTCAACCACGTGCACGCGGCTGCGGCCCCTGGTTTGCTTCCTTCGAGGATGTACACCCCGATACTGGAGGACTTTCGCTCGCTGGAGGGGCTCAAAGGGGCCTCTTCCAAGTACGGCGCGTGTTGGCGAGCGATGGGTTTCACGCGGTCGGACTTGTAACAAATCGCGCCCACGGGATAGGGCACGTAACCCAGCTTGTGGGGGTCGATTGCGATCGAGTCGCACTCGCCGAGCCGTTCCAAGGCGTCGCATGTGCTGACTTGCGGGAACTCAAGGCGTAATGACCGAACCTCTTCGCCGACCTTGACTTGGACCTCGGGGTCCCCCAGGCCCAGACGCTGGGGAAAGACCATCGTTCGCAGATACCCACCCCAGGCCGCATCCGCATGAATCCAGAACGAGGGCTGATCTGCCTGTTCGCGGCGAGCGCGGAGGTCGAGTATCTGATCGACGGGATCGACCGCGCCTTCTTCGGTTGAGCCTACGACGCAAACGACCGCGAGCACGTGGTCGCCCCGAGACTCTACTTCGTCAAGCTTGCGATCTAGGTCGATCACGTCCATCCGGAAGTTCGAATCGACGGCGACCGGAACCATGTTGTTTCTGCCGAGGCCCAGAAGGTCGAGCGCTTTCAGGAGGCAGTAGTGTTGGCTCTCGGGCGCGAGGAGGACGGGTCTGCTGCCCAAGGCTTGCGTGATCGATCCGATTCCTGTTTGGGCAACGGTAAAGGGTGAGCCAAGGTACGCTTCGATCGCGCTTACGGTGGCCTCCCGAGGGTTTTTCGACTGCGCGACGTAGCTTTCGAACGACCGCTCGTACTCCCTTAGCGCTTCGGCAGGACTCAAGCGGAGAAGCTCCTTGTCGCTCCTCTTCTCCCACTCGCATTCGACCCCCAGCTTCTTGCACATATCGCGAGTCGCGTGCGGCAAGTACTTCACCGACCGGGCGACCCAAAGGGCCTCGAAGTTGGCGACCGTGCCGCCGCTCGTCAGGTGCGCCCAGGATTCGTGCCCATGCCCCAGCATCCGAGCAATCATCCCTGCGACCTCGAGTTCGAGCCGGGTCGTGACCGGCGCAGCCTCGGACGTCACGTTATTTGGGTTGAAGAGCATCCCAGCGAAGTAGCCCGCGATGCTGGGAAGGGTTTGCTCGGAGAGCATGTGGGCGAAGTATCTGGGGCTGTAGAACGGAAAGTCGCCCTTGAGTAGCGCGAGGAGCTCCATGAGTCGGTCTTCGAAGGCGTCTTGAAACTCCTCGTGTCCCCGCTTGGCCGCTGAGTCGATGACGACTCCGTCCTCAGGGAAATAGTTTCTCCGCCAGTAATGGTAGTCCTCGAGGATGCGGCGAATCGTCGATTGGAACGCCTCGCCGTTCTCGGACTTTGGCCCAGCAAACCACGCGCAAAAAGGGTTGGACTCGCTCATTTCGCCTCCCCGCGAGTTTGGCCGATTGGCAGGGCGAATTGTCGAGAGCGGGTCTACCCAGTCGCAGCTTCGTTTGAATCTGAATCCGACCCCGGTTTGTCATGATTGTTCGAAGGGGCTCGCAGGTATACTGACTCTCACCTCAGATGCCCACCAAACGCGTTCATCGACCTCAATTGATCTTCGAAAAGTCCCGCGCCGGAAGAATCGGGTGCAATGTTCCTCAGTGCGACACGCCAGCGGTCGAACTCAGCCAAGCGGTGGGGCGGACGCGGGAGCACCTCGACCTGCCGGAAGTCTCGGAACTCGAGGTGATCCGGCACTTCACGAACCTGAGCCAGATCAACTACGGGATCGACACGGGGTTTTATCCGCTTGGTTCTTGTACGATGAAGTACAACCCCAGGATCAACGAGCGCACTGCTGGACTCGCGGGTTTTACGCACCTTCATCCGCTCCAGCCTCTCCGCACGGTACCGGGGATGTTGCGCGTGATCGCTGAGGTCCAGGACATTTTAGGCGAACTCACCGGCTTCCCGGCTCTTTCAATGCAGCCCGTAGCGGGCGCCCACGGCGAACAGACCTGCCTCATGGTTATCCGCGCGTACCACGAATCCCGAGGCGAGGGACAACAAAGGAGGGTCGTACTCATCCCGGACAGCGCACACGGAACGAACCCCGCGTCCGCGGCAAGGTGCGGCTACGAGGTGCGCACGGTCCCCACCGATTCTGAGGGCATGGCCGACTTGGTGGCTCTCGAAGCTGCGCTGGACGAATCGGTCGCCGCGTTCATGGTCACCAACCCTTCGACCTTGGGGCTGTTCGAGAAGAACATTGCGAGGGTTTGTGAACTGGTCCATGCGGTGGGCGGGCAGGTGTTCTGCGACGGCGCGAACTTCAACGCGATGGTCGGAAAGAGTCGGCCCGGAGACCAAGGTTTCGACTGCATGCACCTCAACCTCCACAAGACGTTTACCACTCCGCACGGAGGGGGAGGGCCCGGTTGCGGTGCGATCGGCGTGAAGGCGCACCTCGAACCGTTCTTGCCCGCGCCTTTCCTCCGCAGGGCCGCCCCTGGCGAATCTTCGAACGCCGGTAAGGAAGTCGTCGATGGAGTCGTCATCGATTCCCAAAGGCCTCATTCGATCGGCCGCGTATCCAGCTTCTGGGGGCAGTCGCTGATGGCGGTCCGGGCCTACACCTACCTCCTCGCGATGGGGAAGCGGTCGTTGCCTGCGGTCGCCGATTATGCGGTTCTCAACGCGAACTACGTCCAAGCCCGATTGAAGGAGGTCCTTCCTCCGGCGCACGACGTGTATTGCATGCACGAGTGCGTACTGACGGCAGAAAAGTACAAGCGAGCGCACGGCGTTCGAGCCCTCGACATCAGCAAGAGACTGATCGATTACGGCTTCCATCCCCCCACCAACTACTTCCCGCTTATCGTGCCGGAGTGCCTCATGATCGAGCCGACCGAGACCGAATCGAAGCAGACTCTGGACGCTTTTTGCGACGCCCTGATCCAAATCTGTCGAGAAGCGGAGACCGAGCCCGACCTTCTGCACGACGCTCCGACGAGCCAGATCGTGGGTCGCTTGGATGAAACCAGGGCCGTAAAGGACTTGGACGTGAGATGGAAGAGGGTGGCCAGCCCTTCGGCAGAACGTGAGCCGGCCCAAGTCTGACGGCGGCGCGGCCCGAGCCGATGGAAGCGCAGAAGTTCGGGTGATTCGGGACGGCGTCCATGATGGGCCGGAGAACATGGAGCGCGACCGAGCGTTACTTCTGGAGCTTTCCCGTTGGGGTGTCGCAGCAAGGGTGTATGGCTGGGCTGCGCCTTGGGTGAGTCTTGGCCGCTTTCAGAATCCCCACCGAGACCTACAGGCGGACTGTTGCGTTCCTTGGGTCTTGAGGCCAACGGGTGGGAAGGCCGTTTTGCACGGACACGATGTGACGGTGGGCCTCGCCGCGCGATTGGACTGGGTCGAGTCCATTTCAGGCTCACGGGGACTGCGGGCGAGCTATCGCACTCTCGCCAGACGCCTTGCGGGGGCGCTGACGAACTGCGGATTGCCCGCCATCTTGGCAGAAGACCGGGCATTGGGGGCATCGATAGGAGGCGGCGCGCCAAACATTGCTGACTGCTTCGCAGCTACTTCACCGAACGACATTACCGACCCTTCCACGGGATTGAAGGTATGCGGTTGCGCGCTCCGGCTGACGCAGGATGCGGTGCTCTTGCAGGCGAGCATTCCGTCCGGGCCGCCGCGCGTCGACCCGGCGCTCGTTTTCGAAGGCCCTACGACCTCCTACTACTCGGAGTGGGACAGCGTCCGGTTTGCAGATGCGCTCACAGAAACCCTCGCAGGGATTCTGTGACTACATTTCGGCCCACCGATCGAGCGGAAACGGTGGCGCGGAGAGGGGCCGGACTGCGAGCGACAGAAGGACAAGGCCTGAGTCGTCAGCGGCAATGCGGTTCGACGAAAGGGAACCGCACTCCGTGCAGCGGTGAATGATTGCCCACTCGCCCCCGGACCGGACCCAGACGGCGATGGGTTCCATGAGCGCGCCGCAATCGGAAGATCGGTCCCCCGGAGTCGCGTCGAGGTGCATCGAGTAAAGGCATGCCGGGCAGTGGTTGCGGTGCCGTGTGCCCGATCCCATCGGCACAACGGCCTTCCCGCAATTCCCACATCGAAATCCTTCGGGCGCGGAGGAGCGGCCGAGTCGGCCTGGACGACGAGTTTTCTTAGCGATTGACTGAGTGTGCGTATGCCTTGGTTTCAAGCGAATCTCTCTTGGACGATGCGCAGCAAACTGCGCGGCGAGGGCCCATAAGGCGGGCCGAGCAGGAAGAGAGGGCGCCAACGAGCGCTACAAACTCGCTCGTATCCAACGCGTCGTCAGCCGACAGCGAGTTCGGAGGCTCGGGCGATCGTGAACGCAAATTTTGTAGTCATCAAGCACCTCCGATGAGAATTCGCTGCAACGATACCCCATGAAACCGGAAGCGCCGCGATCCGTGAGACCGTGGCGCTTTCTATCCCCTGTTTCGGAACGGAATTAGGTGTTGGGGCTCGGGGTCAGGGTGAACCCCTGAGCCGCGAGTTCTTGCCCGATGTGACGGAGCTTCTTCATCGCCCTCAATTCGATTTGCCGAACTCGCTCCCGAGTGACGTTGAGTTCCGAACCGACCTCTTCAAGGGTGCGCGCTCGGCCGTCGTCGAGCCCAAACCGGAGCCTAACAACGTCCCGCTCCCGGGAGGTGAGCCGCCCGAGGATGCCGTCGATCTCTTCCCGTCGAATCAGGTTCCACGTCACGTCGGTTGGCGTGGGCATGTTTTGCGACTGCACAAAGTCGCCGATCGAGGAATTATCCTTCTCACCAACGGGAGTTTCGAGCGAGATCGGCTCGATGGCAACGCGCATCATCTCACGAACTCGATCGACCGACAGCCCCACCTCGCGCGCGATCTCGTCCTCGGTTGCCTCACGCTGATGCTCCTGCTGAAGTCGGCTCGCGGTCTTGACGACCTTGTTAATCAGCTCAGCGACGTACACCGGAATTCGAATCGTGCGCCCTTGGTTGATGATCGCCCTGGCGATGGCGCGGCGGATCCACCACGTCGCGTAAGTGCTGAAGCGGAATCCCTTGCGCCAATCGAACTTCTCGACGGCGCGAATGAGGCCGAGGTTGCCTTCTTGAATCAGGTCCGCCAATGGAATACCTCGGGCGTTGTACTTCTTCGCAATGCTGACGACGAGCCTCAGGTTGGACTCAATCAGAATACGCTTGGCAGTCATGTCGCCTTGCTGGACGCGGCGGGCGAGATCGACCTCCTGTTCTGGCGTCAGCAACTGGGCGCGGCGAGTTTGCCGCATCCACATCTCAAGCTCTTCGCTATCGTCGTGTTCCGGCTGCTCTTCCGCCTCCTCGGCTTCCTCGTCGCCGGCCTCGATATCGATCAGATCGTCATCGGCTGGTTCCGTCGAAAAGTCTTCGACAGCACGGCGCAGCCCGGGATCGGCATAGGTCGATCGACCGGGAGTCCTGACCGTGATTGCTCGCCCTCTCCGGGGCTGCGTTACTGCGCCATGTTCGGCAGGCATCCTGCTGGTTTTTTCCTCCAAGTTCAATTTGCTCTAATAGACTCGATTTGTTTCTGCGGACTACTGATTTTGAAACCGGGCGCCTTGGGCCGAAACGAGCGATGTTTTCAGTCGGATCGGGGTAATCTCGCCAGGATTCCGCATTACGGTAACATAGGCCGCCATTGTTGTCAAGAGCGGGCGCGCGCTTTTTCGTTGCCGCTCGCAAGCTCTGGTGCCGAATTCGTTGCTGCCCGCACCCTATTACGGACGCGAAAAAAGACGGCTTCCGTTGCAAGTTTCTACAACGCAAGCTCGCGCAAAGTTCCTACAGACTCCTTTACTGCCAACCCGAGCGCCGCGGAAGCGTCGTCGGTATTCCGGCGGCCAAAGCTGATCCGAATTGTACCTCGTGACCAAGCGGGATCCGAATGGAGCGCGGTAACGACCGACGGCTCCTCATGGGAACTCGACTTGCACGCTGAGGCCGCGCTGACGGCAAATCCCCTCCGATCTAAGTCCAAAACGAGCGTTTCACCCTCGATTCCCCAGAAGCTGAGGCTTAGAATGAATGGGGAACAGGCCTCGCCTCCATTGACGGTCAAATCCGGTACTTCGCCCAGTTGCTCTAGGACTATGTGCCTGAGGCGAAGGGCATGGTCTCGGTCCCTCGACATGCGCGCGCGGCACACTTCGGCGGCCCTTCCAAGGCCCACGATTCCCGGCACGTTGAGCGTACCGGAGCGGAACCCGCTTTCTTGTCCTCCCCCTTCGATGAGGGGCTCGAATTCTGAACCGGATCGCACGTAGAGCGCGCCGACGCCTTTAGGGCCATACATCTTATGCGAGCTGAACGCCGCATATTCAAAGGCGGAATTCTGGAAGTCAGCGTCGAGCTTGCCGACAAGCTGCGTCGCGTCGCAATGAAGCGCCCCGCAGGACCTTCGCAACGGAGGCAAATCAAACACCGCGCCCATTTCGTTGTTCACGGCCATGCAAGCGATGGCGCGAACCCTGGACTCGGGAGGAACCAGCTTCGTCCCCTGGTTCGACAACATACGCGCTCCTCGGTTGCAGGCGGGGACGCGAACGGAGCTGTGCTCGAAGGGGCTGATGAACTCGGGGCGGAGGAAGCGGATGACCGTGTTGTTCGCTTCGGATGCGCCCGAGGTGAACACGATCTCGGAAGGGAACTCGGCGCCGACCAAGAGCGCGACTTGCTCACGCGCCGCTTCGACGGCCTTCCGCGCCTTCAGGCCAAGGGCATGAATCGAGTGCGCGTTGCCCGCCTCCTCTTGGAGAAACGGCAACATCGCCTCAAGCACCGCTGGGTCGACCGGCGTCGACGCGGCATGATCGAAGTAGCGCTCTAACGGGTGCATGTCAATCTGTACGAAACTGTGGTTTCAGTTTAGCCAAACCCGCGCAGCTTTGCAAAGGCTCTTTAGGCCCTACCGAACCGCCGCAGCGCCGCGAAGCGCCTCTTGCACCAATCCAGGCACTTCCGATGTGCGGTCCGCAACGGGGACTCCGGCTGATTGAAGCGCAGCCACTTTCGACTCTGGCGTTCCGCGGCCTTGCGATATGATCGCTCCGGCATGGCCCATTCGCTTTCCGGGCGGCGCCGTTCGGCCGCTGATGAACGCCACAACTGGCTTCGACATGGTCCTGATGAACTCGGCGGCAGCTTCCTCGTCCGAGCCGCCGATTTCGCCCACGAGTACGACGGCTTCCGTTTCAGGGTCGTTTTCGAACGCCCCAAGGACATCGACGAAGCGAAGTCCGGGGATTGGGTCGCCTCCGATTCCGACGCACGTGGTTTGCCCCAACCCTGCCCGGGTCAGCTCCCAGACGATTTCGTAGGTGAGGGTGCCGCTCCGGCTGACGAGTCCTACCGGCCCCGGCTGAAAGATATTGCCGGGCATGATTCCGATCTTGCACTTGCCCGGAGAGATAATGCCGGCGCAGTTGCCGCCAAGCAGGAGCGATCTCGACTCACGCTTCAGTTTCGCGTTGACGCGCACCATGTCGTGGGCGGGCACCCCTTCCGTGATGAGGGTGATGAAGGGGATCCCGGCGTCCGCGCATTCGATCACGGAATCCGCCGCGAAAGGGGCGGGAACGAAAATCACTGCGGAGTTTGCGTCAGTCGCAGAAACTGCGTCTCGCACCGTATCGAAGACGGGCAAGCCCAAGTGCTCAGAGCCCGCCTTGCCGGGTGTAACGCCCGCAACGACCTTGGTGCCGTATTCGAGCATTTGCTGAGTGTGAAAGGAGCCTTCGCGGCCCGTCATTCCGGCCACTACAACCCGTGTGGAATCGTCGACATAGATGGACATGGCTGTTGGAGGACCCTTGGAGGAAGGAAACGCCCTGCTCTCGGACCCGTTCCATGATACTCGGGATTCGCGAGACGAGGTTGGCTCGGGCAAAGCGAGGAAACACGGCGAAAAAAGGCTTCGAGCGGGAACTCTTTGAGGGGCAAGTTCATCTATAATGGTAAGGCTGCAAAGCTAATCGTCGAGTCCGTCCAGCAGGGCGGAGCGGGGGACCCGGTCCATGGGGGTGAAAGGACGAGCTTAATTCGTCCAAGGGTAGCTCTTGGCCCGAACCCGACAGCTAACCCCGTAGACGCAGCGAGAGTCGCGTAGATTCCGCAGGAGCGTCGACGGCGTGCGAATGCGCGCGCGTCGATGTAGGGGACGGAGCGGGGCTCGCATTTGTGGCCACAGGGAAGAGCGCGCCAAGGCGGTTGGATCGGGCAACGATGGTGTTGCAGATCGGGCCGGTCAGGCAAGCTCGACCCAGCACCTCCTGTAACAGGGGTCCCTCGTTTCTCCCGGGGGACCCTTCTCTGCTTCCTAAGCTTGGGAGGCTCCTCATCGGGTCTTTCGTCCAGAATCGAAGAGCGTTTGAATCCTGCGGCGCGACTTATCGTATCCTTATCGTTGCTGGAGGGCATTAGGACTTTTGGCGCCGACGCCCCCCTCAGGAATCAACCATGGCCAACCTACACCTTGCCGCGTTCGGACCGGAGACACTCGCGCTTTTGATCCCGATCACCGCCCTGCTCATTCCGATCGTGGCGATCCTCGTTCGGCATCAGCAAAAGATGGCGGAGATCATTCATTCAAGCCCCAAGTTCGACCCCGGTCTGAACGCGCAAATCGACTCGCTCCGAAGAGAAATCCTCGAACTCAGGCAACTTGTGCATCAGCAGACCATCGACATGGACTCGCTCAAATCGTTATCCGGCGGGCGAAATGACGTTGTCCGGAGCGAAGAGACACGCGCGCCCAATGGGTAGGCGAGCGGGGGAGGACGGAAGGGGCGAAATCGTCCCAAAATCCTTCGGTTTAGGTTGACAAAGGGAGGCAGTCAAAGGGTAGTATCTCCGTTCGCGCAAACTTCCGGAGGCGTGGATGACGATTATTCAGCCCACCTCGAAGCGAATCGGCAGATTCCTCGAGGTCCCCAATCTGATCGAACTTCAACTCAACAGTTACAGATGGTTTCTCGAAGAAGGTCTACCCGAGCTTTTCCAGACGTTCTCACCGATTTGGGATTTCACTCAATCCAACTTCATCGAACTCGTTAGCTTCTCGCTCGGCGAGCCGAAATACTCGATTGACGAGTGCCGCGACCGCGATATGACGTTCGAGGCGCCGATCAAGGCGATCGTTCGCTTTGGCGGCCGCGAGCGGGAAATGATCGAGTCCGAGGTCTACCTGGGCGACCTGCCCCTGATGACCGACCGCGGAACGTTCATCATCAACGGCCGCGAACGGGTCATTGTATCTCAGCTTTCCCGTTCGCCCGGACTCTACTTCGAAGAAGGCGTCGACACGGCCATGCAAATGGTCATCAGCGCCCGCGTGATTCCCAACGAGGGCCCGTGGCTCGAAATCGAGTCGGACTCCAACCATATCGTCCGAACTCAAATTAGCCAAACGAAGAAGCTGCCGCTGACGCAGTTGATCAAAGCCTTGGGGGCGTTCGATAAGGGGACTTCGACGGTTCACCTGCCCCTAAAGGAGGCCATTCACCGGAAACTCGTCGAGCCGCTTGCCGACCCGGAAACCGGTGAGGTCCTTATTAGCGCGGACGAGTGGATCACCCAGGAGGCCGTAGACGCGCTGCCTGCGGCGATTCAGGAGCAGTCTGTCAATGTCCACACGCCCGTCGATACCACTGACGACCTGATCCGAGTGTTTGGAAGGTACGAGACGCTCGCGTCTCCGACGGCTGACGACCTTACGGGAAGGCGGGTCTCGGAGGACGTGCTCGATGCCGACGGCAAGGTCGTCATCAAAGCGATGCAGCGAATTGAGCCTGAAACGGCCAAGAAGATTGAGTCGCTGGGACTGGAATCGTTGCGCACGTACACCCTGCCGAGCGTCGTCGAGGCCACGCTCAAAGAGGACCCGACTTCGAACTGGCGCGAGGCCATCCTCGACATCTACAAGCGGCTCCGACCCGGTGAAGCTGCCAACGAAGACGCAGCGAAGCAACTCATCTACGGGCTGTTCTTCGACGTGAAGCGCTATGACCTGGGCAAAGTGGGGCGAAGATTCCTCAACAACAGGCTCGGGTTCGACGTGCCGATCGACCGACGCTGCCTCACGGCCGTCGACTTGGTCGGGATCATGTTCAAGCTCCAGGACTACATCGACCGCAAGGCCGAAAGAGACGACATCGACGACCTCAAGAACAAGAGGGTCCGTTCGGTGGGCGAGTTGTTGCAGAGCCAGCTTCGGCTGGGGTTTGTGAGGATGGAAAAGGTCGCTCGCGAGCGCATGACCAGCACCGACCAAGAGAACCTGCTGCCCGGCATTATCCTCTCGGTCAAACCTGTGAGCGCGGCGATCAAGAGCTTCTTTAGCTCCAATCAGCTCAGCACGTTCATGGATCAAACGAATCCGTTGAGCGAGTTGACCAACAAGCGGCGTCTTTCGAGTCTGGGGCCGGGGGGTCTGCAACGGACAAGCGCAAAGCTTGAAGTTCGCGACGTCCACCGTTCGCACTACGGCCGGATCTGCCCCATCGAGACCCCCGAAGGTCCGAATATCGGGCTGATCTCCCAACTCACCACCCACGCAAGGGTCGATGAGTACGGGTTCATCATGACTCCTTACCGGCGCGTCGTCGATGGCCGCGTCACCGACGAGATCGTGTACCTGACCGCCCAAGAGGACTTCTCGAGGCTCATTGCGCCCGCAGACACTCTCACCGACGGCGAGGGTCGGATCGTCGCAGATCGGCTGCAGGTGCGCTGCGCGGGAACGGAGTTCGGAGGCGCGAGCTACCCGCTCGTCCCGAGGGACCGGGTGACCCTGATGGACGTCTCGCCGGTTCAAATCGTGTCCGTCGCGACGGCCCTGATTCCTTTCCTTGAAAACGACGACGCGAACCGGGCGCTTATGGGCGCGAACATGCAGCGCCAAGCTGTGCCGTGCCTAAGATCGGAGCGGCCAGTCGTTTGTACGGGCTACGAGCGAACGGCAGCCGTCGACTCCGGCGCGGCAGTCGTCGCCCGGCGAGGCGGCGTCGTGGTATTGGCGACCGCGACCGAAGTGCGCGTCCAGACCGATAGCGGCGAGATCGACAGTTACAGGCTTCAGCACATGCTGCAAAGCAACAAATCGACCTGCTTTACGCAGCGACCCATCATCGAACTGGGCCAGCGGGTGCTGGAAGGCGATCCCCTCGCGGACGGGCCTTGCGTCGATCATGGCGAACTCGCTTTGGGCAAGAACGTGCTGGTCTCGTTCATGCCTTGGGGCGGATACAACTACGAAGACGCAATCATCATCAGCGAGCGCCTGGTCAAGGATGACGTGTTCAGTTCGATCCATATCGAGCGGCACGAGACGGAAGCCGTCGACACCAAGTTGGGTCCTGAAGAGATCACACGCGATATTCCGAACGTCGGGGAGGACGCCCTTAAGGACCTCGACGAGAACGGCATCGTCCGCATCGGCGCGGAAGTCAGGCCCGAAGACATCCTGGTCGGAAAGGTCGCGCCCAAGGGGCAGGTGGAAATGACCGCCGAAGAGCGGCTGATCATCGCGATCTTCGGTAAGAAGGCCGAAGAGACGAGGGACGTTTCATTGCGGCTGCCGCACGGCGAGAAGGGCACGGTCGTCGATGTGAAGGTCTTCAGCCGGTTCAAGTACAAGTGTACGGCTTGCGGGCATGAATACAACGAATCGAAAAAGCGGGAACGCCTTTTCTGCGACCGCTGCGAAGAAGCCATCAATTCGCTGGGCGCGGACGAACTTCCCGCAGGAACGAATATGTCGGTCCAGGTCTATATCGCACAGAAGCGGAAGCTGATGGTCGGCGACAAAATGGCCGGACGGCACGGGAACAAGGGCGTCATCTCGCGGGTCGTGCCCGTCGAAGACATGCCGTGCCTGATGGATGGCACGCCGGTGGACATCATCTTGAACCCGCTCGGCGTTCCGAGCCGCATGAACATCGGCCAGATTCTGGAGACCCACCTCGGTTACGCGGGCCGAAAGCTCGGAGTGCGGTATCGCTGCCCGGCCTTCGAAGGCGCGACCGAAGAAGAAGTCTTGGAAGAGATCGAGCGTTTGGCCGAAGCGATGCGGTGCGAAGCCCTATCGAAGTACGTCAACCGGGAACTGATGCTGGCCGTCGAGTTTGAAAAGGACGACTCGGTCGAAACGATGAAGGAGCGCGTCAACGGCGCCTTGAGGAAGTTGGATAGGCCGCGCCTCGAGAGAGTGAGCCGCATTCTGGGAGCAACCCCGGTTGCCGATGAGGCCGAACTGAGCGCGATCGACCCCGATGACTGGGAGCCGGAAGAGCCGCATGGCGCGGGTGAACCGTACTCGGCTCCGGACGCTGCCTACAGCGACATCACCGAGCGCGTGCTCGTCAATGCCTTCCGGCGGGGAGGCATCGACCCCGAAACCTGCAAGTCGTTGGTTCGGGACGGGCTGACCGGAGACGTGCTGCCGAACCCGCTGACCGTTGGGACGATCTACATGCTCAAGCTCGAGCACCTTGCGGAAGAGAAAATTCACGCCCGATCGATCGGGCCGTACTCGCTCGTCACCCAGCAGCCATTGGGCGGTAAGGCGCAGTTCGGCGGCCAGAGGTTTGGCGAGATGGAAGTGTGGGCGCTAGAAGCTTACGGAGCGGCCTACACGCTCCAAGAGTTGCTCACGATCAAGTCAGACGATGTCGCCGGACGCGTCAAGGCCTACGAGGCGATCGTCAAGGGCGAAGCCATCGCCGAACCCGGAATTCCGGAATCCTTCAAGATTCTGGTGAACGAGTTGCGCTCGCTGTGCCTCAAGGTCACGGTCGAGGACGCAGCGAATCGTGAACTGGCCCTTCGCGACTTGGACGAGCTCGGCCCGAGCGACGACGCCCGACTCGCACGATCGGTGGGGTTGTTTAGCTAAATTCTGGCCGAAGACCTAAGGTGGCTATGGCTATGACCTGTTCGGACCGGTTTTGGCAGACCCGGGAAAGGGAATCGGCTTAAGGTTGTTGCAGGCTCGAATATCACAGGGGTCATGCGCCTGGGTGGGTTTGAGCAAGCGTTGCCTCAAGACAAGCCGGCGAGTGCCGTACAACAGGATTCCGGCCCTTCGGTCAGAGGTTGCGATTGTCGAAAAACATCTCGCATCTTCAATTTGAGACCCCGGTATTTATACGAGGTGTACCCCCCCTTAGCATGATTTCGCGAAGACGATCGTATACTGCTCTTGGTGGGAGTCCGGGTTAGAGCCACAGGCTCCCAGCGGAGGGGAAAGTACGATGAGGAGATTCGATCAAGGGGTCGCGCTGGTATCTGCGGCTGCCGCGATAGCTTTGGCAGTGCTGCCTTTTTTGGCAATCGCGGGTCCACTCGGGTGCTACTGGAATAGCACAAGCCAGTCGTGCCAGGATGGTCAGAACGCGTGTCAAGGCATTGGCGGCAGTTGCGAGCTTGTTCAGCCAACTTATTGTTACTGCCGAACTGAGTGAACATCTGTATCCCAGCCCAGACTTGGGACGCGAGCCTAAGATAACATAGGAGGGTGCCAATGGTCGCTCTGCTGATAGCAACATCGGTTCTACTTGTGCGGAACCACGCTGTTCCGCAGGTGAGTGGCGGTCATGCGGGTGACATTGGGCTGGTTTCGCCTGAATTGCTGACTTCCGTGCAATTGGGGCCTTCTCCCTTGGAGTCGATTGTGGTCGAACTCTCGAGGATTTCAAGTCGAACGCTTCGTGTTTCTCCGGACCTGAAGCGGGAGGTTGTTGGAATTCAAGCTCGGGGGATCACCCTCGACGATGTCTTGTCCCGCCTTGCGCGCGTTTGCGAAGCGGAATGGGAGGATCAAGGGTCATTCCTCTATCTCAGGAGGACGCCGGATCGGCAGAAAGAAATCGAGCGCCGAGACATTGCTCAGCGCGCGAAGCAGATTAGCGAGTACCTCTCCGAGTTATCTCAGGGCCTTTCATCTTTTGGAACTGCGTATGAGCGTGCCCGCGAAGCTGTTCGTAGATTCGAACTGATGTTACGTGGCAAGGACAAGGGGGTCTGGAGCAGCGACGCTACGGGAGCGTTAGAATTGTTCTTACCCTCGGAAGTTCTGCTCAAACGGGTGCTGATCGCCACAGGTTCGGATCGACTTGCGGCGCTCCCCTACTTAGAAACTGTCGTACTCAGCAGTAATCCAACTCCAAGACAATCGACGTTTCCCGCGAAAATCGACTCGATCCTGCGGGAGTACGCTGAGGAGCAAGCTTGGTTTGTCGCCGCTGCGGCAGAAGGACGATTCAGCGAAGAGCATCCGCTGTTCACTTCATGGTGGAAGTCTCTGCAGTCGCAGCCAACGGACTTCGAGTCGATTGGCAAAGTCATTCTGAGTTGCCGTAATGAAGGGAGCCGAATTTGGTGCCTGCTGCAAGTCTTTGATCGTAAAGGTGAATTGAGAGCTACTGCCACACGCTTGCTTCCTTTGCCGGTTGAAGCGGTCGAGGCCAACGCCGCCGAAGAGGTTCCAGGATCAATCGTGTTCCGGCCAGGCGGAACGTGCGCTGAGGTTGTACGACTTCTCGCAGTTGCGGACCTCTTTTCCCTTTCGACTCCCAGGTCGCCAGGACCACACGTCGTTTCACAGGCTCTCCTTAATTCGTGCTCGTCGCCAGATCGCGCTGATCCAATTGCTGTCTTACTCGGGGGCCTACTCGAGTTCACTGAAGCGGAACTGGGTCAACCCGTCATAGCACGATTGCCGGATTCCTGCGTCACGATCGTGTCCCAAATTGGCGAGAAGCAGGGGGTGCCTCTTCGATCGTTACTCAGGTTCCTCGTGGACCGCCATGGTGTGCGAATCGAGAACGCATCGGGATGGTTGCAGATTTTTCCCCACAATTCCGTTGCTTGTGAGCGAGACCGGTTGGATCGGAATTCTCTCAAGAGGATAGTCGTTTCGGGGATGGAGCAATCACGTGTAACCCTACGGGATGCAGCTTTGTTATATTACCAAGGGAATACTGGCGCATTTCGCAATCCAATCATTGCCGCCTACTTGAATATTCTGGCCAACGGTCAAGTGAAGGTCCCTCCTTTGGACTTGCCATATCCCCTATTCAGCCTTCTCGGCTCTCTCTCGGAACAAGAGTGGCGAAGGTTGATTGACGGCGAGAGTCTTGCAATGTCGGCGAAAAGTACTTCCTCCAAGTGGTTTTTCGAACAATGGTGTTCACATGGCGCGGGCTTTGACTCTTGGCTTGGTCCCGGCGTCACCCAGCGGACGGCCCTAGGAATCGCTCCGGCCGTTCCGGACTTATTGCTTTTGGGTACTGAAGCGATGCCCAGCGGCTGCGGTGAAGAGACTTGGCTGCAACTGCAATTCGGACGAACTTGGTCCTTGCAGCTATCGGAGCATCCCCCTGAGAGCGCAATGCTCGTTCCAGCGGAAATCGAGTTCAGCGTAGAGAACCTGGCTCGATTATGCTTCAATGTGATCCTTGAGGGCATTGCTGAGAGAGTCTCCGAGGTCTTGAAGGGGAGTTGGCGCGTCTCACAGGGGGTCAAACTGACCATTACTGGCAGGGAGTCGAGGTTTGTCGAGATCGTAAGGGACTGCCTTTTTGCTTCGGACGAATCAGCGGACGTGACGGAGTGTACGTTCGCGGAGTTCCCCGACGAGCTTAGGCGTAGAATCGAAGATCGTGTTAATGACCTGCTGAAAGCAGCAGGGCGCCCAATACCTCCTTTGAACTGACGTGTTCACCGGTCGCCACATCAAAGGCTCTCGGGCATCGATTGTCGCAAATCATGCGATTCTAGTTCTGTCTAGCGCCGGAGTGGCGGTGACGGGAATACTTTCCATCGCGCCGCTACTCGGACGCCCCATTCCGTGCTCGCTGGGTGGTTCGTGCGGGGTCGTTACCTCTAGTGAGTTCGGGTTTGTGCTCGGACTTCCGATAGCAGTCCTGGGGCTCTTGATGTATTTGGCTGTTACGCTACTTACCCTACTCCGGCTCATTGTCGCTGGGCCGGATCCAAGAAAGTGCGTTCCCTTGTTCAATCTCTCTTACTTCCTCTGCTTCATTGGAGGCTTAGTGAGCCTTGGCTTGACCTACGTTTCCATAATGGTGCTCGAGGCTATTTGCCTACTGTGTGTTTTGTCGAACGTCTTAGTCGTCGCCCTCTTGGCAGGCCATGCTTTCGTGAGACTTGGCCAAAGTCTTTCCATGCCCTCGACTCCCCGAGTGGCTATCGTGCCTTTGATGATGATAGCAGCAGGTGTGTTTGGGGGTCTCAGCTACACCGAGCCCCCCGCCGTTCCCGATGCTGGGAACGAACAAATGGCCTTGCGAATGCAGATTGACGATCTCGCGCCACCAGACAGTATTCGATTTGGACCTGAATCCAGCAGTACGCGAGTGATACTGTTCTTGGACGTACACTGTCGGCCATGTACGCAAGCCTTCGGATACTTGGAGAAGGCGAGCAAGCGAGGCAAGGGATTCCTGTTGATCGTCCGACGCTTTCCCCTTAAGCGAGATGGTCCCGGATGGCGCTCGGCCGTTCTGCTTGAGTCGCTTCGAGATCAGGGTGAGTTTCGGAAGGTTTTTCGAAGCGTCTTGTCAGCGTCTCCCAGGTCTCCAAGGGACGTCGAAGGGATTGTCGACAGCATCCTGCCGTCGACACCGGGTCGAAGGTCAAACCAGGTTCGAATCGCAGAATCGAGGGTGGAGAGGGATTGGACTTGCGCCCGGGAGCTTGAACTTGCTGGCGCCCCGAGTATGGTCCTGATCGAGAACGAAGGACGCCGAAGAGTCGTGGGGTTGCCCGGACTCATCGACGCATTGAATCTGAGTCCGTGATCGATGGAGTGCACCGACCCGTCAGAGGTTGAATCCGACTTTCGCTGTAGGGTAATGTAAACGTTCGCATCCTGACTATGCTCTCACATCGCGCGCCGCCCCCTCCAGGTTCGTTGGAGTCTGACCGCACCTAAAGCTCAAACCATTATGGCAGACGTAAGTCAATTCAACAAAATCCGAATCGGCATCGCTAGCCCAACCGACATCCGAAGTTGGGCATTTCGTCACGGCGTACACCACGAGGTCAAAAAACCCGAAACGATCAATTATCGCACGTTCAAACCGGAGCGTGACGGGCTGTTCTGCGAGAAGATTTTCGGGCCCGTCAAGGACTACGAGTGCTCGTGCGGCCGCTACAAGAAAATCAAGTACGCGGGCATCATCTGCGAACGGTGCGGCGTCGAAGTCACCAAGAGCCGGGTTCGGCGCGAGCGCATGGGCATCATCGAACTCGCCGCTCCCGTTTGCCACATTTGGTACCTGAAGGGAGTTCCGAGCCCGCTCGCCCTCATTCTCGACATCTCCCCCCGGCTGCTCGAGAAGGTCATCTACTTCGCCAGCTTCATCATCATCGACATCGAAGCCGAGAAGATCGCCGAGTTGCTTCCGAAGGTGAAGGAGGCGGCGGAGCAGGAGAAGGCCACGATCATGCGGCACATGAGGGAACTCGAAGAAGACAGCTTCACGAGGTTCTTCGAAGAGCTTGACAGCAACAGCGATGAGTACGACGAAGGTTCGGTGAGGGAGCGCGCGAAGGCGATCAACGACCGCATTCGGGCCGAATACCGCGATGCCGACGACCGGCTCAAGGACCTCGACCTTGCGGTGGACATCCTCGGCAAGCTCGAGCGCAACCAACTCATCGACGAAGAGAAGTACCGCGCGGTCAGCAAGATGCTCGACGCCGTGGGCGCCAAGCTTGATTTGGAACTGCGCAGCCTCGTCCGGGCCAATATCGGGGCCGAGGCGATCAAGGAGCTCTTGACCCGCGTCGACCTCGAAAAGCTTGCCCGTGAGCTTCGGCAAGAGATCGTGTCGACCACTTCGCAGCGCCGAGCCCGCGCCATCAAGCGGCTCGAAATTGCGGAAGCGCTCATTTCCAGCAAGAGCCGCCCTGAGTGGATGATCCTCGATGTCATCCCGGTCATCAGCCCCGAATTGCGCCCGATGGTCCAACTCGACGGCGGACGTTTCGCAACGTCGGACCTGAACGACCTGTACCGGCGAATCATCAACCGCAACAACCGGCTCAAGAAGATCATGGAGATTCACGCGCCGGAGTCGATCATCAACCACGAGAAGCGGCTGCTCCAAGAGGCGGTCGATGCGCTGGTCGATAATGGCCGCCGGTCGCGTCCCGTCGTGGGCTCCAACTCCCGCCCGCTCAAGTCATTGAGCGACATGCTCAAAGGCAAGGAAGGGCGGTTCCGAAAGAACCTTCTTGGAAAGCGCGTGGACTACTCGGGCCGCTCTGTTATCGTGGTCGGACCCCACCTGAAGCTCCACCAGTGTGGACTTCCCAAGGAGATGGCGCTCGAACTCTTCAAGCCGTTCGTGATGAAGACGCTTGTCGAGAAGAAGATCACCCAAAACATCAAGACGGCCAAGCGCATGATCGATCGAATGCACCCGGCCGTGTGGGACGGATTGGAGGAGGTCATCAAGGAGCATCCGGTTCTTCTGAACCGCGCTCCGACGCTGCACCGATTGGGAATCCAAGCGTTCGAGCCGATCCTTGTCGATGGCAAGGCGATTCAAATCCACCCTCTCGTTTGCCATGCCTACAACGCGGACTTCGACGGCGACCAGATGGCCGTTCACGTCCCGCTTTCCTTGCAGGCGCAGGCGGAAGCTCGGGTCTTGATGCTGAGCACTCAGAACCTCTTCTCGCCGGCGGACGGGCGCCCGATCATGTCGCCGATCCAGGACATCGTCTTGGGGGCGTACGCGCTTACGTTCACGGACAAGGCGTCGCTGCAAAGCCTCGAGGAGGCTGTGGCGAAGCATGAGGCCGACCCTGAGAACAACCCGGCGCCCAAGGTCTACCGCGACCCTGCCGAAGTGACCTTCCATCTCGAATCGCCCAACGTCGAGAACCCGGTCCAACTCAACCAAGCCGTTCGTGTCCGAATCCGCCGCCCGGTCTTCCGACCCGACAGCGAGATCGATCACAGGGACCCGGCGACCGGCCAGGAATACCGTTACGAGACCACGAAGGGCGAAGACGACGAGGAAAAGCGCGAACTCAAGCCGCTCGAAACGGAGTTCGAGACGGTGGTCAGGGTCTCGACGGCCGGAAGGCTCCTGTTCAACGAGGCTTTGCCTTACCCGCTCAAGCACAGCGACGGAATGCTTCAGATCGAGCTCACCAAGAAGATGCTCGCCGAGTTGATTGTCCTGTGTCAGAGACAATGTGGCCTTGCAGGGACAATTCGCCTCCTGGACGATCTCAAAGACCTTGGGTTCCGATGGGCAACGAAGTACGGGCTCTCCATCGCCATCACGGACATGGACCCGCCTGCGGGAAGGGAAGCGATTCTTCAAGAGGCAGACGACTCGTCGAACACGATCCTCACGCGTTACCGCCGGGGCATGCTCAACTTCAACGAGATGCAGCGAAGGCTGGTCGATCTTTGGTCGAAGACCTACGATAAGATCGGCGATGAGATTCAGGCGGGGATGCACCAATTCAACCCGCTTACGATTATCACCGCCTCGGGCGCTCGCGGCTCGGTCAAGCAGCTCGCTCAGCTTGCGGGAATGCGCGGCCTGATGTTCAACCAGTTCAACGAGGTTATTTACGAACTCCCCGTCAAGAGCTCGTTCCAAAAGGGCCTTTCCATGCTGGAGTATTTCGTGACCACGCACGGCGCCCGCAAGGGTCTCGCCGACACAGCGCTGCGAACCGCCGACGCTGGATACCTCACAAGGCGACTCGTCGATGTCTCGCAGGACGTGATCATTCGACGCGAAGACTGTGGCACGACCGAAGGGGTGCTTTGCCACCGCATCCTCAACGATGAGGACGAGGTCATCGAGAAGGTCGGTGATCGCCTGATCGGCCGAGTCGCCTTGCGCGATTTGGTCGACCCGGAAACGAACCAACAACTCATGACGGCCGGCGAAGTCATCACCGTCGATCAGGCGAAGCGGATCAACGAGGTCGAGGTTCAGTTCACCGCTGTAGCTGAGGCGACGGATTCCGACCAGGCAAGGCAGACCTTGGGCGATAAGATGATCGGCGCCGGGTTCGAAATCAACGAACACGGCCTGCTGTGCATTCCGATCCGGAGCCCATTGACCTGCGACCTCGATCAAGGGATTTGCAGCCACTGCTACGGAGTGGACCTTTCGACCAACAAGTTAGTCGAAGTCGGGGTCGCAGTGGGGATCATCGCAGCCCAATCGATCGGTGAGCCGGGTACTCAGCTCACGATGAGGACGTTCCACACCGGAGGCGTTGCAGGTTCGGCGACGATCGCGCGAACCAGCCAATACAAGACCGGGAAGTTCATTCGTCAGTTCATGGCGGACCTTGAGGCCGCGATGGATACCGACATGAAGCAACTCGATCCGACGAAGTTGCTGGAGTCCCAAGAGGAAGCCGTCAAGGACCTCTTCACGGACTCGGATCGGTTGACGATCAACGAGGCCGATACGGGCAAGAAGAAGACCGAACGCCAAACCAAAGCCGCGATCAAGGCCGCGGAAAAGATGGACACCGAGTCCCGGAAGATGTGGGAGAAGTCGCGCAAGAAATTCTTCTCTGCTTGGACGGGCGAGTCTAGCGGCATCGTCCGCGTCGAAGAGATCTTCGAGGCGCGGAAGCAACCTCGTGGAAAGGCGATTATCTGCCCGGTCACGGGCGTTGTGCGGTCGATTCGTGATTCGAACTTCGGCCGCTGGGTGATCGTAGATTCGGTGGTCCCGGTCAAGGAAACCCTCAAGGACGCCTACATTGCCGACGTTCAGGAGTTCCTTGGCGGCAAGAAGACCGAGGCCGCTCTCGAAAAGATCGTCGGCCAGAAGTTCACGACCGCCACGCTCACCGTACTCAGGAAGCACGAAGTCGAGCACGTTCGCGTGTACTATCCGATCCTCGTTCCGCCGATCGGGAACTTGCCCGTGAAGGCCGGCTCCAAGGTGATTCAAGGCGACCCGTTGACTTACGGTCCTCGGGACCCTCATGAGATTCTGGAACTCGCCGGCGCGGGCGCGGTCTACGACTACTTCGTGGAAAACTTGCAGTCGGTCTATAAGGCTCAAGGCGTCGACATCAACGACAAGCACATCGAAGTCATCATTCGGCAGATGCTTCGCAAGAGGCAGATCAAGGAGCCAGGGGATACCCCGTTCCTGCCGGGCCAGATCGTGGACCGATTCCAACTCCGACGCGAGAACGAGAAGGTCCGTCAAGCCATTCAGGCGGGCAAGATGATCAAGTACGTCGATCCGATGACGAGCGAAAACGTCGAGAGGGAGCCGCGCGAGGCCACGGCCAACTGGATTCTGTTGGGCATCACCGAGGCGTCGCTCGCAACGGAGTCGTTCCTTTCGGCGGCTTCGTTCCAGAAGACCACCCGCGTCCTGACAGAGGCCGCGGTTCGAGGCAAGAAGGACACCCTTGTCGGCCTGAAGGAAAACGTCATCATCGGGCGGCTGATTCCGGCCGGGACGGGCGTTTCCCAGTACCGGTCGCTTGCGGTCGACGTCGAGCGAGGACCTGCATGGGCCCACCAGTCCCTCACCGCACTGGTGGAAGCGGAAGCTCCCGAGGAACTCCAACCCGATGCGGGGCTTGCGTTCCCGAGCCTTGCCGAAATGGCCGCCGAAGAGGCGACTTCAGTTCCGGAAGAGCCGGAAGACGAGTCGTAAGAACAAGGCTTAAGGGCGAATCGCAGTCGAGGGGGACGTCGGAACAGGCGTCTCCCTCGATCTGCATTTGGGGGCGGTTCTGCGCGCGAAGATCAGGTCCTCGCGGAAACCGATCGCACCTGCGCGGCGCCCGCCCCCGATGCCAGCTTCTTCTTGAGCCAGTTCAGCGCCTCGGTGAGGGCCGAAGTCACTGCAGGGTTCGTCATGTCAACCTCATGCTTCATCCCTTCGATCAGCCGCATTTGGTGCTCCACGCCTTTGGCCTTTAACGCTGCGTCGAGCCGTTCGGCTTGCTTCACGGGGACCAGGGGGTCAGCCTTTCCATGCAGAGTGAATACGGGCGCGGACTTCTCGCCGATGTGGGTGACCGGGCTTGCGTTCTTCACAATCTCGGTAGCTTCGTTCTTGGGCTTTCCGAGCACGACGGCAAACATGAGGTCGAGGCTTTGGGGAAAGTCGTTCCCCAGATCGGTGGGGCCAAATAGGTTGAAGACGGCTTGCACCTGGCTTGAGAACCCCTTGTACTCGGCCAGGTCGCGAGTTGGCGAATCGGAGGCTCCCAAGAGGAGCGCCAAATGCCCTCCCGCGCTTGCGCCGGCCGCGCCCAAGCGGTTGGGATCGATCTTCAACTCCGCCGCGCGGCTTCGCAAATAACGAACGGCGGTCCGAACGTCCTCGACCATCGTGGGCCACTTGTGTTTGGGAGCAAGGCGGTAGCTCACGGTCGCCGCGAGGAACCCTTCCTTGGCGAGCGCTTCGCACATCGTCGCCATATCTTGCCTCTTGCCCGAGACCCATGCGCCTCCATGAATCACGAGGACGGCAGGCTTGGGCTCGCTGGAAAGCGTCTGGGGATGGTAGATGTCCATCTGCAACCTCTCGCCCCCAGGCTGCGAATACACTACGTCCCGATCGATGCCGCCCATCAAGAAGGTCAGTACAAGCGAACAACTCCACATGTCATTATTCTAACGCTCTAACCACTCGAGAGGTTGTGATCGATTCCATTCAAAGGCAGAAGGAACGACCGTGTTCGAGCTTCCATTAGCAAACCCGACTGAGCCCGCGCACCCCCAACCGAAGAGCACGGTCGAGCCGACGACGGCGGGCAGGTCTTTCGTGCTCGACGGGATTCGCGGAGTCGCCATCTTAGGGATCCTCCTCGCCAATCTTCCATCTCTTGGAGCGCCTTCGCTGTATGAGTCGTTAGGTTCAGCGAGCGAGATGAGCGGCGTCGATCTTTGGGTCGATACGCTGACCGGCGTCTTTGTCACAGGGAAGTTCCGGTCACTGCTGGCGATCCTGTTTGGAATCGGGCTCTTCCTCCAGTACCGCAAGCGCTCGCTAGTTCCGGGCAACTGGCCTGGCGGCTACTTGAAACGCACGTTCTACCTCGCTCTCATCGGCCTCATTCACGGCTTTTTGATTTGGTTTGGCGATATCTTGTTCATCTACTCCGTTGCGGCGTTTTGCACGTGCTTCATCGTTACAGCTTCAGAGCGAGTTCGCAAGACCCTATTCGGCGTTTTCATCGCCCTTGCCGTCGTTACTGGGTTGGGGTTTCTCACATTCATCTGGGTCGCCGAAGGACTTGGCGAAGACTTAGGAACCAACTGGGGCGGCGAGTACTTCACCCTCGAATTCGAGCAACGCGTCTTTGGCGAAGGATCGTGGTGGGAGCAACTGGGAGCGCGGTCCCTGTATTTCGCCGCGATGGCGAGTTCGGCCTTCCTGTTCCTTGCTTGGCTGCTGCCGCTATTCATGGTGGGAACCGACCTCGCTCGAAGGGGCTTTCCGTACGATCGGGAACGCTATGCGCCGTTCCTCAGGAAGCTCGCTTGGTTTGGCTTCGGTGCAGGGATTCCCCTCAACCTCCTGTGCCTGTTTTCGCTCAGTGCCATGCCGCCCTTGTTCGGTCAGATGCTTGCGGAGTTCTTTGGGGGGCCGGTTCTTTCGATGGGCTATCTGGCGCTCTTGGTGGCGCTCTTAACTCGCCCATCCCTCCAGCCGCTGTTTCGCCCGATTGCGAACGTGGGCCGATGCGCGCTGACGTGCTATCTCATGCAATCGGTTTTGAGTTCGATCGTGTTCTACTCGTGGGGCCTGGGGTGGTTTGGGAGGCTCGACCGGCTCGAATTGCTTAGGATCGCCCCGCTGATTTGGCTCGCCAACATCCTCTTTGCTACCCTGTGGTTGCGCCGATACAAAATGGGTCCGGTCGAGTGGGCCTGGCGGAGCCTAACGGAGGGCCGAGTTCTTTCGAACCTCAAGTCGAACGCCCGGGCGCTCGACGCCCTCTAGGATCACAGCTTTGGCTTGGGCTTGAGCTTGATATGAGGAACCGGGAGCAAGCTGCCATCCTTGCGAATCGGAACGTTCGAGCGGCTCATGAGGTCCTGGATTCGGCGCTCCGTTTTCTGGACGTAGTCGTAGACCTGCCGCTCGAAATCCCGGTGGAGGTCATCGATGTCGTTGAGGAGGCTGAGAATGATCTCGACCCCCGCCAAATTCACGCCCATTTGCTGCGTGAGACGCTGGATCTGGCGCACCTTCTCGATGTCCTGCTCGCTATACAAACGGTTCTTTGCGCCCACTCGGGACGGGACGACGAGTCCCAGCCGCTCGTATTGTCTCAGAGTTTGCGGGTGAACCCCACAAAGCCTTGCCGCGACTCCGATCATGTAGACGGGCCGGTTCTCGTTCGTCATGTCTTCACGTTCTCCAACTCGGCGAGCTTTTCGATCAACTCACGCTCTTCAGAGGTGATCTTCTTTGGGACGACGATCTTGGCGCGCGCAAAGAGGTCGCTCCGTCCTCCGTTCATTTGCGTGATGCCTTGCCCTCCAAGTCGAAACGTCTGGCCACATTGTGTTCCCGCAGGAACGCGCATTTTGAGCTTAGACCGCAGGGTCGGAACCGACACTTCTCCCCCTAGGGCCGCGACCGTGAACGGCACATCGACATCGACTTCGAGACCGGTTTCAACCAAGCGAAAACTCGGATGGGGGGCCCAGTGAACCGTGACGTAGAGGTCGCCGCTGCGTCCATTGAGCCCGGTTGTGCCCATTTTCGGCACTCGGAGCTTCTTTCCGTGCTCGATACCAGCCGGGACAGTGAGCGTGACCTCCTTGTTCTTGGGAATCGTCCCTATCGCTCCGTTCGCGGTTCGCACTGCATCCATCGTCTGGTACCTGAGGGTCCGCTTGCAGCCCTTGTCGATCTCTTCCAACGGCACTTCGATCATCTTCTCGACGTCGCTGGGTTGTGCCTTGCGGAACTCCTCGAGGTCGAACTCCACTCGCCTACGGCCTTGGGGCCTACCTCCGCCGAAGCCGCCGAAGATGTGCGAAAACACCGACTCGAAGTCGCCGACACCTTCGCTGAAGTCGATATCGACTCCTTCTGCGCCGGGTCCTGCGCCGAACTTCTGGGCCGACTCCCAGTTGGCGCCGTACTGGTCATAGAGGCTGCGGCGCTGCTCATCGCCGATCACCTCATACGCTTCTTGGACCTCCTTGAATCGAGCCTCGGCCGAGGCGTCGTTCGGGTTTACGTCGGGGTGGTACTTGCGCGCGAGCTTGCGGTAGGACTCTTTGATCTCCTTGTTGGAGGCCCTCCGGGAAACGCCCAGCACTGCGTAGTAGTCTTTTGCCATCGAAGTCCCTAACACTCAACTGTCTGAGTATATAACACTCAAACGACCTATAGGCGTTTCACTCTAGGCGGTTGTTCCCACAGGCTTGAGTGGGCGGGACTTCGCAACCTCCACGGTCGTGGCTTGAGTTCGGCGAAGTTGCTGCCGATACTTAGGTCGTATGGCTCTCGACGATGTCGCCGTGAAGATCGCGCGAAGCGAGAATCTCTCCATCTTGCCGGAGGTGGGCAGGCAGGTGATTCGCCTGATCGACGACCCTGATGCGAGCGTCGCGAAGCTCGAATCCCTGATCGAACGGGACCCTGCGATGTCGGCCAAGATCGTTCGCGTCGCGAACTCGGCGTATTACGGCCACTCGAACATCGGTTCCATCGGGCGCGCCGTCACGGTCCTTGGAATGAACATCGTGCGCTCGCTGGTGACGACCATTGTTTACCAGCAGGTCGTCAAGGATTACGATGGGTTCAGCAAGGGGTTTGCCTACGGTCTTTGGCGGCACAGCCTCGCCACAGGCATCGTCGCTCGCATCCTCGCCAAGATCAAAATGCCGCTCAAGGCGGAGAACCTCTATGCGGCGTCGCTCATCCACAACGTCGGACTCCTTTCGATGGGCAGGTTTTGCTCCGACCAGCTTGTGACGGTCATCGCTGAGGCCAGAAAGGGCGAGCGAAGCATCCTGGAAGTCGAGCACGAACAACTCGGGTTCGATCATACGGAGGTCGGCGAATTGATCGGGCAAAAGTGGGGCCTACCGGAGTTCATGATCACAGCTCTTCGGTATCACCATAGCCCTCTCGAGGCCCCGGCGAGTCAGGAAACGGCGACGATTGTGGCGGTTTCTCAACTCGCGGCGCAACGAGCGGGCTATACGTTCGAGTTCGTAGCCACCCCGGAGCCGATCCCGACCGAGTGGCTCGAAGCGATCGAACTCTCCGAGGATCAGATCCCCGCCGTCGAGTCCGTGCTGCACTCCGAGATGGAGAAGGTGCAACAGCTCTTCAACGTCCCCGCGGCAGCCTAGTGATCGGTGGCTTCCGCAGCCTTGCGCTGCTCGAACTCCTTGATAAGAGCCTGCTGCTCAGGGAACGGCAATTCGTCGTAGTGGGAGAACCGTTGGACAAACCGTCCTCGGCCCTTGGTGATCGACCTCAGATCGAGAGCATATCGGGTCATCGTCGCGACCGGCACTTGGGCGCGGACGCGGGTTTTACCAGGGGCGACTGGGTCCATCCCCGCAAGCCTCCCCCGCCTGCCATTTAGGTCGCCAACGACGTCTCCGACGCAATCATCCGGCACATCGACTTCGACGTTTACGATGGGTTCAAGGATGGTCGGGTCTGCTTTTTCCGCGGCAGCCCGAAAAGCCAGCGCGCCTGCGATCTTGAAGGCCATTTCGCTGGAGTCGACTTCGTGGTACGAGCCGTCGTAAACCGTCGCTCGGACGTCGACGACCTGGTATCCGGCTCGCAATCCCCCTTCCAATGCCTCGCGCACGCCCTTTTCGACTGCGGGAATGTAGTTCTTAGGAATGGAGCCACCCACGACTTTGTTATCAAATTGGAACCCGGACCCTCGTTCGAGCGGCTCGAGCTCCAGCCAGCAGTCTCCGAACTGGCCTCGTCCTCCGGTCTGCCTCTTGTGGCGTCCTTGAGCCTTCGCCGAGCCTTTGACCGTTTCCTTGAAGGGGACCTTCGCTTCGGCGGTTTCGACCGTGACGCCGAACCTCGATTTGAGCTTCTCGATGGCGGCGTCGAGGTGGATATCGCCCATCCCTTCGAGGATCTCCTGGTGAATGGTCGCGTCTCGTACGTACCGTAGAGTCGGGTCCTCTTCGAGCAGCTTGGTGAGGGCGGGCCCGAGCTTGTCTTCATCCGACTTGGTCGCGGGTCGAATGGCGATTCGATAGATCGGCTCAGGGAATTCGATCGCCGGAATCATTACCTTGTCTTTGGCGGTGGTCAGGGTATCTCCCGTATGGGTGTCCTGCAACTTCGCGAGCGCGCAAATGTCCCCCGCGCCGACTTCGGTGGCCGCCTCTTGGCCCTTGCCGTGAGGGAAGTAAATGTTGTGGAGTCGTTCCTCTTGCTCGCGGTTGATGTTGAGCACGTGCGCGTCCGCTTTCAACGTGCCGCTGTAGACTCTGACGTAGTTGATTTTGCCGACGTAAGGGTCGGCCGTTGACTTGAACACGAATGCGGCCAACGGTCCCGCAGGTTCTGCCTTGAGCGTGAGTTCACCGAGGGTTTTCGGCTGTTCGCAGGGAGAAGGCAGTTCGCCGACGATGCGGTCCAATAGGGTAGCGACGCCGATGCCGCTATGCGCCGAACCCAGCAGGATCGGAACGACTCGGCCCGACTCCGTGCCGACCATCAGTCCGTGCTCAATCTCTTCGTCGGTGAGCGCGCCCCCATCGAGATACTTCATCATCAGATCGTCGTCGCCTTCGGCGGCCGACTCCATCATCTGGACGCGCAGATCCTCCGCTTCTGAGACATGACCGGAAGGAACGTCCTCGATTTGCTCGCCCCTATCCTTGCCCTTGTACACCTTCATGCTAAGAAGGTCCAGCACGCCGCTGAATGCCGCTTGGTGACCGATCGGGAGTTGGACCTGCACGACCTTGGTGCCATACAGCGCCTTGAGCGTGCGCATCAAGCCGTCAAAATCAGAGTTGTCGCGTTCGAGCTTGTTGACAAACACGCATTTCGAGAGCCCGTGCTGTTCGGCGACTTCCCAAGCGAGTTCGAATCCGACGTCGAGGTCGGCTTTCGCCTCACAAACGATGATCATCGCCTCGACCACTCTCGCTATCGCGTGGAGATCGCCGATGAAATCGGGATAACCGGGTACGTCGATGAGGTTGATCTTGTGTCCGTTCCATTCCAGCGGATTGACGCTCGCGCTGATGCTGATCTTGCGCCTGATTTCGAGCGGGTCGAAGTCGCTTTGGGTGTTGCCCGCATCGACCGAGCCTACGCGATCGATCGCGCCGGCGGTGAACAGCATGTGCTCGACCAGCATCGTCTTGCCGGACCCACCATGACCCACGATAGCGACGTTGCGAATCTTGTCAGGGGAATAGGACTTCACTGAGGGTATCTCCAGATATCAGATTTGCGCCAAGCGCCGCTGTGCGGCGGCTTGATAAAGCGGTCGCCGACCGATTTCGGCCAGCGCAGTTTCAAGAATAGCACGTCCGAAGCGGAGTTCGCACAGGTTCAACGAACGGCGACCCAATACGCTTGGTCGATGCGAACGGACCAAGTTCCTGCGGTTTCGAACGCGTCCGGCGCCCAAGAGAGCCGCGCGATCATTCTTCGTGTCGCAGGGTCGATGAATCGGTTGGGGTTGTTCGTGACGACGACCTCCACAACGGAATCAGCGGTCGTCGCCGCTTGAACATGAACCCGCTCAAAGCGCCACTCGGAATAGTTCCAGAACTGAATCTCCTGGCCCAAACCGAGGCCCGTCGCTGACGCTTCGAGGCGGAATCTCAGCTCGGATACGCTTGGGTACGGGCAGCGTGCGAGGAGTCCGAGATCGACGGGGAATCGCACGTCGGCGCTATCTAGGTCCGCCTGGACGACGACTCGCTTGTCATCGCTGAGATACAGCCACGGCAGGCCGCCCTGTTTGAGGATTCCAAAGTAGACGCTCAAGATGTCCGGCGAGATCGGGTCGACCGCCGGAGCGATCGTGGCCACGTAGATGCCTCTGCCGTGGGTTACTGCCAAGAGCCTCGACGAGTCCACGAAGTGCAGTTCGTCGATCGGCACGGTCGCCGGCCCCTGCTGCAACGTGCTCCAGTTCTCGCCGTAGTCGACCGAGGTGAACAGTCCAATGTCAGTTCCCGCGTAGAGCCAGCCGGGTTCCGTAGGGTGGACGGCGAGCGCGCTCACTGGCGCTTCGGGCAGTCGCACCAAACCGGAGCCAGAAGCGGACTGCCAAGTTGCGCCGTCGTCGAGGCTCTGCCAAACGTTGTCCGACTCCCACCCCATGAACGCGACAAACACCCGATTGGGATTGTTGGGGTCGAAGCAAATCCTAGAGACCCACCGCTCCGGCATCGGCCCGCCAGCGTCGTCGACCCGTTGCCACGAAGGGCTCGTCGCCGTGGCGTTGGCCGACTTCCAGACTTGGCCGTTGTTATAGCCGACATAAACCCGGTCCGAGTTTGAGGGGTCGATCGCGACGGTCGAGATGTTGTAAGGGTTGCTGCCCAGAAAGTGCGCGTTTGGCGGCTCGGGTCGAAGAGGTTCGATGGTCGGTTTGATGATCTCCCAACTCACTGCGGATGTCGTCGAAGCCTTTGCGTTGTTGGTTCTCCAGAGTCTTCGGCACCCAACGAGAATCCGGTTCGGGTTGTTGGGGTCCACAACGAAATGCGTAATGAAGTTCGTGGTGCTGGTTCCTGCGTCGGTGATGGGATTGGACGAGTTGTAGATGTAGCTCGCCGATGAACCCCCGTTCGTACTTCGGAAGATGGCTCCCCACTGAATCTCGCCGTAAAAGTAGTTGGAGTTGGTCCGGTCGTAGGCGGTGTGGCCCCCATCGCCTCCAAAGGTGTTGGTCCAACCTTGCGGATTGCCGTTGAACCTCTTGGTGCCGTTGTCTTGAGTTCCGCCAACGATCACGCCCGTCGTCGGGTTCATGACCGCGCCATAGAACTGCGTGATTCCTAGATTGTTATTAAGCGCCGTCGCCGAAGAGCCGTTCGAGTCCGTCGTTCGATAAACGCCGCCATCCGTCGCAAAGTACACGGTTCGGTTGGTCGAGCCGTTGAACCCGGGGTGGTGGACGATCCCGTGCATATCGGCATGGACGCCGGTGAACGTCCGATTGAGGGTCGCCCCCGCATCCGTGCTGCGATACAGGTACACCCCTCCGACAATGAGCGTATTGGGATTCGTAGGATCGACCCAGAGCGTATTGTTGTAGGCCGAGTACGTGGAAATCCCGCTTCCAGAGGTTCGCCGCGTGAACGATTGTCCCCCGTTCGTCGAGCGGTAAATGAGGATCCGATCGTTCGCGCTCACCGCGGCGAACACCGTGCTCGGGTTCGAAATCGAATAGCAGAGCTCCGTCCTGTGGCCGCTGATGCCCGACGCGAGAGTCCACGTTTGCCCTCCGTTCGTCGAATAGGCCGCTCCGTCGTCATGAAGCCCGACCATAGCCTTGGTGCCGTCGGTCGGGTGAAACTTCACGTCGTAGGCGAATCCCGTGTACACCTTCGTCCAATTGGCCCCGCGGTTCGTCGAGCGAAACACCCCAGTTCCCGTGGCTATCAGTAGGACCTCAGGATTCTCTGGCGAGATGGCGATTCTATTGATAAACTCGAAGTCGGTTCCACTCGTGCTAGGCAAATGCTCCCAGTTTTGCCCGCCGTCGGTCGAGCGGTACATGCCAAGCCCGGTCAAGAACGCGGTGTTCGTTGTTCCCGCCGGCCATTCGGCAAAGCCTTCGCCAGTTCCGATGTAGAGCGTGTCTGGTTGGGAAGGGTGCATGGCCATGCAGCCGATGTTGATCGCGGGTAGGAAATCCTCCAACGGGAGCCACGAGGCTCCGCCGTCGAGGGTCTTCCAGACGCCCCCAGTTACCGCGCCGGTCCACATGATGCTCGGGTTGGTCGGATGGACCACGATCGGGCGCACCCTTCCTCCCACGTTGCCTGGGCCCATCCAGGTCCAACTCGCCGGAAACACGCCCGCATGAAGGGGGCGACGGCGAAGCAACTCTTCCCGCTGTAACAACGCTCGGGAAAGCGCGCCCTTCGGAACTGTCCCGTCCGAACTGAGCCGCTGGGAGAACCTGTACGCCAGCGCCCGGATCGGCTGGTCGGGCATCAGCTCGCTCTTTGAAGCGGGCTGAGCCGGTTGGCAGCCTTGGGCAAGAAGGCAGCCGACGAGGGCCAAAGGGAACATTGCGTTGACGAAAAAGCGGCGGTGCAAGGGGATCATCATTGCATTGACCTAACTCAAGAGGTTTCTTTCAGACTACACCAGAATCCTGGAATTCGAACGAGGAAATCGCTCAGCGCCCGAGTTCTCGCAGGAAGTTGCCCCCTTCAGAATCTTTGCTGCCCCGTTCCATCGTATAGGCTTTGCGGGGAGCCGCGCCTTCCCGGAGAATCGTTATGAACAATGCACCGAATTCGTCGTTGGAAGCCCGTTTGAATCAGCTTGAAACCTCGCATCGTGCGCTCGAAGGGCGCTATCGAAGAATGAAGCTGGCCCTCGGCCTTGCCATCTCGCCTGTACTTCTAGGTGGACTTCTCGCCGCCTCAGGATGGATGAACCCAGGGCAAGCTGCGGCCGAGGTCGCCGCAAAGAGATTCAGCTTGGTGGGTGACGACGGAAAGGAGCTGGCTGCGATGGAGCTGACGTCCGATGGGCTTCCTTCCGTCACGCTGCGCGACAAGTCGGGGGGCATCAAGGCTCGGTTTGCGGTGGCTTCGAACGGGCTGGCGAACGTTTGGATGTTCGGTGAAGAAGGCAAGGTTCGCGCACAATTCGGCTTCGACACAAAGGGTCCCGCGATGTGGCTCTTCGACAAGGAAGGTACGGGACGGTTGGTCGCAGGGTTCTCCGAAGGAGAGTTGCCCGGAATGTGGCTCGACGATAAGGAAGGGCAACCGGTCAGCAGATGGGTCCAGAATGCCTCCGGCTTTGCGTCGCTCGAAATGCTCGGAACCGGGGGGCTTCGGCAGTCGGCGCTGGGCTTGGACGACGAGAACCGGCCGATGCTTTGGCTTTACGACGAGCGGGGCGTAGGTAGGGCGATTTTGGGGTTCACGCTCTACGGTAACCCTGGGCTGTGGCTCGACGACCCGCAGAAGAAGACGCGGGCTTCCTTGGCGATGGGCGTAACGGGCGACTGCTCCTTCGACCTGCTCGATACGAGCGGAACCTCCCGCGCAACGTTGTCGGGCGAAGAGGGCAAGGAGCAGCTCACGCTTCGCAACAAGAGCGGAGAGACGCTGTTTACGACCGTGAAGTGAAGGTAAGGCGTCAGTCCTCTCCGCCGTTCCTCGACTCCGGTTTCATCATCGGGAAGAGCACGGCTTCACGGATGGAGTCCGCGCCGGTGAGGGTCATGACGAGCCGATCGATTCCGATGCCGCAACCTCCGGTCGGAGGCATACCGCACTCCAGCGCGTAGATGTACTCCTCGTCCATTGGGTGCGATTCCTCGTCCCCACGCTCGGCTTGGCGTTGCTGCATCTCGAACCGCTCGCGCTGGTCGATCGGGTCGTTGATCTCTGAGAACGCGTTCGCGACCTCTCGTCCGCCGATGTACGCTTCGAACCTCCGCGTCATTCGGGGATTGCGCGGGTCCTTCTTTGCGAGCGGGGAGGTTTCGATCGGATAGCCGACCACGAACGTGGGCTCGATCAGGGTCGGCTCGACGAAAACTTCGAGCAGCTTCTCGATGAGTCCTCCCAGATGGTGCTCCTCGTCCGCGATGATCCTCTTTCCGTTTTGAGGGTTGACGACCTTTCTATCCCCCAGTGCGGCCTTCGCCTTGTCCAGCGACGATAGGTCGGCTGCAGTAAGTCCCGTGTGCCGCTCGATTTCGGTGAGCAGGTCCACCCTCGACCAGGGTTTAGAGAAGTCCAGCAACTGGCCCTCCTCAGGATCGGCGCCAGTGGCGGGATGAGAAACACTAAACCGTGAGTTGCCAAACACCTCCTCCGCTACGAACCGAAACAGCCCCTCCACCTGCTTCATCACATCTTCGAGGTTGGCGTACGCCTCGTACCATTCCAGGAGCGTGAACTCGGGGTTGTGGCGGTTCGAGACGCCCTCGTTTCGAAAGACCTTTCCGATCTCGAACACCTTCGGCAGATCGCCGCATATCAACCGCTTCAAATAGAGTTCGAGCGAAATGCGGAGCTTGACGTCGATATCGTACGCGTTGTAATGCGTCAGAAACGGGCGCGCCGCCGCTCCGCCCGCCACGATCTGGAGCATTGGAGTCTCGACCTCGATGTACCCTTGCTTTTCAAAGAACTTGCGGACGGCCGACACGATCTTACTGCGAGTGACGAGCTTGTCTCGAACGGGCTTGTTGGCGATGAGGTCCAGGTGCCTGTGCCGGTAGCGCGCCTCGACGTCTTCGAGCGCATACCATTGCTGGCCGTCCTTCTCCTTGCCGATCGGCAGGGCGTGGAGGCACTTACTGAGTGGCTTGAGTTCACGGACATGAATCGACCGCTCGCCGGTGCGGGTTCGAAACAGAAAGCCATGCACGCCCACATGGTCGCCGATGTCGAGCAGGGTGTACGCCTCCCACGCCTCCTCGCTGAGGTCATCCTTGCGGAAGTACGCCTGGATCTTCCCGTCTCCATCCGAAAGATGGGCGAATCCCGCCTTGCCCATCAGCCGATAGCTTACGATCCTGCCGGCAAACGCGACGTCCGGTGCCTCGGATTCGGCAAAATCCGCCTCGGAAGGAAACAGTTGCAGAAGATCGCCGGCAGAGCCTGTTGAGTCAAACCGCTCGACCGCATACGGGTCGAGCCCTAACTCGCGAAGCTGCTCCAGCTTCTGAAGGCGAACGTCTCTCAAGGACAACTCTTCGGTCATTCGAAGTAAGCATTCTACTTGACTTCCTCGGGGGGCGGGCCTGAGTGACGGACTGCCGAGAGGGACCAACGGCCCGCCTGGAGTCCGCGAAGTCAAAGGAACGCTTGACAGCTTGATACCGGGCGCGTCATACTACGCCCAGGCACAACGAGGCGAGGCCTTTGCGTGTCGAATATCGGTCGAGGAGGCTGGGAGCCGGAGGATTCTGAGAACGATTAGGGAGTCGGAATCGAGAAATGGGAGGCCCCCTGCCGGCAGGTAGCGGGTTTTTTTGTTGTCTTCCCGCCAGCGCCGACCGCGTTCGACGCAGGGTCCGCGTGCCGCAAAGGACAAGAGAATCGTATGCCAACAGTCAATCAACTGGTGCGGAAAGGGCGCAGGACGCCCAAGGTGAAGTCGAAGTCGCCGGCGCTCAAGGGCAACCCCCAGCGCAGGGGCGTCTGCACGATCGTACGAACGATGACGCCCAAGAAGCCCAATTCGGCTCTCCGCAAGGTGGCGCGCGTCCGATTGACGAATGGCGTCGAAGTCACGGCCTATATCCCCGGAATCGGCCACAACCTTCAGGAGCACTCGGTGGTCCTCGTTCGAGGAGGCCGTGTGAAGGACCTTCCCGGCGTGCGATACCACATCATCCGCGGTACACAGCAGACTGCCGGCACGAACAACCGAATGCAAGGTCGCAGCAAATACGGCGCCAAGCGGCCGAAGGCGGCGAAGTAAGGAGCGAGCGATGCCGAGAAAAGGTCCAGTTTCCAAGCGAAGAATTCTTCCCGATCCTGTGTATGGCAGTGAACTTGCGCAGCGGTTCATCAACCGGATGATGCTCGACGGCAAGAAGTCCGTGTCTGAAAGGATTTTCTACTCTGCGATGGCCAACCTCGAACAGAAGACCGGAGAACCCGCGATTGAGGTGTTCGAGCGCGCCATGCAGAACGTGATGCCGAATGTCGAAGTGCGCCCTCGACGCGTGGGCGGCCAGACGTACCAAGTCCCGATGGACGTACGGCCTGAGCGCCGACGCGCCCTCGCCTTGCGTTGGCTCATTGAGTCTGCTCGGAAGAGGTCGGGCAACACGATGGTCGACAGGCTGACGTCTGAACTGCTCGATGCCGCCAACGGCACGGGTGTTGCGGTCAAGAAGCGCGAGGACACCCATCGCATGGCCGATGCGAACAAGGCGTTCTCGCACTATAGGTTCTAAGGAAGGAACTTATGGCACGGACGCATCCCCTCGAACGCATACGCAACATCGGTATTGCCGCTCATATCGACGCGGGCAAGACCACGACGACCGAGCGGATCCTCTATTACACGGGTCGCCAACACAAGATGGGCGAAGTTCACGAGGGCTCGGCGACGATGGATTGGATGGAGCAAGAGCAAGAGCGGGGAATCACCATCACATCCGCCGCGACGACTTGCTACTGGAAGGGAACCAACGGTGACCGAGAGGATCACCGCATCAACATCATCGATACGCCTGGACACGTCGACTTCACCGTCGAAGTGGAGCGCTCATTGCGCGTGCTCGATGGCGTTGTAGCCGTATTCTGCGCCGTCGGTGGCGTCCAGCCCCAATCAGAAACCGTCTGGCGACAGGCGAACAAGTACAGCGTCCCCCGGATCATCTACGTGAACAAGATGGACCGCCTCGGGGCCAACTTCTTCGACGTGGTCGATAAGATTCGCAAGCGATTGGGTTCGAACGCCGCTCCTATCCAAGTGCCTTGGGGCGCGGAGAGCGATTACAAAGGGTACGTCGACCTCATCACCATGAAGGCGACGAAGTACACCTCCGACGACGGCAAGCAATTCGAGGAAATCGATTGCCCGCCGGAGTTAGTGGAACTCGCGGCCGAGTGGCGCGAGAAGATGATCGAATCGATCGCCGACTTCGACGATTCCATCATGGAAACTTTCCTCGAAGGGGGAGAGATCAACGAAGCCGACCTCCGATCCGCGCTGCGCAAGGGCACCATCGCCGGAAAGGTCGTGCCCGTCCTAAGCGGATCGAGCTTCAAGAACAAGGGCGTTCAGGCGATGCTCGATGCCATCGTCGATTTTCTCCCATCGCCGCTCGACGTTGGTGCGGTTCATGGCGTCGACCCCAAAACCGAGCAAGAAGTCCTGCGGAACCCGAGCGATACGGAACCGTTCTGCGCGCTGGCGTTCAAGATCATGAGCGACAAGTACGTTGGCAGGCTGACGTACCTGCGCGTGTACTCCGGGTTGCTCAAAAAGGGAAGTACCGTGCTCGTTTGCTACCGCGACCCGCAGACCAACGAGTTTCGGAGCCGCTCGGAGCGGGTGGGCCGCATCCTTCAAATGCACGCCAACCACCGAGAGGACCTCGATGAGGCGGACGCAGGCTCGATCGTAGGCGTTATCGGCCTCAACGACGTGCATACGGGTCAAACGGTTTGCCAAGAGGGCAAAGCCGTGGTATTGGAGGCCATCCGCTTCCCGGAACCTGTCATTCAGATCGCCATCGAACCGAAAAGCCGCGCCGACCAAGAGAAGCTGGCAACCTCGCTCCTCCGTCTGGCCCAAGAAGACCCGACTTTTCGGATGCACACCGACCCAGAGAGCGGCCAGACCATCATTTCCGGCATGGGCGAACTCCACTTGGAGATCATCGTCGATCGTCTGAGCCGCGAGTTTGGAGTCCAAGCGAATCAAGGCAAGCCGCAGGTCGCCTATCGAGAGACCGTCCGGGTCAAGAGCAAGGCCGAAGGGCGCTTCGTTCGGCAAACGGGCGGTTCGGGCCAATATGGCCACTGCTGGCTCGAGTTGGAGCCGCTCCCACCTGGATCGGGGATTCAATTCGAGAACAAGGTCGTCGGCGGAGCGGTCCCGAAGGAGTTCATTCCTGCGATCGAGAAGGGCGTGCGCGAAGCGGCGCAATCCGGCATTATGGCGGGCTATCCCGTCGTCGACGTAAAGATCTCGGTCGTGGATGGAAGCTATCACGAGGTCGACTCCAACGAAAACGCGTTCCGGCAGGCAGGCGTGCTGGGGTTCCGAGAGGCGATGAAGAAGGCGAATCCCGTACTCAAGGAGCCGATCATGCACGTCGAGGTGACGACGCCGGAAGCGAACGTAGGAGACGTAGTCGGCGACATTAACAGCCGCCGAGGACGAATTGAGGGCATGGAGCCAGGCATGGGCGGGGTCACCGTCATCAATGCCCACGTGCCGCTCGCAGAGATGTTCGGGTATGTTACTACGCTGCGGTCTTTGACGCAAGGACGAGCGACGCCGAACGTAACACCCTCGCATTACGAGGAGGTTCCGCAGGGAATCGCGGCGGAAATCGTTGCGAAAGCCCAGGGCGGAAGGTAAGCAGGAGGACAGACGAAGGAATGGCAAGACAAAAATTCGAGCGGACCAAACCGCACGTAAACATTGGAACAATCGGTCACGTCGACCACGGGAAAACGTCGTTGTCGGCGGCGATCACGTTCGTGCTGCAAGAAAAGGGCCTGGCGAAGGCCCAGAAGTACGATGAGATCGACGCCGCGCCGGAAGAGAAGGCTCGAGGCATCACGATCAACATCGCGCACCTCGAGTACGAAACCGACAAGCGGCACTACGCGCACGTCGACTGTCCGGGTCACGCCGACTACATCAAGAACATGATTACGGGCGCGGCCCAGATGGACGGCGCGATTCTCGTCGTGTCGGCCGCAGATGGACCCATGCCCCAGACAAGAGAGCACATTCTGCTCGCCCGTCAGGTCGGGGTCCCTTACATCATCGTCTATATCAACAAGACCGACCAGGTCGACGACCCTGAGCTCATCGATCTCGTCGAGCTTGAGGTTCGCGAACTTCTCAGCAAGTACGGATTCCCCGGCGATGCGACTCCCATTCTCAAGGGTTCCGCGCTGAAGGTTCTCGATCAAGTCGAAGCGGGCAAGGTCGACTTCGACGATGCGAACACGAAGTCGATTCTTGAGTTGATGGACGCGGTGGATGCCTACATTCCTGAGCCCCAACGCGACACGGACAAGCCGTTCCTGATGGCGGTCGAAGACGTGTTCACGATTACGGGCCGCGGTACGGTTGCGACCGGCCGTGTCGAGCGGGGCCAGCTTCGCTCGATGGAGGAAGTCGAACTCGTGGGACTTCACCCCGAAATCAAGAAGACCGTCGTCACAGGCGTCGAGATGTTCCGAAAGACGCTGGACTACTGTCAGGCGGGCGACAACGTCGGGCTGTTGCTTCGCGGCGTCGATCGCGAAACCGTTGAGCGCGGAATGGTCCTCTGCAAGCCGGGTTCGATCAAGCCGCACACCAAGTTCGACTCTGAGGTGTACGTGCTCTCGAAGGAAGAAGGCGGCCGCCACACGCCGTTCGTCTCCGGCTACCGTCCCCAGTTCTATTTCCGAACGACGGACGTTACCGGCACTCTTAACCTTCCTACGGGAGTCGAGATGTGTATGCCGGGAGACAACGTGACGATGACCATCGAACTGATTCAGCCGATCGCGATGGAGGTGGGCTCCAAATTCGCCATTCGCGAGGGTGGCCGAACCGTCGGAGCCGGTTCGATCACCAAGATCTACGAGTAGAAAACTAGGAGGCGGCCCTCGACAATCGACGAGGGCCGTTTCTCTTCAAGGACACTATGACCAACAAAGTTCGAATCCGACTCCGAGCGTTTGACCATCGCGTTCTCGACCTATCGGCCGAGAAGATCACGGAAACGGCCAAGCGTACGGGAGCTCGCGTGAAGGGGCCCATCCCCTTGCCGACCAACATCCAGAGGTTCTGCGTGATCCGTGGGCCGCACATCGACAAGGAGTCGATGGAGCACTTCGAGTTGCGAACTCACAATCGTCTCATCGACATCGTCGAGCCCTCGAACAAGACGATCGACGCCCTGATGAGGCTGGACCTTCCGAGCGGAGTCGATATCGAAATCAAGAGCTGAATCCTCTCCTCCTCGTAGACTCTTGCGACGCCCTGCGGAAAACGTTTTCGTGGGGCGTAACTCTGCCTGAGCGGGCTATTCCGCGCCGGCGAACTCCGAAAGCGAGGTCAGGTCGAATCCTGGGCGGGACAGCAGGTCCTCGACGCGTCGCAAGTCGGCACGAGAGAGGATCAGGGACTTCATGACTTCAAGCAGCGGCTCTTGCGCCTTCCAGTCTTGGCGTAAGTCGATCAGGCCGGCGGCCCTACCGTCCTCGAACGCATACACCTCGGTCACGATGCTCGGGTCGTCGTTCTTTAGGGCCCACGTCCTCGCCGCCCTCTCCGGATAGCCGATGAGGTTCATCGACAGGTCGCCCACATCGGAAAAGAACACCGGAGGTTCGCGAAACTCGGCGACTTCACCCGCCATCCCGCGCCCTGCGTGCTCTGCCGTCGCCTTCGCGTGCAGGTGGTGTTCCGCTCGATAAAGGTCGCCTAGGTTCGAGTCGGGGAACTCCACAGCGTCTCCTGCGACGAACACGTCGAGGTCTTCCGTGTGGAGCTGTGCGCCGGCCAACACTCCCTTGCGGACCGATAGCCCGCTGGCCTTCGCCAACTCGGTGCGCGGGAATGCCCCGATTCCGGCGACGATGAAATCGCCTTCGAACCGTTGTCCGTCTTCCGTGAACACGGTCCGGCCGTTCTCGATCTGGGTCACGCTGGCTCCGGCAACCAGCCTGACGCCTTTCGCTTGAAGTTCGCCGGTGATGCTCTTCGAAACCGTTTCGGAAGGAAAGAGCGGCCATGCTCTCTGGCCGGCTTCAATCAACGTCACGCTGCAGCCGCGCCCAACCAAGGCGCAAGCGAGCTCCGCGCCAAGGTAGCCCGCGCCGATCAGAATCGCCGAAGCCCCCGAGCTCGCATGTCGCCGGATTCTCGCGCTATCCTCAGCCGTTCGGAGCACCCATGCTCCGTCCCCGCCGGGAATCGAAAGGCGGCGCGGCTCGCTCCCTAGGGCATAAAGGAGCTTGCCGTACTGAAAGGATTCACCGCTTTCCGTGCCGACCGTCTTTGCGGATCGATCGATCGAGACGGCCCGCTTCCCCAGCAGAAGCTCGATTTGGTTCTGCGGATAGAAGCTCTCGTCTTTGCTGTGAAAGTCGTCGATGTTCTTCTCGTCGTTCCAAAGGAAGTACTTGGTGAAGGGCGGGCGGTCGTAGGGCGGTTCGGACTCCTCGCCCAACAGGGCGATCGTTCCGTTCGGATCGAGACTCCGGATCTGTACGGCTGCATAAGCGCAGGAAGTCCCGCCGCCCAGGAGCAGGTAGTCAAACACCTTCGGCATGCCCTCATTGTGGCGCATTCTGTACGGCGAGGTAAGGAATGGCCACTGGACAAGGTTCGCCGCCGAGCCCCAGGCCCGGGCCAGCCTCTGGGTCCGTACTCCCGGCAATCCGCCGGCCCTGCCCGCACTTAGCCATGCCAATTGCCCCCAAGGTCTTTGGGGTCGCGCCCCTACGACCCTCTTGCGCCGGGTAACAGACACACTCCGAAGGCCGGACGACGAGGGCCCCGATTCCGTTGAAAGAAGGACATTTACTGGAACCAATCGATGCCGGTGAGGTGCTTGTCGACCCGTCAGCTCGTAACAGTCAGCGTAAAGAGGATGAGCCCATAGATAAGAACGGGGACTCCAAGCCAAAGAAGAAGGAGACCCATCATGAACCTGAACTCCTTCATTGTCTTGCACATAAAGGTCATGACGATATTGAGTAGGCCGCATAGAACCCATACCACCACGGCCACGACCCAACCGACACCCACTGCCCCGAGAGAAGCGATTTCCACGGTGCCAATGTGCGAAAACACGTCTAGGCAGAAGGCGCCGAAAGCGACCGCAAAGGCGATCCCGGTCGCAGCTCGGGCAAATCTCATTCGGGGGTTGTCCAAGTTTCCTCCTCTCGGGCGGATTGCAGGCGCGATGGCGAAGGCAGATCTATTTTGCCTTAGCTTGAGCCTCCTCGTTCACCCTGGTGCCGAGTTCTTTGCAGGTGAATGTGTGGTTGCTTCGATCCTCCTACGCCGTCTGCGTCAGTCGGGATTCGCCGTCGTTGGAGTTCCGTCTAGGATTAGGCCAAAGCAAGGTGAAAAGTGTCGCTCCGGAGAGACCTCTGGCGGATTCAAGAGGAGTTCATGCTCAAGTCATTTTGCTCGGAAACCGGCGGGACGCCCAGGCGAACGCTCCTCGGTGAATGGTGATATCATGACCGTAGACGAAAGGGCCTTCATTCGCCGCATCGTCGGATTCGGTTGCTAAGTGGCTTTCGCCCCATTTTGGGGGAGTGCTGAGAGAAGGCCCACGGTTCAACGGCAATGACAGTGGTTTCGATTCTCGCGCAGTTGATCGCCTTGTCGGTCCCAGTTGGGGCTGGAGACAGGTTTTGCACCTCACTCGGGACGCTTATCGCCCAGTGGAAGGAGGAACGCATCGTTGCTAAGGAAGTGAGCTTTCCCCAAGCGACGAGGGGCCTCTCGGTCTTCGGAATCTTGACGAGGCCCGGCGAAGAACGGCTCGGACTCTTCGAGCACGCTCTGCACCTCGAAAGGGACCAGGAAACCCCATCATGGTTCCGATCCAGCGAGTTGCGACGCAAGTTGCAGGCAACCGCGCTCGAGGACTTCCGAAGTGCGAAGCAGCAGTTGGCGTCCCAAGGAACCGGTAGCGTCCCTGAGCGGGGAAGCGACGGATTTCGAACGGCAGCCGAAGCGATCGCAGCCGCTCTGCGAAGCGGTCAGAGAGGTCCTTCTTGGTCATCCGGCCAGTTGGCTCCAGTTTGTCTCCAAGCGCTGCTGGAGGCAGATGAGTCCGAACTTGCGGCGTTGTGGGCGGGCTCTTTTGTACGATTCGGCCGTACTGAGAAGGGCCTCGAACGGCAATTCAAGACTGGGGCGCTTCGACAGATCGAAGGCTACTTAGCTTTGATGCAGTCCGCGGATCAAGCTTCGGGGCTCCCACCTGAGGAACGAATCGAACCCGCAGCCGTTTGTGTCCGAATCAGCAGAGACAACGACAAGTGGACGGTGATTGCTCGCGTCTTCGACCAGATGAACCGAGTGAAGGACACTTTCGGACTCCAGGCGGAACTTAACGCCGCCCCGCGATATGCCTTGGACGACGAGAAGATGCGCCGGATTCGGTCCGTCCAGGTCCGTTGGCCCGCAAGCGTCCTCGCACTCTCTCGGGCTGCAGCACCGGGATCGGGTCAACCGGCAGGACAGGTAGGCGCGGAGATTTCCGCTTCGTCAGTTCGTGCGTTCGCCGAATCTCCCTGGAGCTTCCTCGCCGGCCCGATTCAGGATGCGCTTCACGATGCGGGATATGAGGAAGCGCTGGTTGTCTGCGACGAACGCTGGATACTGCCTCTCATTCGATCTGCGGGCGTTGGAAAATGGCAGCTTTTCGAGGTATTGGCCGCCGCTAGCGAAGTAGCGCCGGTTGAGGTCTTAGAAATCGACGGCGTAATCGTCATTAGGCCTCGGAACTTGCTTGCCTCAGAGTCGTCGACGTGGAATGCCGACCCTGCCGTGAGGTATGTCGATAGCGTGGTTGCGCGATCTCAGGAGTCGATTGACGACTTTGTAGCTCTCTCGGGCGCCGCTGGGAGCCCTGACCTCTACGTCTTGTGTCAGGCGACTCGTCGGCTCAGCCAGCGGAGCGGAGTCGAGCTACTTTCCGACACTCCTCCCTTACGACTCTGTCAAATGCTGCTTCAGCGAGATTACTGGACGCGGCTTCGGGCAGGGGAAGCGGTCTCTATCTTGGATACCGCCGAAAACCTAACAAGCGCTCGCGACATCATCGAAGAGTGGCTGCCCTTTATAGATGCCGTTGAGCAGGGTCCAAATCCAAGACCGGCGCTGATGGCCGCCGAAGAGTTCTTGTCGCAAGCTACCTTCTCCTTGAACAGCGATCAAAGGGAGCAATTCAGTCCAATGGACGACTTAGGGACTGGAGCTCTTCCGGTACGATTCGACCCGCGGGAGTACGGGAGCTTCCTGCGGCGAATCCTTCCTCCCGACCTTGACGATAGTGCGGTACTCGCTCAGTATGCCTACCGAGTCAGCGTAAGTCGTCTGCGGCTGAAGTGTAGCTTTCGCAATGGCCAGGCAGTCTTCGTTCCATTCGGAACTCGCCCCACAAGAGCCCCCTCGCCGCAAGCCCTTAGCAGCCTCAGCAAAGAGCAGATCGACGCAATCCTGCGGGGCTATCGGGGCACTATTCCATTGGGCGGCATTGACCGCTAAGTGCAGAGCACGATCGCGGGTCAGGGTCTTGGATTGGGGGGAGGCGCCGCATCTTATGCCCGCCGTAACTGTTACGAGAGGACCCTACAGGACGCCGGGAGTACTCCCTGCGCAGGCATTGTTGAGGCCCGCCAAGTTCCGGCTGGGGTTTGCCCCCCGGTAGGCAGGGAGTGGCCGGTCGGTGAAAGGCCCCACCCTTGATTGCAGCGCCCCCTGGGCGAAGTCCGCCAATGCCAGCTGCGTGTCGCTGAACCCGGCCGAGTCCGAGATCTAGGCAGGACCCCCCAAACTTTCAAGAAAAGTGTTCTTGCAAGTTCTGCGCATCGGCGTTACAATGCTGGAATGAGAACCGTAGTGTTGATGGCCCTATGCGCAGGACTTGTCGTTTCGATGCAAGGCTGCTTCGGCAAAAAGGGCCCCGAATACGAACCTCTGCTGGATGCCGCGCCGGAGTTTGGGACGGGAAATCTCACCACGATCCCCGCCTTTTTGGAAGGAACGTGGTGCATCTGCAGCATCACCGATATGGAGCTCGCCAAGCGGATGGGGCTTGAAGCGATCGCGGAAGAGGACGTCTCGCCGAACATCGTGTACACCTTCAAGCCGGACGGCACCTTTCGGACCCAGAAACTCCCGAAGGGCTGGGTGGTCGATGGGTCATGGAAAGTGGAAAACGACGGCGTCAAGCTCTCGTATGAGATGGTCGATGGCGTAACTTGGGACCAAGCGCGCGCGAACGTCCAAAAGAAAGCCGAAACGGGAACCCAAGCCGGCATCTTGACCGACATCGTCTACGAGACGGTCTTCAAAAGCCTGCCCGAACTTTGGAAGCTCAACCTCGCCTATGACAAGAAGCGCCTTCTCTTCGCCGGGACGTCGCCTCTTGCCGCGATGGGGATGGGCGCGGACCCTGCGGCTTCTGCGAGCCGAGAAGGGAAGGGCTTGATGCGGATGAAGGAAGTGAAGAATTAGGGGGAGTCTTTCAGGTACTTGTCCAACCACGCGACCCATCGCGCCCATAGGTCGAGGATCGTTTCCTTTGCGGCGGGTCCGTGGTCCTCATAGGGATACATATAGAGCGAGGCCGTTTTCCCAAGGGTCTCCAGCGCGTGAAACATCCGAACCGAGTTGATCGGCGCGGTTCCCACGTTCTGGTCGTCCATTCCGTGGTACATCAGCAGCGCGCCGTTCATTTGTTCGGCGTAAAGCAACGGCGACATGGTGAGGTACGTCTCCCTTGCGTCCCAAAGCTGGCGCTGCTCCGATTGGAACGAAGCAGGTGTGAGGAGCCGGTTGTAGTTCCCGTCGCCCGCGATCCCCGCCTTGAAGAAGGGCGTGTGGACCATTGCGTTTGCCGTGCTGAAGGCCCCGTAGCTGTGTCCGCCGATCGCAAGCCGCGTTCGGTCGATCAAGCCCTGAGCTTCGAGAGCGTCGATGGTGGCCGCAAGGTTGTTTCGTAGGTCCGCAACGTAGCGGTCGTTCATTCGCCCTTGCGCCCCGAAAATCGGGCAATCCGGCTCCACCAAGGCGTACCCCTGCAGCACCAAGTACTCTTTGGACGTCGAGCCCGTGTTGGGAAATAGGTTCTTATTGAAGCGCTGCCGAGTGCGGTCGTAGCTCGCTTGGTCGGTGTACTCGCGCGGATAAAACCAGAAGAACGCCGGGAGTCGGGGTTGGCCGATCACGAGCTCCGGAAGCGTAATCTTCACCCAGAACTCGTACCCATCGACCCGTTTGACCCGAATGAATCGGCGTTCGAGTCGAGTTACTGCGGGAGTGGGGTCTTGGTTGTCGGTGAGCTTTCGTTCCGTTCCCTTGAAGTTGGTCCAAAACGCGTTAGGAGGTTCGGTCGGCGACTGGCGTACGATCAAGCCTTCGTTTTGATCTTCGTTCAGGAAGAGGGAAAACGTCTCGTACTTCTCGGCTGAGCTTTGCCAAAGCCTCGATTTCTCGCCGGTCGCGATCGTAGTGGCGTCGACGAACGGCCGGGGCGCCTCTTTCTCAGGGTCTTTGCCGAACTGGGTTCCTGAGAAGTACACCCTCTCTCCCGACCCGATTACGACCACGGAACGCCCATTGGCGTTGCGGCGCGTGACGAGGCTGCCTGCGGGCTCCGCGTTGGGCCCGGTCGCCGCTTTTTGTAGTTCATAACGCTTGCCCGGGTCGCTCAATCGGACCGCATAGGTTACCGACTGACCCGACACCGTTTCCGTGAGGAAGAGCGTCTGGCAGTCCTCCGAATAGCTCACCGAATTGATCCCGCGCTCGCTCTCGTAGATCACCTTCTGGTTCGACTCCCCGAACGGCGCATCCCAGAGCATGACCCGATCTTTCCTTGGTCCTGAGGGCGGGGCTTGCCCACCTTCGGCTCGCTGCGCGGGTTCGAGTTGCAGAAACGAAAGCCCTGCTCCGTCCGGTCGCCAACTCAGGCTTCTCTTCCCGGATGAGGGAGCCTGTCCGGTTGCCGCTCCTCCCTGAGGCCTTTGCTCTTCTTCCGTCCATGCGCCGGCGGCAGGGTCCTCCCCATAGGGAACGTCAGCGGAGTCCGTGGGGTCGTCGTCGCTTCGGGGGCCAATGGTGCGTTTGCGAATCTCGGCGAGCGGTTTTCCTTCCGAGTCCCAAACCTCTTCGACCTCTCCAAAACTGCTCACGGGAACGATGTAGCTGAAAGGTTCGAGGATCGTTACGACCCGAAAGTGCTTGCCATCCGGAGCGGGGTCCACCGACCGGATCATCGCCGGCTTGCCGATCTCCCGTACCCGTCCCGTCGCGACGTCGACGACCCCAAGCTGCCCGGTGGAATAGAAGCGAAACATCGCTTGATCGACCTGCGTTTCGAGGAGCGCCGCATACGTCCGGAGGCTCTCTTTTTGAGGCGTGGTAAGGCGCAGAGTGGGCTGCGAGGGCACGGCCTCGGGCCGTGGAGCTTGGCCCTGATTGGCGGGACGAAAGACGCCGACGATTCTTGCGCCATCCGAAGTCCAGATGATCGAAGTGACTTGCGTGGGCAAGAGCGGACGTCCTGCGACTCTTCGGGACCGTCCCGTCGCAGCGTCCGCAACATAGATGTGCGCGGAATCGTTGCTGAGCCCGACAAACGCGATTTGCGAGCCGTCGGGAGACCATTCGCCGCCCGCGACGCGCGTCCCTTGGGGGGCGGGGATTTCAATCCACTTGCCCGATTCGACCTCATAAACGGCGAATCCAGCCGCATTTCGTACCGTGAGGTTGCGGTTCCGCTGAGCAAGCGTATCTACTCGGAAGCCGCCGAGATTAACGTAAGGCTTGGCCAAGGATTCGAGCGAAGGCATCCCGGAGCTTCTCGTGACGAGGAACCGCTTGCGGTCCGGGCTGAGGTCGCTCAGAGAGACGTTCGTATGCCGGGGCGCCAGAACCATTCTCTCGATCAGCGACGGAGGGGAAAGATACGCCTCAGCGCTCGCCGGGTTAGGCGATGCGGGCGCTTGTGCCCCGGCGTACGCCCCACTGGCAACGAGAGCGACCGCCCAAGTAAACCTTCGCATGGAGTGGGTTTCGACGCGGCGCCCGTGGGTTCCTCCCCCTGATGGATGAGATTGCGGACATCCGGGCGAGCCAAGCTTCGCTCAGCGCCGAGGGCAAGGGATCGCCCTATGCCCAACATGATTCTTACGGAGTCTTGGGAGGGAGCCCATAGAACCGGATCGCGCTCGGGCGATTACGGTCGTGGTACAGCGTTTGATGCGCGGCGACCATCCGAGTCCCCGTTGCCGCAGGTTCGCCCGTGTTGAGGTTACGCGCGAAGGAAGGGAAGGACTGGCTTGAGATCAGCACCTCGAGCGAGTGTCCAGCCTCGACTTCGTGCGCGGTGTCCCAAATGGGAAACGTGACTTTGTAGGTTCGCCCTGGGGTCAGGAGTTCCGGCCGATCGAACCCGCGGTGATACCTCGCGCGAATCTTTCCCGGCACAGCGATCAGGCGCCGAATCCCATCGGGGTCCTTGTCGATCAATGTCGCGAAGAAATCGGTGTCGCGGGCGGACGTAGCGAAGTGCAACTCGACTTCGATCGGTCCCGCGACGATCATCGGCTCCTTCAGGGGGCCGGTTGAGTACAACAGGAAGTCGTCGTCCGTCCTCTTGATGTTGAGGACCGTAGTTGCGTCGGCAGGGTTGATCTCCAAGTCCTTGGGTTCAAAAGCGATCTTCGCGGGATCATAGGTGAATCTGTCGGGCTCCTCCGACCCGGGTTTGACGGTCGAGAGCCCTCCGACCGAACGAAAGTACAGCGTGGTGAGCTCCGAGCTTGGGTCAGGCCAACCTGCCAGTTCGCGCCACTCGTTCGCGCCAGTGACGAATACGCGGGCCGTAGGCTGTCCCTTCCAAACGTCGCGCTCCTTCAGCCAATGATCGAACCAGCGCAAGTACACCGACTGCAACTCCAGGATAGCCTCGGGGCCGTAGTCCACATCGCCGATCGAAGTCGTGGTGTTGAACGCATGAGTCCAGGGACCGTAAATCAGATGTTGGTTCCGCTTCTTGTGCCGGTTCATCGCCATCCAATTCAGCCGCGTCCCAATCCCGTCGCCATCCCACCAACCGCTGATGTGCAGCGCGGGTATATCGACTTTGGGGAGGTCGGGATGAAAGTTGACTCGCCCAAACGCTTTGGACGATTCCTTCGACAGCCAATCGTCGAAAAACGGGATGTTCTTGCCCAGAAGCTCGTCGTCGATGCTGGACAGTGGGAGGGACAACAGCGCTTCCGGTTTGGAAAACGGAGTGAAGATCGAAGAATCAGGAGAGGGCTTTTCGACGACTCGTAGCCACCAAATCGCGCCGAGAAGCATAGGGACGCCGTGGTCGATGGGGAAGTTGAAGAAAGGGTCCGGGGGGGACACTTGGGGCACGATGCACTTCAACGCGGCAGGGCGTTCGACCGCGGCCCACCATTGAACCCAGCCGACGTAGCTTCCGCCGATCATGCCCACTCTCCCACTGCACCAAGGCTGCTTCTCGATCCATCCGATCGTGTCGAATCCGTCGTCGCGCTCATGGACAAAGGGGGTCCATTCGCCGGCGCTTTCCCCGCGTCCGCGAACGTCTTGGCTCACGAAGACATAGCCCCGCCTGGCCCACCATTCGCCTTCGATGGCCGAGGGCTTTCTTCCGTAAGGCGTTCGGACCAAGATGACCGGGTAGTCGCCTTCTTGCGCGGGGCGTATCACTTCTGCCGCGAGTTCGACTCCATCGCGCATCGGAACGCGAACGTTCGACTCGATCTTCACTGCGAACTCGGGCTTGCTCAGTTCAGGATACTTGAGCGTCGGATCTTCGACCAGCTTTTCGAAGCCAAGGCGGACGATGGTAGTACGCTGGGTGGGGATGTCCCACGCGACTACGCCTTCTCCCTCCACCGTGAAAACGTCGAAAGCGACCGTCGGAAACTTGAGATTGTGAACTTTTGCGACGAGGGGCTTGCCGCCGACTTCGATGCGATGACTGAGCTTCGCGACGACTTCAATCGGTATCGCCGTGAGCGCATCGATCACAAAGGTATCGACCTTCTGGCTTGAAGCGACGCTCGGGTTGAAGGCGTCTGCGACGGTGCCTGTGGTGAAGGGGTGATAATTGGAGAAAAACACGCGGGTCGGGGCGTAGCTCACTTCTCGTTCTTGCCCGCCAGCGACGATCTTCGCCTTCCCGTCCTTGGCGGTGATCAGGGCATGAGTGCCCTGGACGGTCTGGTCGAGGGTGAACTCGGTAAGGGTTCCCTCCACGAGGCGGCCTTGCAGCTCGCTCCGGACCTCGACGTTGGCCACTTTGATTTCTGTGACCGAACGGAACGTCCCCTCGGCCTGCCGTTCGAGGGTGCTCGTGCCGATCTTCGCGCCGAGGGCGGTATAGGTGAACTCGATCTTCTCGGCTTGGGCGAGAAGCGCGGCCAGAACAGAGACGATGAGGATCATCGCGCGGAGCGTTCTCATAAGGGCGTTCTACCCAGGTTCGCCTGCCTCGCGCCGCCCCGAGGGACCGTTTGCCTACGGGTGGCTGAGCTCAGGGATTGGCAAACTCCGCGAGTCCTGCTATTCTTTGAGCATGGCGAGCGGATTTCCCCCTGATCCCCTTGAGCGGCGACCTGACGATCGGACTGACTATTCAGGTTACTATTATCGGAATACTGGGCAATCGACCTACGGCACGCCCGATAAGTTGCGTGCCCTGTCGGAGGGCTACTTCGGATTGAACTGGGTCTTCATTGGGAACGTGATGATTATGATCACGGCCAACATTTGTTACGGCGTTTTCAATTCGGGCTACCGGGCGTTTCTCTTCATTGCGCTCGGCCTCATCGCCGGTCAATTCGTGTATGTGACGTTCGCGTCGCTGCCCTTGAACAAGAAGATCGCCTATGGGAAGGGATGGCCTCCTTCGAATGCGGTCTTGGCTTCCGTTCTTATGGCGCTCAATTCGGTCATTTGTTGCGGGGCCATCGGCTACGTCGTCATGCAAATGATCGCTGGCGCGGAGATCAAGAAGTACGGAGTGAAGCAGGGCGCGTTCGGTTATCGAAAGAAGCAGATTCAGCAACGGATCGAGCAAATGCGCGCAGAGCAACGCGCGGCGCACACCTCCGTGCGTTTTGACACGTAGGTCGCCCTCCGTCAGCCCTTTCTTGCCCGCTCGACGCCCCGCGAGCGAGATTTCCCCAGTTCAGGTCTGGTGGGCGATGACGGGTTCGAACCGCCGACATCCTCGGTGTAAACGACAATTGTCGAGCCTCAAGCGATCGTTTCAGATTCGACGTGCGTTCCAGATCGTCTCAGATCGGCCAGCCGAATTGAGAGACAATTGAGAGACAAAGACGATTGATGCAAGCCTCGCCGATTGGTATTGACATGTAGGCACGTGTCTGCTATTATTCGAGAACGTGGTCATTTCGGCTAGCTACAAAACGGACATTCCGGCGTTCTATGGCAGATGGCTCCTGAATCGTCTCGATGCGGGCTACTGCTGGGTCAAGAATCCTGTAAGTGGCCGACCCTTCTTTGTCTCGCTCGCACGCCAAGATGTTGAGGGGATCGTCTTCTGGACAAAGAACCCATGGCCGTTCATGGCATTTGCCCAACACGTCCGCGACCGTGGCCACCCCTTTTATTTCCAGCACACGATCACGGGATATGGCGAGTCGATCGAGCGTGCTGTCCTTCCTGCCTGGCGGTCCAGCGAAGCGGCCAAGCGGCTTGTCGATACATTTGGTGCCGGTTCTGTCGTCTGGCGCTACGACCCGATTGTGGTGACTGGTGCCATGCCAAGCGACTGGCATGTCGAGAATTTCGGCCAGCTTGCTGCCGCGCTCGCCGGATATGTCGATGAGGTCGCAACGAAGTTCCTCGTCTTGCACTCGAAAACGCGTCGAAACTTGACCGCAGCAATTGGACGCACGTGGAAAGATCCCGATCCCACATCGAAAGCGAGCATTCTGCGGACATTCAACAATATCGCCAAAAGCCATAACATGAAGCTAACGCTGTGTTCGCAGCCCGACATTCCGGTCGAGCTTCCCCACGCAATTTGCATCGATGCCTTGCGGCTGAATGCATTGGGTGCCCATATCGTGGCGCCAAAGACTCTTGGCAATCGTCCCGGTTGCCTCTGCATTGAAGCTCGGGACATCGGCGATTACGACACCTGCCCTCAAGGCTGTGCATATTGCTACGCCACTCAGAATCAACGTATTGCCGTTCAAAGGCACAAGCTGCACGACCCGCATGCCGAATCGCTCATTCCCATGCAATGCCCCAAACGAATCTCGCCGTTGCGCCAAACGGCTCTCTTTGACGCCTAGGGTCTCCGAAAGATCGTCAGTCGACCGTAAAACCCGAAATACGGATCATCGAATTCTGGGTCTCTAAAGACTTGGCCGACGCCAGCCGATTCACCCATCTGGTCGAGCTCCCGTCGAAGCTGGCAGAGCTCGACTGGCCTTCGATGGTCGCTCGTCGTAACATTTCTTGGCGGTTCCGCATTCTCTTCTTCCAAAATGAGCTCGAAGCCCTCATTGAATAGGCTCTGCACGGCCCTTTGGGTAAGCGCCAGCTTCTCGTCCACGTTTGGGGTCAAGATAATGCCGACGCCGCCGCTTCGAATTTGAGCCGCATAAGTGCCGAAGAGCTTCATCTGTCGTCTCGCATCCGATGGGTTCAAAGGCATGGACAAGAGATGGTTCGCCACGAGGATGTCGCATGTGGGCATCGCTGAAGCTAAGGAGATCGATGCACCCGAAAGCCGGTTCTGTCTCTGAAGGCTCCTCCACAACATATGGCTTGTCTTCGTCATCTCTTGGCTTTCCTCAATCGAGGCGATGTCATAAGAGCCGCTGGCCAGCCCCCATTGTTGAAGACATCTTAAGAGTAGACCTCCGCTGATGATATCCCAGCAGGGTTGGGGGGCAATGAGGGATTCGAACCCTTGACATCCTCGGTGTTAGGGCGATCAACTGAGAATGAACGTTTCCCAGCCCGGAAAGCATAGGATTACGTCGTGGATAGACGTTGCGAAAGGTACGGGACTTGATGGTGTGCAGAATCGATATTGATGATCGTCCTAAGTATCGGAAAGGAGCGGAATGCCAAGGATTCGCGGTAATTATGAGCTAATCGCGTAGGGCAAAGCGATAATCCGTCCAAAGGTGAGAGTTCACAAGGTCTGAAACGGTAACGCCGCGGCTAGAAGATGCATGAACGACAGCGTGCTGCATGCTGCCGAATTTTGAATGATCGACTAGGGCTCCAATGTAGATTCCTGTATGCCGACTTCCGTAGCGATCATCCAGGGGCGCGCGCTGAATGATGATCCGATCGCCGGGGCGGAGCACGTTCAGTGGAAGCAACGGTCCCATGTAAGAGAACGTCTTGCCCTCACGTCTGTACGAGCCCGGCTTGATGTGTACGATAGTCCCATGGTTCTCCTGGTTAATGATCGGAGGGGGTGGTGCTGAAATCCCGACGCTTCTGAGAACCTGAGTTACAAAGTGGGAACTGTCGATGCCACTTCTCAGATCCGTGCCCCCCCACTTGTAAGGCGTCCCAAGCCAACTCAGTGCTGCGATTGGTATCATCAAGTCCTGGGAGTTGGTTGGCGTACCTGCTGGCCCAACTGACCTAAGAAGTCCTTCCCAAATCCAGCCGGAGACTTCTATTCCTGCGACTACCGTCTTGACCAACACTCGCCCCTCAGTTGCTGACCCAATCGCAAACACCAGCGAGCCCGCTTCAACGGTTGCCAGTTGTTTCGCCGTCCGCGTCGGTGATTCTCGAATCGGGGTCGTTTCCTCGACCACAAATTCGCGTAGGCCTGGAGTAGCTCCGGACTCCTGGTCACGAATGGCAGATCGGAACATGAACTCTCCTTCAGTGCCAATGCTCGAGAACTGCGGTGTCTGAGACCCACTCGTCGCGTTCGCGACGGAACGGGACAGTGCGTCATGGAGGTTTCTGGCACTGAACACATTCTCCGACGAGATGGCCCGGGCCTTCAGCTCTTCCAGAAGCTTAGAAGTGAACACTCCATGTCCGAGTTCTGCGATCTCTACACTAACTTGGTCCGACGCTCCGGCTGTAATAACCTGTCGCGCGGGACGGCGAAGCCACTCTGCAATTACCGAATCAGAGCCGGCGGATTCTGCCGATCGCGTTGTTGCCATCGCGCCTGAAAAACACACGTCGGCGATCACGAGGACGTGCCTTGCAGGACAGGGGGCAAGCAGCCTCCAAACCTCTCTCATATCGATCGCGGAGGCAATGAACTTCGCTGGATTCGACAAGTGGTCACGATCGACGTCGACTCCGTACGGTACGAGAAACGAGAGTTCACCACCCGACGGCATTTTCACCGTGTGGCCATGTCCAGAATAGTAAATCAACACGCGATCCACTTGTTGCATGATCGCTGGGTCCGACAGTCTCGCTAACTCTTCGCGAATTGCCAAGTTGGTCGCTTTTTCGTCCAGAAGTACAGTCACGGAATCGGCCGAGAAGCCGTAGGAATCGACTAGGACGTTTCTTATCGCCTCGGCGTCCCTTGTCGCGAACCGAAGGCTCTGAAATCCACCACTGTACTTATCAATCCCGATAACCAGGGCTCGAGACTCTCGGTACCAGTCGAGATTCGCTGGCCGCCCCTGTCCCAGTACGGCGGACCGCTCCTGAAGGACGGCACCTTGAAGCATAAGTAGCAGTAGTACGGTTCCGAGCATCCTCGTATTATACGCCTTTCGAACCTATCGCTCGATTCAAGACAACCAGTTGTTGGCGCGCAGGTTGGACGAGATGCCGTATTCCAAGCGCGGCTTGGCCGCAGAGAAATGGCGTATGATCGTTGGGGACGACTCATGCGGCAGATGAACGCATGAGCGTAAAGTCACCAGTATCGAGCGGAAGTGTGCGGAATCCTGACAAAAAACCGAAGGCGAGCCAATCGGAGAGGCGTAGTGGACGCCGAGGCGAAGGTCGTTCCGAACTCAAGATTGCAAGCGTGCTGGCAGTCGATATCGTCGAGCACTCGACTCGCTCCACAGTCGAACAGGCCAAGGCAAGTGAGTTCTTGGCCGAAATTGCCCGGGGATGCCCCACGTTTGTCCAGGCAACTGCACAAGGATCAGTGGTTGTGGGGCCCGCTGGCGACGGATTCGTGCTTGCGTTCATGGGGGACCCGCTTGCCCCCGTACGATGCGCCAGAGAACTCCTGAAGCGGCTACTGCGGTCGGGGCGAGTTCGCGTCCGCATGGGGATCCATATTGGCGCCGTGAATTACGTTGCGACGGACATTTCGGGCGAAATCAACATTGCGGGCGAAGGCGTCAACATGGCCGTTCGGGCCCTCGAAGGATGCGCTCCCAACGAGATCGTCATTACGCAACGCGCTGCTGACTTCGTCCGCGAAGCGCCCGAGTTCGAGAAACTCCTCTTGCCGCTCAGCGACCAAAAGGTCAAGCACGGTGTCCAACTCACGCTCTTGCGACTATTGGATTCTCCCCGCATCGACGATCCGTTAGATCGATTCATGGATCGGGCATCGACCGTTCACGACGCTGCCCTAGCACGCCGCAAATTCAAGCCTGCGCCCAGCCGGATTATTGCGCAGCGGATGCGGTACCTACAGTCCCAAACGTGGCTGGGTTTAGCACTGATTCCGATAGGTCTTGGATTGCATTTCATCGTTGAGCACACACAGGTTGCGAAGCAACTGCAGCTCAGCGGCTACGAAGCACTTCGATCGACCCTCGGCAAGCCAGATGCAAGAATGCCAGTGACATTCATCGACATCGCAGATCGATTCAATCGTCGCGGTTCCGATGAGACTGACCTGAGTGCGCTCAGACGCCTCATCGACGATATAGCATCGCATGGGCCAGTCGGCATTGCGGTGGACATCGACTTTGGGTGGCACGGTGACTTAGTGGGCGCAGATGGGACCCAAGGGCGCTACCTCGACGAGAACGAAATCGTTCTGCAGAGGGCCCTGGAACTCACCAACTCGGGGATCCCTGTCATTCTTGGCGTTCACGAAGGTCTTGCCTTCCAAGACCCCGACGATTGGCTGGGCGCCCGTTACCAAGGCCTCGTGGCCCACCCATTAAGGCCGGACGATGCCCTTTACGGACAGATCGTCATGGTTGGGGATACGGTTGTGGGGAGGAACCGCGTCCCTTCACTCTCGGGCAGGCTTGCCGAAGCATTTCAAGCGGCACATCGCCTACGGCGGCCGCAGGATCCCTGGTTTTTGACTCGCTATACCGAATTCGGCAGGGGACTCCTCCCGGCACGTCATTCCAACTCCGATTCGGAAGTTGAATCCGCTGACTCGGCCCGGATCGACGGAGCATTGTTCCTTTTGAATCTGTCAGATCTCGAACGCATCAAATCGCAACACTTGGAGGCACACCCTGCAGAACCGTCGCTTATCGGCAGTGAGGTTGATCGGAAGATCCGGGGGAAGGCCGTTCTCATCGGCGCAACTCGCGTGCCGAACGACTTCTTTACAGTCCCATCCACCGGCCAAAGGGAGTGGGGACCCTATTTCCATGCGCTCGCGGCCCACACGGAGATCGCAGCACCCCTTTACGAATTTACTCTTCCGGCAAGGATGATTCTGCTCGCATGGGTCGGGCTGTTTGTCTTAGGGGTCAGTCAAATAGAACCGAGAAGGAACCTCGCCAGGGCAGACCAGACTGCCAGTCGTTGGTCATCGCGGTTCGCGGTCGTCGCCGCCGTGACATTCGTCTACTTTGGTGGCATTTGGATCTCGATGTCCTACGGAATCCTCTGGACTGAGTTCATTCTCGTAGCCCTTCTGACCGCAATGCATCCGCTGGTCCATTCGTTTGCTGTACGGGTTTTGGAGCGGTTGGCCGTGCGAAACTTCCCCTAATGCGAAACGTTTCATTACAGAAATAGGACGACGATAGACATGTACAGAACCGCGGCGTTACTTTCGCTGCTCCTGCTGGGGGCGGCTATGGCAGGTTCAGCTCGTTTCAAAGCTGGGGTGATCTCAGCTATACAAGGACGGGTCGAGTTGCTCGTCCCAGGCAAGGCGGCGGTGACGTTGACCTCGAAGGACACCCAGCGCGACCTTTTCGTTGGCGACATGCTACGGTGTGCGAAGGATGCCATCCTCTGGGTCACTTATCGAACTGGAGCCAAGGAGCGAGTGCCGACAACTGGCAAGTGGCATTTGATCGAGTTGCGAAGGACGCGAGAGGAGCAGGCTTTGTGGACGGCTTTAACAGGTGGCGGCGATCCGTTGCGGGCCGCAGTACGGGCAGCGGTCAAACCCAAAGCTAGAGCTGAGCCGGTCGTGCCGGACCGACTCAATGTTCCGACCGGCTTGTTTCAAGTGCTCCTGCCTGAGGGCTTTCGAGCCAATGTGGCTGTGCGAATTGTTCGAGCCGGAGCCATGAGTGATGGAGACTCTGGGGGCCAGGTTGTGTACTCGGAATCGAGCTTCTTCGGACCGATTCTGAAGAACAGTGCGCTTTGCGATACCCTTCGGCTCATTAGAGATTCTGGCTACCGCGGCCCTTTCGACGTGGTGGTTTCTAATCTCGATGGATCCGAATGCAAGTTGACTGGTTTTCGTCTGATGGACGTCGGCACCGAGCGGCGCCTGGGAGCCGCACTCGCGAGTTCGGTGCTCGAGGGAGATGATTACGCAAAGAACCTCCACAAGGCGCACGTCCTCAAAACGTTTGGCTTGATTGAATCTGCGGGCTTGGTCCTTTACACGGAAGTCGATTCGTGAAGGCGGCCCTCGGCGAGGTTAGAGAGCCCCGAATCGATGCAAAACGAACGTCTCGTTGGGCCGATCACAATCGGGAAGGAATCGATTCGTCCGTTGAAGAACTGTCACTTGAGGAGGGTCGAATTTGTCGCTCGTAAGCTCCGGATTGGTCGCCATCTTGCTCTTTGCAGGTGTCATAGATTCCACAACACGCCAAGGGGTTCTGCACGAAGATCCTCCGGTTCCTCGCCACAGTCCTCCCCAAAAGGGCCAGCAGGTGGCCGAGGGGGCGCTCGGAACTTCGTGGATGATTCGCGCACTCCAAGATCAGTATTCAGGAACAAAGGGTCGCGATGTCTTTGGCGACGATGATCTCCAGAGGTACTTCGGGATCAAAGGTTACGCAAGTGATCCGTTCGTTACCGTTATCGCATCGATGAGTTCCTCAGCCGGGGCATCCGATATCCGACGCGTTGGCGCGGTGGAACTTGGCCGGATTGGCCGCTTTGTCTTTCTTCGCTGCCGTGTCAGCGCGTTGGGCGTACTTACGCGCGTTCCAGGCGTGCAGAGGGTTGACGTCGCCCAAGCAGGCGTTGTCCGACCACCTCAACGTGCTCGAACCAGCCAGAGCTTGCTGGGCCCGGGCGGAACGGGGCGGAAGGGACCGGAAAGCGACTCCGTCGGCCAATTCCGTTCTGCGACTTACACGGGTCGCGGAGTCGTGATTGGCGTTATTGATACTGGAATCGACTGGCAGCACCAGGACTTTATCAAGCCGGATGGGACGAGCCGCATCCTTCTTCTCTGGGACCAAGAGGACGACAGTTGGGAAAAGGCCAGAACTGGAAGCGCTCCACCGTACGTCGATGAGGACGGGCAACCTATCGGAACGGTTTACACGAAGGCTCAAATAGACGCCGCCCTCAAGGGAACAGGCAAAGTCGCGTCATCGGATAAAATCGGCCACGGTACGGCGGTTGCGGGAGTTGCCGCCGGGAACGGGAGGGCAACTGCAAATGGCGTACCGGCAGGAACGTTCGCAGGCATTGCCCCAGAAGCCGATCTCATTGTCGTCAAGGGCCTGCACTTTCCATTTGGCCTCGCAGCGAAGTGGGTCTTCGAACGGGCAAAGGCTCAAGGTAAGCCTTGTGTCGTCAACATGAGTTTCGGCACTCATTTCTCGCCTCATGACGGCTCGCGCCCTGAGGAGCGGAGCCTTGACGAACTCGTGGGGGAGGGGATTCCCGGCACGGCGATCTGTGTCTCGGCCGGAAACGAACGCGGGGACAACTCGCACGCCGGCGGGCGCTTCGGCCCCAGGGCGCCTGGGCAATTGGACGTGGACGCGCCTTACAAGGTGCTCGACGTTGCGGCCGGAAGTACGGTCGCCCTCGTGGCCGTCTTCGACAAGGCCGACGAATGGGGGTTTGCAATCACTGGGGAGCAGGAGCCTTTCAAGGATAGCGCAGGTTACGCGACGCTCTACCAAGTAGATAAGGGCGGCGGAACGATCGGCGCCTACAAGTATGAAGTCAAAGACAAGAGATTCACGAAGCTCGAAGAACCTGAGAACAGCTCAAGGTTCTACTTCGACCAAGAGGGAAACTCCGATATCGTTTTGACGATGAAGCTGACTGGAGGCAGATACTACCTTTGGGGCTACGGAGCGACTGAAAAGGTAGTCAACGGCCGGTTCGACCTATATTTGCTTTCGAGCGAAGGCGGATTCTCCACGGGCGCAGAGCAGCGTTACCTCGTGTCCTCGCCAGGAACGGCCTCAGCGGTGATTACGGTCGGAGCGTTTGATTTCACCCGGGCTTGGACGAACCTGAATGGCAAGGTGAGCCGGTACAACCTCTTGCTGGGGAACATTTCCGACTACTCAAGTCCCGGATATCGGCGCGACGGACAGGTCAAACCGGATATCGCTGCGCCTGGCACCTATGCGATCTCGTCGCTAGCGAAAGGCTGTGAGATGGGGTTAGACGTCGACGGCTCGCCCAATGCTCGGATGATCACCAGTGACGGTCTTCACCTAGCTTGGTCCGGAACGAGCGCGGCTTCGCCCTATGTGGCCGGCGTGGTCGCCCTGATGCTTCAAAAGAATCCCAACTTGAATGCCACGCAGATTAAGAAAATCTTAGCCGAGTCTGCGAAGTCGGACGACTTCACGGGCAGAACGCCCAACCCGGATTGGGGCTTCGGGAAAATCGACCCTGAGAGGGCATTGAAGGCGACGCCTGAGGTCACACAGGCCTTGGCTTGGTATGACGCGAGCATGTTCGCCAAGGATCGACGGAGCCAGAATGCAGGCGAGAGAAGTTTCAATCGAAAGGTAATCCTCAGCGATGTCAGGCAAGCGGTGGGGAGACTCTAAATCAAGGAGGGGACGATACTAGGAAGCCGTGCAGTACCTATGCCTAGCTTGGCTCGTTTTCTCCGGTTTCCTCTGCGAGCCTCATATTTGCCAAGACCCGCAAACGACCTTACGGCTTGTGGCGCAATTGGGTCATTCATCTAATGTCGAGCGCGCTGCCTTCTCCCCTGACGGCACTCGGATCGTGACGGCTTCTTACGACGGGACCGCGCGGGTCTGGGACGCACGGACCGGCAAAGAACTACTTAAACTTGAAGGCCATTCGCGGGAGATTTACGACGCGGCCTTCTCCCCTGACGGTACCCGGATCGTGACGGCGTCTGACGACGGGACCGCTCGAGTCTGGGACGCGCAGACCGGAAAGGAACTCCTGAAGATAGAAGACCATTCTTTCAGGTCTTTCATGGTTGCCAGTGCTGCCTTCTCCCCTGACGGCACCCGGATCGTGACGGCGTCTGGTGATAAGACCGCTCGAGTCTGGGACGCACGGACCGGCAAAGAACTACTTAAACTTGAAGGCCATTTTGAAGGCCATTCGTGGGCTGTTTTGGACGCGGCCTTCTCCCCTGACGGTACCCGGATCGTGACGGCGTCTGGTCATGGGCCTGCGCAGGTCTGGGACGCACGGACCGGCAAAGAACTACTTAAACTTGAAGGCCATTCGCGGGCTGTTTTGGACGCGGCCTTCTCCCCTGACGGTACCCGGATCGTGACGGCGTCTTACGACAACTCGGCCCACATATGGGACGCACGGATCGGAAAAGAGTTGATGAAGCTTCAAGGCGATTCTTCTCTTACTTTCCGCGCATCCTTCTCCCCCGACGGTACCCGAATTGTTACGGCGCTCTGGGGCGATACGTTGCAGGTATGGGACGCTCGTGCAGGAAAGGAGTATCTGAAGCTACGAGGTCTTAGATCAGGAATCAGGGACGCCAAGTTTTCTCCAAGTGGTAACAGGATTGTGATTGCGCTCTTCGACGAAAGCTACTGGGTCTGGGACGTGACGACTGACAAGGTTCTGGCTAAGCTGGAGTTTTTTCCAAACAATGTATGGGACGTATCCTTTTCGCCAGATGAGAATCGAATAGTGACTTCGCACGTCGATGGATTCGCCCAGGTCTGGGACGTCAATACTGGAAAGGCATTGGTGAAGATACAAAGCACGTTTAACCCACCTCCATACGGCAACTTTCAGGAAGCACTCCTCAGTGGGACCGTTAGGGCAGCTTTTTCTCCAGACGGCAACCGCATCGTGACGGCCAACGGTCACGGGGTCGGTCAAGTTTGGAACTCGCATACCGGTGCGGAGCTCGTTAGGCTGGAGGGCAGCGTCAACTACGCTGAGTCCGTTGCGTACTCTCCGGACGGCCAACGGATCAAGACTGAGTCTTTCAGGATCGCGGGTTACATGATGGGCTCTACTGAGAAGTTCACCGGTATTTGGGACGCGCGGACTGGCAAGGAACTGGTGAAATGGCGGGGCAAAGGGAGACATGCCGTGTTCTTTCCTGACAGCAATAGGATATTGACGGAGGACCTCAACGGGATTGCGACGGTCATGGACATTCGTTCAGGAGCCGAACTCGGAAGCCTAGGCGTCCATTCGATGTACTCCACATCGTTTTCTTCTGACGGAAAGTGGATCATTTCGGCGTGTACGGATGGCGTCTCGCGGGTTTGGGACTCGGATTCGTATGCGCTCCGCTGCTCCCTCATCTCATTTCGCGACGGCACGTGGGCGGTCACGACCCCCGAGGGCCGCTACGACGCCTCCAACGGCGGGAAGGTAGAGGGTTTGCACTGGGTATATTCGGACCCTGAGAAGGGCATCCTCGAACCGATCGACCTTTCTCAATTCGCGGCCTATTACTACGAGCCGGGGCTACTCGGCAGAATCATGCGCGGCGAGAAGCTCGCACCGCTGCCGGACCTGCAGAAGATCCCTCTCTACCCCTCAGTCGAAGACGTGGCGCTCTTCCAAACTACGGTCACCGCCAAGATCACGGATCGCGGAGGTGGGATCGGGCTGGTTCGGGTTAAGCTCAACGGTCAAGAGGTCGCCACCTTTAACGAATCCGAGTCGGGACCGAGTTTCGGGGGAGGGACTTTCTCGTACGACCTGGGCGAAAAGCTTCGGGACCTTGCCGAGCCAAAGGTGGAAGTTCTTGCCTACAACAAGGAGGGCTCGGTCCGCAGCCGCGACGTGCTTGCGCGAACGGGAAAGATGGACGCGGGCGGGACCGAGCCCAGGGACACGTCTCCGGCCAGACTATACGCGGTGATCGCCGGCATCGAACAGTACGGGAGCGACCAACTGCGCCTGAGCTTCGCCGATGACGATGCGGTGGCCATTGCCAAAGCGCTCCTTGCCGGAGCGAACGGCCTCGAGGGTGTGGAGCCTCGACTCTATCTGCTTTGCGACGCTCCGGAAGCAAGAGCAATGTCCTCAAACATGGTGAGGGTTCTCAGTCCGACAAAGGACAGCTTCGATCTCGTCTTCACCGAGCTCTCCCAAGAAGGCGTGGCGACTGAGAACGACCTGCTCCTCGTGTATCTTTCGGGACACGGCACTGCGATCGGAGGCAAGACTCAAACATATCTTTATCTAATGCCCAGCGCCAAGTCTGGTTTGTCAGGGGACTTCATCCTCAAGGATGCCCGAAAGCAGAACGCGCTTTCAAGCGACGAGCTTGTTGAGTGGATGAAGAAGATCCGGGCCGGCAAGCGCGCCGTGATCCTCGACACTTGTGCCGCGGGCGCGTCCACAGACGCCTTTCTTGCCCTCAAGGATCGATCCACTGACCAGGCTCGTGCCGTGCGCGAGTTCCAGGACCGTACGGGCGTATTCGCATTGCTCGGTAGCCCTGGAAACCTCTACAGTTACGAGGCGCCCGAGTTCGGCCACGGTCTTCTTACCTACGCGATGCTTTACGCCATGAAGCACGAGGACCTCGGCTCGGAGGTAATGAAGGGTGCCGTCTTGATCGACAAGCTCTTCGGCAGCGCCGGGCGCAGGGTGCAGGACCTTGCGCGCGAGTTGGGGCGCGAGCAATCTCCTCTGATGATCGCTCCGAAAGGAGAGTCGTTCCCCATCGCGCTTTTCACAGACGAATCGCGCGCGCTGATTCCCTTGACGGAACGCCTGCCTGTGCTTATTCGCCCTCAGATCATCAATCCTGACACGGGGGGCGACGACCTGGACTTGAGCGGCCAGATCGCCGAACTCTTGCGCACGTCGTCCGCCACCCGCGGCGGAGGCGGGTCCGCGCCGTTCGCGGCGTTCAGCGGACTGCCGGACATCCCTCCGGGCGGATACCGGCTACAAGGAATCTATGCTGCAAGCGGCGATACGGTCACGATGAAACTCTCCGTCTGGACTCGGGGCGAAGACGGAAAGCCGAAGAGGTTGGAGCCGCCGATGCCCGAACTCAAAGCGGCCAAAGCCGAGGCGGCAAATAAGGTCTTCGAAGCCCTTCGCGATTGGCTGAAACAGACCGTGAACAAACCTGCCAAGACTAAAGGTCGTGACAGCACTCGTATGCTATCTCTTCCGAACCTATTGTTAAGTGGCTCGGCACGAGTCTCAAGCGACCGGACTGCCACGCCTTTGGTCCCAGTCAAGAACGATGCTGGCATGCGGACTTCGGGGTTGCTCGTCAGATTGCTGGTCTCGTCGTGAAGGACTTGAACAAAGCACCCTCGAATGATACAAGGGCTTTCGGATGAGGTCTGTCCGAACGACGAGTAACAGGGGACGACGGAGGGGGCCCGCGGGCACGATGTGGCGCTGCCTGACATTCTGGTCGCGCTCTGCGGAGGAAAAACTGGTGAGAACATGCGTGCGACAGTCTTTGGTTCCGGCAGCTTTGGCTCTTGCTTGGGCCCCCGTCTTCGGAAATGCTCAGCAGCAAGGTCCGAACCTCACCGATTACCTGCAAATCGTCGAAGAAAGCCCGGCCAAGGGTGCCAAAGGCGAAGCCCGCCGAGTCGGCAGGGTGGAGATCGATTCCATGTTGCGGTTTGTATGGGATGAGAAGGGACTGCTCACCCATCTGTCGTCATTGGTGGACACGGGGACAAAAGGATCGACAGAGGACTTGAGCGTACCGATGGGGGCGATGAAGACCGCGGCCGACCTCCTGCTCCGCGCGCAAAAAGCAGAACTTGCGTTTCGGATTGCGAGACTTCAAGCATTAGGGAGCCCGGCGGAAGGTCCGGAATCGCAGGCAAAGGGGCAGGTTGCGCAGGCCGCCTTAAGGGACTTGCAGGTCTTTCGATCCGAAGCAACTGGCATTCTCAAGGGCCAAAAGGGGCCGGGCAGCCAATTTGCCCTTGATTTGGCGGCTGCACTAAGTGGCCCGCCTGACGAGGGATTCGCGGCGCTGCAGGAGTCCGCGGTGGATATCGCGCGCGAAGTGACTAACAAACTCGAAAGGAACATTCGGGATGCGCCCAAGGCGAGGCTTTACATGAGTGCCTTTCTTGTCACCCAGTACGGCAAGTGGGACCAGGTCCATTTGGAGGGCTACGACACGCTCGCGCCTGGGAAGCCGACGCCATTTCCGCGCAACCGGCTAGTGATAGACAGCCGGACGCTGGGGGAGCTTGCGGCAGCACAACAAGCCGTATCGTTGCTGCAGGCATTTCGAAACATCGAGCTGCAGCAGACCTTGGCTCGGGCTCGTTCGGCCGCAAGGAGTGCTGTCCAACGGCTGAGCAATCGTCTGAATATCTCTGAACTTGAATCCGAATGCGGCCGCCTGATCGATGAGGCGAAGCAAAGGGGAGACGAGGCGATCCCGTTGCTGAAAAGTGTGCGCGACGTTCAAGCTGTATTGCACCCTCTAAGCCGGCACAACATGTTCGGCGCCCAATCAGAGGCTGCGGCGCTCGAGGCGTTCGCAAGTCTTCTAACAGACTTCACGCGCGACTTTTGGGAGTTCGCGAGGTCGGTGCCCAATCTCCTTGAGACCCTTGTCAAAGAAATCGTGAAAATCGAAAGGGACGAGAGCCAGTCCAGGACCGCCGAGCGCATGGCGTTCCTCGGGCGGTTGGCTGACTTTAGGACGTTCTTCGAGTCTTTCCGAAGGGACCTTCTCGGCGGCCAGGTCGACAGTGAGATAAGCGCGTTGACCGAGACCCTTAACGACACGTCCGAGGCTCTGTTGCTGACCAAAGAATTCACGCTCGTACCCAAGGACCTGCTCGCACGAAGCATCGGAGACGGTGACCCCCTTGACACGGAACTCAACGTAAAGTCGATTCCCGGAACACGCCGCCCTGGCGATCGCATCGTCATTCGAGCACGCGTTGCTCTGCAGATCGCGGACGGCGGGGACTCTGCCAAGTCCGGCGGACAGGACCTGTCCAGCCAAGGTGGCGCCCCTGACAGAAGCCACGTCGATGAGAAGACCGTAGACGAAGGCGAAGAAACCCGTTACCTCGAGGCTTACGGCGGCTACTGGCAGTCCACGGGCCAACTTCTCTTTGTGGACCCCCGCAGCCGGATCGGCCGATCGCTTAGCTACGAACCTACGGTCGGCCTGGGGTTCAACTACCACTTTGGAATCAAGGGCGCGGACAGATGGAACAGCGAGTTCAATCCAGGACTGGGCGTGACGTTCTCGATGCTGGATTTCAATGACGACAGTCGATTCGAGCTCGGCGCCGCGCTCGGCTTGACGCTGTTCAACGACTTCGTATCGATCGGGTACGGGAGGAACCTGAACGTGGGAGGGGAGTACTTCTATCTCGGGTTCAACCCGTATGCGTTGACTAGGCTGTTCCGGAAGAGGTAGGTCGTTGATAGTGACTACTTGCCTGTTCACATGTTGCTACCTTTGCCTTGGGTTTTGCGGAATTCTTCAACGCGCTACTGCGCCGATCGAGCGTCAAGACTTGGATCTCGAAGTTCAGTCTGGCCACGGTCAAGGCGCAGGGACTAGCTCGGTAGAATTTTCGAGCGACGGGAAACTGTTACTGACGGGCGGAGGCTACACCGCTTGTCTTTGGGAAGTGTCCTCTGCCCTGTTGATCCGCAGGTTTTCGGGTCACAGATCTGATGTACTGACAGTTGCGTTCGTACCAGAAAGGTCACTCGTCGTAACTGGTGCGAAGGACAAGACGATTCGCATCTGGGATTCAGGCCTTAGGTCAGAAGTGCGACGGATCCAATGTGAATCATGGATCCACGATTTCGCAATCACTCCCGATGGCAAGCGCGTATTCGCTCAGCAAGACGACAGTGCAGTCATCTGCGAGTGGGACATCGATACAGGACGTAAACTGCGGACATATCAGAGCCCCTTTCCAGGAGACGCCTTCTCAATCTGCGCGTCTAGCGACGAACGTCTTGTCGTTGCAGCATTTGTTGACGGTCTCGTGATATGGGATCGCAGCGACTACGCTCAACCACGAACGATTCGATCGCAGGAAACGTATTTCACGTCTGTTGCTCTTTCTGCTGACGGAAAAGTCGTAGCGACAGGTAGCTCGAATGGCGTCGTCCACATTTGGGAGCTAAAGACGGGCATTCAGCTCCGTATGCTCGGCATCCATGGATCCCACGTGACCGATGTTTACTGGCTCCTCGCTGTTTGGTGTGGGTTGGCGTAATCTGATGGGATGCAACCGACCGAGTTATTTGCTCTTGGCCTTGGGCTGACGCCCCCTTGGAAGATCGTGGACATCGAGTTCATTGACGGTGAGGTTCACATCAAGGTGGACTTTGAACGCGGGGCCAGGTTTGGCGGGCTTGAGGTTCACGACACTTCCGAGCGGAAGTGGCGGCACTTGAACTTCTTCAAGTATCCGTGCTTCATTCATGCCAGGGTGCCTCGGGTCATCGGCAAGGACGGGAAGGTGGCCACGGTTCAGGTTCCCTGGGCCCATGCGGGCAGCGGCTTCACGATGGACTTTGAAGCGCACGCGATCGATCTCGTTTCCCAGATGCCTGTGGCGCCGGCGGCGAGGCTCCTGAGACTGTCGGACACCCGGCTCTGGCGGCTCATCCAACAATACGTGAAGCGAACCCGAGACGCCCTGGGCATCGGCCAGCCGACAAGGATCGGGGTGGACGAGACGGCGGCAAGGCGCGGCCACGACTACATCACGGTCTTCGTGGACTTGGATGCCCGGCGCGTTCTGTATGCCTGCCAGGGGAGAAGCGGCGCTGCCCTTTTCGAGTTCAAAGCGTTCCTGAAGGCCAAAGGCGCGGACCCCGCCAAGGTGCAGGCCTTCACCTGCGACATGGGACCGGCCTTCCTTGGCGGCATCGCGCAGGCCTTCCCCCAAGCAAGCGTGACGCTCGACCGCTACCACCTTGTGGCCCTTCTGACAAGGGCGGTCGATGAAACGAGAAAAGCCGAAACCAAGAAGGCGACGAAGTTCAAACGAACCCGCTGGCTCTGGCTCAAGAACCCAACCAACCTCTCAGAGAAAGAAAAGCTGAGCCTCCAAGAGCTTCTGGAAGAGAACGCCTTTCCCCTCACCGGAAAAGCCTACGGCCTCAGACTGGCGTTCCAGGAACTCTTCAAAGTCCCCAGATGCCAGGCGCAGACCGCATTCTACGAGTGGATCGGCATGGCCCTCGCCTCAGAGATCCACGCCGTCGTCGAGGTCGCCGTCACCTTCTTCAATGCGGCGGACAAGATATTGAGGTGGTTCGAAACCCGAATCTCCAACGGATTTCTGGAAGGCCTCCACAGCGTTCTGCAAGCAGCCAAAAACAAAGCGCGAGGCTACAGCAACCCCCAAAACCTCATCGCCATGAGCTACCTGCTGCACGGAAAGCTACGACCCGCTACCCACACTAAATGACGAGGAACCCATTTTCCTGCCGTCCCTGTCATGGTGATACTTATCGATGCGGACTAGAACGTATAGCCCTCTCACGCCAGCGACAACTGCCGCGCGAGCTCTTTCAGGAAGAACTCGACGTCCGTCACAATCCCGACCGCTTGATGAGTGCCGCGGTCGGTCAGCTTGATCACCGTGTCGGCGTCGCTGTCCACGCAGAACGTCTTGACCGTCGCCGGGAGAATGTTGCCCGTCGCCACGCTATGCAGGGTGGTCGCGCACAAGATCGCAACCCCCACGCCCGGAACGTGGCGCCTCATCGCGTCTTGCCCTTCGACGTTGTCGGTAATCACCCCCGGGAGCGGCCCGTCGTCCCGAATCGACCCGCAAAGAACGTAGGGAATCGGCTTCAGGACGCACGCACGCATGATGCCCGACGAGATGAGCCCGGAGCGAACCGACTCCTCGATGCTTCCCACCCGCCGGACGCGATTGATCGCCCGCAGATGGTGGGTGTGCCCGTGCGGAACCGAACGGCCTCGCCCCAAATCCACCCCGAGCGACGTCCCGAGCATCGCCGCTTCGATGTCGTGGGCGGCCAACGCGTTGCCAGCGAACAAGACATCGATCCAACCGTCTTCGATCAGCTTGGCCAGCACGCCCGCGCACCCGCTATGGACGATCGCGGGGCCGCCCACCAAGAGCACCTTCTCTCGCGCGGATTTCGCCTGCCGAATCGCCCCCGAGCAGATTTCGATCAGCCGAGATTTCGGGCGCTCCGAACTCACCTCGTTGATCATGAATCGGAACTCGTCGTCCTCGTCTTCGTCTTCGAGGGGAGGCAAAACCTTGACGCCGCCATGCCCCACCACAAACCGATCGCCCGCACTCGCGCGGTGCATAGGACAGGTCTCCGCCCGCCACCGATCCCCCTCGCGCCAAACGCGGATCGCCGTGTCCATTTCGAGCCGTTCGACCTCGCACTCCTGGCCCTCGACGCGCACGATAGTGGGGAAGTTGGTGGTCGAATAGAAGCCCTCAGGCCAGACGCCGTCCACATCGGTCGCTTCGAGGGTGGCGTCTTCGAGTACGAGGTCCACGCCGAACGGCCTGCAGGCTTCCAAGGCAGATTGCAGCGTCGCTTGGTCCTTGGCGTGGAGTTCGAGGTCGATCAGCGACTCGTCGGCGCCCCGTTCGCCGACCTTAAACCTCCGCACGCGAAAGGCCACCCCATGCTCGTCGAGGGTCGCGAGCAGCCCGGACAGCTTGTTTTCGTCCAGGAGGTGCCCTTCGATGCCCAAGCGCTCCACGATCATGCCCGGAGTGTACCGACCCGATCTATGCGTTCACTTGAACGAGCTCGAACACTTCGATCTTGTCGCCCGCTAGGAAGGCTTCCCAATCGTCGAACTTCACACCGCAGTCGAATCCCTGAGTGACTTCGCGCACATCGTCCTTGACGTGCCGCAACGAGGCGATCTTGCCATCGTAAACGATGTCCTCGCCGCGATGAACTCGGCACCTCGCGCCGCGCGTCGCCCTGCCGTCCGTGACGTGGCACCCGGCAACCTTCCCTTGACGCGTGAGGTTGAAGACCTGACGAATCTCGACCTCGCCCAGATAGTTCTCTTCGAACTTGGGTTCGAGCCGGCCCTTGATGGCGGCCTCGATGTCTTCGATCAGTTCGTAGATGATCCGGTAGGTCCGAATCTCGACCTTCTTTCGTTCAGCCTCGGTCTTCGCGCCGCCCTCAGGTTTCACGTTGAACCCGACGACAATCGCGCTCGAAGCACCAGCCAGCAGAATGTCGCTCTCCGTGATCGTCCCCACCCCGCTGTGAATGATCTTGACCTCGACTTCAGGATGCTGAAGCTTCTCGACCAAGCCGCGGACGGCCTCCACCGACCCTTGAACGTCGGCCTTGATGATGAGGTTGAGCGTGTTGATTTCGCCTTCCGAAAGCTTGGCCTTGAGATCGGTCAGGCTCAACCCTCGGCTCGGCGAATGCAGCGACTTGATGCGGGCAGCATCGGCGCGCTTGTCGGATATCTCGCGGGCCGTCTTTTCGTCTTCCTTGACCTCGACCTTATCGCCCGCAAGCGGCGTTTCGCTGAGTCCGAGAACCTCGACCGGCATCGAAGGGCCCGCCTCTTGAACGGCTTCCCCCATGAAGTTCGACATCGCGCGAATTCGGCCGTAGCATTGACCCACGACGATCGCATCGCCCACACGAATCGTCCCGTTCTGAACGAGGACGGTCGCCACCGGCCCGCGGCCCTTTTCCAGCTTGGCCTCGACCACGACCCCCTGCGGCTTGCCCTTGGGATCGGCCTTGAGGTCCAAAACGCCCGATTGGAGCAGGATCATTTCGAGAAGGTGGGGTACGCCTTCCCCGGTGATCGCCGACACGGGACAAACGATGACATCGCCGCCGAAATCCTCCGGGATCACCTCATGCTGCACGAGCTCCGTCTTGATCTTGTCCGGGTTCACTCCCGGCTTGTCGATCTTGTTGACGGCCACGATCATGGGGACGCCAGCGTTCTTGATATGGCTGATCGCTTCCTTGGTTTGAGGCATGACGCCGTCGTCTGCCGCAACCACCAAGATCGCGATGTCGGTCACCTGGGCGCCGCGCGACCGCATCTCCGTAAATGCCGCATGGCCCGGCGTATCGAGGAAGGTGATTTCCCCTTCAGGGAGCTTGACCTGATACGCGCCGATGTGCTGCGTGATCCCGCCGTGCTCGCGGGCGGCCACGTTGGCTTTGCGAATGTAGTCCAGCAGCGAGGTCTTTCCGTGGTCGACGTGGCCCATGATCGTCACCACGGGCGGCCGGGTCTGATCGCCCGCCGAAGGCTTCTTCGGTTTTGCGGCGGCTTTGGGCTTGGGTTGATCGGCCCACCTGACCTTGAATCCGAACCCATCGACCAACTGTTCGGCGACTTCCGGCTTGAGCGAGGTCGTCAGCGTCGCCATGACCTTGAACTTGACCATCAGCGTCTTTTGCACTTCAGGGATCGTAAGATCGAGGGCAGTTGCGACGTCGCGGGGGTTGCAGTTGGCAGGCAACAGCACCTCGGCGCCCTTGTCGAGTTCGGCGAGCGACTCACGAACGAGCTCCATGTCGTCCGCGTCCACGTCGATCGAACCGCCCTCATGCAGCAGCCCAAGATCGTCGAGGGCGGCAGCGACTTGCCCAGGCTTCAGCCCGAACTCCTTGGCTACGTCCGCGATCGCTAAGCTCATGGCTTCCTTCTTTACCTCAGTTTGCATAACAATTCTTCGATCAGACCCTCGACGTCGCCCCTTTTGAACTCCCGCCGAAGCGTTCGCTGCAACCTTCGCCCCTTGCCGGCCGCTCGAACGCAACCTTCGGACGGGCACACGTAGGCGCTTCGTCCTGGGAGCGAGGTGCGAGCGCCAACGATCTGCGGGCGATCCTCGACGCACTTGATGCGCAGAAGATCATCCTGCTGCAGGCGCTGCCCGCACCCCACGCAGGTTCGGAGTCTCGCCAACCCACCACCTCAGCTACGACCCAGCCCCCGCTTCTTCGACAGGCGCCTTCGACTCGGTCGCTGCCTGGGCTTCCGACCGAATGTCGATCTTCCATTCGGTCAAGCGGGCGGCGAGGCGAACGTTCTGACCTCCCTTGCCGATCGCGAGGGAAAGCTGGTTATCGGGGACAACGACGTACGCGCTCCTGTCCGCTTCATTCAGTCGAATTGAGTTCACCTTCGCCGGGCTCAAAGCGTTGATGATGTAAGTCGTCGGATTGTCGCTAAAAGGGACGATGTCGATTTTCTCGTCGTGGAGTTCGTCGACGATCGCTTGAACCCTCGCGCCACGCGGGCCCACACAAGCCCCGACCGCGTCCACCCGTTCGTCGGTGCTGATGACGGCGATCTTGCTTCTCTGGCCGGGCTCCCGGGCGACGCTCTTGATCTGCACGATACTCTGCGCGATCTCGGGCACTTCGAGTTCGAACAGCTTGCGCAGCAGGTTCGGATGGGTCCGACTGACCACAACAGCGAGCCTTCGTCGCGAGTCGTCCACCTTCAAGACGTACACCTTCAGACGGTCGTTGATCCGGTACGACTCCGTCGGCACCTGTTCGCGCCGAGGGAGTTCGGCCTCGACCTTGTTGACTTGTATGTAAACCGTGTGTTCATCGCGCCGCGTGACCAAGCCGTTCACGAGGTCGCCGATCTTCTCCTGAAACACCTCGTTGATCTGCCGAATCTCGGCTTCGCGCAGCTTCTGGCTCAGGACCTGCTTGAACGTCGATGCCGCGATCCTTCCGAACCTGTTGGGGTCCACTTCGACTTGAACAAAATCGCCAACCTCAGCGTTGGGCTGCTTCTTCCGAGCCTCCGCGACGCTAAGCTGGTAAGAGGGCTCGGTCACGATCCCGACCACTTCCTTCTCGACCACCACCCGCATCCCCTTGTCGGGAGCCATGAGGCGCTCGGGATCGATGTGAACGGCGACCTCGCCGGCTGCGCCGACGTACTTCTTATAGGCGACTGCCAGAGCCTCTTCGATCTCACGGAGCAATTCATCGAAGGGAATGTCTCGCTCTTGTGCAATCTGCCGTAGTTGCTGCAAGATTTCCATGTTCGACCTTTGCCACCTCACCCATCTTGTACCTCGCGAATAAAAAAAGGCGGCACAGGACCACCCGATGAGGCACACCTGGTTGTAAACGAAAGTATACCACAGCTTGGGCGCGAACCCAAGAGGATTGCCGGGGTCCATAGGATAGAATCGGGCCCATGGCGATCGTGTTCGTCAAGGGTTTGCGGGCCTTCGGGCGGCATGGGGTAACGGAGCAGGAACGGGTTGCCGGGTGCGATCTCGTCGTCGATCTCGAACTTCTAACTCCCGACGAGAGCGCCAGCACGGACGAAATCGAACACACTGCCGACTACGGGGTGGCCGCTCGAATCGCCCAGGAAGTGATCGAGGGGACCTCGGCCGCAACGGTCGAGTGGCTTGCGGGCGAGATCGGGCGCCGAGTTCTCTCGCAGATGCCCCAGGTTCAACAGGCGACCGTTTCGGTTGCCAAACCTACCCCTCCACTCCCCTACGACCTCGATTGCGTGGGAGCCACGGTCCGCACCGCGCGCTAAGACAGATTCGAACCCCCGAACGGCCATTCGAGATACCGGGCGCCCGGCTGGATCAAGGGCAGGTCTTCCGCATCCACGGAGTCGAGCCAGCCCGTCTCGAAGTGGGAAGTCTCGATCTTGAGGCCTGGTCTGAGGAGCCGGAGGTGACGAGCCACCCTGGAGCTAACCGGCCCTAGCGCTCGCACCGACGAGACGGTCTTCTCCGGGGCGCCGCCCGAGGACAGGGTTCGAAGAGAAGCCAGCACCGCCGAAACCGGATCGCCTCCCAAAGCCGATGGCTCCCAACCCGCCGGTCCGCCCGGAAGCCCCAAGTGCAGCAACTGCGCCAGAAACTCCGCGCCGCTGATTCCGAGATACACGCACAATCGAAAGTCGATGCCCTGGCTCGGCAGCACGAAAGCCCCCTCCGGGCGCGGCGAAAACCCTTCGTCGCAAATCGTTAACTCGTCCGAAGGGATCTCCAGCGCGATCTTGCCGTGCCGGCCCCACGGAATCAACCGCTCCGCTGCGTCGAAAGGCTCCGGGCGTGGATCGGAGAGCCGGTCGGCCAGTACCTCCCGCAGCGTTCGAGTTTGCCGTAGCGAGGGAGGAGTCACCCAGAGGTCGGGCGAGGTCGCAGGCTCCGTGCCCCGCTCATAAGGGTTGTGAGCGCCGTCGGTCATCGGCCTGGGCTCAGGGAGATAAGGGCTTCGCGGGGCTCCCAAGAGGTGCTCGGCGAAGAACGCATACATCGCCTCGCGCATCCGGCGGGAGTAGTCGTGACGGCCCTCCACGACCTCAAGCCGCACCGCTTCTTTCTTGCCTAAGGTCTCGTAGACTCTCTGAAGCTTTTGGAACGTCTTTTGGTGCCCCACGAGCGGAAACTCCTCATCCTCCGTCGCCGAAATGAGCAGAATCGGAGCCGGCGCGCGTATCGCAAGAAGGTCCGACCGGTCGCCTAGCCTCGCGATTCCGGGAAGATGATGGCAAAGACATCCGTTGTGAGGGTTCGATTCGAGGCTGGAGGCAAAGCAGACGATCGCCGCCGCGCCGATTCGCCGGTCATAGGCGAAGGCAGCCGCTGCGGCCAACCCCCCACCGCTTGCGCCGGTGATCCCCACCTGCGTCCAATCGATATCGGAACGGGATTGGCAATAGTCCAAGCCTCGAACGAGGTCCCACACGTACTGCCCGGTGACCGGCCACCCCATTACGAGAGCGGGGTCGTCGTGAGAGCCCATCCCGGCGCGTTCGTTGCACTCGTTCTCGTCCCAACTCCTCCCCGGCGACTCGACCACGAGCCCGGCGAAACCAAGGACCGCCAAACCGATCGCTCTCGCCTGCACAAAGGGAGTCGATTTCTTGTGCGTCCAATGGCCGTGGGGATGCAGAACAAGGGGAAACGGGCCCTTGCCTTCAGGAATGTAAAGGTGAGCCGCCACAAAGACCCCAGGCAACGATTCGTAGCGGATGCGCTCGACGCGATAACCCTCGCGACTGAGGACCCCCGTAACCTGCGCCCGCAGTTCGCTTTTCGGCGGCTGGGGGTCGAGCCCCAAGCTCCGCGCGAGGGTCTGGGCGTCCGCGGCCGATCGGGCCGAACGGGCCTTCGCATTCGACTCGGGACGCCGCGCCGCCCGCTCCCGAATGCAGGAGACGAGCATCTTGTTGAGGGTGGCTGCGTCCACGTCGTCTATCGCTGAATGGGGGGCCAAAGTTACTTGAGAAGGCTCTTGGCGATGACCAGCTTCTGGACCTCGCTCGCCCCTTCGCCGATCTCCGTCAACTTGGCGTCTCGCCAGAGCTTTTCGATCATATAGTCGTGAGTCATCCCGCGCCCGCCATGAATCTGGAGCATCTTGTTGGTCACGTCGCGGGCCGTCTCGCTCGCGAAGAGCTTGGCGAACGAGGCTTCCTTGACGATCGGTTGCCCCTGGTCATAAAGCCAAGCCGCCTTCTGAACGAGAAGCCGAGCGGCTTCGACCTGAGTCGCGCTTTCGGCCACCATGTTTTGAACCGATTGCATCTGAGAGAGCGTCCGGCCGAACTGCTCGCGCTGCTTGCTGTATTCGATTCCCAGCGCCAACGCCTCTTCTGCGATTCCCAGAGCCATCGCAGCGATCCCTACCCGGCCCCGATACAGAAGGGAGATCACCTCTTCGAAAGAGCCCGGCGTGTGCCAAGCCACGCAGTTCTCCATCTTGAACCTGAGCGTATAAGAAGCCGACACGCCCACCGTCGCAATGCGCTCCAAATCGACGAACCCGGGTTGGTCCTTCTCCATCAAGAACGCCGAGAGGTTCTTCTCGTCCAGGCGCGCGATGATGATGAACAGCTTGGCAAACCCGCCGTTCGTGATGAACATCTTCTCCCCGTTCAAATGGAAGTACCCGGGTCGTCCTTCGATCGGGGTGGCGAAGGACTGAACCCGCCTTGCGTCGCTCCCCGCCTCAGGCTCGGTGAGGCCCCAAGCTAGGGCGATGTCGCCGCTCAAGATTCCCGGAAGATATTTCTCCCGCTGCTCATCGCTGGCGAACAGTTCGAAATGCGCGACGCAGAGAGCGTTGATCGCAGCCACGTTCATCGCAAGAGCGGGGTCTGCACGGCCGATCCTGCGGCACATATCGGCGTAGGTCTGGCAGGAGAAGCCTCTGCCACCAAACCGCTGGGGAAGGACGCAATTCGTGATGCCAATCTGGGCGGTCCGCTTCCAAATGTCGTCCGGAAACGTGCTTTTCTCCCACTCCCGGCTGTTCGGGGCGACGAAAGTATCGACGAACTGCTGCACTTCGGCGAGAAATGCCTGCTCGTCGGACGTGAATTGGGGTTGCATCGGGAGCTATTCTACTCCGCGATCCCGCGCCGTCCGCAGGTTCACCGAGCCGGAGGGCCCGAGAGCCCGCGCCTCTCTCTCCATGCGCGCAGGTATCGCTCGGCCTTCGGGTTGGACTCGTTCCACTTGGGCTCAGCCTGAGAATCCGCCAATCCCCAAAGACCCACCGCCACAGCTCGGACAACTTTTTCCATATTCGCAAAGTCGACCTTCTCCCAATGATCGCCAGGCTGGTGGTACTCCGGGAATAGGAACGCCGTGCAAAGCGTGTGCGCGGGCACCCCGAGGGCAGCCAGCGCCACATTGTCGCTCCGTGCAAAAAACGAATCGCTGTTGCGGGCGTGCTTCTGGACCTCGACCCCCACCTGCTTCCCGGCCTCCGCAAACAAGGGCCCCAAGTCCGAAAAGTCGTACCCGGTCATGCTGAGAGCACCGACGCGAGGTCCTTCCAAATCGTCCGTCCGACCGATGTGTTCGAGGTTCACCATGGCGACCGTGCGCTCCAAAGGGTACACGGGGTTCGCGCCGTAAAACCTTGAGCCCACAAGCCCCCGTTCCTCGCCGCAAAACGCAAGGAACACCAAACTCCGCTTCGGCTTCGTTTCAGACCTTGCGAACGCAGCCGCGAGTTCGATCACCGCCACCGTGCCGCTCCCGTCGTCGTTCGCCCCGTTGTAAATGCCGTCTCCCTCGACCTCACGCGATCCCAGGTGGTCGTAGTGAGCCGAGATGAGGAGGTAAGTGTCCTTCAAAACAGGGTCCGATCCCCGCACGATCCCTACCACGTTGTGGGCGTTCGCAGGCTCCGATTGGCCCCGAACCGTGATCGGAACCTTCTGGAAGTACGAATCCCCGACTCCCGGCGCAACGCCATACCTCCGAAACTGCGCCGCGATGTACTCGGCCGCGAGGTCCAATCCCCTCGAAGGCGTCGCCCGGCCTTCGAGAAGGTCCGACGCGAGGAACGACAAGTGGCCCTTCATCGAATCCGCCGAAATCCGGTCCAAAGTGGCCTTCCTCAGGGGCGAAAGCCGGAAATCCCAACTCGCGCCCTGTTGGGCGAGCGCGGCTGCGCCAGCCCAAACGAGACCCACAAGGACCAGCCGGGAAGAAAAAGTAAGGTATTTCATGTTCGAACACCCAACAAGACGGTCGGCGAGCGCTTTCGGGTTCCGCGCTCGGCTCAGCGCCTGCGGCTTTGCTCGACGAACCGCCTCATTGCGGCCAGCGACTCCTCGCTGACGTGGTGCTCGATGCCCTCGGCGTCGTTTTCTGCGGCCGTCTCCGGAACCCCCAACGCCCGCAGGAACGAGAGCACGATTTCGTGACGTTTCCGCGCCTTCTCGGCGAGTTCCTTACCCAAATCCGTCAGAAACACGCTCCGGTACGGCTCGCTCCTCACAAACCCGTCTCGTTGCAGCCTCTGGATGGTTCGACTGACCGTGACCTTGCTCACCCCTATCGCCGAAGCGATGTCGGTGACCCTTGCTTCGCCGCGCTCCGTGATGAGCTGTTCAATGAGTTCGACGTAGTCCTCCGCGATCTCGCGGCTGCGATCGGCGCGAGCGCGATGGAACCGGTCGGAGGGTGAGCGCGAAAGCATAACTAGGGAACCCAAAGGGCACAGGGGATTGTACTCGCAGTCTCCAGAACTCCATTCCGGCCCCCCGGCCGAAGCCCCCGACGTTCGCCGCAGTGCAACCTCCCCTTCGCCCCTCCGGGGGAGAAGGGGACCGAGGGGATGAGGGGCCCTTGCCGAGTAGCCCGCTTCCGCCTCTCAGAACAAACCCGAAACTGGGCGCGTTCTCCCGAAGCCCAAGACCTCCCCTTCGCCCCTCCGGGGGAGAAGGGGACCGAGGGGATGAGGGGCCCTTGCCTGGTAGCCCGTGTCCGCCTC